>TARA_R100000808_G_C2155527_1_pt1 | contig 32830 bp, 35 predicted proteins | sample TARA_R100000808 | Tara Oceans TARA_R100000808 (sample SAMEA2622852) | marine metagenome | biome: marine biome (ENVO:00000447); feature: marine epipelagic mixed layer (ENVO:xxxxxxxxx); material: "saline water (ENVO:00002010), including plankton (ENVO:xxxxxxxx)" | depth 140 m | reverse complement strand
ATGGGTCAATGGTGCTAGGTATGTACTATGCGCCCAACAACTATGAACGAGCCTTGAACCCACGAACAAAAAAACTGCGAGCTTCAACAGGCAGTCATGTAGTCCTGTACTTTGTACACAAACTGGGTGCTTGTTTAGAGAGGAGGATTACAAATGGATAACAACTTTGAAAAGCTAAACATCCATGACCCACACAACGAACACGTATGGGTAGACACTACTCCTACTTGGGTAACAGTATTGAAGTGGGTGGGTTTAACAACGGCTTTTATAGCAGGTGGTATGGGTGTAGCAGCTATATGGAGTCTTTTCACAATCATCATGTTTCAAGTAGGAGGATAGAAGATGGATATTAATTTCATACTAGCAGCACTTGTGGCTGCTAACGTAGTCATGGCGCTACGAATATACAAACTTGAACGGGGGCTACGTGAAACCGACTCCATGCTATGGAATGTCATGGAGGAGGGTGCGCCCGAACTGCACGAAGAAGTGATTAGGCAAATCAAACGAAGATACAGATCATCATAAAGTGAGGAGGTTATTATGTTTGGAGGAATAACAGATTTACCACAGCTACACTCGTACGAATCAGCACTGGGACATTACACCCAGATAAAACCTATCAGGGGCAGCAACAACGTACGCCCCATCTGTAAGACTAAGAATGGTAGACGCAAGAAGCACATGCAGATTATCAAGCGTGATGATGCGATAGCGTGTCGGCTATACGACACCGACGTGCTGACCTTCTATAAGGATGGCACAGTTGAGTACCACTCAGGTGGTCACGTCAGTAATACCACCCACGCATTTGCAAGCTCTATCTTCAATCATGTGCATTTCAGTACGAAGAAAGAGGTTACGGAAGTAACCATGAACTACTACAACCATCAAACTTACCATGTTGGCTCAAACGAAACCCTCAGTATGAAACGTGAAGGTGACAAATGGGTTGCCATTGATCCACCAAAAAACATTGAGTATTACCTCAAACGCAAGGAGTACAACGCTAGGCGCAAGCCACTCAAAGAGTTTCAAGACCATTGCATACGCATGGCTAAACTGTGTGACCCTAAAGAAAAACAATCAGATCGCTATTCGGTATGGGAAGGGTTGAATGACTCACCTAATGAACGTGGGTGGTTTCAACGCGAACGCTACAAGAAACTCACAAACAAAGACACGGAATCGTGGGGCGAACTCGTACCCTTGATACTGGAGAATGCGCGAACAAGAGAGGTGAAGTGGGTAAAAGGTGAGTACGTTCGCAACAACTATTTTGATACACAAAAGATTAAGGAGGTCATTAACGACATGGTGAAGTATGCGTTCGCTGATGAACTCTTTGAACAAAAGGAAGTAAACAAAAGGACTTTTAATGGTAATGAAAAATTTGTCTGGGACAAATACGAAGGAGGTAGAGAGTAAAACGCGCACGACCTTAACATTAACTTTAAATATCTGCATAGGAATTCCTATGCAAAAGGAGAAACAGAATGACAATATCAATGATTAATGAAACTCAAACTGTAACACTTAACGAAGCCATCCAACTTATCGTCCACAACCCCAACGTGAGATTTATGCTCCGAGGCGAGCCGGGGGTTGGAAAGACTAGTATTGCTCACGAAATAGCAAAGCAGTCTGGATTACCTCTTGCTATGGGTAGACCTATTGACGTAGGTAATCTCGATCTCGGTGACGTGTGTATGCCTGTCATTGACCACGAGAATAAAGTCACACGCTACTACCCCAATGCTAGGTTCGGTATCCATAACGGTGAACCAGTTGTTATGTGCTTTGACGAATTCACCAAAGGTGCCGACCCTGTAAAGAATATGCTTCACCCTGCGCTAGAAGTATTTATGCCCAGACTGGGAGACTTACTGATACCAGAAGGAAGCATTATCTACATGACAGGTAACCTAGATACTGATGGTGTGGGTGATGGTCTGGCTCAACATACACGGCAGCGTATTGTTGAATTGATTGTGCGTAAACCCAATGCGCCCGAATGGTTGGCATGGGCGCTCAACAACGGCATTGAACCTATCGTGATGGCATGGGTGGACAGATACCCCCAAGCTCTTGACTCCTACCTTGATGGGGTTAAGAACGAGTTTATCTTTCATCCATCTAGTCCCAATGACAATGTGGTATCACCTCGTATACTGGAGATAGCTAGTCGCATCATTGCGAACCGAGATAACTACACTGATACTGCTCTAGCAGCAGCTTTGACAGGTGCAGCGGGTGCGGCGTTTGCAGCTAGTATTACTTCCTTCATACGCTTTCAAGAATCCTTACCATCAATTCAGTCTATCAAAGAGACTCCTACGACTGCGCTAATACCAGATGAAGCAGGTGCTCGTGCGGTGTTGTGTTTCGGACTGCTGACGCATGTAGAGAAGGATACGCTATCTAACATCTTGAAGTACCTACGTCGAATGGAAGAGGAGTGGCAAGTTATCTTCTGCGTTGCACTTGCCAAGCATGAGACTAAGAAGTTGATTGCATTCTCTAACAGAGACTTTGCTCAATGGGCTGCTGACAATGAGGACTTACTATAAAGGAGGACTTACTATGAGTGAAGAACGAAAACTTAAAGCTATAAAGATTGGACTCATGCGGTCACCGCCGTTTGGGTTACTACGCGGTATTGCCATGTACGGTAATACCCATCTGACTACTGAAATACCTACAGCGTGTACTGACGGCAGAGACGAATGGTACAACCTTGACTTCCTATTCAATGTTATAGCTAACGGAGATAAAGGTGTGGGGTTTGTACTAGCGCACGAATGGATGCACAAAGCTGCCAAACATTTCTATACATACAAAGGGTTGGAAAGGATAAACCAACAGATTGCTGATATAGCTTTGGATGTTTGGATTAATGATCGTCTTGAAACGGCTGACCCCAATGCAGTCTACATTGAGTTTCCAGTAGACAAGGATGGTAACCGCATAGGTATACACATGCCTGAGTATCACGACTGGGCGGTCAAAGCTATCTTCTATGACTTACTTGAGAAAGCAAAGAAAGGAAAAGGAAAAGGACCAGTAGGAGAAGGAGGTAGTGGTCTTGATGACCACGACTGGCAAGGAGCAAAGAAGCTGTCCAAGGAAGAACAGAAACAAGTCGAAGGTGATATTAACGAAGCTGTAAGACAAAGTATGCACGGGGTACGAGCAGGTACAGCAGGACTGCAAGATGCACTGGGTCTTGGTGAGTTGGTGACACCGAAAGTAGATTGGCGAGTGGCGTTGCGGATGTTCCTCAATGCGACTTGTCGTAAGAAGGAACGATCTACATGGCGCAGACCTAATCGCAGGTTCTTACACGAAGATGTCATTATGCCTACGCTAGAAGGTAATAGCATTAATGAGATTGTGTTTGCTCGTGATTCATCTGGCTCTATGTACTTTGAGAATAGACTAACCGAAGTGACAAGCGAGATGGTTGGTATATGTGACAACCTCGACATCAACAAGATTCATCTGCTTGATTGGGATGGGAGTGTTGAGTACAGAGGTGTGTTCACCAGTGACCAACTAAAGAAAGCCCCCGAACTTAAGACCGCAATGGGTGGAGGAGGAACCACCCCTCAATGTGTGGTTGATTACATGAAGAACGAAGGCATCAAACCCGATTGCGTTGTGGTACTCACCGATGGAGAGATTGATGATTGGGGTAATTGGACTGTGCCTGTGTTGTGGGGTATCGCTAATCACAAAACACTAACTGCCCCTGTGGGTAAAACAATTAACATTGACTAAAGGAGAACGACATGGATAGAGATACGAAAGAATACATAAAAAACTACGAGGGTATAAAACGAGCAAAGATATTTTTAGATGATTTGCTTGAGTTTATAAATTGGTTCCAAATAAATTACGAGGATGAAGAACTTGTAGAAGAATTCAATGAACTCAAACTGAGTGTGAAATTTGAAACGAGAAAGGATACAGATGCTTATTATGATGGAGTGAAGAAAGCAAGAGATACAGTAATAAAAGAACTAATAGAAACAGCAAGAAAGCAACTAAGAAAAGGAGAACGACAATGACAATACAAGAACTAATTAATGAACTACAAGAAGCTATAGAGAATGGGTACAAACCTGACACCCGTATATGCGTGGACACTATGCCTGATGTGACTGAAGAGGAGACATACTGGGGTATAAGCCTAGATACGGACAGCAGCTATGGACCCAAAGATCAGTGGAAAATCGCAATCAACGTATGGCCGTACACCCATGAGTCACAAGTGCAACTAGAAGACTTGATAGCAGAGGTGCTTGATACAGCGGAGAAAATTATTGCTGAAGAGGAGAACGATCCAACAGGTGAACTAAGAAAAGGAGAACAACAATGAGTGGTATAGCAAACAGTGCAGTATTGGTACGTCTAAGTATTGGTGTATGGGGAGCAAGCAAGCGGAACAAGCAGCTTGAACATGAGGTTGCTGCGAACAAGAAAGCTAGCCCCAAAGCCATGCGTATGTATGACAACTTAATGGTTGGTTCAACAGGCCATAGTGATATTCAGAAATATGCAGCAGGAGCACGTCTATGGCACAACACCATGACGTTGCCTTGGGATGAACGTGGCTATCGGCTTTGTCCTACTAGTCTATTCTTAGATTACAAATCCCAGCACAACTTAAAAGAAGCGGGGTTTGACAAACTAGTGGATACCTTCCGAGTTAAGTATTTCAGTTATCGTGAGACTGCTGAAGAATATAGAGGGGAGATGTTCAACGCGCTTGATTACCCACCAGTGGATGAAGTCATGGGGAAATTTTACTGGGACTTTGAATCTATACCTGTACCGAAATCAGGACACTTTTGTGTGGACTTACCTGCACAGGAAATGGAAGAGCTTAAACTTTCATGCGATAGGAGTGTGGAGCGTAAGATAACAGAGGCCAGCAAGGAGAATGAGAAACGGATACTCAAAGAGTTGCAAGGTATAAGTGCGAAGTGTACGGATACTGGAGACGAAGAGAGTGACGATAATAAACGGTGGCATGACACGTTTGTTTCTAATCCGTTGAACCTATGCCGTATGCTAAAGCACATGAACTTAACTGATGACCCCAAGGTTGAAGAAGCACGTCAACGTCTTGAGGATATTATGGTAGGTAAAACAAAAGAGATGTTCAAAGATTCTCCCACTGTGCGTAAGACAGTGAAAGAAGAAGTGGACTCTATTATTAATTCATACGACTGGTAGGAGGTGTTATATGAAAGCAGTACACAGAGGACAAAGAGGTAAACTAAAAAGAATACGCGAGCAAATAGAAAATAAGCAATTTGGATCGTTTGTGAACATGCCAAGGAATGTATTGTATTGGCAAAACACTGTAGACCCTGTAGAACTTATAAACAGAGACTACAAAGATTTCTCACTTAGCTTTTTTACTTACTTGGCTGAACGGCATCCAGAATATACGTTCTACCTTGAGGCTAATCACTCAAGTACCGCCAAACCCATGAAGGGAGAAGGAAATAAAGTTTATATGACTCAATCTTTGGTACTCGCAGACAAAGAGTGTTTGGGTAGAATTGAATGGAGTTATTACAACGATGCAATGGAGTTTTACAATGAACGAGTAACTGAAGATATAAGACGAGGTAGCTGTAAGAAAACTTCAAAACTAGCTACGGCAAAGAATATCTTTGCTCGTTACTTTTACCCTCTTACCCTACAGGAAGAAATGGATGAAGTAGAGAGTGATGTAATAAGTGCTTTATCTGACCACGCTTACTCACTAAAGAGAACAAGGGATAATGCAACGCGTGACATCATAGATAAACTTAGCGTAATGCTCAAACAAGAATCGTCTGAGTTATTTGAGTTTGTCAACGCGCATGGCATGGGTAAGCAACTGGAAGCAAGGGCGAAAGATAAAGAAGCCATATCAATTACTAGAAGTCTTAACGATGCTATAGAAAATGATAAGGGTCAATTTATTCTTAACAAGGGTGATATGTATTATTCGTTAAACAAAGGAGTTAAACGTATTAAACGTGATGACCTCCCCGAAGATATACGCACCGCCGTTGGCTTACTCAAGGTTGCAGAAGATAACACAGCTATTGATGGTGTGGGATACAAAGCAACTGCTGATAAATTTTTCATTATGGAGGAACTAAATTTTGACTTTGACGAATGATAAACAAACCAGAGGCAAGGGTGTTAAACCTGCCATGCTACATGTAAACGTGCGACTACCTCAATATGTACTAGACCACTTCAAAGAGTTTCCTAGTTACACCAAGGAGATGCGAAGAGTGCTTGAGGAACACGTCAACAAAGCAGACAAGGAAGGGGCTACGCAAGTAGCCCTAGACCAACCACGCTGGCAAGATATTCTTGCTGAAGATGAGAACTGGCCTGACGATGGAGGCATTGTCGGGATAAAGGAGAATGATGATGAAGCAGACGAATAAGGATAAGTTAGAAGCGGTGCAGTTAAACTTAATTATAATGACTAGGAAGTATGAAAGTTATAAAGCTAAGTTAACTGCTAATGCAGCACAACGTGAACAACTTATGAGTAAACGGCGCGAGTATAAGGACTTAGTGAATGAGTTAAAGGAAGAACAGGTCAGGTTGAATAAAGCCGTAGCACGGAACGAGTACAGCCAAGCATACTCCCAAGTAAAGAAACTATGTAAGAAGTATGACATAGGGTATGCCGTAGATATTGTGAACTCGGACTACGACTACGACTTGGGCGTGCCTATAAACAGTCGCACTTATTGGGTAAGCAAACCAGATTGGCTAGAAGGAGATGACCCCATAATAGATGGGCATTACGCTCACAATATGCACGAAGTATGGTATCTCGTAGACCTCTACGCCAAGCACCACCCCGACCACCCCGACCATGCTAATCGTGAGTATGGATTTTCCAAATGAAGGAGAGCGATGATGAAGATTAGCAGAGATGATTTAAGGCAAGATGTTGAAACTTACTTAAAGAAGGGTGGGAAAATAAATCAAGTACAAGAAGGACAGTCTTCTAAAAAATATAAAAATGTAAAGGCTACAGACAGAGATATACGCAACATGGCAGTAATTCATTTCAATGCAAAATCATTTTCTGGCGATAGGATTAGGTGCGCTGAAAACAAGAACCGTATTATACGTTGAGGAGAACGATGATGATTAAAGATGTAAGAGGTAACAGGATAACACCCAATCAAGTAGCGAAAGACCTTGTCTTGCAGAAATTAGACGATCTTATGCACTGGCCTGAGTGTTGCGAGGAACTTAATGAAAACCTTACTAAAAAAGAGTGGAACGCGATTGATGACGCTTTACGAAAACAACGAAGAAGAGTTCGTAAATTTTTGGGCTATGGTCCAACGTCTACTTTTCCGCGAGTGCAATAAAGGAGAACGAAGATGAAGAAACAAAAGAATGATGGGTCTTGTCCTACTCTAGCAGAGGTACGCAAGCGAGACCCGACAATGAACAAAAGCAGATACGCATCCTACAAGCGAGGATGGCTACAAGTTAAAAACAAAAAGATACTCCCTCCAAAATCTGCATAGGAATTCCTATGCAACCTTCCTACTATACCCCGCTTTCGGGCGGGGTTCTTTTTACTTTACAAAGTCCAACCTTTAAGCTATTCTACTTGAATGGCTCTTACACCTGAAAAGAAAGTCAAAAACAAAGTAGTTAATATACTCAAGCAGTACCAAGTCTATTACTTTTTTCCTGCCACTTATGGCATGGGGCGAAGCGGAGTGCCTGATATTGTCTGTTGTTTTTTTGGCCGTTTCATTGGAATAGAATGCAAAGCAGGTAATAACAAACCTACTCCATTACAGGAACGAGAGCTTACCGCTATTAACGAAGCCAAAGGCACAACATTCATAATCAACGAAAATAACCTAGGGGTACTCGAAGAGTACTTATCGTCTCATGAACCTACTCACCCTCGATTTTGAAACTTATTACTCAAAAGATTTTAGTTTAAGTAAACTAACTACTGAAGAATACATACGCGACCCTCGTTTTGAGGTTATCGGAGTTGCTGTCAAATGCAATGGGCAGGAACTATCATCAAGCAGAGCTGCTGCGGCACAATGGTTTTCTGGCAGCAAAAAACAAACAAAACAGTTTTTGTCTCAGTTTGATTGGTCAAACGCTGTGGCTCTAGCTCACAACGCCATGTTCGACATGGCTATCCTTAACTGGCACTTCGGTATCAAGCCCAAGTTGATTGCTGATACGTTAGCAATGTCACGCGCTATCCACTCTATTGAAGTGGGTGGGGGGTTAGCAGCTTTATCTGAGTATTACGAATTAGGTAAGAAAGGAACTGAGGTACATGATGCGATAGGCAAGAAGCGTTTAGATTTTACACCAGAGGAACTAGAAGCCTATGGTGGGTACTGCATACAAGATGTGGAACTTACGCACAAACTATTTAAGGTACTGAGAAAAGGGTTTCCTAATTTTGAACTTTCGCTAATAGATTTGACCCTGCGTATGTTTACTGAACCTGCTTTAGAATTAGATAAAGATATATTAACCGGGCACTTAAAGAACGTAGTAGATACTAAAGCAGCTCTAATGGATAAGATTACCCATGAGAAAACACAGTTAACTTCTAATCCACAGTTTGCTGAACTGTTGCGTGAGTACAATATCGAACCTCCTACGAAAATAAGCCCTACCACAGGCAAGGAGACGTTCGCCTTCGCAAAAAGTGATGAGGGCTTTAAGGCTCTACAGGACCACGAAAATCCGTCGGTACAAGCTCTTGTAGCTGCTAGACTAGGAGTAAGGTCTACCATCGAAGAAACAAGAACACAGCGGTTCATAGAGATAGCTCAGAGGGGTACACTACCTATACCACTACGCTATTACGCTGCCCACACAGGCAGATGGGGTGGGGATGACAAGATTAATATGCAGAACTTACCGCGAGGCAGTGAGCTTAAAAAAGCTATGTGCGCTCCAGAAGGGTACAAGTTTGTGGACTGTGACCTGTCTCAGATAGAGGCACGGACTCTGGCGTGGTTAGCCGAGGAAGAGGAATTGGTCCAAGCGTTCGACAGGGGTGATGATGTCTACAAAATGATGGCCTCTGCTATTTACGATAAGCCCGAAGAAGACATATCAAAAGAAGAACGGTTCGTGGGTAAGACTACTATACTAGGTGCAGGATATGGAATGGGGGCACTTAAGTTTAGAAACCAGCTCAAGCACTTTGGGGTGGAACTGGAAGAGTATGAATGTGAGCGTATTATAAAGGTATATAGAAACACCTACGCACGTATACCCAAGTTATGGAGATCGGCGGGCGATAAACTAGAGAGCATCATGCAAGATAAGATTGCTTACTTTGGCTGCTCTGGAATACTCATGGTGGATGGTATTAAAGGCATAAAGCTCCCTAACGGTCTATATGTTAAGTACCCTAACCTAAGAAGGGAACGGGACGAAGAAGGTAGAACTGAAGTTGTGTACGACACCCGGAAAGGTCGAACGATTATGTCTACTAGAATATATGGAGGTAAGGTTATCGAGAACGTGTGTCAGGCACTGGCAAGAATCGTTATCGGTGAACAGTTGCTCCGTGTATCACAGAAATATAAAGTTGTTATGACTGTACACGATGCTATTGGATGTATAGTCCCAGAAGATGAGGTTGAAAAAGGAATGCAGTTAGTTGAGAGAGTTATGAAAATCAAACCCAAATGGGCGCCTGATCTGCCTCTTGATTGCGAGGGAGGCTATGGTAATTCTTATGGAACTTGTTAGCCCCAGTGGGCGGTGGGCAGGGGTTTTTTATCATTCTTCCCCAAAAACACCCACAGCGTATGACGTGAGCCTCCTTGTTTCAGAGTCTAGGTTCTCTGATATTCTCACTCGCTTACGTGCATACGCCGAATAAACCACGCTACGGTTAGTCGTGCCTTAAGGATTTCCTCCTTTTCTCCTTGAGAGCACGCATTGAATTTGAGGTTAATATGAAAATAAACATAGAACTTGATGACCACGATACAGCAGACAAATACATTGAACGTTTACTCACTGTGTTAGAGCGTATAGCTGATACGTTAGAAGATGAAGCGGAGGGTAGTGATGACGGATGATTTGCGTACCAACACTTGCCCAAAGTGTAAAGCTACCTCAGACCAAGTGTTAAACATGGAAACAGGTAAGCGAGTTGGATGGTATTGTCTGGAGTGTCACTATTTTGAAGAAGCTATACTGCGTGAAACAGTCATAACAGAAGCTGACATAAAGAAAGTACGTATATAAGGAGAGGACCATGCTCTATGAATACAGTTGCACTATTCGCTCTATTACAGACGGTGATGGACTACGTGTGGACATCGACTTGGGTTTTGGGGTCACTCTTAGGGGTGATGATGGCAGGGGGGTTAACATTCGCCTTTTTGGATGTGACGCACCCGAATCTCGTACACGAAATAAACAGGAGAAAGCGCATGGCCTTCTTGCAAAGAAATTCGTCCAAGAACATTGCCAAGTCGGGGAGAGATACATCCTCCGAACAAAAGAGAAAGGAAAATTTGGAAGATGGTTGGGCGAGATTAAAACGAGAAAAGGACTTATTACAAAACTACTTATCAAAAACAAACTCGCAGTTGAATATCATGGGCAGAATAAAAAAGAAATTAAAGCAGCTCACGAGGCGAATCGTAAAGCGTTAGTTGAAGAGGGAAAATTATAATGAGAAAGAAACTAGATCAAGTAGGTGTATTAATTTGGAGTGCGGAAAACGGTGAAGGTTCTGTAGAAATAATAGAAGATTTTAGCGACGAGTCTTTGCTTGCTCAACTAGATGTATTAAAAGACTGGATTACTTCTCTTACTGCTACTTATAACGAACTCCTGCAAGATTTTGAAAAAGAACATTCAGACTAGGCAATACTATGACAGCTTGGAGTTACAGTAGGGTTAATTCTTTTAAGCAATGCCCTAAGAAATATTATCATTTGTATGTTAAGAAAGATGTTAAAGATACAGGTAGTGTTGCCACAAGGTATGGCACGTTAGTGCATAAGGCTGCTGAAGAATATATAAAAGATGGAAATGAGCTACCAAAAAAATATGACTTCATGCAGCGCACTCTCGATGCTTTTAATAACATCGAGGGAGACAAACATTGTGAGATTAGACTTGGGGTAGCTAAGTATGATGATGCATACGAACCCACTAAGTTTTTTGCAAAAGATGTCTGGTATAGAGGTATAGCTGACTTACTGATACTAAACGAAGATAAAGCGTATCTTATAGACTACAAGACAGGCAAAAGTGCGAACTATGCGGATACTAAACAGTTAGACTTACTTGCAGGGGCAGTCTTCATAAACTTTCCTGAAGTAAAAAAGATAAAGTCTGCTCTGTCTTTTGTAGTATGTAATAAGTTTATAGCTAAAGAACACACAGCCGATATGTATAAATCGTACATAAATGTATTTGATGAACTACTAGAAAGAATTGAAGTGGCTGCTAAAGAAGACGTTTGGAATGCAGTAGAGAGTGGGTTGTGTAAGTTTTGTCCAGTTGTTAGTTGTGAACATAACAGGAGGTAGTGATGAATTACTACGCAATACTAGTAGACGTTGGAGATACAACATTTGTAGATGGGCATTATGCAGATAAAGCGTTAGCCCAAGATGCCTTTGGGCGTTGGAAGAAAACTTATCCAAACTTACACTTTGATTTGTGTGCTGTAATGGGTAGATCGTGGCCTATAGCAGATGAACTTTTTATGGCTAACAATAGAAAGACTTTAGAAATTGCTAACGAACGTGGCACTGCTGTAGTAGCAGCCGTTGATGAGCATGTAACACATTAAGGGATAATTTTATGTACGGTAATGCAAGCCATCCAGATATAAAAAAATATATATCTGACGATGAATTAGAATTTGATTGGGAGTACCCTTTTCATGGGGGTATTGAAATGAAAGTTCGTATAAATAACGGCGAACACAAAACTCAAGCAAAAGTTGGAATAGAAATAAGTGCTCTTGCTGGGTATGCTATGGACGTATTTAGTGATAAAAATTGCATTGAAGATACTGAAAAAGTAACCGTATGTATGGAGGGGGCGTTTGAAAAAGAGTCTTTTATACAGGCTATACTAAAGTTGGCTTTATTTTTAAAACTTAATGGCTATACGCTTTGGAAAGAATGGGATGGTGAAAATGAAAAAGAAACGTAATTACAAAAGAGAATATGAAAACTACCAAGGCACGGAAGAGCAGAAAAAGAATCGTGCTAAACGTAACGCAGCCAGACGCAAAGCTGCACGCAAAGGAAAGGTAACGAAAGGCGATGGTAATGATGTAGCCCATAAGAAAGCTATATCAAAGGGTGGTAAGAACTCAGGTAATACTAAAGTAGAGTCAGCCGCAAAGAATCGTTCATTTAAAAGGAACTCTAAAGGAAAACTAGTGTCTGAGACTAGTAAACGCGAGCGTAAGAAAAAGTGAAAATAGTTAACGATAGAGCAGTTGTACTCAAAACCAGACGGCCTCATCTCATCACCGAGAAAGTAAAGAACTATAAAATACTTGCAGAGGACGAAGGCGTTTACAAAATTGTAATCCCTTGGGGTTTAGAAGAAGCTCAAGTACTTGCTGACCTTAAAGTAAAACAGATTAACTCCCCTATGTTTAGGGACTATGATTTTAACGGTAGGTACAAACCCTTTGCCCATCAGAAAGAGACATCTTCTTTTCTGACGCTAAACAAAAAAGCATTTTGCTTTAATGAGCAAGGCACAGGTAAAACAGCTTCTGTAATATGGGCAGCAGACTATTTAATAAACGCAGGGCAAGTGAGCCGCATATTGGTTATATGTCCTCTGTCTATTATGAAATCTGCATGGCAAGAGGACTTGTTTAAATTTGCTATGCACCGTACTTGTTCTGTTGCTCATGGAACTTCTGCGAGAAGAAAGAAGATACTAGAAGCAGGTGCTGAGTTTGTCATTATTAACTTTGACGGTGTAGCTGTAATCAAAGATGAAATAATGAAGGGTGGTTTTGATATGGTGGTGGTCGATGAGGCTAACGCTTACAAGAACGCACAGACCAATCGATGGAAAACCTTACGCGATATAGTTGCAGATGTCCCGTGGCTTTGGATGCTTACAGGTACTCCAGCAGCACAATCACCTGTAGACGCGTTTGGTTTAGCAAAGCTAGTAAACCCAAAGAAAGCACCTAAATATTTCGGGCAGTTTAGAGATCAAGTAATGTACAAGGCTTCCCAGTTTATATGGAAGCCCAAAAGGACAGCAGATAAAATTGTACACGAAGTACTACAACCTGCCATAAGGTTTGAAAAAGACCAATGTTTAGACTTACCTCCGCTTACGTATATAGAACGTGAAGCACCTTTGACTAAACAACAAGCCTCTTACTATAAGTTACTCAAAGAACGCATGATGATGGAAGCGGATGGGGAACAAGTCACCTCTGTCAATGCAGCCACAAACCTCAACAAGCTGCTCCAAATATCAGGAGGTGCGGTCTATTCGGATGATAAAGAAGTCATTGAGTTTGATGTGAGTAACAGACTTAAAGTAGTTAAGGAAGCGATAGATGAGTCTTCCAACAAAGTACTGGTGTTTGTACCTTTTACTCATACCATAGAACTCCTTAATGAGTTTCTACTCAAGAACAACATAACATGCAAGATAATATCTGGAAAGGTGTCAGTGAACAAACGAAGTGAGATTATTAAAGACTTCCAAGAAACTGACAACGTAGAAGTGCTTATCATACAACCGCAAGCTGCGTCTCACGGACTTACTCTTACCGCTGCTAATACAGTCGTTTGGTATGCCCCAGTAACAAGTGTAGAAACATATCTACAAGCAAATGCTAGAGTAGATAGACCGGGGCAACATAGTCCGATGACGGTTGTACATATACGTGGTAGTGAAGTGGAGACACGCTTGTACAAAATGTTGCAGTCCAACATAAAACATCACCACAAGATAATTGATTTGTACAGACAGGAAATCAATACTTGACAATGTAAAAGTACTTGCTAAACTTATCGTCCCGACTTAATAGGAGGAGCGATGAAAAAGCAAACACCAGATCAACTTGCCGACATCTACATAAAGATGCGGGAAGCTATAAGGGAAAAAGAAGAAGAGATAAAAGGTATTAAAGCTCAACAGGAAAAGGTTGAGCAGAAACTACAAACGTTTCTTGAGAAAGAAAACATAGACAGTATAAGAACACCGTATGGAACTGTAACACGCCGAGTGCATACCAGTTTCTGGACTAGCGATTGGGAATCAATGCACGTTTTTCTGAAGGACAATGACGCTTTACATCTACTAGAGAAACGTGTGCATAACTCTAACATGAAAGAGTTTTTAGAATCCAACCCTGACGTTGCACCGCCCGGTCTTCAGACTAATAGAAAGTTTATTGTTTCTGTGCGAAAGCCACCTAAGAAGTGAAAAGGATAAAAACACAACAGGGATGTTTTGTGCATCCGCATACTTATGAACCTTTAAATTCTATAGAAGTAGTAATTGTAGATAAGGGTGTTTTATCAAGAAACTATTATGGACCAGATGGTGATTTAACGTGTTGGTCCTTTGACTGTGACTTTCCAGACGAAGCCGTTTGGGAGAGTAACAAGCAAGCACAACGTTGTTTAGACTGTAGTAAGAGTATAAAGAACGCAGGTGCTGGAGGGAGGGCCGCTTGTAAATTCTTTACTAAGATTAAAGTAGCTTTTCTTTCTGAAGAATATCTCTACGAAATCAGACTAGGTGCATTGAGTTTGTTTTCAAAAGAAGATAACAGGATGAGTTTGTATAAATACGTAACGCATCTTGAGCGCAACCAAGAACATATTGGGAATGTGCTAACCGAAATATATTTTGTACAGCACCGAGATTTTTACAAAATGTTTTTTAAACCAGTTCGACCTTTAGCAGAGGAAGAGCTTGCGAATATACAACAAATGAAAGATACAGAGGAAATTTTTATGTCTAATCAATCTCACATTATAAAGAACGTAACAGCCCGTTACCCACGCTTAGATCAACCGTATAAGTTTGATCGTAAAGCAGGGCCAAACGGTAAAAGCGTTCCATGTGATGCAACTGTACAAGGTGCTAGTTACGATTTAGATTTTGTACTGACTAAAGCACAAGCAAAAGAACTGCACGGATTAATGCAAGGAGCATATACTAACGCAGACGGACGGAATAAAAGCTGGCCTAAGAAACTAGAAATTAATTTTAAGAAGCAGGATGATGGTACTTTCGTAGGGAAAGCAACTCGTAAAGCATCTTATGATGGCGTTCCAACCTCTCCTCCTGTGCAGTTTGATTCAAAAAACAAACCTTTAGGTTCAGACTTTATGCTTACTACAGGTAGTGTAATAAACATAGCGGTAGATTTTATACCTTATAAGATAGAGGCTTCTGGGGCAACAGGTGTATCTCTTAGGTTGCGGGGTGTACAGGTGCTAGAGTATATACCTTACAAGGCTCCTTCACCTTTCGATGAAGAGGATGGCTTTACATCAGATGGGGACTCATCAAATCCTTTTGAGTCGGCTGATGAAGAAGTGGAAGAAAAACCCGAAGCAGATCCCTTCGATGATGACGAGGAAGAAGTTAAGGAACCCGTCAAACGTAAAAAGAAAAAAGATGACGACGATGATGAGGATGACATCGAAGACATCATTGCAAACTGGGGTGATGACGACTAATGAGCTACGGCTATACGACACGTCTCGGTAGTCTGAATAAGCAAGCAGATGGTTCTCTTCTGGGAGTTAAGTTAGGCAGGTTATGTATTAAATACGAAGTACCTGTTATTGACGTAGCTTCCCAGTTGGGAGTCAGCAGACAAACCGTGTACAACTGGTTTATGGGAACCCATGAACCTAAAGAAATACTAACTCCTTTAATACAAGAATTAATAGATGAATTGAAAAAATGACTGATTATGACCTGCTAGATCATGTTGTCCCAAAGGGCGGCATCTATAGTGTGGTCGGCATGAAGGAAGGTAAACCAGTACCAAGGTTTACTGATAGCTTAGAAGAAGCACACGAAATAGCAGATGCTTTTTCAGGGCAAGGTTTAGATGTTTATTTTGCATTAGGTAAACTTAAAGAAAAAGGAAACAGAAGGGTAGATAATGTAGAGTCACTTGGAGCTATCTGGTTAGATATAGATTGCGGTGGTGACAAAGCAAAAAAAGTAGAAGTATCTACAGGTTTACCACAAGGTTATGCTGATAGAAAAGAAGGCGGAAGAGCACTCGCAAGCTTTAGTAAAACTATCGGTTTACCTGAACCAGTAATAGTAAATTCAGGATATGGTTTGCACGTATACTGGGCTTTTACTGAAGAAGTGCCTACAGAAAAATGGCAACCTATAGCAAATAGACTGAAGGACATCTGCGTTACGCAGAAATTTTGTGCTGACCCTAGAGTTTTTGACGCTGCACGGATACTACGTGTACCCGGCACCTTTAATCATAAGGGTGATTCTCCTAGAGAAGTAGTGGTTAGAAACCCTAACACCAAACGGTACACACCTGACTCTATACGTGAGTTGCTTGGCGTAGACTCTACTTTAGTAGTGAAGAAAAAGAGTAATACGTTTACACCAAACGCACTGGAAAAACTATTTGACCAGAATACAAACTATAAGTTTTCCAAAATAGTAGGCCGTAAAGACCCGTGCCTACAGCTAAAAGACAGCCTTATAAACAGAGACACTCTCATAGAACCACGATGGTTTGATGCGTTGTCTGTAGCTAAGTTCTGTGATGACGGTGCTAAAGCTGTGCATAGTGTATCCATAGGGCATCCCGATTACGACTACGCTGCCGTAGAAAGAAAAATTGTTGGTATAAAAGGACCGCATTCTTGTGAAGAATTTGAAAAGAATAATCCTGACGGTTGTAAAAAATGCGTACATAAAAAGAGTAAAGAAATTAAGGGTCCGTACAACCTAGGTAAAATAGTAAAGAAAGCTGCCAGTAGTCCCATCAATAAGTTTGAACCATACTTTAGGGGACAAAATGGAGGGGTATACAAAAAGGATGGGGACGATGCACAGTTCATATATGACCACGACTTTTATTTGAAGAAACAAATGTGGGATGACGTGGACGGTTACCAATCTGTTTTTGTATTTCATTCTCCACATGATGGCGTGCGTGAGTTTTCCATACCTAACGATGGACTAGAAAAAAGATTATTGATTAGAACTCTTGCAAAGAACGGAGTGGTAGCAGGTGTATCAAACCAAGGTTTACTTCACGAATACGTCACTACTTCAATTAGATTGCAACAACAGGACAAGGCATCAGAAACAATGAGAAGACAATTTGGGTGGGCAGATAACGATACCAAGTTTATCGTTGGAGAAAGAGAAATAACTGTGGACGGGGTGTATCACTCTCCTGCTTCTTCAGTAACCAAAGCGTATGTGGGTTATTGCGAACCAAGAGGCACCCTTGAGAAATGGCAAGAAGTATTTAATTTATATAACAAGAAGGGGCTGGAGGTGCAAGCGTTCGCTGCGCTGTCTGGGTTTGGCTCTCCCTTGTTAAAGATTACAGGACAAAGCGGAGCAGTTATAAGTCTTGTGCATAAGAACGCAGGTACTGGTAAAACTACTGTGCTGCGTATGGCTAATAGCATATACGGACACCCTAAAGAACTGCTTGGTAAATTTAATGATACTCAAGTATCACGTATAAACAAATTAGGTATATTAAATAATGTAGTACATACCGTTGATGAGCTTAGTAACATGGACGGTGAGGAAGTAAGTAACTTTGCTTATGAAATATCACAAGGAAAAGGTAAAGACAAAGGTAGAGCCGACATAAGTGGTAATCGTGAGAACTATACTACGTGGAACAACATAACTTTAACCACAGCTAACTCTCCGTTTTACCAACGTTTGATGGCAAAGAAAGGTTTACCTGAAGGTGAGCTTATGAGGATTATTGAATTTAACGTGGAACATGCGGGTGAAATTATTACCGAGAACGGAAAGGATTTATTTGATAGACAGTTAAATGAAAACTACGGGCACGCTATTGTACCTTTTATACAATATATAATAGCAAACCCCGAAAAGGTTAAGAAGAAAGTAATAATGGTGCAAAACAAAATAGATAAAGAATTGCGTTTGACACCACGGGAAAGGAATTGGTCAGCCATTATTGCAGCTAACATAGCAGGTGGGTTGATTGCAAATCAATTAGGGATAATAAAATTTAACATGAAGCGCATCTACAAAAAAGCTGCTGAACTTATACAAGTATTAAGGGAAGAAACTACAGCACCTGTGGATTCTTATGTATCCGTGCTTGGCGCTTTTATCGTAGACAATTTTAATAAGTTGTTAATAGTTAATGGTGAGGTAGACCAACGCAGTCAGAAACAAGCCTCACCTCTCCTAGAACCTAAATGGGGCGAATTAGTTTTACGTTACGAACCTGATACAAAAAAATTATTTATACCTGTAAAAAAATTGCGGGATACGTTAGACAAAGATTACACAGACTATAAAGCCTTTATAAAAGATTTAGGTACGCGTGGTATATACATAGAAACTGTAAATAAAAGAATGTCAAAAGGTATGGCGTTTACAGCACCTGCACAAAGATGCGTGGTGTTTGATACAGCTCATTCTGAATTTATAGATATGGAAAAGGTAGTAGAGAAAGTTAAAGAAGATGCAGATAGAGAAGGTGGAATACCAGATCAACTGGAAAAAATTTAAACAGGGGTGGTCGTTTTTTATTCCGTGTTTAAAACCAGTAGAAGCTAAACAGCTTTTATTAGCGGAAGCTAAAAGACTTAAGTACGAAGTGACTACTAAAATAACAGTAGAAGACGGAGTGCGGGGTGTACGCATGTGGAGAGTTAGTTGATACCACCGTAGTAACTTATGTTTTCTAAATTGCGGAAGAAAGGGTCGAGGTTTCGTCTGAAGTTACGGTTAAATCTTATACCTGCTATGTACTCTCGTTCCGCTGCTCGACGTGACTTATACGAACGTATAAGCGTATCATTAGTAATTAATCTGGGGTATATCCTTCTGAAGCTACTTATGCGTTCATCTGTACGCCTACGTAAGTCTCTGTCACCAGTGGTAATTGCTAAATAACGTGCTTGTAATAACTCAGAACGTTTTCTCATTACCGCATTTTCATATTGTTTAGCAAGTGCTCGTGTCTCATAAGTGAAAGACACATCAGCAGGAGTAAACCCAAACGCTTGCATGTACAAATTATGAGCTTTTAAATCTTCAACTATAGGACGACCATCTTTTGTTCTAGCACCTTCTTCTAAGAAACGCATAGTTTTAAACCCATTACGTAAAAAGCTAGGTGCTAATCGTTCAAACCCTCTGCCCAAATCTCCTTCTGCTATTTCATTAAGCGCAAGACCTATATTCTCAGGAGCATCCATGACATAACTTCCCATAGGACCAAGCATTTGAAGACCCATAGCTTCCATATAACCAAACTTTTCTATCTCATAAGGGTCTTCTCTAAACCCTATACCGTTTGCAATACTAGCTCTTCCTGATACTTCAATATCTAAATAACGGTTAGTTGGGCCTTTAAGTATTAATTCAGATAGACCCAGTTCTTGCACTAAGTATTGACGAAAGTTAAATGGCGCGTCTTCTTCATCATCAAACATATCAAATACACTTGCAACCATATTAACTAACGTTGAAAATGCTCCAAAAAAAGGTAGCCCAAACAGTCCACCTACGGCGTAACTCATGCCATACATAAGAAATAATTGTTTAAGAGCTGCTTTCTTTGTGTCTGCATCTTGGCCTTTGAGCACTTGGTGCATCGCCCTTCCTGTAACGTAAGCACTTTGCCAAATAAACCCTTTAAACGTCAACATGACACGGCCTATATCATTCTGCATCCACTTAGGTGCAGTCGTGGCCATGCCTGAAGTGTTTACATCTTTTACTATTTTAAGTGCATAGTCTGCCGCCTCTTGGTCCGACTTGCCTTCAGCTTTCATCAAGTCGTATGCCATTACTCCAGTAGTAGCACGGTTAAGCCGTTCCGTTGCAGATATAGGCCAAGAAAGAAAACTAAGTATTTTTGCTGTGCCAGTTCTATACTCTTCAGTAGTTTGTCTAGCTCCTTCTAAGACTTCTCTTTCTAAGGTATGTCGTAGCTGACCGTGATCGCCTAGTGTTTTATACAAAGTTTGATACTTAGGATCAGAACCCCAATCAGAATTTACAGCTACCCTACCTGCTGTTGTGAGTGCAGCCGCTGTTTTCATAGCACCAAACCGCCCTGCAAGTATGGGGTAGGACATCAAAGGAACGGAACTTAAGTTAACTAAGGCAGAAGATATGTTACCCGACATATACATAAAGTAGCTGCCGCTAGTAGCTTTAGAAGCCCAATACCCATAAGTGGGGTTTAAAGTAAAATCCTCTCTTGATGCTATGTTTTCGGCAACTGATTGTATGGTTAATTCCGTAGGGTCTGAAGAATCAGTTTGAACATAACTTGCGCCTTCACTCCTTACTCTGTTAAACCCTTGTTGTATCTTACCGTTATATTCTATGTCTGCTAGTTTACGTGACCACTTAACCATTGTGTCTCCGTATACACGCAACACATCTTCAGATGGTCCTAATACATCCTCAGAACTTCTAAAACTTTGCATTAAAGAAGACTCTGGGAATAAATCTACGTACGCTTCATAGACATCTGTAGCTAAAATGTCACTCTGGCTGTCGTTTAAGCCTAAGTCTTGTGCGCTGTCTTTAACTGCTTGCATCGCATCTGCAACAAAACCTTCGGGTGGTAAGGTCTTACGTGCTAAATCTTTTATACTATTTACAGTGTAGTATTCATTTTCCTTTAAATCCGCATCGCGTTTTCTTTTACGCAAGGCTTCTTTTTCTTCTTCCGTAGTGGCTTTTTCTAGGTCAGCTCGTATATCAAAACGTTCTGTTAACCCTCGCGCCTTTATCTCTGCATCTCTTTTTGATTGAGACTCAAATGTAACTACAGTTTTCTTTCCTGTATCTTTGTCTTTATAAACCAGCACAAACTCTCCATACCTACGAGAAGGAATGTACCCTGCTATAGGGGGAGCTTCATCAAATTTCTTTTCTATTTCTTGCCTTAGTTGTGGGTTTGATATACTAGACAACACTACATCTATGTAATCGCTATACATTTTATCAAAATCAGTACGCATGATTTTGTACATGTTCTGTACAGATTTGCCGCCCTTCATTTTTCCTATCTTCTCAAAAGCAGCTTTCCCTTTCTTGTAGGCTTTTAATTCTTCCTCTACTTTAGCTTTTGCTTTTTTACTTGTTATATTGGAAGCATTAGGATTAGGAGGAGGTTTAAATATATCTACCCGTGCAAGCCTCATCTCCATAGCCATCTTACCCATTGCTTCGTAAGCAGCTTTGAACTTGTGGGATATTATATGAAAATCGTTATACTTCTTGTTAACAGCTTCTATTCTTCTCTCTTGGTCTGCTTGCCGCATCTCGGTGTTATCTATAACTTCTTTAATACCGGGTAATTCTTTTTTGTACAGGTCAAACAAATTATCCAGACGTGCTGCACCTGATAAAATACCTTTTATCTTCCCTGCCTGTGGTCCTTTTACATTTTCCATTGCTTCTTTTAGACGACGAGCACGGTAAGGAGGAAACTTAGCTAACTCTTCTTTAAAAGCTACATCTGGATTCTTATTACCAAGGAATACACTTTCCGCAGAAGAAGGTTCTATGGAGGGCCGTGCAGTTAATATATCGTTTAAAAATTTATAAGACTTATCGTACGCACTTTGGCCTTTACGAATGCGTAGAAGTTCTAAAACAAAATCTACTATAGTATCCCAAAGAGATTTACTTTTAGGTGCTTTTATTTCTTTAAGTAAGTTTTGAAACTCAGAGTTACCTACTAATTCTGCAACGAACTCATAAAGATCAGTGCCTCCATACGCATCTCCCATTTGAGTCTTTATAGTTTCGTAATAGTTAAAAAGTTGGTCTACTTCTTTAGACTTACGGTTAGCTAAGATTTTATCTAGGGCAGCGTGAGAGAGTTCATGGAATACAGTTTCTTTGTTAAGTCCACGTTCTGGGTCTAAAGCGATTACTTTTTCATCGTAGTAATAAGCACCCGCTTCTTCTGGGTCAGAAAAAGATTCCAAACGTATCTTAACGCCTGTAGCCATGTCGCGTAGTTTACGTATGATGGGTCTTATTTCTTTAGGCTCTGAGTCTATAATTGCGTTAATGGTTTGATTAAGGTTACCTGTCCGAACTGCTTCTGCTATTACAGGGTCTACGCTAGCATCAGGAAAAGCCTTTCTTGATCTGGACGGAGGAGGTTTGTCCGATGCAGTTGCTGTATAAGGTTTTTCAAATTTCCCTCCTATAAATTTATCAATGTATGGGAATTCTGTTACCTTACCTCCCTTTTCTACAAATTCTTCTTGGTCGCGCCCTATATTTTCTTTTATGTTGGCTATATCATCTGCTAACTTTTTTTCTTCTTGTATCCGTCTTCTTTCTATCTTTGCTTTCTTATCTGCTATAATTGATTTTTGTAACGATTCTATTTCCTTTATAAATTCAGCATCCCATTCTTTCCCTCTGTCACTAGGATAATCTACTAATGATTTATCCTTATACCTCTCTTTCATTACCTCGTCTGCATGTCTTTGGGCTTCGTCTCTAATAATCTCTAGCTCTCTTGCATTAAGTTTTCCTTCAATTTGTCTTTCAAGTTCTTCTATATCAGCACTTTTTTCTTCTGTATCTCCTTCAGCCTCCGCTACTGCATCTGCAAGTGCTGTACCTCCTTGAAGTTCATCTACAAGTCGTTCTATTGAATAGCCTAGCTCTCTTACCGCTAATACTTCTATACCCCCTCTTTTAACACGTCGGCCAAGTGCTTCCTTTAATTTTGCGACGATTTCATCTGTTTCTAGCTTTCTTTGTTCCGCTGCTTCTTCATCTGCTTTTAGTTTCGCTTTTTCTTCGTCTTGTTTAGCCTCCGCTTCTGTATCTAATTGTTTTTTAAAAGCAGCATTTATAATGTCTTCTCTATATTCTCCTCTAAATCTTGCTACTAATTCTGCAAATTCTTTTTTTACTTCAAGGCTAAGTTTTGATTCAAAGTAAACCCAACTAGCCGCATCTCGCACGTTTTCTGCTTTTAAAGCAGTGCGTGTTTTTGTACCCCTCCTCAATCCAGCAGTGCGGTTTTTGATAATTTTATTTAAATCATCTTCTGGGATTCTACTTAGTACGCCTTTTAACTGAGTTCGTATTGAACGAGGGGGGTTAGTGTCTATATCTTGTTTAATAGTCATAGGTTGCAGTTCTTCTACAATACTATCTGGACTAGTAGCAAGATCGTACGCTATCTCATAAAGACCTGCTTTTGGGGTACCTTTAACCCCCGGAAGTTTAAAATATGTACTCGCAGCTCTTAGTTTTTTTCCTCCAGAGGGTTTTTCTTTTCTTACTTCTTTTAAAGCAGCTAAATTACTTTCTTTGTTAGCATCAAAACTTTTTAACTCTCTCTTATATGTTTCCTCTAAACTCTCTTTTTCAGCTAGTTTTTCTATTAATCTGACCGGATCACTACCTTTACCTTTTTTTGCTATGTTGCCTCTAACATCCACAGCAAATATTTGACTTAAAATATTTTTATGTTTATTTCGCGTTTGATTTATTGCTTCTATGTCTTCTGTACGTGTAGCTACAGGTATTTTTGGAAATGTTTTTTTAATGCGTTGCTTAAAAGATGCAATAAAATCTGAACCTTCTGGGGGAAGAGGAGCTTCTTTAGCTATTTGTTTGTCTTGTTCTTCTAAAAATACTATAAAATTAGATTTTTTATTTGTTCCCGTTTGTTTTTTTCCAGACGGATACACATAATCTTTATTTGGATCGTAACCGCCTTCTTTTAACAGGTTTCTTATTTCTGTGTCATATAAATCATAGGCATCGCTTTCTTCTTGCTGTATGGCTCCATGTTTTTTTCTAAATTGTCTTTTTTGTTCTTTATTAAGTCTAAAGTTAAACACATTATCAAGAGAATCTACACCTTCCTCGGTACTAGCCACTTTAAGATAAGACTGCTTTTCTTCGTCTGGTTTAGTTTCAAGTTCTTTAAAAAATTTATCCATCGCTGCTTGCTGGTCAGCAGATAAATCGGCTTCATCTACTAGTTCAATATTTTCTTCTTGTGGCCCTATCGCTGCTCTTTGTCTGTCTTCAGCAATTTTTTGACGCTCTGGCCCTTGCCGCCCTGTTAACGCATCTTCAAACCCTCGCATTCTGTTTTCTACAAAATTTATTTGCTCAGATGTAAGCGTTCGTTCAGCTAGTTGTTGTAGCTCTGGCCCAAGCACCCCCTCTAGTGCGTCCTCTACGTACATTTCTTCTCTGGGACTTGCACCGAGCATAACTCCACGTTTTATTTGCTCTTCGGCAGCTCTTACTTGCTGCTGCCCTGCATATCTTTCTGGGTCAGCAAACTCTCCCGATGCTTTATCTTCAGCTTCTCTGACTCTTCTTTGGTATTCTTGTTCTACTTTGCGGCTGTTTATATCTACTTCTAGTTCGGCTGCTATAGCTGCTTTTACCCTAGACGCTTGCTTTTCTTCTTCCTGTATAGACTCTTCGTAAGGCTTAAGGAACTCGTCTATTTCAGCTTGTGTAGCCTTTCTTTTTTCACGTTCAGTTTCTTCTTCCTGTGCAGTCTTTGTTTGTTCTTCCGCTAAAGTAGCTAGGCGTTCTTCTACTTCCGCAAGCCTTGTGCCTCTTGGTTTTATTGCATCTGAACCGACTGAGCTTATGGCTCCAACAGGCGCACCGACTGCACCTTCTAAAGTAGCAGCTCCTGTCACACCTCTGAATGTAGGTACGTCAAACCCTTCTCGTTGCAAGGCTACGTTACGAGTGAACTGTTCTTGTCCACCCTGTAGAGCTTCAGGCAATGCTTCTTTTAATGCTGTGCGAGATGCTTCTTTTATAATCCCTGCTTTAGTTGCGTTCTTTAGACCTGTTTCAGATACATCGCCCGCTAACCTTTGGCCCACCGCACGGGTAAGTATTTTTGGTTCTAGTCCCACTCTTGCAGCTAACGCACCAAGGAATCCACCAAATGCAATGTTATCTAGGTTTTCTCCACCGTACGCTTGTGCTTCCTGTGCAGCTTCTTTGGCTTGTCCTTCAGGTACACCTGCGTCTACTAATTCTTGAAAAACAGCATCGTAAGCAGCATCTTTAGTAATACCAACTCCGGTGAGTACACCTACCCCAGTAGCCACACCCAAAGCGGGTAGGCCCGCTACACTACCTAGTACACCTGCTACTAACGTAGGTCCAGACGTACCAAATGCGTTAGCTATTAAATCTACAGGAGCAACGGTTAAGGCTTGTAAACCTGCCATGACTTGGGCACCCATGCCCTTATTCTCTGCTTCTTCCATGATGCGTGCTATTTCTTCTTGGTCGCGTTTGGATTGAGCAGAAAGCAAGCTATCTAGGGTGTCTTCTACACCACTTAGAGTACGGGATACAGGGTTATCTGCCCCAAAAACATCGGTAAGAAAACGAGTACCTGTAACAGCTCCTTTACCCAACTGAATAAAAGGATCAACCGCTTCTCTCGTAAACGACCTTTCTCCTGCGTCAGGTAACGGACGACTCGTAGGGGGAGATGCAAGGGGAGCTATGGGTGCAAGTGAAGTAGGAGTTGCATCCAAATCAAGCGCCATTTGAGCAAAGCGTTTTGCGTTTACTACATCTCCTTGCGCTTTAGCTTTGTTAAACGCTTGCATTGCTAAATCTAAATCAGACACAGCTTAAGACCTTATTATTGATTTAGGTACGCTTCTAGTTCAGTTTTTTGTTCTTCTCCTAAACCGCCGCCTCCAGTAGCACCACCGCCTCCAACAAATAAACCCGGAGCAGCCTCATTAATAGCACCCAGTAACCTCTTTAATGTTTCATTTTGTACCTCTGTGCTTTGTACATCTTGTTGCAGTTCTTCTGCTACTCGGAAAGCTAAAGCATCAAAAGTTGGAGAACCAACTAAGGATGAGATTAAATCAAACTGAGCTAACCTTTCTTGTGTAGCAAAGGCATCTCTATCCACGTCTATTCTTTCACGCATAGCATCCAGTTCTTGTTGCTGGAAATCTCTAGCCATTTGATTAGCTATTAGCTGAGTGCCTTCTTGTCCTCTAGCAGCACCACCTGCCATACCCAATGTTTGAAACGCATCATAAAGAGCATTAGCTCGGTCAGAAGAAAGGGCTGAACCAAGACGACTTAGAATACCCCCTCTGTCTTCTTGTTTGTTTTCTTTATTGCCCTCCGCACCTTTTTTAAACGCCTCGAACAAGGCAGGTGCTTCTCGTTCCATACGTTGCATATTCTCCGCACTCTGTGTAAATTCTTCATACAAATCAGGTGCATATGATCGCATACGTTCCATATCTGTAAGTGCTTGAGGAGCCGTTTGTGCGGCTGTTTCGTCGCTACCAAGAAGACTGGCTAATCCTGATCCTGCTAACCCTACTCCACCCACTAACCCAGTAGTTCTTGTTGGACTAAACTGTCTTGGGCTAAGTAGTGCGTCTCTAGCTGGAGAATACCTTCGTATGTCAGGGTTTTGTCCTCTTACACGTTTTCCTCTAACTGTCTTTGGCGCACCCGGTATTCTTTCTACGGCTGCTCTTGGGTTCATTGCTGCTTCAAACCCTTTTTTGCCTCTTAACATAGTAGGTTTACCCGACTTAGTTAACAGCGTAGGGTCTTCCATCTTAAAGTTTTTAGGCATCTGACGGGGTTTTGTAACAAATCTGGAACCAACATTTTTTAACGCTGCTAGACCTCTAGGTGCAAATCTAGCTGCTGCCCCTAAACCCATTCTTCCAAGAGTAAAAGCTGGTCCTACACCGGGAACAAGCATAAGCCCTATGGAAGCAGCCTCTACTGGATTGTCTTTTATTAATTGAAGACCGTATTCAAACATATTCGGATCGTCTGACACACTACTAAGAGGCACGGCTTGTTCACCACCCTCTAGCTCTACTAAATCTCCTTCTTGGAAACCTCTAACTTCACCACCTTCGTTAAATAAGCCACGTATGTAGTCCACAATTTCACCAAAGTCATCTCTAATGTTAGTAAAAAGATTATTGCCTCTGGTTGATTCAGGGACAGCAACCTTGTTCGTGTTTATGTCAGGCACATTTTTGCTCATAGCATAACGGGCCGCTGAATCTGCCAAACCCGGAAAGGCTTTGTCCATACGTTGTGCAGGGCTATCCATGCCGCCCGCAGGTATAAACTCTTGATTAGTATTGATGCCCGCAAGGTTAGTAGCGGGGTCGGCTGCATTAATCATACTTTGATTATTAGCCATCATCTTTAAAAAGTTACTAGCGCGGTTTGCTGCTTCTTCCTGTTTTCTACCTATAGATTGAAGATAACCTACTCCACCAGCAGCGCGTTCTTCCGGTGTATATTGGTTTTTAGCATCTCCTGCTGCAATTAGTTGTTCTTGAAGCCGTGCAGGAGCTAATAGTTTATCTTGCGCTTGAGCTAATAAAAGAGCGTCAGGTATATTTGGCTCATACATAGTTCCTTTTTCTACTTGCCTTGGGTAGGACGCTGTTTCTCTAGCTCTTTGTTCTTCACGCTTAAGCCTACGTTGTCTTTCCGTATAGCTTTCAGGTGCGGTAGTAGATATAGTCCTACCACCTCCAAGTTGTATGTCTCGTCTACGATCTTCTTTTTCCAACTCGCCCATTACACGATTTACATAGGGCTGTGTTTGCATGGCTAAAGGTAAAACTTCGTAGTCTCTACCAGCAGATATAAATTTATCGGCGTTACCTGCCCCTGCATTGTACGCAATAAGAGCTGCTTCGATATCTCCATCGTAACGGTCAATCATGGCTTGAAGATATTCTCTAGCAAATGACCTACTAGCCTCTGGATCAAACCTACTCCCTTCCATAGGAGACACACCAAACCCCGGTTGCTCCGCAGTTGAAGGCATAATTTGGTATGCACCTTCTGCACCTACGGCACTAATTGCATCGGGGTCACCTCCGCTTTCCGCTAGCATCAAAGCGTTAAGAAGGTTCTCCATATCTATATCATCTACTCGCACTAAACCCCGATTGCGAAAACCAACAATGCCGCCCTGTGCTTTATCCACTACACCACGACCCATAAGAACGTCTTTTTGTGTAACTTTTCCATCTCCACTTAGGTCTGGAAAGCCACCTTCCCTGAGTGCAACAATTCCACCTTCAGCCATTCCACGAGCAGCTCTTATTTTGTCCACTTCTTGTAGCATTTCAGCACGCATAGGAGCATCTTCAAGTCCTTCTAGTTGCATACGTGCAAAAGCCTTTTGTTCTTCCGTAGATTTAGGGTTTTCAAGTATCTCTGTAGCTTCAAGGAAAGTTTCAGTTTCAGGTAAAAAATTAGATTGCACCTCTAAAACTTCTTCTTCCGAACCTAAGTTTTTTAAAGCTGATGCACCTAAACCTGCTGCTCCAACAACACTAGAGGTGCGGGAAGGTGAAAAAGCACGGTTATACCCCACTCCAAGATCGTAGTTCCTACCCGGATCAGCAAGTCTTTCTCCCATCCTAATCTTACTAAGTGGAAGTAGTCTTCCTCCACGATCTCGTATAAGTGGTCGGTAAGGAGTTGCATCTGCGGCACTCATCATTCGACCAGTCATTGGGTCTCTAATCGCACTGCCCGGACCTGATTTAATAGGTTTAGTAAATAATTTTCGAGCACCTTCACGCATTCCACTACCTACTTTTTGCGCTGCGGAGATTGCTCTAGGTGCTAGAGCTTTAGCCCCCATTGCTGCGCCGCGAGCTGCCACCCCCACGCCGGGTGCAAATAGTAACCCTAAAGAAGCAGCCTCAAGCGGGTTTTCTTTTATCCAATTTGCAGCCTGACTTAAGGGAGAAAATTCTATATCTCCCCCAGATTGATACCCAACAATCCCACCTTCAGCCATACGCATAGGAGCCTGTTGCATACCCGGTTGCATACCCGGTTGCATACCCGGTTGCATACCCATTGCCTTACGCATTTGGGCTGCTTGCATTTGTTTACCACGTTGTTGAAGCCCCGGACGTGCGGTTGCAAGAGCTTGTTGCTGCCCTAAACCACCTAAACCCATGAGTTTCTTATCTATGACACTAGGACCAACTGCTCCAGTACCCATCAACTTTGCACGTTGATCTTCTTGTACGGTTTTTTCTAAATTTTCTAAGGCAATACCAACAAGTAATTTAGGATTCTGTTGCTGCATTTTTTGCAACGCAGGTAGTCCCATGCCTTCATAAGTATCAACTTGTTCTTGAATGTTGTTTATCATGGTTTAACCTTTATTTATGACCTAAAAATACCGTCTTCTTTACTAAAAAATAATTGCCCAGCAACCCCTGCTAAACCTAGATCACTTAGGAATTGACTTAAACCACTAGGTTCTATGTAGTCACGAGACACTGCTTCTATGGGTAACCCTTGTAATAGAGACTGCATGTACTGTACTTTTTTGAAGGGGTCGTCTCGCTCTTCTTTAAACTGTGCATAATCAGCAGCTACGCCTTGTTGCTCTATAGCTCGTTGTTCTCTACCACCAAGTTGTTGAGCACGCAAAGCATCCAAACCATACTTCCGTTCGTCTCCAAACAATTGAGAGGCTTTATCATAAGCTGTTTGGTAACCCTGTGCTGTAATATCACCAATCCTGTCTAATGCACGATTCTGTAAACCCGCTTCGGCTACAGCCTGTCGTCCACCTCCATATCCCCCTGCTTTAGCGTATTGACTCTGTAATTCTTGTTGCGCTTTTGCTGTTTCTTCCTGTACCCGTCTTATTGTCGGATTAAGCGCAGCCTCAAGATAGGGGTTCATGTACTGTTGCACAATACTTGTAGGTGATGTTGTTAACTCAGGGGCTGTACCATCTGTAGGTAAACTGTAAGCCGCTCCAGTAAAAGAACCTGCTCCACTGGCAGCGGGAAGTGCAAGAGAACCAAGACCACTAAATGCCTGACTTTGTAATGCAGAAGGGCCAGCAGTTAACGGCCCTGTATACGCTTGATAAGGCGTGGCAGCAAGAGCTTGCCCTTTGCCTAACATCTCGGTTACATAGGGGGCAGCGTAAGGTGATATTGATTCCGTTGCTGATGTTTCTGATCCTACTGCTGATCCTACTGCTGATCCATTACTCATGACTGTCTCCTATGCTGGCATCATCTTGGTAGGGTCTATCTCTGGACCTTGTTTAGTAGTCCCAGTGCGTTCATCGCGTACCCTATCCATCATTGAGTATAATTGTTCTGCTCCTGCATCGGAATTGCCATTGCCTAAATGACTAACGACATCCGCAGGTATTACAAATTCACCATCGCTTAATGCGGCTGGCTGTGTTCCATCTATTGTTGCAGGAATAAGGTCAGCCATACCGTCCGTAGGCCCACCTAAATAGTAACCTTGGGCCATGCCGCCCCCTGCAAAACTTAAACCGGGCATCCCTAATAGCCCTACTATTTCTAAAAGGGTATCCGTATCTGAACCTTCAGTACCGCCCGTTTCTGAAATAGTATCTAAAAAGTCAAACATAGTTCCCGTAGCACCTGTGTTAGCTACAGAAGGACCACTAGGGGTGGGTAGTAAGTCTCTTTCGTACGTATACTTTGGTATTTGTATTTCACTAGACGTTAGAGATTCGCCGCCAAGTGCAGTGCCTGTAGGTACAAACTTTCCTTGTGTAAAATAACTTCTACCGTACTCTCCCGGCCTTCTAGTCACCATATCTACCGCATCTTGTTTAGCCACTTCACCGCCCTCTTCGTATACGTATAAACCTTTTTTTATATCTTCTTCGTCATCATCTGTAGCTGCAAAAAGTTGTTCTAAACCATCATCAAAATCATACAGGTAATCAATATCGACTAAATCACCCGGTTCTTCTCTTGCAATTCTGTAATTTTGCAACGCTAAACTATTTGGGATGTTAATGTTGTTATCACCTTCACCACCCGGACCTTCACCACCTGTACCCGGACCTGTACCGGGAGGGCCAACAGGAGGTCCAACAGGAGGTCCAACAGGAGGTCCAACAGGTGGTGCAGGTGGTCCATCAGGAGGTCCATCAGGAGGTCCATCAGGAGGTCCATCAGGAGGTCCAGCAGGAGGTCCAGCAGGAGGGCCAACAGGAGGTCCAACAGGACCAACAGGACCAACAGGACCAACAGGACCAACAGGACCAACACCAGCAGTAGCAGTAGCAGTAGCGTTACTTGTACCCATTACGGGTGTACCGGATGGTAAATCAAATGCGCCTGACGGACCCATAATACCGATTAAAGTAGGTATTCCTGTTATAGGGTCAGCAGGTCCAACTTTAGCAATTTTGTTTCCACTTGCATCAACTACGTGTTCCGCAACAACTGTATTTCCGTCCATTTCAGGTCTTACGGAGTATGTGCCTCCGTCTACTATGTTTACATCACTTACATTCCCTGCTGGAAACTTGGTTCCATCAGTAGCGGAAACAAAAACATTTTCAGTAGCGTCATAAGTAAAGACTTCATTAGCGTCAGAAGATGTCCCTCCAGCAGGAGCAGCAGGAGGAGTAGTAGCAGGAGTAGCAGAGGTATCTGTAGTGTCGGTAGTGTCGGTAGTGTCGGTAGTGTCGGTAGCTGTCACCACATCAACAGCGTCGTCGGGTTTACCTCCACCTCCGCTTTTACCTCCTCCACCTCCGCTTGGACTCTCACTCATACCACCCAACACAGTAGCGAGTACTGAAGCTGCGTCTGCTGCTGACGCTGATGAACTACTTGAATCATCAGGAACGATTGTATCTCTTCCCACAAAACCATCTTTGTCAGTCTTTGTCCGAACATCCAGTGTGTCAGGATCGTGATCTATTTGTGCGATGGTTAATACTTCAGACCCAGCAATACGTTTTTGCTCGTCCGTCATGTCTGACTTAAAGATTTCGTCAAGCTGCTTAAACGCCGCATCTCTAATTGAAGCTGCAATCGACTCTGCACTTACCCCACCCGTACCGGAAGCAGCAAGATAATTTAAGGTATCAACTGCGGTATTAAAGTCAGATGTTGCATCAGTATTTGAAGCCATCAACGCATCCAAAGCATCTAAATTAGCGTTTACGTCTGTACCTAAACCTGTTGGTATAAGTGCATTAATTGCTCCTACAATATCTCCGTAGTCTTTATCTAATAACGTACTCGTTTGTACATTAGCTAACGGGTCTGTTGAACCCCCGACTACGCCTTCACCTTTTTTTAACTCTGCTGGCATAATTACCTACGGTAAAGTTTCTGGGAGTGCTGAAATTAAAAACGCACTCACAATCGCTGATGGTACTACAGGTCTTGGGCTTGAAGCGGCCTGATGGTTAAGGCTTACGTCTGTATCACTAGTTGCCCACATAATTTCTATATATTGTCCTGCTTGCACATCAATCGTAAAGTTATAGTTAATTGCATCTATACTGCCTGACCCAGACAACACATGCTGTTTGGCAGTATTAGTAACATCCGTACCACTTCTTTTTACCCAAACGTCAACTGTTTTAGCAGCGGCTGAACTACTGGTTAACTGAGCCGACACTTCAAAGTTGTAAACCCCTGAATAGGTTGGGGTTATTCGGGTGTTAGACGCTACGCTCATGGCTTCGCCA
>TARA_R100000808_G_scaffold7070_1_pt1 | contig 33755 bp, 54 predicted proteins | sample TARA_R100000808 | Tara Oceans TARA_R100000808 (sample SAMEA2622852) | marine metagenome | biome: marine biome (ENVO:00000447); feature: marine epipelagic mixed layer (ENVO:xxxxxxxxx); material: "saline water (ENVO:00002010), including plankton (ENVO:xxxxxxxx)" | depth 140 m | reverse complement strand
GGCGAACCCGAATCTGGGAGTGTCGATCAGCGAGGACTACCTTCGCGATCAGTGTTTGAAGGCTCGGGAGTCAGCGGCCTACGAAAACACGTTCCGCCGGCTGCACCTCAACCAATGGACAGAGCAGTCTGTTCGAGTGATCCCGATGGAGGCCTGGCGAGACTGCCCGGGTGACGCTGACGAGGAGATGCTCGAAGGAGAGCGATGCTTCGCCGGTCTCGACTTGGCGAGCACACGGGATGTCACTGCGTTGACCCTGGTTTTCCCACAAGACGAAGGCCGGTTCGCTGTCCTGCCGTATTTCTTCGTTCCTGAAGAGGTGCGGACAGACCGCGATCGTCAGGACCGCCGGCAGACGCTGAACTTCGCAGCTGCCGGGCTGATCGAGAAGACCCCGGGTGACGAAGTCGACGGCACATATATCCGCGAGCGGATCCTGCAACTTGCCGAGACGTTTGACATCGAAGAGATCGCTTTTGATCCGTGGAATGCGACACATTTCATTCAGTCGCTTGTCGACGCAGGTCTCCCGCACGACGCGATGGTGAAGTTCCCGCAGACGTTTGGGAATTACAACGAGCCAATGAAGAAACTGATCCAGCTGGTGGACTACAGGAAACTGGATCACGGGGGGAACAAAGTTCTGGAGTGGATGGCTGGAAACACCGCAGCCCGGACGGATCCCTCTGGAAACATGCGGCCTGACAAGAGCAAGTCAGCCGACAAGATCGACGGAATCGTTGCACTGCTGATGGGCCTGGCACGCGCCATCCGGTCATCCGACAGTGCGTACGACGATCGGGCAGAATTCATCACGATAGGGTAGGGGCAAGGACGTGGATCTTATCAACACAATGCGTACCTGGTTTGGTGCCGAGAAGAGAGCGACCCTTCGCGACCCATCGGCACTTGCGGATCTGGTTGGCACGAAGACGGCTTCGGGAGTGAAGGTCGATCGCGCCAAAGCTCTGACGTTTTCGGGGGTGTACGCTGCGGTGCGTATCATCAGCGAGACCGTCGCCGGCCTGCCACGACACCTGTATCTGCGGGAAGGAGACAACGCGACGAAGCAGCCCGATCATCCAATAACCAAGTTGCTCGAGCAGCCAAATGACGTGCAGACGCAGTTCGGCCTGTTTGAGACCTTGATGGGGTACGTTTTGACATGGGGGAATGCCTACTGCGAAATCGTGAGGTCGCCGGCAACGGGGAGACCGGTCAGTCTGCATATCATGCGGCCCGATCGGGTGAAGCCTGTGGTGAAGAACGGCGAACTGCTGTACGAGGTGCAGACCGATGACATTGGAATGGTCACCCTGCCTCCCGAAAAGGTTCTTCATATCAAAGCCGTTGGAGACGGCCTGGCCGGTTACTCGCAGATTCGGTTGGCGAGAGAAGCGATCGGTCTGGGCCTTGCAGCCGAACAGCATGGAGCACGGTTCTTCGGTAACGACGCGACCCCCGGTGGTGTTCTCACACACCCTGGTCGGCTGAAAAAAGAAACTGCTGAACGGCTCCGTGGCAGCTGGGAGCGGGTCCACGCTGGCAGCGGCAACGCTCACCGGGTGGCGATTCTCGAAGACGGCATGGGGTGGACGACGATCGGCCTTCCGAACTCGGACGCTCAATACATGGAAAGCAGGAAGTTCTCCATCACCGAGGTCGCGAGAATCTACTCGATCCCGTTGCACATGCTAGCTGACTTGGACCGAGCGACGTTTTCTAACATCGAGCATCAGGGGATCGAGTTCAGCAAGTTCTGCATCTTGCCGTGGGCAATCCGCATCGAGCAGGAGATCCACCGAAAGCTCTTGTTGGAGCCGGAAAGGCAGGAGTTCTTCCTGCGGCACAACCTCGAAGGACTGCAGCGAGGGGATTCGAGTTCCCGGGCCAGCTATTACAACACGCTGTTCAATATTGGGTGCCTGTCACAAAACGACATCCGCGCCCTGGAGAACAAGAACCCGATTGAAGGAGGTGATCGCTACTACGTTCCGTTGAACCTTTCGGCAGCGGAGGATGACGGGGCTGCCGAGCCGGATCCAGAGCCTGTGGACGAACCTGAAGAGCCTGATGAGCCGGAGCCGGATCAGTTGCGAGACGCACTTCGTGACCTCCTGGCGCAAGACGTCCGGCGAGTGCTCACGAGGGAAGCGGTGCAGGCAAGAAAGGCTGCCAAGGATCCGGGGGGCTTTTTGGAGTGGCTGAACAACTTCTACGACAACCCAGAAAAACTGGCCGGAGTCCTCCGGTCAGTCATGGCAGCGTGCGAAGCGTACGGGGTACCCGTAGGGGATCTGGTTGGTGATCACGTCCAGCGAAGTCGAGACGAACTACTCGAACTCGCCGGCACGAGCACCGCAGACACCCTGGCGGGCAACATTGAAACCAGAGTCGAGCAATGGCTTGACCAACGACCAAGGGAAGTCGCTTGGTCACTGATCCAAGGAGACCGATGATGAATGAGACACGAACAATCACTGCCGCAGAGACCGAGCTTCGGTTTGACGAGTCGGAAAACAAGATCGTCGGTTACGCAGCGGTCTTCAATTCACTCTCCGAGCCGATTGCCGGTCAGTTTCGGGAACGGATCCTGCCCGGGGCATTTCGGAATGTCGGAAGCACCGAGGATATCATTTCCGCAATCAACCACGACGACTCGAAGATCCTCGGACGGCGATCTGCCGGCAATCTGGAACTGACAGTGACCAAGCGAGGCCTTCGTTACTCGATCACTCCGCCGGACACCTCGTACGTGCGTGACCTGGTCGAAAACATCAAAGCCGGAAACGTCGCCGGCTCATCGTTTGAATTCCGGGTCCATGAAAAGGGGGAAGCGTGGGTCCAAGACGAAGACGGCGAGCCGATTCGTGAGCTCCGCGCTATCGACGTGTTTGAAGTCGGGCCGGTTACTCGTCCAGCGTACCCAAGCACCGACGTCGCGGTGCGGAGCTTCGAGGCGTGGAAGTCGGCAAACGAGGAGCAGCCGGCTCCGCAGACACCGACTGATGTGTTGCGGGACAAACTTTCATTGACCGAGGCGTCTGGTCAGAGATAGTATCTCGGTAGCTACCTAGTAGCTAACAGTAACAATTCGACTATTCCTGGCACCGTTTGATCGAGCACAGGCTCGTGAAGGCGAGTTCTGGCGAAGGCGGAAAGCGGACGGCACAGGCCGGCCCGATCTGCCGAGTGAGCAACGTACATCGTTTCTCACCGGCACATCGGGCCGGCTTTTTTTGGTCTCCCTCGTTGCCGGTGCAACACAAAGGGAACCAATCTGATGTTGAAGAAACTTCAAGAAGAACGAATGGTCGCGATCACCAAGGCTCGCGAGATCCTTGACGCTGCCGACGAAGAGAAACGCTCCCTGACGTCCGAGGAGCGAGAACTGTACGACTCCTTTGACGGGGAGATCGACCGGATCGATGGCGAGATCCAAGAGGTGATGGGAGACGCCAGGCGGCGCAACAAGCTCGCGTCCCAAGAGGAGCGAGCCGACGAAGGCGAGCCGCGAAGCGTGCCGGCGGAGCAGCCGACCAAGCTCTTCGGTGACGATGACACCGAGCAGCGAAGCGGCACTGCGTCTCGCGAATACAACGACGCTTGGTGGAAGGCCATGCGTCACACCCGATCGTCGCTCGAGGCGAGCGAGTTTCGGGCATTGCAGGTGGGCACTAATTCCGAGGGTGGCTACCTGGTCCCCGACGAATTTTTCTCCAACGAACTGACGCAGGCCTTGGAAGAGGCCAACGTGATGCGGCAGTTGTGCCGAGTGATCCAGACGAACAGCGGCACGCTCGAGATCCCGGTGGTCAGCGGACACGGGGCTGCGGCATGGACTGCGGAAGAGGCTGCATTCAGTGACGCTGACGAGACATTCAGCCAAGTCACTCTCGCGAGCTACAAGGCCGGCAGCATTTTGAAGGTGAGCGACGAGTTGCTTCGTGACTCGGCCTTCGATCTGTCAGCCTACCTGGCACAGGAGATGGGTCGCCGGCTCGGTCGTCTGGAAGAGGCTGCCTTCGTCAACGGTGACGGCAGCAGCAAGCCGACTGGTGCGGTGCAGGGATCGACGGCTGGCAAAACTGCCGCATCGAACAGTGCGATCACTGCCGACGAGGTCATTGACCTCTTCCACGCTCTCGGTCGTCAGTACCGTCAAAGCGCGACCTTCTTGATGAAGGATTCAACCTTGGCTGCCATTCGGAAGCTCAAGGATGGCGACTCGCAGTACCTCTGGCAGCCCGGTTTGCAGGCCGGCGAGCCAGGGCAGATCCTCGGTCGACCCGTGCAGACCTCTGACTCGGTTCCGGCGATTGCCGCTGATGCCAAGGTCATCCTGTTCGGCGACTTCAGCTACTACTGGGTGGCGGATCGAGAGGCTCCGAGCGTCAAACGACTCGAGGATCTCTATGCCGCGAATGGGCAGGTTGGCTTCAGGATCCACAAGCGAGTCGACGGCAAGGTGATCTTGGCCGAGGCCATTCAACACCTCGTCATGGCATCCTAACGGCTGCTTCGCGTCACAGTTTTCGCCACCGAAAGGGAGTCCAGAATAATGCAATGCGAGATCCTCACCTCCTTCGCAGGACCGATGGGCTCTTTTTCGGCTGGCGAGACTGCTGACGTTCCTGATCAGTATATTGCCGACCTGACCAATGCCGGATTCGTCAAACCGGTTGGAAAAGTCGCCAAGCGAAAAGCCGTACGCAAGAAGGCAGAGAAACCCTCTGGGGAGGGTGACGACTGATGGCTTTGGTAACAGTGACGGCAGCCACGCAGGAGCCTGTCACGCTCGCCGAGGTCAAAGACCACTTGGTGCTCGACCACGGTGACGATGACAGCTACCTTTCCACCCTGGTCGCTACGGTCGTCGCGTACCTCGAGGCGGTTCAAGACCGGACGCTGGTCACGACCACCTACGACCTGAAGCTCGATCGGTTTCCGAGCGGAACCGAGGTGATTGAATTGCCGAGGGCACCCCTGGCGTCTATCACCTCGGTCACCTATCAAGATACCGACGACGTTACGACGACTCTTGCGGCTTCAAAGTACACGGTGGACACAGCCTCCACCCCGGGCCGACTGCAGCCTGCCTACGACGAGGCTTGGCCGAGCACTCGTGGGCATGTCCACGACGTGACCATCCGGTTCGTCGCCGGTTACGGGGACGCTGGTGATGTGCCGAGGCCACACCGGCACGAGATCCTGTTGCGGGTGGCCGACCTCTTCGAGAACAGAGAGGGGGCTGTCACTGCTCGCCACGAGGAGTCGTTTGCCTCCAAGTCATTGTTCCAGCTGAATCGGGTGTTCTGATGCCAGCAGGAAAATACCGAGAACCAATTCGGGTCGAGGCACGCACCGAGACGTCACTGAACACCTACAACGAAGTGTCTCCGTCCTGGTCGGTGCTCCTCGAAACTCGTGCGAGCCTCGACGGTGCCGGCGGACGGGAGTTCGCAGCCGGAGGTGGGATGCGTGCTGACGTGACGCACCTGCTTCGGATCCGATCGAGCCGGCTGGCGAGAACGATCACCCCGAAGAACCGAGTGATCCTCGACGGACGCACTTTTGAGATCCTCGCTGCCGTGGACCGCACCGGCAGGCGACGCGAGATCGAACTCCAGTGCCGGGAGTCGGTCTGATGAAGTTGAACAACAAGAAAGCCGGAATTCGGGTCGAGGGCATTCAGCCGTTCCTCGACAAGATCGAGCACCTTGGTCCCAAGATCCAGGGCAGAGTTGCGTTGGCTGCTGTGAAGGCAGCGTCAGCGGAGGTGCGGAAAAAAGGACAGCGGATTGTGAAGTCGAAGGCTCTCGGCGACGGGATGCGTCCGTCCGGGCAAAAGAGAATCCACCTCTGGAAGTCCATTATCAACAAAGCCAAAGCCTACGGCAAAGACAAGATTCCGGTGGGAACGATCGGAACCCAGTACAAGGTCACACCTCACGATCACCTCGTCCATGACGGGACAAGCCCTCACATCATCAAGATTCCGAAAAAAAAACCGTTGTTCGGCAGGCAGTTGGAGGTGAGGCACCCCGGTGCCAGGGCATTTCCATTTATGAAGTTTGCACTCGAAGAGAGTCGCGAAGCCCAGCAGAAGGCAATGGTCAACAAGATCCTGAAACGGATCGAAGTGGAACTGCAAAAGGACAAGGACAAGAAATGAGCACCTTAAAGAAGGCCATCATTGATTACTTGTTGACGCAGACCGCTGTGACGGACCTGGTCGGCACCCGGATTCGTCCAGGAGTGATCGAGCAAGGTCTCGCCAGGCCACACCTCCGAGTCGATCAGACTGGCTCCGATGTTCACTACGCGATGTCGGGCAACACGGGCCTTGGCGAGACGTTTATTGAAATCGTCTGCGAGGCCGATTCCGAGAAGGATGCAGCAGATCTCGCCGATGTCGTCCGCAAAGAGGTCGACGGCTTTTCGGGGACGTGGGGTTCGGTCTCGGTGAAGGCATCATTCTGGCGAGGGACGCGAGACACGAGGACCGCACCCTTGTCTGGCGGAGAGATTGGCCTGCCTAGTCAAACGATTGCCGTTGAGGTCTTCCACGAGATCGCGGTGCCTTCATGATTTTGATCCAAGCCAAAAGCAAGACGGGGTCTCTGGTCACCTTTGAGGTGTCCCAGATCATCTCGATCGATGGCGAACCGTACACACAAAGTGCCGGGCAGTTGCGTGACCACCTTCTGGTCATGGAGGGACGCTTGCAGGCCGTTGAGACGATCCTTTCCTCACAACAACAATTCGCGGGAGTCTAAAACATGGCCGATTCTGGATTTGGGACGAGCATCACGTTCGCGAGTGGATTCTTCGCCGAGATCATTTCCGTTGATGGGCCGGACCTGTCTCGGGATCCGATCGAGACTACACACATGGGGACCACCAACGGCTGGAAGACCTTTATTCCGAGCGACCTCAAGGACGGAGGAACGTTGTCGGTTGAAATCGCGTATGACCCTGGCACGTCACCTCCGATCGCGGATGCCGAGTCGTCTTGCACCGTGACCTACCCAGACTCCTCTACGTGTTCTTTCACTGGGTTCATGACGAGCTTCAGTCCGTCTGTTCCGATCGATGATCGCATGACGGCCTCGGCTGAAATCAAGGTCAACGGCAGCGTCACCTTCTAAGGACGAACGATGAAAGTCAAATTCTTGAAAACCGTCACAACGCCAAACCACCGAGCGGGTGAACCTGGCGACATAAAAGATCTAGTCGACCACGACGCGCGGGAACTCGTCGCTGGCGGATTTTGTGAAACCGCCGAACCGAAACCCCAAGCGAAAAAGGTCAAGAAAGATGTCGAGCCTGCGTGACTCAATACTTGCTGCCAACGATCTCGAACAGACCGAGGTCACTGTCGAGGGATGGGAGTTTCCTGTCTTCGTGAGAGTGATCTCGGGACGCGAGCGGCAGCAGTTGGTCGAGAAGTGGCAGTTGGTCAAGGATGACGAAGCGGCCCAGCAAGACCTGCTCCCATTTGTGTGTGCGCTCACCCTGGTCGATGAGAACGGTGCGAGACCATTCGACCCAACCGAGGCCGGCGACCTTGATCTGCTGAAGTCCAAGGGTGCCAGGCAGCTGGAGGTGATCTACCACGCTGCGATGAAACTCAACGGCATGGAAGACGACTCGCTGGATGAGGCTGTTGCAAATTTTCAAGAGACGGGGAGTTGAAGTTTTGGTTTCACCTCGCTCGTACCGTAACCCACTCCTCCGTGCGGGAAGCCCAGCGGCAAATTTCAGCACCGGAGTTTCTGCTCTGGAAAGCCCTCTACGAGATCGACCCCTTCGGGGACGACTGGCTTCAGGCAGCGACGATCACAACAGCGACCCTCTCTCCTTGGACAAAGCGAGACCTGAATCCGAGACAGTTCATTCCTGGTCGGCAGATCCCACGAAGGCAGACCCCGGAGGAGGTCCAGCACCGGTTGAAGTTGTTCTTCGGTAAATTCGAGAGAGGACGGGACGGATAGATGGCGAAGACCATCGGCAAATTCGCGGTCAACATTGGGGCCGTTACAACCGGATTCTCCAAAGGCCTCTCCCGAGCCAAGGGGGCAACGGGGAAGTTTTCCTCCGGTCTCAAAGGCATGGTCGGTCCCCTTCTGGCGATCGGTGCCGCATTCGCTGCGGTCAAGAAGACCTTCGGCGCATTCAGCAAGCAGTTTGAAGCCGTCGATAGCATCGCGAAGTTTTCAGCAGAGACCGGGATCGCGACGCAGAGCCTTGTTGGCTACAGGCACGCAGCAGCCCTGACCGGCACCTCCGTGGAGACCGTCGACAAGGGGATGCAGCGGTTCGTGCGTCGTCTTGGTGAAGCCAAGATGGGACACGGTGAAGCCGTCAAAGGCTTCAAGGCGATGGGGGTCTCCGCAGAAGAGTTAGCGAGCAAAACCCCCGAGGCTTTGTTCGCTGACGTTGCCGAGCACCTGAAGAACATCAAAGACCCGGCGGAGAGAGCAGCGATCGCGTATTCGTTGTTCGGTCGCCAGGGGCAAGAGATGCTGAACTTCTTGTCTCAAGGCAAAGAGGGATTGGCAGCTGCCAGTGCCGAGGCAGATGCTCTTGGTATGAGTTTCTCTGCCGTCGACGCACAGGCGGTTGAAAAGTCCAACGATGCATGGCAACGGGTGAAGACTGCGATCACCGGAGTGGTCAGGACATTGACGATCCACATGGCTCCGGCCTTCGAGGCGGTCAGTAACACCTTCACCGAGGTCGCGAAAACGGTGATCGCACGCATCAAAGAATGGTCTCCGGTGTTCAACCAGTTTGTGAATTTCGCGATCGCTCTTTGGGACCATTTGACGGAGGGGGTGTCGATTGCCTTCCAAAGCATAACCGGGATCGTCGGAGGCGCGATGGGCAACGCGAAGGACGTGGTCCTGGACACTCTGATCGCGATGGAGTGGCGTCTTAAAAATATCGGCCCGGTCGCTCTACTGGCTTTCAAGAATGCCCAAGTCGGCATCGTTGCTTTCGGAGCCGAAGTCCAGCATTTCTTCGCGGGGACGCTTCCCGCTCTTTTGAATTGGTTTCAAAAGAACTGGACCGATATCTGGATGACTGCCATTCACTTCGTGGACAACGCGATCGGCAACCTGGTCGAAAACATCAAGAGGCTCTTTACGGCACTCTGGACGTTTCTCGCTGGGGGCGAGTGGGAAATGACCTTCGTCCCGATAACGAAGGGGTTCCAGAACATGATTCAGGAACTTCCCCAGATCCCAGAAAGAGAAATGGGTCCGTTGGAGACGAAGCTCCGAAAAGAGGCCGACGACCTGTCTGCCTCGTTGGATGCAGACTTCGAGAAGTTTCGGACGAAGCGTCGCGACGAACTCCTCGGGGTCGGAGAAAAGCCAGTCTTCGAGATGCCGGAATTGAATCTCGGCCAGGTGAAAGGCGAAGGGGACAAAAAGAAGGAGACGAAGGAGGCCGGGGGGATCGCTGCTCTGCAGCGAGGGAGTGCGGCGACCTTCTCCGCGATCGCAAAACAGATCCGGGGAGCGAGCAAAGACAAGGTCGTCAAGGACAACGCAGAGGCCAACAAGAAAACCGCAGAGGCAGCGGAGCGGACTGCCGATGCCGTGGAAAACCTGACACCACCACGGCTCATCGCGGCACCGATAGGATAGCCAATGGCACTGACAGTCACCGAGACGTGGTCGGGGCAAACCGGCAACCTCGACTCTGAACTAGTGAAGACCTACGCGCGCACTTTCCGAGTCATTGCAACTGCCGGTGAGACCGTTGTGGACGTCGGCAATGCGACGGGCATTCCGACGCTCTGGGAACAGCACCCCTACGACTCACATTGTTGGTGCGACAAGGTAAACGTTAAGCGGATAGCCAATAGTCGCCAGGTGTGGGAGGTGACCACCACCTACACGAACAAGTTCGACGAAGATGACAAGGACGACGATAACCCGTTGAACCGTCCGTGGAAGCTCTCGTGGAGTTCCCAATCATTCCAGAAGGTTGCCGAGCGGGGCATCAAGCGAGAGACGATCGACGCAACGGGAGCGACGGTTGTAAATGCTCCGGCGGGCAACGTGGAAGGGCCGATCGTCAACAGTGCCGGCGACGGTTTCGATCCCCCGGTTCAGATCGAAGGCAGTGATTGGCAGGTGGTCGCGAAGAAAAATATCGCGACGGTCCCGACCTGGTTGATGGACTATCGGGACGCGATTAACGCATCAGGCATCACGATCGCGGGGATCTCTTTTGGCTCGCAGGAACTTCGCATCTCTGGCATGAGCATCGGAGAGTACACGGTTGAGAATGAAATCGGGTACTACCCGTTTGAGATCACGATCAACCAGAAGTCCGAGACGTGGATGCGGGAACTGCTGGATCAGGGGACGCACGAGATCCGGGTGATCAACGCCAACGGACAGAGCACCGAGAGCCGGATGCGCATTGTCGACAAGGCCGGTCAACATGTGACCGAGCCAGTTCGTCTCGACGGAAGTGGGCAAAAACTCACCCCGGACAATGCGGACATCGATAAATCGATCTTCATTCGGTACCAAGTCTACCTCAAAGAAAAAGACTTCAGTGCGCTAGGCCTGCCGACCACATAACCACAACACAGGGAGAGAACAGTGGCCGACGAGATTGTCATCACAGTGCTCGCCGAGTTGACAAACGGGAATTTCAAAGACCGCATCGATCACGGGCAGCAGAAGTTTGATCAGACCGCGATCGGTGCCTCGTCAAATGTCGTCAACGTCGGCACGTCAGAAGAAGATGTCTCGGTGGGGGACGTCACAACGCTCGGTTGGTGCTTTGTGAGAAACCTCGACACCACCAACTATGTGACTTGGGGTCCGAAGTCGTCCGGGTCGATGGTTGCGGTTGGTCGGATCGAAGCCGGCGAGGTGATCTGCTTTCGGTTGGAGCCAGGCGTGACGCTTCGTTGGATCGCTAACACGGCATCCTGCCTTGTGGACATCCGAATATTTGAGGATTGATCTGTGGCCGACGACATTTTCGGATTCGACAGAGCCGACGCAGAGAAGATCGCTAAGGTCGTGCGTAACGCGCTCAACTCGCAACCAAGCGAAAAGAGCCACCGTCGTGCCGATGTCTCCGGGCCAGGCAACCGGGTGACCATCGGGATGATCACCGAGGGTGGCGGCAACACCCACAAGTTCATCTTCGTCGCTGGAAGCTACAACGAGTCTGTCGGCAACAACACCGCCGAGTTTCTCGATATCCCGGACGAGTATTATGCTCACGACCTCTGTGGCGAGAAGCTCGGGATCGGCGACCACGTTTGGTTGGTCGATCACAACAATCAATGGTGGATCATTGACCGGTGCACCCGTAACAGTGGCACCGGCCCGGCTGGTGGGGCCTGTTGTGGATCTTGCGGCGGCGGGACGATCACAACTTGTGCGGCTTGCAGCCCTGCCCAACCAACTTACACTTTCGATCTTGGTGTGTTCGGTGGCAGGATTCCCGACGACCCCGACTGCTGTGACGAGTTGTGGGGGTCGCACTTCGTATGGCATGAGTCCGGGTGTACTTGGGAGGGGGAGCCTCTCTATCAGTGCTGTGAGCACCCCACAGGTGGCGACCCTCCGAAATGGACGTTGACCGTCCTCGGCACCGACCCCTACGACGTGACTCTGAAAGTCGAGTTAGATACCGACTGTGACGGTGTGCACGACGCGACGGTGAGCTACAGCAATCCGTTTCCGTTCTGCTGCGACTGCGCAAACGCTATGCGGCTCACCTGCCCGGACAATCTCCCGACTGGGTGTGACACGATGCCCTGCGAGATCTGTCTTCTCCCTGGTCCGAAGTGTTGCGCCACCTCAAAACTGACCAAGAACCTGAAGGCCACCATATCCAACTCGTCCGGGTGCCCGTGTGCAGATGGTGTGGTCATTGACCTGTGGTGGCGGCCTGCCACGCAAGATTGGTACGGCAGCGGCCTCTTTTGCCACGACTCGATCACAGGCGACTACCACTATGTTGACCTCACACTCACGTGCGACGTGGATGGTGGAGACTGTCAAGACTTCCGGCTCGATGTCTCGTTTCAAGACGCCTGCAACTCTGGCGGGACGTTTTCTCCAACCGTTTCTTGTGACTGTGAACCTCTAAATCTGCCATTTGATGGCCTGGCGGTAGACGGCTGTTGCGGGGCATCCTCGACCGGAGCGACAGTCACTATCGTTGTTACCGAGTAGGCAGCATCCCCGTGCAAGACATCACCATCGGCATCACCCATTTCAATCGGCCCAAGGCTCTGGAGAGATTGGTTGCGAGCATTCGCGAGCGGTTTCCCAAACTGCCGATTCTGGTCGCCGATAATGGTGACGCTCGAGCCGACCTCGCGGGGTGGAGCGATGTCAGGGTGTTGCTGCTTGAGTTCGATGCCGGGCTGTCAGCGTGTCGGAATGCTCTTGTGACTGCATGCGGCACCAAATTTATGGTCCTGCTCGAGGAAGACTTCATCTTCGACGATCGGACTGACCTTCAAGCGGCCTTGACGGTGATCGAAAGTGATCCTCGCATGGCCTTTGTCGGGGGCAGCCTCGAGGTCAAACGGCACATGCAACATTATGCCAGGGCATTCAAACACCTGGAGGTTCCCGAGGGGACTGTGCTTCAAGCGGTGCCGGCTGGCGGACCCATGCGGCTGACCAATGGGGTGCGGTGGCGAAGTTGCGATATGGTTTTCAACTTTGGCGTGCTTCGAGTGGCAGCGGCGAGGGAAGTGCCGTGGGACGTGAATCTCAAGTTGGCAGAGCACACTGATTGGTTTTATCGACTCTCCTTTTCCGATTGGAAAGTGGCACACACCAGTCACCTGGTCGCGCAGCATGCCCGGGAGGAACCGGGAGAGTACCGTCACTACCGAAACCGGGCCGGAGGCTTTCTGAAGTTGTTTCGAGAGAAGCACGGCCTGGCTCGATTCGAGCACACCGGAGCTCACGAGGAGCCTTTGCAGGCTACCTCCCCGATTGTCGTGTTCGGCATCGGGCATTCGGGGACGACGATCGTCACGAAGATGCTTCAAGCGGTTGGGTATTTTGCCGGGCCGGCAGACGACGAGTTTTGCGAGCACCCGGTGGTGCGGGATCTGAACGAGGCTGCCCTCCACACTGACACTCTCGACCTCGACCGGGCCTTGGATGCGGTTGAAGACCTCGCGGCACCGTGGGTGATCAAGGATCCGCGATTCATCCACACCCTCGATCATTGGCTGCCGATTCTGGGTCGCTGGCAGCCGAGCCTGTTGTGGGTCGTGCGAGACGATGCGGCAGTGGCAGAAAGTTATGCCAGGCGAGGAGAGAGGTACCGTTTGGGCATGTCACTTCCAGAGCTTTACGAACTGGCGAAGACGCAGTTCGACTCTTGGCCTTGGGCAAAAGTGCGTGTCGATTACGAAAACATCGCGAATGCGGTGGGCCTGTTCGATTTGGGAAGGGCCGGTGGGGTTAAGGCTTCCGGCCCGGTGCCACCACAGGCCGAGCCGCGATTGGTGCCTCCGGCAACGTATGACGGGGAACCCGGTGGGCCTTGCATCTGTGCAGAGCCGGGCACTTGCCGGAGGCACCCTGCAATTCACAAGGTCGGCAGGCTGTGGGACATCTGCCAAGGGACTGTGCTGACCCCGGAGAAGTGTGAGGAGTACCGTCGCAATTGGGATACGACCCACGAGGTCGAGCAAGTTCTCGATCATGTCTCGCCAAACCTCCACAATCAGAAACCCGCAGAGTGCGTCCACCGGGGAGACTTTGTTCGGATCTGCAGCGGGGGTGGCTGAAGCGGATCCATCAAGGCGAAGGTCTTCGCCTGTCCCCTGGTCGGTGAGTGTGTCATCGGCAAACCCGTAAAGGGAGTCGCCGGCTCCTGCACGACCTGTAAGCACTACTCTCAAAAAGACAGTTCCAAGGATGGAGCCGATGAGCACAAAGCGACTAGTAGTCATCAGTGACCTGCATGCCGGCTGCCGGCTCGGCCTCTGTCCTTCCGGTGGGGTGGTGCTCGACGACGGGGGCATGTACCTCCCCAGTGACCTGCAGTTGAAGCTCTGGTCGATGTGGTCAGAGTTTTGGGAAGACTTCGTCCCAGAGGTGACCGAGGGGAAGTCGTGGAGCCTCGTGGTCAACGGTGATGCCGTTGATGGAGTTCATCACGGTACCACGACGCAGGTGAGTCACAACACGCTCGATCAGGTCCGGGTCGCCAAGGACATTCTGGAACCGCTCGTCGCCAGGGCTGCCGGCTACTACCACGTCCGGGGGACAGAGGCTCATTCCGGCAAGAGCGGACACCTCGAGGAGCAGCTGGCCGAGAGCCTCGGTGCGATCCCAAGTCAGCAAGGCCAATACGCTCGGCATGAACTCTGGAAAAAAGTCGGTGGCCACCTCGTGCACCTGGCGCATCACGTTGACGGTGGTGGTGGCTCCGAAGCAGCCGGACCTTACCGTGAACTGCAGGGGATCTTTGCCGAATCGGCACGCTGGGGCCGTCAGCCCCCCGACGTGATTGTTCGCAGCCACCGTCACCGGTTCATTGTCACCGAGATCCCGACGGGTCGCGTCGCGGGAGCGTCGCGGGGACGCAAGCCGTCCTCGACGGCAGCGTGCGTTGTGACTCCCGGGTGGCAGGGACGCACCCCCTTCGCCTACAGGTCGTCTTTGGGTCGCGTCTCGACTCCGCAATTCGGTGGAGTGGTCATCACGAGCGTGGGTGGCCAGGTCGTGATCCACCGTCGCGTTTGGACGGTTGATAGGAGCAGTGTCGAATGACCAACCAAGAGCCGATTCGCTTTGACGAGCTTCAGGCAGAACTCGACAACCTGGTCGCCGACGAAGACCACCCCGGGTGGTCGGCAAGAGAGCTTCAGGAGATCTGGAGCGTGCCGATGAATCGCGTCCATGCCATTCTTGGTGCAGCGAAAGCAGCAGGCCGGCTGGTCGTCGGCAAGAAACGTGTCGAGCGGATAGACGGTCGCTTTTCGTGGCGACCCTGCTACCAGATTCGCTCCGCAGAATGACGGTTTGAGGCTCGCCTGCCTCCCGATCTATTCCGAAAATGTATATACAATTATGCCCGTTGGGCTACGCTATAAATGTATATACCTTTATAATCGCTGACATGACAAACGCACACGGAACCCTAACGAAAGGCGAAACGATGACCAGCATTCGACGCAAAGCACGATACACAGAATCACGACAAGACGACCTGCGGGGATACGGATGGGAAAAACGGGACGACGGAATGTGGCAGCACCCGGAGATGCCAGGGCTGCGGGATTTCGAGACTGCAGAGTTTGATCAGGAGCATTTGAACCGACTCAAGGGAGCCTGTTACCACGCAGCCTACGAGATCCACTGCAAGGCAGAGGAAATCATGGTGGGCACGCACCCTGCCTCGGACAGCATGATGGCTGGCCACCAGATGAAGAGAGACGCAGAAGACGTCAGGGAGATCGGTCGCATGATCATGACCGGACGACTTAGCGACGCCCGGCTTCATGCAGAACTCTGTGACACCGAGGTGCGAGAGAGCCTGCCGTCATTTGTCTGGACCTACATCAGGGACGAGTAGCCACCGATGGCGAATGCTTGACCAACCACCAACCAGAAAGGACGAAACGATGACTGACGCACTCAAAGGCCTGACCGGCAACGACCTGATGGAAAAGATCGAAGACGCACTCTTTCACTGGGGGGCCGAGACCTCCTTCGAGAATTCGGGGGGAGGCAATTATGTGATCGAGGTCAACTGCCCGGAGATTGCTGACTGCATTTGGATCAGCGGAGACGAAGGATCCTTCGGATGGGCCGAGAAGGACGGTGCGATGAGCATGCCGCTGATGTTTTGTGCATACGGGTCCGAAGTCGCCGGCGACCCGGAGGTCCACAACGGAGTCACTTGGGGGCATCGTGAAGAGTCGGTCAGGTATTTCGGGAACCCGCAAGACCTGATCGATCACCTGCTGACTTGGGTGAAACTCGAAATGCAGAAGGCCGACGAACTGCTCGGACGCTGAACCTGGTTTTTTTGTGAGGAGAAGAACGATGGACGAAATCACTCTGCGACAAAAGGTCACCGAGGGGAACTGGACCGCATTTGCACGAAGGCACTTGGTCGGCAAGACGGTGCGATCAGTCAGCTACGCCACCGAGGAGGAGACCGAGAGTCTCGGCTGGCACGCTCGCACCCTCGTCATCGAGTTCGACGACGGAACGTTGATCTTTCCGAGCCAAGACGACGAGGGGAACGGACCTGGCACCCTTTTCGGAAACGACCCCGATGGCGAATGCTTGACCTTCCCTGTAATTTGAATGGGTGGAACCGATGAAGAAAATACTGCTCCGAATTCCGGCGGATTGGCTCGACAAAATCGACGAGCTTCGCGGGGACGTGAATCGCAACGAATTCTTGAGGGAGTGCGTGCGCGCCAGGCTTGGCAAGCGACGCTTCAAGCGAGCACCTGGACGTGGCAGACCACGAGTGGCTGATGAGGAGGATGGGGACTGATGAGTGGGAGCGAGCAAGCGTTGACTAGAGCACTTGTGAAGGCACTCAAGTTGCTCGATGCGGTCTACAATCGAACCGGTCACCCACCCCTCGATGAGCAGGAGACGTTTGTCGAGGTCACCGAGGTGTTGAAGGATCACTTGGAACAACAACCACCCTCAACGTGACCCCGTAGCGAGCACAGACCGACAAGGCCCGTAGGTAGTACCGTCTTTCTGCCTGCGGGTTTTTTTGTAGAAGGATCAGGCCCGGTTTGCGTCCCGTCGCCAGTCCGTAAAAGAGAGCCTGCCCGACCCCTTGCGACCACTTCGTGCACCAGTCGACCTCCCACGCGATTTCGTCGGTCAGGATGTCGACCCGGGAGCCGTCCGGGGTGCGGGCCTCGGCCTCTCCTCCAAGCTCATCGGCGAGGTGCTTTGACCACGCTGTCTCCCTCCAACTTGAGCGATCCTCCGTCACCCTGGTCGGTGGGAGGAAGGCAAGCAGGAGTGCGGTTCCCAAGGCAACGGTTCGTCTCATCATGCGTCTCCAAGCAGGTGGCCGGCTGTCACACCCAGCAGCATGGAGAGCGTCAGGATCTGTGCCGCATCGGGGGCTGACTCGCCGGCTTCCCATCGACGGATCGTCGAGGGAGAGACGCAGAGTTCAGTCGCCAGGCCGGAACGGGTGAGACCCTCCTCCTGCCTGTAGGTGGAGAGCCTCTGTCCGACTTCACGAAGGTGCCGGCGACGGTTCCGTTTGCGATTTGCATCCATGCTGCGCATGGAATGCATTCTACCGCGAGAGGGGCATTTCCTTTCCGGTGATCTGCTTGACCAACCGAAATCCAACGGCAGCACCGAGGTGCTTTTCATGCACCGAGGACCGGGCTGCTGACCTCGCCATCCAGACACTCGTGCGGTAGCTTCCCCCACGCATCACCCGTTGAGGACGGCGGCTGTCCACGTGATCGCTGCACCATTCCCAGACGTTCCCGTGCATGTCATGAAGTCCGTAGGTGCTGGCCGGTTTGAATCCAACCGGGTGCGGCTGCTTTCTTGAGTTTTCGGCGCACCAACCGACATCGAGAGCTCCCCGGTGCGAGTTGCCGGTCTGCCACCGGAAGCGGCTCCCTGACTGGGCAGCCCACTCCCACTCGGCTTCAGTCGGCAGCCTGTAGGTGGTCCGTTCTTTCTCGGACAGCCATTCGGCAAAAGCGACTGCGTCTCGCCAGGACACGTTTGTCACCGGATGGCGATCGTCCGAAGGGATGTCTCCGAGGTCTTGCCATGTGAAATGGTCACCCCTTTTGAAAATGCCGTCGCAGCGTCCGATCCCCGGACGTGTGTCGCTGGACAAGATGTGCGAGGTGGTTTCAGCAAATTCTCGAAACTGGCGAACCGTCACTTCGGTGGTGCACATGTAGAAACTGCTGACCGGAACAGTTTTCCTTAACTCGCCGGTCAGCCGGATCGAAGCGGTGTGATTGACGTGCCGGGCAATCAGAGCCTGCTCGTCGCTACTGCTCCCCATCGTGACCCTGCCGGAAGGGATCAATCGAAAGTCGGCATTGAGCGTGCCGCAGTGAATGATTTCAGGTGGGCCGGTCTTCGGTGACGGGTCAGTGCCTCGTGACGAGGACAAGTAGGTCACGACAGACAGGACCACCACGCATGAAACGGCAACGGGGAACCATCTGGACGGAAAGGTCTTCCGTTCTTGGGCAACGTAAAGCGGCACGTCCTGGTCGCCGAAGGGAATGGTTCCGACCTTCTCGACGGCTTCGAGTTCGACCAATCGTTTCTCCACTGCCGACATCTTTTCGAGATCGGCCTCGGTTGGCTCCTCGCCTGGCGGGACGTCGGTGGCGAAGTCAGCCGTCGCCAGTCGCAGAGACGTGCACAGTTTTTTGATTCGAGTCTGCAGGTCGATGAACTCTCGCTGTCGGTCAGTCAGTTGGTCAGTCATGTTGTCATCCTTCTTTCTACCCCTTGATTAGAGTCTCGCAAACAAACTCGGCGAGTATTACAAGTGAATGCAACGCCCCCTGCAACCAAGAGCAAAGGTTTTGCAAACAATTGCTACTCGGCTGCAGGGGGAAAAACATGGGAAATCAGTGCCTTTCTTTTCCCCTGCTTTTATCTAGTCTTTCAGTCGCGTCACTTGGATCCACTCGTCAGCGTGCCGCTGGACCATTTTCGCGACCTTGGCGAGTTCCACTTGGGTCCGGGCAGCGTAGAACTTCCGGGTGACCTCCGGCTCGGCATGCCCAAGGTATCGCTGGGCAGTCTCCAGTCCACCATGTTGGGCCAGGTGCGTCGCGATGCCGTGCCGCAGCTGGTTGGGTGACCAGATCTCCTCGAGCATTCCGGCCTTGATCGCTGCCTTGCAGGCTTCCCGGATCGCGGTGTTGTAGGAGTTCCGTTTGTAGAAGTCGTTCATCGGATCGAGTTTGGCGGCGGTCAGCCGTTTCTGTGCGGCACAGTACCGTTCCTCGGCTTTCGTCTTTTTGGTCTTTCTGGTGTGACGGGTCCAGAGGCCGGCTGCGATCCGCTCCTCCCGCGCCACCGAAGGTCGGAAAAGGTAGCCTTCCCCGTCGCTAACCTGGTTTTCTCTTTCGAGGTGTTTTTCGAGGATCTCCATCGCTGCCTTCGGGATGGCTTTCACGAGTGGCTCGTCCGTCTTCTTCATATTCTTGTGCTCAAAGAAGGTGTAGAAATGCGTGACCTCCCCCTCGGGGTCGGTGTAGGTGCTCCAGTTCTTTTCTCCGTGCCACTCGGGGTTCATCGAGCGTGCCGCGAAGCCTCGCAGTCGCCTGACTTCCCCGGGTCGCATGCCGCAGAGGAACTGGACCATCGCCATGTCCTTGATGGTCCGCAGGAGGAAGGGAGTGATCGCGTCGAGTGATTCCAGTCCAACCGGTGCAGTCCGTTTCGGCTTCGCGAGGCCGAGTTCCCCTTTCTTGATCTTCTTCATTTGTGAGATCCTCCAGTGTGTCCTGGCATCGGCGAACTCCTCCTCGACGGCCCATGCGAGGAAGGCTCGGAGCTTGGTCTCGGCTGCCCAGATCATCGAGTAACCCCATCCCTTGTAGGTGACAAGGTGCCGGCGGAAGGCCTTTACCTTTTTCGGCGAGAGGTAGTCGACGGGCTTGCGACCCCAGAGCCGGATGATCTCAAAGAGCGATGCACTGTAGCGGTGTTTCTCTTCCCCGGAGATGTCTCGCATCTCGGTCTCTTCGAGAAACATCTCGATGGCCTCGGCGAGCGTCAATTTCGTCTCCCCCTGGTCGCCGGGGAAGTCCCATTCAGAGGGTGAGACAGAGTGCGGTTGGTCGTAGCGGCGCGGTCGCTGCCAATCAACGGTTCCGAGCTTGTAGTCTCTTTTGAACTCTTGGTAGGCCTGGCGGCAGGCCGGGGAGCCGGCATCTCCCATCGGGATCTTGTACCGTTCCCCGTCAATCATCTTCGAGACGAAGGCTCGTCCGTTCCGATCGATCTGCAGTGCGGGTGGTCGATAAGCCATTGTCGCGTCCTCCATAAAAAGGAAAGTACGCGCGGGTCCGTTCCAGCGGTGTTGCCGGAAATGGCGGATCCACGTCTTGCAAAAGTTTGCGCGCAGGTTGCGCGCAAAATTCGTGCCACGAGGCTTGTCGCTCGCCTGACCGGTTGGCTCCCGGAGGCGGATCCGCTCGACAAAAACCGAAGAAAGTGTTCTCTGTTGGCTTTCCTGCCGGGCCACACTCTAACGGTGTGGTCCGGCCTTGGGAAAACCGACCAATGCGTTAGCAAAGGCAGCATCTTTCCTCGTGTTTTGCCGAGCGAAATCAAGAACAGGCCTCGTGAATCGTGTCGTCAAAGGGCGCGCAAAGCACATCAATTTTGCGCCACACAAAAGAGCGGATGAAGGGGATCGAACCCTCGACATTCAGCTTGGGAAGCTGACGCTCTACCACTGAGCTACATCCGCCAACCTGGTTTTTCATTCTGCAGCCACCCCGTCCAGTCGAGCCTTGTCGTGGTCTGCCTTGTGCTTGGCGATTCCCAATTGGAGGTTGCCAATAATGTTGTGCAGTGACTGGGCTGCCTTGCCGAAGGTCTGAACCCCGTCGATCAAGATCCCTTCGATCTCCTCGGCTTCCATCGACTGCTCGACCCGCTCGAAGTCAGCAACCACCTCGATCAGTATTTGCCGGAGCATCTTCACGTCCGCCAGGCTGACCGGGCCATATCGTTTCCGAGCCTTTTGCTTGGGCATCATGCCTCGATATCTGATATCGGTTTTCGTTCCAAAGAGATTACAATAACGTGCAAAGCGTCTCCAGACAACAATGCAATAAATCTGCGTAGCTAACGTTAGCTAGTGGTTTGCAAACCTTTGTTTTGGTATTGTGCTCCCGATGGATGGAGCCGCATACCAATATCTGACACTCACCGAGGCAGCGAAGCTCTGCCCGGGTCGCAGGCCGGAACACCGCACCCTGATCCGTTGGATCAGAAAAGGATGCCGGGGGGTTCGGCTGCGAGCCATCTACAACGACAAGTGGTACACCACCGAGAGGTGGTTGAACCAATTCTTCGTCGCGAGGACGGACGCTCGCATTCCAGATGGCACCCACCCGGACGCTGCCGTAGAAGCAGCTGACGCAGCAATGCATCGCGTCGCCGAGAAATGGGGCTTCGATGGATAACCCGGAGCAAGTGACGTGCCTGGCGACGACCTGCAGTAGGGAACCTTCCACAAGAGGCCTCTGCAGATCGTGTTACGAATCGGCCCGGCGACAAGTTTCGCTGGGGAACCGTACATGGGAGCAGCTGATTGAAATCGGTCTTGCTGAACCGGTTGGAGGGGCTGTCAGCAAGAACCCGTTCCTCCAAGACCTCGCTGCCCACGACGAGATGTGGAGGGACTGATGACGCAAGCGACCTTCTCGTTTGGGCAACCTGGTTCTTCGGAAAGGACCATCTGGGAGCAGTTCGAGGAGTATGACCAACGGCATCCAGAGGTGTGGGAGCTTTTTCAGGAGTTCGCACACTTGGCTCGGGATCGAGGACGGAGCCGCTACTCCGCCAGGGCCATCATGCATCGGATCCGTTGGGAGCGGGAAGTTGAACAGACCGTCGATGAGCCGTTCAAGATTTCAAACCTCTGGAGTTCTCGTTACGCGAGAAAGCTCATCGCGAGCGACCCGGAGTACTGGGACGGCTTTTTTGACTTGCGAGACATAAAGGAGTGATCCCGCGCTGCGGTTCGTGAAGCAATGAGTGCTACTCCGATCCTCGTCGGAGCCGGCGGAGCCGGCACGAGCCGTTTTTCAACAAAATGGAAGGAGCCATTCATGTTGGTGCTGACAAGGAGAGAAGGTCGTCGGGTCGTCATGACCTACAAAGGTGTCACGATGACGATAGAAGTGCTCGAGGCCAGACGGGGATCTTCGAGGCTCGGAATCGAGGCTCCCGGGAGCGTCGAGGTCTTGCGAGAGGAACTCGTCAACGACGCTGCCGCTGTCGCGGCGCGGGAGGAGCAGTCATGACTGACTGCCCGGAACCCGGCATCTACGAGGGGGTCGCCGACAAAGTGTACTTCGGTTGGGATGCGGTCAATAACTCCTCCCTCTCCCCTGCTCTTCGATCGATGGCGCATTATAAGGCAGCCCTTGAGCACAAGCGGCCTGCCACTCCGGCAATGGAGTTCGGTCGCTTCGTTCACACCGTCGTGCTGGAGCCGGAGATTCTGGCGAAACAGTATGTTGTGATCCCTGACCTGGTCGCCGAGCTTGAAGGCGAATACAAAAACCCCCGGGCAACAAAAGAGTACCGAGAAAAGCTCGCGGCCTTCCACGACCTTCATGTGGACAAGCAGGTCATCGAGGCAGACGCCTACGAGAAGGCGATCGCGATGATCGACTCGGTCAAACGGTGCTCGAAGGCTTCCGGCTACCTTCGCAATGACGGAGCGTCGGAAACCTCGATTGTCTGGAACGACAAGCTCACCGGGGTGCGATGCAAGGCTCGCATCGACAAGGTCGTCGAAAAGGGGCTGTTGGCTGACTTGAAGACCACGGCAGACGCGAGCCAGTTTTCAAAGTCGATGGCCAACTTTGGCTACGCCAGGCAGGCGGCCTTTTACTGCGACGGCATGGAGACGCTGACAGGTGAACCCCACAGGCTCGCGTTTGTTGCGGTGGAGAAGGAGCCACCTTTCGGGACCATCTCCGCTCCTGTCAGCGAAGCAGCGATCGAATTCGGTCGCCGGCAGTACCAGCAGGTGCTGCGGAAGATCTGTGAAGCAGTCGCATACGACAAATGGCCGGCCTACGAGCAGCCGGCAGAGTTCGATTTGCCACTCTGGGCATACCAGTCAGAAGACGTCGTCCTCAAGGTCGGGGGCGAGGAAGTGAGGCTTTAGAAGGAGGGAACGGGATGGACATCAATTCGGCATGGCCTTCGTCCTGGTTAAAGGCCGTCGACCTCAAAGGACAAGAGGTGACGGTGATCATGGAAGGCTGTGAATTGGAGGAAGTGGGGCAAGGAGCCGATGCCGAGCAGCTGCCTGTTCTGCGGTTTCAGGGACAAGCTAAAGCTCTGATTCTCAACAAGACCAACGGTCGTTCGATCGAAAAGCTCTACGGCAGCGAGACGCTGGGGTGGCCTGGCAGGCCGATCACTCTTTTCCCGACGACGACGCAATACGGATCCGAGGTGCGTGACTGCATACGGATCAAGGCTCCGGCGACAACACCGGCACCAGTCGTACCGCCGGAGCCTCCCCCACCACAGCCCCCGGCACCCGAGCCTCCCGCAACAGGGAGTTTCTTCTGATGGCCGGCGACTGGATAAAAATCAAAACGGACCTCCCCACCGATCCGGCTGTGATCAGGATCTCGATGGAGACCGGTCTCGAAGCCGATGATGTGGTCGGCAAGCTCGTGCGGCTGTGGTCTTGGGCAAACACGCACCTGGACGATGGTCACGCGCCAGGCGTGACACCCGAGTGGTTGGACGAGTTTCTTGAGTGCAGGGGTTTCAGTGAAGCACTGCTTAATGTCGTCTGGTTGGAACTCGACGGGGATGATGTGGTCATTCCGAAGTTCGATCGGCACAACGGAAAATCAGCGAAAGTCCGTGCCACCGCTAGAGAAAGGAAGAGGCGAGAGCGGTCCAGGGGACAAAAGCGTCACGCTACTGACGTGACAGGTGCGGGACACACTTCTGACAGAGAAGAGAAGAGTAGAGAAGATATAACCCCCCCCCTTAACCCCCCCGGATCCGAGGCGGATCCCTTTCACCCGACTTGGCTTTGGATCCAAACCCGGCTCGAGGCTCTGGGGTGCTTTCAGGCGAAGAAGGCTCTCGAAGAGGCCAAGTCTCTCGGTGCGACCCCAGAGGGAGTGGTTGCCGTCTTGGAGCACGCAGCAAAGCACCCGGGAGCGTGGGGTCCGGGGGCAATCCGCAACAGAGTGTCTGTCTCCCACCCTGGTCTTTTGCCGGACCAAGGGTGGCCAAAACCATCGGAGGAATACCTGCGTCGAAGACAGGCTTCCTTGGAGGAGGAGGAGCGTAAAAAGAGTCGAGAGCGGAGCGATGTCGAACAGAGACGAGTTGAGGCAGTCAAAAAGGTCCACGATCAACTTGAAGTGGCCCACGGCTCGTACGTTGACTCGCTGACCAAGGACGAGGGGATGGAGCTTGCCGAGCGGCTCTTTGAAGAAAACAGTTTCTTCCTCCAGATGTTCCGTCGCCAGGGCATGACCGGATTGGCTCGGATCATGATCATGTCGCGGTTGGCTGACGAGGAGGCCTCGGAGGAGCCGGAGGAGCCGGATGACGAATGATACTCTTCGGCTCGGCAGCCTGTTCAGCGGCATCGGTGGGATGGACCTCGGCTTGGAACGTGCCGGCCTCGAGGTCGATTGGTTTGTGGAGAACAACCCCTACGCCAAGCGTGTCTTGTCGCGTCATTGGCCGGGGGTGCGGCAGTGGGATGACGTGCGAACCTTTCCGCCGGATCCCGTGGATGACTGGAAGGTAGACGTTTTGGCAGGAGGCTTCCCCTGTGTCGACATCTCAACCATCGGGCTTTCCCGGGGAATCGACGGAGAGAGGTCTGGTCTTTGGGCCGACTTCGCCAGGTGCATTCGCAAACTGGAACCCGAGTACGTCATCGTGGAGAACGTCACAACGCTCCTTGCTGCCCGGGGAGGAATGGACCGAGTTCTCGGAGATTTGGCCTCTCTCGGGTTCGATGCAGAATGGACAAGTCTATCGCCGGCCCATTTCGGAATCCGACAAAACCGGTGGCGTGTATTCATTGTCGCGTGGAGAAATCAGGCCGGGAGTGTGGCCGACGTTGATCGCAGCGAGCGAGGACAGTCACACGAATGGACGATCCTGCATCAGCCCATCGACCCGGTACCTTTTGCAGGGGACCAACCTATCCCCGGGGGAGTGCGAATCGATCACGGGCCTTCCGATCGGGTGGACGTTGGTCGACGAATAGCGGGGTGCGCGAATGCCGTGGTGCCACAGGTCGCCGAATGGATTGGTCGTAACCTGGTCGCTGCTCATCTAGAGCGGCTCAACGTCACCACCTGCTCGCTCTGCGATGTCAGGTTCGACCCCGAATCCGAAGGTGGGATCCGTGGCGAGATCGGAATCATGCCTGTGGCCTTCTGCCCGGTCTGCCGAAACGGTCTCTGGGATATGCACGAGCAACATCGGCTGCCGGTCTGTTGCGGGAAGTGTGATTGGTGCGAGGACGACGAATGGTGAACAGCAACCAGAAGGGGAAGGTCGCTGAAAGGGAGGTCGCAAAGATTCTCTCGGAACTTTTCGGAGTGCCCGTGCGTCGGTCGCAGCAATTCTCGGGAGCGAATGCCGATGCGGATCTGGTCGGCTTGCCAGGGGTCCACGTCGAGGTGAAGCGAAGGGAGCGTGGGAATGTTCACAACTGGATGGATCAAGCCGTCGAAGACACGCTGACTGACATCCCGATGGTCGTTCACAGGCCGAGCGGCAAGCCGTGGTTGGCGACGGTGCTACTCGATGACCTGCCTGACCTGGTCTGCAAACTATACCTGACACTCTCGTGGGAGCCTGACGATGACGCTGACTCCTGAAGACATGGAACGACTGATGGAGATCCGAAAAAGCTACGAGGATCTGATCAGCAGTCCTGACGAGCCACCTGTGTATGGCCGGCTCAACTTAGCCTACAGGGAGTCGGTTCCCTATCTGCTTCAAACCGTCGCGACCCTGATGAACCGGGTGTCCCAACTGTCTCCTCCGATCGAGTACGAACTTCGCTGCGGCGGCTGTGCGTATTTCCACGGTGCGACCGATCAAGACGGGATCCTGATCGGGGACTGCCGTCGCTTTCCACCGACCTGTGCTGATGGGGACTGCACCTGGCCGACGATCGCCGAGGACGACTACTGCGGAGAATTCAATCCGCTGGGTGAGGCAATCTGGGTCCGAGCGGAGGACGAAGAATGATGATGCCGGGCCGAGAACCCAAACCGAAACCGAAGACCGACGACACCGCACCGTTTGAGATGGACGACCTCGTCCACAGCCCGTCGCACTACCGGCAAGGCTCGATGGAGGTGTACGACGCGATCACCGGGATGGGCCTGTCATACACAGAGGGAGCGATCGTCAAATACGTCGCCAGGTGGAAGTACAAGAACGGTCTTCAAGATTTGGAGAAGGCCAGGTGGTACCTCGATCGGTTGATTCAGGAGCAGCGAAATGCCCAAAAGTGATTTATCCGCATGCCCGTACTGCGGGTACAAGCCGGCGGTCTTGTTTTCCTCGACAAACGGTTGGGTCGTGATGTGTCTGCGTTACAACTGCCCTCACCCACCACGGGTGATGGAGGAACCGAAGTCTTCCCGAGGGGACGTTGTCGTGGCGTGGAATGAACAGGTCTCGAAGGAGATCCCCTGATGCCGACGACAGCTACCACGATGAAGGAGGGACACAAATATACCGTTGGTGAACACACGGTTTGGTATCAATCAAAGCCCGGCGAGGGACGGCGGATCCGGTTCTTCATTCGGTCTCCAGACATCACGGTGATCCATCACATTGACCGACCCCCCTCTTCTGTGGAGAATGAAGAAACACCGAATGAGGGCTAGGGACGGCCTGGCGGTGTGCTCTACCGATTGACGGCTCAACAGCCCTGCGGTTTTTGACTGCGGGGTGTTTTGCATTTGGGGCTGTCATGACCACCGGCGACTGGATTGCTTTGGTCGGTCTCATTCTCGGGTGCTGGTTGGCTCTCGCACGCTGGATGCTCCAGATCACAAGGTGCTTGGCACGACTGGAGGATCTCGCTGAAGACCAACGTGGAATCAAAAAGGCCGTCGACCGGAACACGCGAGACATCAGTTCAGCCCGGGAGCGGATCGGAGTGCTTGAAAGCCTTGTCGAGAAATGATCACACAGCCGGGCGACATCATGGCTTGCTGGGGAACGGACTGGACGAGTCGGGGGATCAGTGCGGCTACCTGGTCGCCGATCGCTCCGAAGGGGCTGCGGCTCGGCCCGTCACATCTCGCAATCATGTGCCAACTCTCCGATCGCACTCCGCTCTGGGTCGAGAGCACAACGATGTGCCGGCACCCGTGCTTTATCCGGGGAGAGAATGCCCGGGGGGTTCAAGCACATCATCCAGAGGATCGGGTGAAAGACTACCTCGAGCAAGGTGGTCGGGTCGTCCGGTACAGCCTCACACCGATCAACACCCTGACGACACTGGAGACACATCTCCTGATGAAGATCCTGATCAATCACTTCGTCTGCGCGAGGGTCGACTACGACCTTGGAGGTGCTTTGATCTCGGGGACAAGGGTGTGGCAGCTACTTCACTCGTTCCCCGGCGCGGATCTCGATCGACTGTTCTGCTCGGAACTGGTCTCCGCAGTGCTTCAACGGTTGGGCCGGCTCAACAGAGCCAATCCGACCCGGCACAATCCGGCGAGGTTACTTCGCCAGGCGGTGCGGCAAGGCGTCTACATGAATGCGGGGTCGGTTGAATGAATCGAACAGCAGTCGTTGTGACCGGCCTGCTCTGCTTTCTATTGAGCTCGCTGTTCTGCCCGGCGATCAGCGGTGGGTCGGATCGGAACCGATCTGACGTGTCGAACAAAACCAAAAGCCGACCTGCGATGGATCGCGTGCTGGCGGCAGCGAGTTGTCGCGTCAACGGCTGCAGCGGCACAGCGATCGAGTTCGGAGGAGGGTCGTGGGTCGTGACTGCCGAGCACTGCTTTCGGCTTGGGCAAGACGTCACTGTCGTCACCGGCGACAAGCTCAAGAGCAGCAGCGGCAAGGTGGTCGCGATCGATTCACGGGTGGACCTGGCACTCGTGCAGGTCGACCCCGGGCAGCTGACGGGTCGTGTTCCGGTTCCGTTGAACCTGCCGGATGGACCTTGGTCGGGAATTGGCTATCCCAAGGGGAAGGGACCGCAGTCGTGGCACGGTGAGTTTCTCGGGGCTGAAAAGATCACGAACCTCCCCCGTGCTCGTTGGGCATTCAAGATGAAGGGTGGACGGTTCGCCAACGGCTCGTCTGGGTCGGGAGTGTTTCGCGGTGGCGTCCTGGTTGGCGTCGCGACGCACATGGATGATTCCAAAAAGATCATCTACTCGTGCACGCTTCACGACTTGCAGACTTTCTTATCGCGGGCTGGCAGGGATTCGCCAGGCCTCCGGGTCGCCGAGGAAGGCTCCGCGCAAATCAACAAGACCGCTGCCCTCGTCGGGACCGGGCCTGACAGCTGGGGTGATGCGGATCGCACGCGAGAGATCCTCGAACTCAAAAAACGAGTCGGGGAATTGAAAGGCACTGCGGGTCCGCCAGGACCACCGGGGCCACCGGGTCTAGGGATGGACCCATCCAAGTTGGAGGAAATCATCCGGCGACTGGAGTCGCTGGAGGCGTGGCAGCGGAACTTCCGCACCACCGTTCGGATTCGTGTTCATCCCAAAGAAAGGTAGAGACATGGCAAGTCAGGTTGATCTTCAGAGTTTGCTCGAGGCGAGTGCCGGCGAGCGGCTCGCTCAACAGTCAGCGGCAAACAACTCGTTTCTTCAAATGCTGGACCGGGCCTTCGGAAAGGTTTACTCCGAGGTCGATGCAGCTGAATCATTCGCGTCCCGCGTCTTGATTCAGTCCAAGGACGGACCATCGGCCTGATGGATGTGCAGCAGGAAGCCGATCGGCTGCTGGCCTTGGACGAGCAAGGACGCGAGCGGGAGATGCTCGTGATCGCACTTCGTCTAGGTCAGCAGGCCGAGGCCTCCTGGAACCGACTGCGTGAAATGGATGCGGAGTTCTTGGATGCCGTCACCGATTATCGAGGAGGGGGTCCGGTCACACCTGCGGGGTAGAAACCGGTTCCTCAACATCATGACACACGATGTCGTTGAGCGTTTGCGGATCAGGCGAAAGGCACTCGCTGCTGATTCCGGTCTCGACGAGTCATATGACGTGGGAACGTACCCACCTGATGTGACAACGGTCGTGATGGACAAAGGCAGGGGGTGGCTCCCCCTGGTCGCCGGGCTTCTAACTGGTGGGCTTGGAACCGCCGGGGTGGCAGCGGCATTGGGTGCATTTGGCTCTGCCGCACCGATGGCTGCCCCCCCGGCAAAAGCACAAGTGTTCGACGTGACAATCGAGTCCGTTGATGGCAAGCCGAAGGTCACAAGCGTCGAGGTGACTGAATGACAATCCAACGCATCGACACCGTCGATATTCATTCGCTGACGACCGACACGATGGCGTCCGGTGACTTCCTGGCATTCTCTGATGAGTCGGAAGATGGCGACATCTCAAACAAGATCACGATCGACAACTTCGTGTCAGCTATCGCCGGCACGGGGCTTGGGTCGACGGGGATCACTCTAACTGCTGATGCGTCAGGTGCGACGCTGACAGGCTCGACCGACAATCAGGTCGTCACTGTCACCGGGGCAGACGCGATCACCGGCGAGGCGAACCTGACCTTTGATGGGAACAGTCTGGGGGTCGTCACAGGCAGTGCGACGGCAGTTCCGGTCACGATCACTGGAGCGTCCGGGCAATCGGTCAACCTGATGACGATCGAGAACTCGAGCAATGCAGCCTACGTTGAATTCCAGAGCACTGGGTCCATCCGGCTCGGGACGGCAGGCACTCGCCGGATCTGGGTCGAGAATGTCAGCGGCGAAGACGTCGCCGGCAAGAACCTCGATCTGCGGGCCGGCAAATCAACCGGAGACAAAGATGGCGGAAGCATAACTTTCCACACCGCTGCTGCCGGAAGCTCGGGATCGGGGACAAACAATCACGACGAGGCTTTGCGGATCGATGCCGATGGGGCGATTCGGTTCCACAAAAACACCGTGCGGAAGATCTTTGTCGAGGAGGTGAGCGGCACGAATACGGCAGGCAAGCACCTCGACGTCAGGGCTGGAAAAGGGACCGGCACGGGTGACGGTGGTTCGATCCGTTTCTACACGTCCGACAGTGGGTCGTCCGGGTCGTCAGCCAACAGCTACAGCGAAGTGCTCCGTCTTTGGCACGACAAGTGGGTCGACTTCAAGATATCGACCTCTGACGGTTCGACTCTCGACACGATGTCCCCGGCGGCCTATCTGCCCATCAAGGTCGGTGGGACTGCCTATTACGTCCCGATGTATCAGGAGATGTGATGCCCGAGGAAATCACCATTCACGCATGGGGCAAGGTCGCGACGGTGACGGTTCCCGACGACCTGGTCGGGGTCGGCCCACAGTCATTTGTCAGGCTCGCTGCCGAAGACGAAGTGCCCGAGGGAATGACAGACGAGGAATTCGCGATCAAGAAGGTCATCGGGTTCGTCGTCGACACGATCAAGGCAGCAACGGCAAAGGAGGCAGCCAGGGACGCAGCCGACACCGTTTATTTCGTCGAGCAGCAAACTGACCAGATCACTTTGGAGCTTGAGTAGTGGCAGGCGAGATTGTTTTCCCCTCTGGCGTAACCGGGCAGACTCTTTACGGGGTCGTGCGGTCATTTGCCAACACCGTATGGAACGGGTCGAGCTTCGAGTCGTATGCGTCAGGCAACTGGGGAAACTACGACATCGCTCTCACCGAGCAGGGTAGCTCATCGGTCTACGTCGGTACCTTCCCGGGATCGATCTCTGCAGGGTCGTATCACGTCACCGTCTATCGCCAGGCTGGCGGCTCCGTGGCAGAAACCGACCCGGTCATCGGCAGCGGAGGGCTGGAGTGGACGGGGTCGGCTGTCCTGGTCCATTTCAACGCAAGCTCTGACACCGTTGACGTTGGGAAGGTCAGCGGCGACTCGACGGCTGCGGACAACCTCGAAGCGATGCTCGAGGGGCTGCAGGTGGGCACTGTCGACAACTCGAACTTCACCCCAACGACGACTGCCTTCGAGACTGATCTGACGGAGGCAAGTGACGACCACTTCAACAATCAAGCGGTCCTGTGGCGAAGCGGTGCCAATGCCGGTCTCACCTTCTTCATCAGTGATAGCGTCGGCAAGACCGGAGGGATGGCTGGCACCAAGTTCACCGTCGACGCAATGCCGAATGCTGCGGCAAACGGAGACACCTTTCAAGTTATCGGAACCAAGGGAGCCTGACACATGGCATCGCTATTCAACAACTACGCCAAAGAGAAACTCGCCGAGGCCGAGATCGACCTCGATGCTGACACGATCAAGATCGCGTTGCTGACAACTGACACGACGGCTGACACCGAGGCCAATGCCCAGACGCTTTCGGGCTTCACGACACTGGGTGAGTTCAGCACGAGCGGAACCAACTACGCCAGGGCTACGTTGGCAAATGTCGACAGCCGGGTCGACACGGGGAACAACCGCTACGAGTTCGATGCTGACAACGTGACCTTCACGAGCCTCGCGGCCTCGTCACCTGCGAAGGACATTCAGGGCTGTCTGCTGCTCAAGCACGTTGATGGCACGGACGCAAATGATCTGCCCATCGCATTCATTGATTTCGCTTCGGACCTGACCCCGGACGGTTCCAACGTGACGATCACGTGGGACGAGCAGGGCATTCTCCAGTTGAGCTAGGCCATGCTGCAGTTCTTTCTCAAATCCTCGACAGCGGCGGTAGTCGTCACCCCACCTGTGGTGACGGCTGCGTGGACGTCCGTTGCTCCGAGCGTAGAGAAGAACACATCGCCGGCTTCAGTCGTCGCCACCTGGTCGGCAGTGGTTCCGGCACCAGAAAAGTCCGTCGATGCTGATCCGGTTGGTGCTTCGTGGTCATTGACGGCAGCTGGGCTGACAAAGACCACAGTGCCGAGCACCGTCACCGTTAGCAGCGGTGTTCCCTCCATCTCCGTTGGAAAGGCGGTGGCGGTCTCGGCCATTGTGGCTTCGTGGTCACAAACAGATCCGGCAGTGGGCAAAAGCCTAGACGCTGGCGCAGTCGGAGCCACATGGGCTGTCGCGGCTCCGGTAGTCGGAAGAGTCGTGCAGGCCACCCCGGTCACTGCAGCATGGGGAACCGTCGCACCTGCGTTTGCCAAGAGCGTCTCCCCCTCTCCGGGCCTGGCATCGTGGTCGACGGTCACCCCGAGCCGCACCAAGAAAGTCGCACAGACGGCAACCTCGGCGACTTTTTCTACCGTTGTTCCCTCGGTTTCGCAGTCAACGGGTGATTTGTCCGTTTCGGCGAGTCCGGTCACTGCCCAATGGGGCACTGTTGATCCGAGCGTCGCCAAGGGTCTGGACGCTTCGCCTGTTGCGGCTGATTGGTCAACTGTCGCTGCGGACCTCGGCAAGGCCGTCTCTGCATCACCCGTTGCGGCTGCTTGGTCAGTTGTCGCTGCGGGCCTCGGCAAGGCGGTCACTGCGTCACCCATTCCGGCTACGTGGTCCGTTGGTGCGGTAGTCGTTACGCGAGTGATTGCCACAGAGCCGATCGTGGCGACATGGGCAAGTGGCTCGGCGACCCCCTCGAAGGGGATCGACTGTTCGGCACTGACACTCAACTCTTCGGTCACTGCTCCGGTGATCACAAAGACGCGATCCGCTGGGGTCGTGGCGTGCACCTGGTCTTTTGGTCCTGTGGTCATCGAGAAATCGGTCACGCCAGTGCCACTCTCGGCTGCTTGGTCGATCGTCACCGGCACCCGATCAAAGTCGGTCGACTGTGGCCTGTTGGCAGTCGGGCCGATTCTCAAGACCCCGAGCATCTCAAAGAGCATCACGACCGATCCAATAGCAGCGGCTTGGTCGCTCGTCGACGTGACATTGGTGATCGTCCCACCTGCAGGGACATCCCTCGACTACCGAGTGGAAGGTCGTACCCATTGGGTCGCACCCGGGGCTGTCCTGGCGTATCTGGGTGAAGGCCGGCTTCAAGCGAACAGCGGTGGCCGGCTGCACCTGCGTTGTGAGGGACGCACGCATTGGGACGGTGAAGGCCGGCTCCACTACCTCGGTGAAGCCGACTTCGGGTTCGACGTGTCTCCCACCCTGGTCGGCTACCGAGGCGAAGGCAGTGTCTCGTTTGATGCGTCAGGCGAGGCCGGCTTCGCGACTGACACAAACCAACTGACATATGAGACGGTGCAATGAGCCAAGCAGAACAGATTCAATCCAAGACGGCTAACGAGGTGCGTAACCTCGCTGCCAACTTTACCGATAAGCTCGATGCGGGTGAGACACTGACAGGGACACCCACGGTGAGCGTCTCCCCCAGTGGGGTGACTGTCTCCAGCGAGGCGGTGTCGACTGGCTCCCTGACCATCCTTGGTGAGAGCGTAGCCACAGCCAAGGCGGTCACCTGCTCGGTGTCAGGCGGCTCGGCTGGCACCCGTTACACCCTGACCATCCAGTGTGGCACCAACGCATCACCTGCCCAGACCTTGGAGATCCTATGTCTACTGGACGTAACGTAAAACGACCTCCTGAACCGACCCCAGAAGAGATCGCACTTCGGGCTGCCGAGATCCGTGCGGGGTGGGACGAGAAGAAGTGGGAACTGCAACGGACGGCTCGTGAGCGTCACTGGCTGCCACTCAACGTACAAGATCCGGTGCTCGACTGATGGCACAATCACCACGCACCCACCGACGCTCGCGTCACAAGACCAACCGCATTGACCTTCGACCCGGTGCAACGGCGCGGGGTTACGGTTCCGACTGGAGACGGCTCCGCAATTGGTACGCAACTCGTAACCCGTTGTGCGAGGAGTGTTTAGGT
>TARA_R100000808_G_scaffold25073_1_pt1 | contig 34583 bp, 46 predicted proteins | sample TARA_R100000808 | Tara Oceans TARA_R100000808 (sample SAMEA2622852) | marine metagenome | biome: marine biome (ENVO:00000447); feature: marine epipelagic mixed layer (ENVO:xxxxxxxxx); material: "saline water (ENVO:00002010), including plankton (ENVO:xxxxxxxx)" | depth 140 m | reverse complement strand
CGGCTTTGTGTCTGACAGAAATAAATCTTTTTGTATTGATGCAAATTATTGGAAGGGTGGTAATCTTAAAAGTTATTTTAAAAAACACCGCAGACAATTAGTGTTTGATAAAACTGCATTAATATCTATGAATTGTGACAGAGAACAATGGCGTAAGTTAACAGTCAAGGAATGTGAAAGATTGCAAGGTATGAAAGATGACTTTACAAAGTACGATAGCAATGGTAAAGTAATAGCTAACACTCACAGGTACAAGGTAATTGGTAATGCGTTTAACGTACCAGTGATACAACATATATTATCGGAGGTTTTGTAATGGAAATGTCAATTTTTGAACTCAATCAGGTGAAGCTGACCGTTAAAAAAATAAGTAAAATAATAAAAATGGTAGACGATTTAGGGTGGGACTATCAGCGTATGTCATCAAGTGGTCAGGAGACTTATGAAGAATTATGTTTATTATTAGGTTTAGAATTTGATTCAGGGGAGTAACATGAAAAAACAAATAGGGAGTCCAGAAGTATTACGGAAATCTCATGCACATAAAAGCTCTAAAGATTATTCAAGAGCTAAAGATAAAAAAGATTTAAAAGATACTTTAAAAACTCTAAAGAACTCTTTGAAATATAAAGAAAATAAATGATTATATCTTTAAAGACTCTAAAAGATTTTAGAATACTAGCATATTTTAAAAGCTTTGTCAACAACAATTATAATAAAATAAACATACGATATGGCTTGACAAAAAATTATGGTGGTGCTATACTGTTTGGGTCGGTGCAAGAAACCGACAAGTTAAAACAAATATGAGGACAATAATTATGCAAACGCTTTTCAATAATCATGAACATATTCAAGCAGTTAGAAACAGTGGCTATGGTTCTGCTGACTTTGAAGTTGCCCATGCTTCTGTATTATTCAAGACTAAATACGGTACGCAAACTTTTGGTACTAAAGATGTTTATTATCGCACTGATACTGGTGAGCCAATTAGTATTCATGGAAAAAGATACAAGCCTGTACAATACACAGATATGATTGACAAGACTAGGGATATGCTAGAGCGTTCAAGTCTTGACTGTACAGATATTAAAGAATCTATACAGGTGTCTCCGAATGGTGGTATGTGTCTGGTAGAATATTCACTACCTAATACAAACTTTAAAACTCCTGATGGCGATGGCGGTCACGCTAAAATTATGGCACTGTCAAGTTTTAATGGTGTCTGGAGTTTTGTTATGTCACTTGGCTTTGAACAATGGGCTTGTTTAAATTCACAAGTTATGATAAATAATCCTGCAAGTATTTACAAAGCACGACACACTAACAAACTTAATATAGATGCAGGTATTCGGATGCTTGGTAAGACCGCAGACATACTTGAAAATGAAATTGAAACCTGGCATACTATGTATAATACAGCAGTAGGTAGACATGATGTAGCGAAAGCATTTGCAACCACAGCAAATTACACTGGTGATTTGAATGTATTGCTACAAGATATTATAGACTATAACAAGCCTGTAAATGTTAAGAATAAAACGCTGACTCACTTGTATGATGTATATAATAATAGATACCGCCCTAACATGGGAGCTAATCAGTGGGCTGTCTACAATGCGATTACAGATTGGGCTACTCACGCACCGTCCAAGTCTAAAAATGTTATTGCATTAGGACAACGCAGGACTGAGCAAGCTACTACTGCGGTTAGAGAATGGTTAAAGGTAGCGTAAGAATCCTCGTATGAGCTAGGGCATCTCATAAAACTGCCCTTACTTTAAATAATTTTATAGGTAACAAAATGAAACGAATACACATACATCAAGGTAAAATACGCAGTAACAAAAAGCATGGTACAAATGACCCTGCGATTACTGTCAAGACTTACAAAGAAAACACACAGACAGTTGTAGTTTCTAATGAATATGCACACGAGGTAGAAATACTTGGTGCAAGTAAAATTATATACAGCCCAGATAAGCCACTATCATGTGGTGCAAGGGTATGGATTGAAACAGATGCGGAGGTAGTATGCTCATGAATCGTAGCGAAAAATTCTGGAATATGAACAGCGATGCAATACGTAAGTATGACGGTGAGCTGATGGATTCAATACATTCAAGCCAACAAGTATTACCTGTCGCTAGTTACTGGCATGGTGATGGTAGGTACGAGTGTTATGCAAGTGAGCTTGCGAAGTTGATACCTGTTTCTGGTAGGGTTAAAAACCCTCGTAAGAACAAGCACTTAGAGCATTATAGAGTAGTGTGTAATGCGTACTACGACCTGTATAATAATGGTGGGTGGAATAGACCATCACAGATTTACCAGTATGCAGGTAAGCGGAGCGTAACCGAAAGGTATGTGTACGTTGCCCTTGAAATTTATTTAGATTATGTTATACTCGCTGCGTATGCAGAACAATTTGGATTAGACATGGAGGTACGAAATGTTGCTTAAGCTTTCAAGATTATTATCAGACTTAAATTGGTGGTTTTCAATGTTACCTTTACGGTACAGCCTTCTTAGGTTTAGAATAACCATGAAGATTATTGATTACAAAACTACGAGGAGACTCAAAAAATGTCGAAGCTCTTAAATACATTTATAACGAAAGAACATTTACCGCTTAAAAAGTTTAAGCATGATGTTATAGAAATACTATTCGATAAAAACGAAGACTTGACCGATGAGGAAATCTATGCTAGGTTAAGGATACTCAAACGTACCTATGAAGATGTACTTGAAGGTAAGAAAGACATGACGCATTGGGCGTTACAGAATATATCGTAGGAGATAACGCAATGGAAAAACACCACACTTTTTTAGAGAGTAGAATTGGCTTGGAAAATTTGTCTTGGAAGCAATTAGAAGATATTGAATTTCTTGTAGGCAGTTTGAACGAGCATTTGGAAAGCCTGTTTGGATGTCGTATCTTTTACGACAAGAACATTGACCAGTCGACTCAAGAAGAAATAAAAGAGTCGGCTAACAATAATATCGTAAATGGTTTTGCGGTACTTATAGTAGAAGACGAGGAGATATCATGAACATATTTTATTTAGATAAAAACTCTCAGGTTAATGCAAAGTTACATTGTGATAAACACGTTGTAAAAATGATTGTCGAATACGCACAACTACTCAGTACAGCACATCGCGTACTTGATGGAGAGCAGTACATCGACAGTAGTAGCGGTCGTAGAATCAAACGATGGAGACTTGATGACGTTGACATGGAAAATAATTTATATAAGGCTTCCTACATAAACCATCCAAGTGCGGTATGGGTACGAAAGTCCAGAGCTAACTACAGATATCTTTCTAACTTATGGTATGATTTAAGTTTAGAGTACAAGTATCGCTACAAAAAAGTACACAAGACTTTTAAAAAGCTACGGTATTATTTGACTTTATATCCTTATAATCTTGATTGGTACGCAGGGCTTACAGAGATGCCACAGTGTATGCCTGATGATGTTAAAGCTGACAACGCTATTGACGCATACCGCAATTATTATGTACAATACAAAAAGTCTTTTGCAAAATGGACTGATAGACCCACACCTGAATTTATGGAGGTAGCAGCATGAGTAATTTATTTGTAGCTTGGGCAATCGACCAAGCTATTGACAACGCTATGGAAAAAGCTGAGAACCTAAAGGCACAAGGTACAATCTTGAATGACGATGAGATTGATATATTAACTACACTAGAATTTGACAGACTTATGGAGAAAAATAATGGAGCTTCCTGAAGATATTATGAACCTTCGAGATTTAAATAAAAATATTGAATACATTGCGGAGGATATATGGGCAAGAATATTTGGACTAACTCTGAGCGTATCCTGTCCCAACGACAGGGCTAAAGCTTTGTTTATTAATTTTGTAAGTAAAAAATATAAAGAGGACTTAATCGAAAACGAAAAGCTATATGTTGATACCGAATATTGCTACAATTTAATTACAGAGTTTATAAATTACTTGGTAGACAGGGGTTGACAAAGGCTTCCTGTTGTGCTACAATAACCGCATCTTTTTTAACCAAAACATAGGAGAAACTAAATATGGTTTACGAAGGTACTGCAATGTGGGCGAACATTACTACACCCAATACACGATTTGAGCCTAAGTATTCTATCGACTTAGTAGTTGATAATGATACTGCTCAGACTCTTAAGAAGGAAGGGTTTAATGTAAAGTTTGATAAGGAAGAAGGCCCGACTATTACAATTAAACGTAATGTCAATGGCCCAAACGGTATGGTGCGTAAAGCTCCTAGCCTTATGGATAAAAATAAAAATCAATTAGATTGTCTTGTAGGTAACGGGTCTAAAGTACGAGTACAAGCAAGACCTTGGGAAATAAATCGCAACGGTCAGCAATTTAAAGGACTTGAGTTACAGGCAGTACAAGTAATTGACTTAGTACAGTATAGCTCAGGTGACGGTGATGAGTTCGATGCGATTGTAGAAGAAGCAGAGGTCGATGAGTTATGAGTGTAACATATAAGTATGAAGATAAAACTTACGACCCCAATAAATTTATTGATGAAGGTAAGTCATACTTTAACCAGGTTGTACAGCTTCAAGCTGAAATTGAAACACTACATAAACAAATTGCGGTGCTTCAGGCAGCCTCGATTACTTTTAACGCTCGAATACGAGAACAACTTACGGATGAAATGTTACTAGGTGATACTCCATATGAAGAGTTCACAGACGAATCCGTAGAAGGAGGTGTACTTTAAAATAAAGTTGACCTTTGGGGTATGTCATTAAACTGCCCCACAATTTTAATTACAGGAGGTACGAATGGCTTTTGTTAAATTCCATCAGCCGTGTCCAGTATGTAGCTCAAGTGATGCCTGTTCTATCAATGAAGATGGTTCGGCTTATTGCTTTAGTTGTAACACTAGAATCCCAAACTATAAAAAAGGAGACAACATCGAAGACATTAAAGTACATCGAATGAATAGCGTAAATGAAATTGAAGGGAGCTTCGTAGCTCTTAATGATCGTGGTATCTCATTAGCCACAGCAAAAAAATATAATGTAAAATGTATTACAAATAAAGAAGGAAAAGTAATACGACATTTCTATCCGTATTGCGTAGCTGCTGAGGTTACTGCATACAAAGTTAGAGAAGATGGTAAACATTTTACTTGGCGAGGAAACTCACAGGGTACTGGCCTGTTCGGTCAATCTACATTTAGAGACTCTGGAAAGTTTATTACACTTGTCGAAGGTGAATGTGATGCGATGGCTGCCTACGAAATGTTAGGTTCTAAGTGGCCTGTAGTAAGTGTTAAGTCTGGTGCAGCGGGTGCGGCACGAGATGTTAAAAACTCAATTGAGTTTCTTGAAAAGTTTGACTGTGTAGTTATAAACTTTGACAATGACAAAGCAGGAATAGAAGCCGCCAAGAAAGTAGCAAGATTACTTACTCCAGGCAAGGCTAAAATTCTTGCATTACCTGATGACTTTAAAGATGCTAACGATATGCTTAAGGCAGGACGTAAGCAATCTTATGTGGATACATGGTGGAGTGCAAAGCTCTATACACCATCAGGCGTTCTAAATATTTCCGAAAAGAAAGCAGAGTTTAATAATCGAGAAGCAAAAGACAGTGTACCTTATCCATGGAAAGGTTTAAATAAAAAGTTACATGGATTAAGGCGTGGTGAGCTTATGACATTGACAGGCGGTACAGGTCTGGGTAAGTCTTCTGTTACACGAGAGCTTGAGCATTGGCTCATTACCAATACCGAAGACAACGTAGGTATCATTGCATTGGAAGAAGATTGGAGGCGTACCGTAGATGGCATACTTTCAATTGAAGCTAATGCTCGATTGTATATCGACCAAGTTCGAGAAGAGTACACTGAAGAACAATTAAATACTTTTTTTGATAACGTCTATAATGGTAAAAACAAAGACCGTGTATGGATTCACAGTCACTTTGGTATTACTGACATCGATGAGATATTTAGTAAACTAAGGTTTCTTATTATTGGTTGCTCATGTAAATGGGTAGTGGTGGATCACTTACATATGCTAGTGTCTGCTATGTCTGATGGCGATGAGCGTAGAGCAATAGATAATATTATGACAAGGCTTCGTAGTATCGTAGAAGAAACTGGAGCAGGTCTTATATTAGTAAGCCACTTACGCAGAGTCGATGGTAATCGTGGTCATGAAAATGGAATTTCGGTAAGCTTGTCGCACTTGCGAGGGTCACAAAGTATTGCTCAGTTATCTGACTGTGTTATTGCATTAGAACGTGACCAACAATCTGATGACCCAGACGAAGCTAATACAACACACATGAGAGTGTTAAAGTCTAGGTATACAGGTGACGTAGGAATGGCAACGCACTTGCTTTATGACCGTGAAACTGGTAGACTGGGCGAGACATTTCCACAAGATGATACAGAGATAGAGCTATGAATTTAGTATTTGATATTGAAACTGATGGGCTTGACCCACATAGAATCTTCTGCATATCTACAATTGATGTAGATACACAGGAGCAGAAAAACTTTGATGTAAGTAATGTTTGCAATGGTCTTGCTTACTTAATGCAAGCAGATAAATTAATCGGACACAACATTATTGGGTTTGATATACCTGCGATTAAAAAATTATATCGTGTTGACTTGTCTGACAAAAAGATTGTAGATACACTGGTGCTGTCAAGATTATTTAATCCAGTACGAGCATCGCATAGCCTAGAGGCGTGGGGATACAAGCTTGGGTTTCAGAAAATAGACTTCGATAAGTACGATGAATACTCTGAAGAGATGATGGAGTATTGTGCCAATGATGTTCAATTAAACTTAAAAGTTTATGAGGCTTTAAAGCGTGAGAGTAAAGGCTTTACATCAGAGAGCGTTAACCTTGAGCGTGATACTTATAAAGTAATTACCAAGCAACGTGAACATGGGTTTATGTTGGACATAACACTTGCTCAGGAGTTACTCGAAAAGTTTGAAAAAGAAATTAAACTAACTGAAAAGGAGGTACATAAAACTTTTAAACCTAGAATAGATAGACGAGTTATTTATCCACAGCACACTAAGGATGGAGTGTTACGTAAGATGGGGCTTGATACCAAAGGTAAGCAGACTCGATTGACTGATGATGAGTATGATATATTTAACAAAGGACAATCTACTACCGTCGTAAGAGAGACAGAGGAACCATTTAAGTTAGGCTCACGACAACAGATAGGTGAATACTTACAGCAGTTTGGTTGGAAGCCAAAAGAGTTTACACCTACAGGACAACCCAAGGTTGATGAGAAGATATTAAATAAGGTTAAGGACATACCCGAAGCCACGTTAATTGCAAAGTATTTAATGTTGCAGAAACGTATTGCACAGGTGTCTTCTTGGCTGACGTTTTTACCTGAAAATCTTATAGCAAACTCTGAAGGATGTGTTGAGTTAGCAGCACGAGTACATGGTTCGGTTATTACTAACGGGACTATTACAGGGCGTATGTCTCATCGAGATCCTAACATGGCACAGATTCCTAGCTTGGCTTCACCTTACGGTAAAGAGTGCAGGTCTTGTTGGACAGTAGCAGATAAGTTTAAGTTAGTAGGTATTGATGCAAGTGGACTAGAGTTAAGAATGTTAGCGCACTATTTAAATGATGAGGAGTTTACAGATGACATTATCAACGGAGATATACACACAGCTAATCAAAAAAGGGCAGGTCTTAAATCAAGAAATCAGGCAAAGACTTTCATCTATGCCTTCTTATACGGAGCTGGAGATGCTAAAATTGGAAGCGTCATTGGAGGAAACAAAGCAGAAGGTAAACGAGTTAAGCAATCTTTTCTTGCTAATTTCGGAACACTTAAGACTTTTAGAAATAGAATTACAAGAGAAGCTGAACAGAACGGGTTCATTAAGGGATTAGATGGGCGTAAGATATTTATTCGTAGCGCTCATGCAGCACTTAATTCTTTGTTACAGGGTGCAGGGGCTATCGTAATGAAACGTGCTTTAATAATCTTTGATGAGTTAATTAAAGAAAATAATCTTCTTGCAAATTGCGTAGCCAATGTACACGATGAATGGCAAGTAGAAGTTCTCGAAGAAGAAGCAGAACAGTTAGGTCAGCTAGGGGTTGACGCAATACGTGCTGCTGGGGTATACTATAACCTTAACTGTCCGTTAGATGGTGAATATAAAATAGGAGGTAACTGGAGTGAAACACACTGAGTCTAGTAGTAGAAAAGGTGACTTCGCAGAGTATTACGCTGTAACCTGGTTGTGGGATAATGGCTATGAAGTATTTAAAAATGCAGGTTGTAGTGGCCCTGTTGATATAATTGCAATGGATAAAAAAGGAGAGCTTATTTTAATAGATGTAAAAACTTCACGAAAAATGTTGAATCCAGATAACCCTGAGACAGTTAGATATAAAAATTCAAAAGTAAGAACTGAGCAACAAATAAAATTAGGAGTTAAACTTTTGTCGTTTGATCCTGTCACAAGAAAACTTAGTTTTGTAAACCATAGATCAGCTACTGATGAGGATAACACAAATGAAAAAGAATCTGACAACATTAGTTGAAGACATATATCAAACTGTAACAGACATTACAGGTGGCAATAAAGAAGTTCCTGACGAACTTTTAAATGAGCTTGGGCAAAAGATTGCACGTACAATTAAAACGTGGTCTACGCCTCAGCATCATAACAAGTTTATGTTAAGAATGTCTAACATAGGTAGACCTGCTCGACAGTTATACTACAGCCAGAAAGATACACAAGAAATAAAACATCATGCGTCTACTCAAATTAAGTTTTTGTACGGGCATATCATGGAAGACCTGTTAATATTTTTAACTAAACTTTCAGGACACTCTGTAACTGATGAACAGAAAGAAGTATTAGTAGATGGTGTACTAGGACATATGGATTGTAAGATTGATGGTGAAGTTATAGATATTAAAACTGCATCAGGCTTTGGGTTTAAAAAGTTTAAAAATAAAACACTTGCAGAAGATGACCCGTTTGGTTATGTTAGTCAGCTTGCAGGTTATGAAAGAGCAGAGGGTACAGATAATGGAGGATTCCTGGCATTAAATAAAGAATCTGGCGAGCTTACTCTCTATCAACCAGAAGACTTGGACAAACCAAATGTGAACACTTTAATATCTAATATTGAAAACGCACTTAAAGGAGATGCACCACCTGACAAATGCTACAAGCCTATTAAATCTGGGTCAAAAGGCAACATGAAACTTCCAATGGGCTGTGTTTATTGTAGCCATAAGTTTGTTTGTAATGCAGATACTAATGACGGTGAAGGTTTACGAGTATTTAAATATGCAAAAGGTTTAGAGTATATGACAAAGGTAGTATCATTACCAAAGGTAGAAGAAATACATTATGAAAGCTAAAAAATTAAAAGAAAAAGTTAATGAATTATTAATTGAATGGGTTCGTAATATTGTTAGCGAAGACGAGCGAGAACAAGTTACAGAGAATAATATAAAAAATTTATTACCTAAAGAAGAATATTTAGAAGTTAAAAAAACATGGCACTTATCTATGTACACACATCGTTGGGCTAAACAAAATATTAAAAAACTTTTACGTAAAGGTTATGTTTTAAATAATATTACTATAGAAGACCTAGAAAACTTATCTAAAAATAATCTTTCCAGAAGTTCTACAATTTTATGAAACGAAAACCTAGAGTTAAACGCCCACGCAAAGAAAAAATAAAAGGGTATGATAGTGTTTGGGAATATATACTACACGATACTTTGCTTAAGGATTGGGAACACCACGCAGAAAAAGTAACCTATGTTGTAGAACATACTTACCAACCAGACTTCACAAGGGCTTTACAAGGAACGCTAATTCTGTTAGAATCTAAGGGTAGGTTTTGGGATCACGCAGAATATTCTAAATATATCTGGGTGAAAAAACATTTACCTATTAATGTAGAGTTAGTTTTTCTATTTGCTAACGCATCAGCGCCTATGCCGGGAGCTAAAGTACGGAAGGACGGAACTAAAAGAACGCATGGTGAATGGGCAACTGCTAATGGATTTCGTTGGTACACAGAAGATACTTTACCTGATGAATGGGTAGACCCTGCTGCTAGAAAAACAGATGAATTTAATGTACGTCAACAAGAGCTACAAGAATTGGAGGACAAATATGCCAGCTAATAAATTTAAAGATTACTTTAATTACTATAATGGAGATAGTAATAAATCGTCATACGAGATACGAGAGGAGCTTGTAAATAATCCAAAACATTATAACGAAGGAGACATAGAATGTATTGACGCAATGAAAGCTATGCTTACGAAAGAAGAGTTCGTAGGTTTTTTGCGAGGTAATTCTTTTAAGTATAGATGGAGATTTAAATATAAAGATACTCCCACGCAAGACTTAATGAAAGCTAAATATTACGAAGATAAACTATTAGAAATACATAGAGAGTCGGAGGAAACTACAAGTGATGGATCGCAAAGCGGAACGGACTGCTAAATTTAATCGCAATCAACAGGCTAAACATAAACAAAAAACTAAATCAAAGAAAAGGAAATATGAAGATGACTTTGAAGACACAGGAATATCTTGGGATTCAGATAGACTTAGACCGCGAAAAAGAACTAAGTGAATTTTCAGTTAACACATTACAAAATAGATACTTTTGGGAGAATGAAACTTATGCACAACAAGCTTTTGCTAGGGCTTCGGTCTTTGGCGCAACGTACAAAAAACAAACTGATTATGATCTTGCACAACGACTTTATAACTACGCAAGTCTATGCTGGTTTATGTTTAGCACCCCTATACTTAGTAACGGGGGAACCACTCGCGGTCTTCCCATTAGTTGCTTTCTTAATTATGTTCCTGATTCAAGGTTTGGTTTATCTGATCACTACGATGAAAATATTTGGCTTGCAAGCGCAGGTGGAGGTGTCGGTGGATATTGGGGTGATGTTCGCAGCAATGGTACTGGCACTTCTAACGGTAGTAAATCTACTGGTTCTATCCCTTTCATGCACGTTGTAGATTCTCAAATGCTTGCCTTTAATCAAGGTGTTACACGCAGAGGAAGCTATGCTGCATACATGGATATTAGTCACCCTGAAGTAGAAGAGTTTATTGCAATGCGTAAGACTACAGGAGGTGACTTAAACCGTAAGTGTCTTAACCTGCACAACGGAGTTAACATCACAAACGAATTTTTAGAAGCAGTCAAAGAAGATAAAGACTGGAGATTGATTGACCCCAAAAGTAAAGAGGCAGTCAAGAGTGTAAGCGCAAGAGATTTATGGTGGCAGATACTACACACACGATCTGAAACTGGTGAGCCTTACATTGTTAATATAGACAACTGCAACGAAGCATTACCACAACAACAGAAAGATTTGGGACTACAGGTACGCCAAAGTAATCTGTGTTCTGAAATAACTTTACCGACTGACGAAGAACGTACCGCAGTCTGCTGTTTATCCAGTGTTAACCTAGAAAAGTTTGACGATTGGGAAACTGAAGAGTTATTTATAGAAGACTTGGTAACCATGTTGGATAATGTTATTGAACATTTTATTGATAGCGCAGTAGATACAAACGAACTAGGAACCTATCGTGCTAACGCAGATCGTTTTAAAAATTATATTAAGGAGGGAAAGAATGGATATAAAAAATCAGCTTATTCAGCTTATCGAGAAAGGAGCATCGGCCTTGGAGCAATGGGGTTCCATAGTTATCTCCAAAGTAAAGGAGAACCATTTGAAGGCTTGTACGCGACTTCAACAAACCATAGAGTATTTAAACACATTAAGGATAGGGCTGTTCAAGCGAGTACAAAACTCGCTGAGAGTCGGGGCGAAGCGCCTGATATGGTTGGTAGTGGACTGCGTAACGCTCACCTTCTCGCTGTTGCTCCTAATGCTTCTTCTTCCATTATTTGTAATGGGACATCTCCTAGTATTGAGCCTACGAGGGCTAACGTCTATACTCACAAAACTCTAACGGGTTCGTATAAAGTACAGAACAAATATCTAGAAAAACTTTTGAAGTCTAAAAAACAAAATACTCCAGAGGTTTGGAAAGATATCTCTGCTCATGGAGGATCAGTACAGCACTTAGATTTTTTAACGAATGAAGAAAAAGAAATATTTAAAACTGCACCAGAGATAAACCAGATATGGGTGGTTGAACACGCACACCAAAGACAACAATACATTTGTCAAAGCCAAAGCGTTAATTTATTTTTTGCTCCTCCAAAAGCTACGGAAGCGCAAGACATACACGATAATTTTCTTCAGTATGTAAATGACGTACACTGGTATGGTGCAAAGAATCTCAAGTCTCTGTACTACTTGCGTTCTGATGCAGCACGTAACGCTGAAAATGTCAACATTAAAATACCGCGAATCAATCTAGAAGATGTAGAGTGTATCGCTTGTGAAGGGTAGCTGGTACTGGTGGGATATTTGGTGTAAAGCTTTAGGTACGAAGGCTTTTAAAGACAAGAAACGTGCCGACAGAGTAGCATACATCCGCACAGGTTGGGTGCTACTACACATAACTACCTGTTGTTTTATTATAGCAGGTAATTGCAAATTATTATTTTTTTAAAGGAGTCGATATGAACGATGAAGTATGTAGCTGGATATTAGGTGTTGTGGTTGTAGAACTGATAGCAGTAATTGTTATGCTGGATAAAATATATGATGCTTTAAATTGTGCGGGTATATAAATTATGAAAGAGTTTATTAAAAACGATATATATCTAAATGCTTTATACAAAAGATATGAAGCAGATATAGTAACTGCCAAAGCAAACTTATCAACTTATATAAATACACCAGTAGGAGTAGCAGAGCATCCTGACATGATTGCATCAATGGATGAACTAATTGGTAAGATTGCAGAAGCCCAAGATAAATTAAAAATTTTAGAAGAAGGAGTATAATGTGAGTTTATTAAGTACCAGAGATTATTATAAACCTTTTGATAACCCGTGGATGTTTGATTACTACGTACAGCAAAATCAAATGCACTGGTTTCCAGAGGATGTGCCTTTACATAATGATGTAAAAGATTGGCAAGACTTAAGTGACAGCGAACGTAATCTGCTTACCCAGATATTCAGATTGTTTACACAGTCAGATGTTGACGTAGGTTCAGGATATATTGATAAGTATATGCGTATTTTTAAAAAACCAGAAGCTCGTATGATGATGGCTTCGTTTGCGAACATGGAGTCTATACACCAACACGCATACAGTTTACTGTTGGACACCGTTGGTATGCCTGAAGTTGAATACAAATCCTTTGCAGAATATGAATCCATGCGTGACAAACATGAGTACATAAATAAAATAAAGGTAACTTCCAGGGACAAAGAAAGTATTGCAAAAGCCTTAGCCGTATACAGTGGGTTTACGGAGGGGCTACAATTGTTTAGTAGCTTTGCCATACTCTTGAACTTTCCACGATTTGGAAAGATGAAGGGCATGGGTCAGATTATAACGTACTCGATTCGAGATGAGTCCTTGCACGTTGAGGCCATGACTCAATTGTTTCGAGAGTTTATTAAAGAAAATATAGAGTTGTGGACTGACGATCTCAAGAAAGAAATCTATCAGGCTTGTCGGGATATGGTAGACCTTGAAGACCAGTTTCTTACGTTAGTATTTGAACAGGGAGATATTGAGGGATTGTCTAGAGCAAACATGAAAGCCTACATACGCTACATAGCAGACCGTAGGTTGTTACAGCTTGGACTGAAACCAAACTATAAGATAAGTAAAAACCCTTTAGATTGGTTGGATGATGTATTGGGTGTAGAACACCAAAACTTTTTTGAGGGACGCTCTACTTCTTATATGAAGGCAGGACTGCGAGGCAACCCAGAGCGAGTAGCATTTGCATGAACAAGCAAGGTAACATTATATCCTTTGGAGTATTTATAGATAGTAAAGGTAATCTGGTAACAGAGTTTAAACATTTACCTGTAGAAAAAGTATCTACGATATTTGATAAACACGACACGCCCTTTGTTCAAAAGATAATACGAGATACGAAGCCCAAACTTGAAGGGCTTCACTCGTACCTTGAAACAGAACTCAACAGTTTAAAATAATTATTTAATCTGTTTAATATTCAGTTTACGATTCATCACTATCTTTTGGGAGGTTTCTAAAACAAACTTGGAGTGTTCCTGAATCATTTTAAAAAGCTCTTTACGTAATTCTATATCGTCTGTCTTTATAAACATTGCCCCAATATGGTTCATCGCATCAGCGTTGATACGCATGGTAGAGGTTTCTGGAGTCTCTATTATTTGAAATACATCTTCCATTAATTATTCCTATAAAATATATGGTCACCTATCCGAATAACTTTAGTAAGCTTGTCAGCCCATTGGGGGTGGACTTTATAGTGGTGATAGTGAGTTGCGCCATCAGTAATATCAAAAGATAAACGATTAGATGTCAGCATTACATTTGCAAAGTAAAAGATTTCCATATATAAATTCATGTTATCAATATTTTCAGGTAGGCCGTCACACCACCAGCTAAACTGGCATTTGTGCCTTACTGGAATATTAGTGCCTTTGTACATCGGGCCTTGAAAGACTACTTCACATATTGTATTCGGATACCTATCGCTCTGAACTCTATTTAAAGTTACGTTAGTGATGGCTATCCAACCACCAGTACCCTGATTGCGCCCCTCGAAATAAATATTTTCTGCTAGACAATTTGCTTCCTTCGCTGTGTTTGCATGGGTGTACAGTGAAAACAATAATAGTAAACTAATAAAAAACTTTTTAACCACTACCATTTTACCTTATTCGCCCAATAAGCTGCTGACATCTTACCCTTGCGGATATTCTTACCATGACGAGCCTTAAAACTTTTGGCACGTTTTGTCATGGTTCTGTCGCCTGTTTTACCCTGTTGCCCAAAGCGAATAAGTTTCACTTTAGATCCCTCTTTAGCTACAACAACATGAGATTTTGTGGGGTGCTTTGGAGTTCGCTTAGGTTTGTTGTAACCACTAACACCTGCACGTTTTAGTCGTGGGTCTTTAGTCTTACTACTACGTTGAGCTTTCTTAAGTGCCATTACTTCTTCTTCTTAGCCATGCCACCGCCACGCATACCTTTCTTCATGCCAGTTTTCTTAGCCATTCCACCACCCATCATTTTTTTCTTGGCCATTCCTCCACCACGCATACCTTTCTTCATGCCCGTTTTCTTTGTTCCTTTTGCCACGTTAATCTCCTAAAAAGTTTATTGCGTTTTTGTAATATCTCATCTACTTTATAATTTCCATAGGTGCGATTATAATAACCCTTACTTCGGAGTTTCTCTGAAGCTCTTTCGAGAAGGCTTAATCGCTGTATGAAAATCATAGAGTAAACATCATCTACCTCAGTCTCAAAAGAATCTGATTCGATAATCTCATTAGTGTCATCTTCAGGGTGAAACCCCATGACATAAATATCTTTATCCTGGAAAGCATCGTTTGATATAGCTTCGTTAATGCCTTCCAAGTAACCATGAAACCTATCGGGTTCTACTTCATACTCTAAGTCTACCAGAATAATAAGTTCGTACTTGTCGTTGTAATGCGATATGTTTTCGTAAAGTTTTTCTGGTGACAAATCGTATTTAAACTGTATATCTATCTTGTTATCTATCCAAGCCTTTGCCGCATAAGGACAAGCAGGAAATCCGTTGTAGTTTTCGTTTGCTTTTTCCAGAGAATGTTTAGACCAATCTCTAATCTCTTTGCGTATACTCTCTTCTAACTGTTTATTTATAACCGCCTCCTGATAAACTCCACCATAATAAAAGTCCTACTAAGTAACCATTGAGTATCATTAACAACGTACCTAGCATAACTAATACGTTAATGATTATTAATTCGTTCTTAATCTTTACGCTTGTCTTTACGCCCATCTGCTCTTGCTATCCTATCTACATCAGGTTTAACGCCCATTACTGAGCGACACATAGCATCAATACGTATCAGGTCATTATCTAGTTGCCTGACCCTATCTATTAAAGTAACTATCATGTCTTGTTGTGTGTCTAGTTTTTTATTGACACCAGTAATTAAAGATTTAAACAGCACCCAGACAAGGTATCCTAATCCTCCTGCACCCACCGCAGGAACTCCGATAGTTTCAATAGCTTCTATCCAACTAATTTCCAATTTGATACCACTCCGAAATCATGCCTATAGGTATTACCATAGGAGTATTTACTATGTCCTTATCCTTTTCTTCGGTGTATAAATCTGTTACCAGAATAATAGCTTCGTCCGTTTCACCAACAAGATAACCCACCGTCTTACGTTGAACAGGCTTGAGTTGTTGTGCATCTTTTAAAGGATAGTCTTCTGATTTAATCCAAGCATCTCCCCAATGCACTTCGGCTATTGGGAACTCTCGCATTACTTTTTACCCATAAACTTAGCAGCACCCCTGAATCCAAAACTAGCTGCTACAATTGTACCTAACAAATACTGATACCAATCAGGACACTCTGCTAGAGCAGTAAAGAAATTTGATACACGTTCTTCTTCTCCAAATAATAACAACACTAGCGGAAGTGTAAAGATTATTGTAAGCCACTCGTCCTTCCAAGAATCTGCGCTGGCTTGGGCTTGCGTTAAATCCCAGTCTATTTCACCAGTAGCTTTCTTTTCCATAATGTTTGCTTCAGCTTCTGCCTTGGCTACTTTCATACGAGTAACTGCTTCTGCCTTTTTGACTCGCCCTTCCATCCACGTTGAAGCTATCTTTGCAACAGGGCCAATTAACATCTGTATCATTTGAATAACTCCTCTATTAGTTTGTCTGTTTGTCTTTGTACATTTTCAAATTGTTTATCTATAGTTTTTCTTTGGGCTTCTATACCTTGAGTCTCACGTTCCTCTCGCGTACCTTTCGGAAACTTCACAACCGTTTCTGCAACTGCTCGTGGGATTGTCCGTTTCACTAGTAACTCCACACCCAAGGTCTTGGGCGATCTCCAGAGTCTTCGATATCATCTAAGTGTATGAATCTGCCCTCGCCTTTTTGTTGTACTCCGATACCTCTAAAACCAGCTTTTAAAGCCCCTTGTAGCACCAGATACGCACTCATTCCAGACACCCCTATGTCTATGGCTCTGCCTGTTGTATGTGCGCCCGGAGAGTCTTTACGGGCTTCTATAGGATGTTTAACACACCGATAGGCAGACGTAACAATAAATGGAAAACCTAACTGTTCTCGAAGTTCAGAAACTTTGTCCATAAATGCTTCGTTCATACCATCTTGATCACAACAGCTACATCGTAGTTCTTCTGGTGTAAAGTATTTCAAAGTTGTTTCTCCTAGTTTAAACTGCAAACGAACTTCCGCATCCACAAGTTGTCTGTACGTTTGGATTGCGAATTACAAATTGTGATGAGAAATGATCAGTAGAGTAATCAATTTCTGCACCGTTTAAATACTGTAAACTCAGTGGGTCTACAACTAACGTAACGCCATCAGTCGTAACAGCCTCGTCATCTTCTTTCTGGTCATCAAAGGTAAAGCCATACTGAAACCCAGAACAACCTCCACCCTGTATAAAGACTCTTAAGTTTATATTATCGTTTACATCAGGGTCTTCGTGAATAATTTCCTTAACTTTCTGAGCAGCAGAACTGTGAAATGTTAAACTCATAACTACCCTCCTAATGAAAGAATCCAAATAAATCCTATGATAATTCCTAGCATTGCAAGAATCCCTGCAACACCAATAATCAAATCAAATATCTTCTGCTTCAAAACGATGCGGTCATGTATGAGTTTCTGGCGTTTCTCGCGTATCTGTTTCTCCTGTGTCAATAAGTTATCCCACTCGTCCTTACCCCATTGCCACATGATAAGCTCTCGAAGCTGCGCTCTTTGGTCACGCATTTTCTTCTGTGCTATAACTGCGTCCATTGCCTCAGCCTGAACGGACTTAGCGTTGGCTAACTTTTTAAAGAACGGAGGATTCTCTGCACGTTCTCTTGCTTTGTTTACATCCGAACAGCACTCAAACCAACGGCTTATGTGACTCATACAGTCCTCTATTTCCCTACCGCTTTGAACCAGTTTAGAGACTTGATTAACTGCTTTTCCTGCCAGCGTTATAGCTGCGGTCACGGTTAATGGGTCTGGCATTTTTATCTCCTCGTATTAGCTAATGCTCTTAAAACTTTTCCTCCTGTGTTAAAATTATTTGTAATTTTAAAAGCTTCGGCACTTTTAAAATTAGGCGCTTGTTTTATTATAGTTTGTATTAAATCTTCTTTACTGTTAAAAGGTGTCTTATCAGAAAAACCAAGATTATTATAATACACATCTTGTTTGTTAGCGTGTGGATGATCCAAGAGGTTAATATTTTCTAAAGTATTTGCAGTCTTTAAATATAATTCAGGATTTTTAGATTGTGCTAACATTTTTCCTCCTATAAAATGCCTTGCGCTATCTATAGGATTCATATAAGCGTTATAAACCGCATGATCTACAGTTTGCCCATCTTTAATATCAAACTTAGCTCCACGTTCAATAGCTTCTTTTATAATTGAATTTGCATAATTGCGAATAGATTGCCCTCTTTCCATCCCCATTCTTTGTTTAGTTTCTGAAGAAAAAGGAATAGATGTTGTTACATCTAGTATTGCACTACCTAAATTTTTTAAACTTGTTAAAATTTTACCACCATCAGATTTACTCTGCCGAACTATACCGCCTTTGCGCTTACCAAAAGTTGTAAAACCTTCTGGTGTTCCTTCAGCACCTTCAACAAACGCCCGTAGTTTTGGAGTATTTTTAATTGTTAAATGGTGATGTACTACAGAAGATTCAATCATTGTATTTGGATTTGTAAGCGTACCATCAATTTCTATTACTTCCACAGCGTCTGGGTCAATTTTCTTTAAAACTTTTTTTGCTTCGTTTACAATTGTTTTATTGTAGAAATCACGTAACCCTTTTGATATGTCTGGATCGTCAATTAACTCTTGATAATTATAATGGCTACCAAACTCATCTTCAAACCCTGTTTTATAATAAAAAAGCTGTCCTTCACCACTTGAAAACACGACACGATCTTTATCCTGTTTTATCATTTTTGTAATTAAATTTTTGATACCATGCTGTACCCAAGTATTATCTTTTACAAGTTGCGTAACAGGAATTATATCTCCTCTTGGGTTTGCATAATCATCTAATTCAAAAGCATCGGAAGATGGCATATTGTTATATAGTCTTTGAAGCCTTTGTCTTATCGTAGCTATTTGAGTTAATTTTCTTTTTTGTGTTTCTTCAGGTACTAGCCGTTGAACTATTTTTGTTTGCGCTACAATTTCTTCATCGTCTAGTATTTTTGAAAGCACCCCACTTATTTGTTTAGATTTTTCTTTTGGTGTTAACTCTTTGCTTAAAAACTGTGGACTTATTGATTCTAAATCTGCTATGTGCTTACGTAATCTTCCTAATTCTTCAACTTCAGGTCTTGGGACACCTGTGTCCTTAAGTACTTTTTCTTTGAAGTTTTTTTCTGTAATTCCCCACGCTTTATAAATTCTGTTTAGCGAGTCAAGTTCTTGTTTAACTATTTCTACTACCCTTTTATTTGCACCGCGTGCTTTTGCTTTAAATAAATGTTTTTTAGGATCAAACGCTCGATCTTTTTCTCTTGCTGCATCTTCTATATTATCAAGAACAGCGTCAAAATCTTCTATTTTTTCTCTTATGCTTACCCTTGCTTCATTATGTTTTTTAGTGTCCCATCGTTGATAAGCTAACCGAAATTCTTCTGGAGTAATTCCAGCTTGTCTTGCAACTTTTCCTGTAGCTGTTTTTGCCATATAATCAGAAGCTTCTTGTCTTTCTCTTAGTTTAAGGTCAGTTTCTTTTGTCTTACCACCTCTACCGTATTCTGCAATGTCACTTTGAAACTCATCAACAAATATAATTTTTTCTGCTTTTCCAGTAGGATGCGGAGAACCATAATATTCTTTTGCAAAGTCTCCAAACTGCACGTTATATTCATCTTCACCCCCCATAGCAGAATCAAAATTATTAAGTTTAGCTTGATGTTTAAGTGGGTCTGCATTTTCAGGGTCAACAATCATTTGTCTTTCTGAAATTCTTAAATGATAAACAGGTAGCTTACCTTTTGCTTCAAATATTATAGGGTCTTTTTCTTTTGAAAAATGTTCACCTGCAAAAGTAGCCGTATCTCTAATTTCTGAAGCAAATTTTGCATCTTCAAGAGGCACAGGTTTGTCAAACTTACTGTATGTATCTCTTCGTACAGGATGTTTAAGCGACACTACAAACTCTTTATATGGAACTGGTATACTTGGAAAATTATCAAAGTCTATGTCTTCTACATCAGTATCTGGGTAAGTTACAGGATCATACCGACTACCAAATAAAGATTGTATTTTATATTTATTAGGTTTTAATAATCCAAGAGTTTCTCGTTGTGGTTGATACCCTCTATATACTGTAGATTTTCTACGTTTTGCAATTTCTAATAAATTGTTAACAAAATCTTGCCTTACAGTTTTACCAGACGAGCGATTTCTTAGGTCTTCTGTGTCTTTACCAAACTGGTAAGTATCTGCCGAATAGTATGATTTAGGAATACCAAACTGAGACATAGTATCATCTGGTACAAATTTTCCTTTTTGGTTTTTTATTAAAGTGTTAAGTGTGTAAGAAAAACCTCCTTCACTTGTTTTTTGTTTTTTTAATACACCCATTACATCAGGCATACTACGGTGCGTTATATATGTTGTTTCAAAGTCATCTGATAACGCATAGTTTAAACGAAACTTGTTTTCTAAATCTGATTTTAAAGTATCCATATGTTCGCTTAATTTACGTCCTGATAAAAATTCATCTTCTTCAAGTTCTGTATATTTTTTATTTTCTGTAATAACTTCTTTTAATTGTTCCTTAGTTACTTGTTGTTTCTTTTCTTTAGCTTCTTTAAGAAACGAATCTATTCCTAACATTTCTAATTCTTCTTCAGGAGCTTTTGGAATACCTCCAAGTGTTTTAACTTGTTCTTCTGGAAGTCTACCCCCTTTACCACCAGTAAGTGCAGATCGCATTTGATCTGCCTGTCCTTTTTCTGGAAAGTTCGGGTCTTCTATAATGTCTTCGGAAATATTCCTGAACCCCATAGGGTCTGGTTTTTTAAAGGACTTTATTATGTGTTCCGCAAATTTAAGTGGTTTACCGCCTAAAGATTTCCTATCTCTAAAAAGTTGCTCTGTACTTTTAATTAGTTCATCTTCTTCTATGGTAATATTTTCAGGATCAAAAATAATATAGGATTTTAATTCATCTCCTTCGGCTGAAATAGGAGACTCCACAAGATTTTTATATTCAATAGAATCATATCCTTTTTCTTTAATAAGTTTAACAATTTTGTTTCTAATTTTTTTAGCTTCCGTAGAAGTATAAAAATCTCTTGGATCATCATATTTGTCTTTTGCTATTTCAGCATTTTTTCGTTGACGGCTTAAACGACTCATTAGCCTAACATCTTTTGTACCATCAGGATTTTTTACAAGATCACTATGTAACAAAGCATCAATAGAAGTATCAAGTTCACGCCATTCTCCTGCATCTTCTGTTACTAAAGATTTTCCTTTATTAACGCTTACTTTTAACATTCTAGCGTTTTCTAAAAAATTATCTAAAGGCATATCTCTTTCAAGAAGTTGTATTTCATTTTCAACACTTTTAATAATTTCAGGGTCAGCTTTTGAATTTTTTAATTTTTTTAATCTATCATAAGCAACATCTAAATCTAAATCTCTTTCAGCTAAAACATCTTTCATTCGCTCATTAATTATTTTATTCTCAAGTCTATTAGCAGCTTGTTCAGATGAACCTATATGTGTACCTAAATCTGATGAAATATTTTTTAATTTTTTAAAACCTTTTAATGTAGCGTGGAACAAAGGTACTGCTGCTCCTGTAGCTACCTTAAGTCTTGGGTTATCTAAAATTAAAAAACCTTCTATTTTTTCTTTTATCTCTGCTGTGTCTGCATAAGCTTGTCCAGAGTAAGGATCTCTACGTTCTTTAGGATCTGCTTTAACATTTGAAACACCTTCTACTTTACCGCCTTCTGCAAAAGCTCTTAGATTAACTTTATACCTTTCTCTTAAGTCATCAATGTTACGAGCAGGAAATTGATTAAAAAATCCTGTACCTTCAACTTCTTTAAATCTTCTTTGACGAGGACGTATTAATTTATTCTTTGTATGCAAAGGTATTGTACTTATCTCTTTGGAAAACCTGTCAAGATCAGATAGAATTTGCATTGATTCAGCCGTTTTTCCAAATACTTTTATATATTTTTCCCTTGTTTTTTCTGAAATTTTTTCGGGTACAAATCTATTTTCATATATAGCGTTTAAAATTTCACTATCTACTGAAGTGTTTTGTTCAACAATTTCATTTATTTTAAACTCAGTTAGTCCGATATCAAGCGCAGCGTGTACCATTCTATGAAACTCTTGATACACATTATATTTTTTAACATTTCTACGCATAAAAGCATTTGCATATTCTTTAGGATTTGTACCGTACTCTATAGGAGTAGTAGGTAAATTGTAACTTGAATCAGCTTTAAATCTTTTAGCTGCATAAGTAACTGCATATTCAGGATCAAGTTCTTTTAAATTAAAACCTGTAAGCATCTCTATTAAAACTACATTCATCTCAGGTGCTTTACCTGTAGTTTTGTGCGGAGTCTGTGTTGCCGCATCTATTATTTTTTTAAAATCAAATAGAAAGCCTGGAGCTAATGTTCTAAAAATATGTGTTACAGCACCTTCCATTACTCCAGAAACACTTTTATCTTTAAAAATTTCTGTACCTTTAGCAGTTCGTCCATTAGGATCTCCTGCTGCAACTAACAAATCCTTTCCAACATCTGCAACCATTGAAGCATCTGTAGCAAACGACAATGCGTTATGAAAAGCTTTTGCAATAGCTTGCGCTGCTATCGTATCTTCATCTATATTTTGAATTTCTCCTTTTGCATAAGCTGTTTGAATATCTTGAAAAACACCATGAAATACATCATAGGGGTTTAGAAACGAAGGATTTATACTGTATATTTTATTGTTTATTATAAGCGGTATTTTATTATGTCGGTCAGACCAAGGCGCTTCTGTTAAAGTATTTACAGCGGCTCGTCTATCATCACTCCAACCTAGCTGATGTGTAGCGAACATAGCTGCTGATGACCAAGATCCATGAACTGCCAAACCTCCAGCTAATCTTTGCAGCCCTCTTGTTCTTAATGCAGGATCTTTTAATTCTTTAATAGTTCTTGTAAGAATGTTTGCTTGAGTACGTATAATTTCTGGAGTAAACGCAACAAAGTTACCAAATGGTAAATCTCTCAAAGCTTTAAAACCCGGAGGTATTCTATCGTAATTTGGAAATGTATCCCTTACAATTAAAGCTGCTTGTTCTTCTAATTGTTCTATAGGTACATCTTTGTTTGCTGGAATATTTTTTAAATAATTTAGTTCATATTCAAAAGCGTTCATTTTAAAAAGATCATCTACAGCCATATACATTTTTTGTGGATATTGAAACCATTTAGTTTTTACACTATCAAACTCAGAAGGTTTTCCTTTCCAAATAGGATCTTTTACTTTCTTAACAAATTTTGAAATTGCACCTCCAAAAAATTCTGGAGCTTGTCCATCTACATCTTGCATTAAAGATACCCACTCCTGCCCTAATGCGTCTGTTTGTACGACACCTAATTGTTGGTAGCGTGAGTATCTTGCCGCCTGTTCTTTTGGAGTTCTATCTCTCATTTGGGCATATAAAAGACGGATGTTACCTTTATTATTTTTAAAAGGAATCATTCCATTATTTGCTGAAAACAGTGCGCCACCTAAAATATTTCGTACTTCTGTTGTCCAATCCCAAACTGTTTTAAAAGATTGACTAAGACCTTTTAAATAACGCCATTGATTCCAACCTTTACTTGTACGAATACTCGAACTTAAAAACGCTGTTTCTTCTAGTCCCTGTAAAGATTGATGAAATTGTTTAGTAGTATATTTACCATGCAAAGGAGTTCCCGGCATATCTATTCGAGTATTAAATATTGCTGGATCACCTTCACCTTGATCAAAAATATATCTAGCTTCAGTAAATTCACCGCCTTCTTTAATATAAATATCATTAGCAAGTTTAGATAAAATATTATCTTTCGCAATTAACTCAAGTTTAAAAACACTTTGTGATTCATCTCCCAAAGTTTTTACTTCGGACTGAGGTATAAACTGTTCACTTACAGAACCGTCTACATTTTTTATTTCAACTAGATATCCTCTGTCTGTAGCACCTTGAGGTCTATAGTTATTACGTATTACTTTTCCTACAGTAAATTTATTAGTTTTATTAGATAGTACATTTACAAAAGTTTTAACAGGTATAATTTCGTTTTTACTAATTTCTGTTATATTAGATAACGCTTGTAAATCTACATCTTCTAATTCATTTCTTGCTTTATTTATTGCAACATCATAAAGTTCTTTATTCTTAGGCGTTGAACCACCTAACTCTAGTATATCGTTAAAGTACCTATTCCCTTCAATAATATTAATTAATTTGTCTGCACTTTTAATAATATTTAAAGAAGGATTTTGTATTTCACCCAAAAGTGTTCTAAGAGACTCTGGTATATCTTTTCGTTGTTTTAATAATTGTTTGTTTGCACTTGAGTATTTACGAATAAACATATTGGTACTTTGTGAAACGTCAACATCATCTAAATATTGTTGAGTTTGTCGTATACCAAAAGTAGTAGCTTCTTGAATTATTTCAGGATCAATACCATAATCTGTTTCCCAATCTATATCTCTATCTAAATCATCTACTTTAATATTTTGTGAATTTGCTATATGTTGATTAGTAAAAAAACGATTTGCATTTTCAAGCGCACCATCACTAGGTACAAAATTATCTTTTTCAAAAGCTGCGTAAGAGCGCCTTACATATTCACCGTAGTTATTTATAAAAGCTCTACGAGTTGCTTCAGGTAGCAAATTAGAATCAATTGCAATTTTAGATAATCTATCAATACCTGATCTAGCACTTACAATTTCTTCTACAATGTCATCAGGTAATCCAAATTCTTTTATTAATATATTTTTATGTTCAAATTGAGTGATACCTAAAGGTACTTCAAATTCTACAGCATCTGCAACTTTTTCATGTATACCTTCAATGCTTGTTTTATCCATAGCATACTGAAGACGCTTACCTATTTTTTCAAAATTATTTTTTGCTGCTCGTATTCTTCTCTGCATTTCCTGAGTTGTTTCGTAAACCTCTTTACCAGCAAACCCTCTTGAAGTAACAAACCTTTGTTTTATTCTATAAAAAGAAGAACCTATTCTACTAAAAAATCCAGCACCTTCTTTCGTAGCTTGGTTTATAATCTGTGCAGTATCTTTATCTCTTTGAGATTGAATTTTTCTAAAGGTAGGTATGTTTAAACCTAACATTGTACCTAATAAACTAGGGTTTAGTTCTTCTATTTGCTGATGGTTACTACGTGTTTTTAATAAAATATCTTCAGTTAACGTACCTATATCTGCATTTTTTTCATTTTGAATTTCTGGCGTGTCTGTTTCTTTTATTTCTAAATCATCAGAATTTTTATACTTACCTTTAAAAATAGTTTTTATAATACCATCTAGCATTGATTTCGTTGCGCCAACTACACCAAAAGCTCCAACAATACTAGTAGCAGTCATTAAATCTGTCATAGCTAACTTAGCTCTTTTTAAAGATTCACTATCTACTTCTTGGGCTGCAAAAAAATTTATAATATTATAAGGCGCTGAACCTTTTTCCATAAATATATCTTGTATTGCGTTGGCTGTATTTTCATCGTAATCGCCTGTTACTTGAAACCCTAATTCACCTGCAACTATACCTTTTACTCCTTTTTGTTTAATAGATTCTTCAACTGCTTTTGGTAATGCTTTGTACACTCCACCAGAAACTAGAAAAAATGCTGTCATGTCAAGCATCATTCCAAGAGTTGTTTCAGGCTTTCTTGGATTACCTTCTTCATTAAACAATTGATTTTTAGCTATCTCTTTTTGTTTTGGCGTTAATTTATCCCAAGACTTTTGATTTTTCCATATATCTTCGTCTAGTCTTTCTATTCCAGAAAACATAGATGCTTGGCGTTGACCCATTTCACCTAAAGAGGTTAAAACATTACTTAGATTATAAGTAGCTTTAGTAGATAGTTTTCTTAAGTCTTCTGCTAAAGGACTTGGTTCTTGTTTAGGGTAAGGTAAATTTTTAGGATTAAGAAAACCTCGTGGTGTTACAGTTCCCGTAAAAGGATTAAAAACAAGTTCACTACGCATTTTTTCGTCTACGTTTTCTACTTTACCAAGTTCCCTCAAAGGTAACGTAAGAGTTTTACCAATACCAGTAGCAGTCTTTGCGACTACTCTACCTATATCAGCAGATTGCGTATCAATAACAGAAGTAGGTTCTAATTCACTATTGTTTGCCATTTAAGGAGTTCCTTGTCCCGTTATAGATTGCCTTCTTTGTAGCATAGATTCTAAAATACCTCGCGTATTGATATTTGGCTTTCTACCTATTAAAGAACTTCTAGGAGTAGTTTTATCTACAGATATAACTTTATCTCCGACATTAACAGCTCTTGACATAGTTGTCTGCTCTTGTTCTACTATTGGATATACAAACCCTGTATTATCATCTATTGTTGTACCTTTTGTAGTTTTTTCTGAATCTTCTGTAGTTATTGTATTTAGACGATTAAATATTTCTCTTACTTCATCATTAAGATTTTTTATTTCTTCTAAATTTTCTCTACGAGTAAATTCTTCAAATGCTAACTGTTTAATATGTTCGTTAATTTGATCTTCTTTAAAATGATTATTTGGATTATAAGGAGCTTGATAAATTTTTTCAGGAATATTTCTTAAAAGTTTTATATCCTCAGGCGAAGAAAATTCTTCAAGATTAAATCTACCGTCTTTATTTAAAAGTAAAGAATTATCTAATGTATACTCAAAATTTGCTGTTCTTAATTCTTTCGGTTTTGCACGTACAGCGCTTCTTAAGTCTCTTAATCTATTACTTGTAGTTACAAATTCGCTATTTATATATTCAAATACAGCAGACATTCGGTCACTTTTTCCTTTAGCATAAAGTCCATTTCGCATACTTCCTACATTAAAAATCATAGATAAAAGTTCATTGTATTGGGGTAAGCTCATCGTAGTTGAAGCTACGCTAATAGGAGCGCCATCTCTTCCTAAATACTTTGAACGATTGTTCTTTATTTTTTCCGTTAACATTTTATTGAACATTATTATGCCATCTTCACTTAATGAACTTGTTTGAATTTTAAGAAGATTAGTTAAACTTTTTAATTGAAGACCTTTAGCATATACAAATTGATTTTCACCTTCTGATAAATCCATCACTACTTCTTTTGAAATTGTTTCTTCATCATCTCCAAAAATACCTTGTTTTTTAACTTTAGTTTTTTCTATTAAAAATTCACCAGAAGCATTTACTTCAATATTACTTTCTGAGCTAATACTTACTGATTGTCCAAGTGCTTCTGCATCTTGAAGTATTTGTTCTTCAGTATAAGCATCTTTAAACATTTCAAATTGATTAATACTTGTAAGCTGGTTAACAGCCATACCTGCTTTATTTAACTCTACAAAAGTATTATATAAAGCATTTAGTTTAGGACTTTTAAATTCGTAACTACGATCCCTAACCATTTCAACTTCTCCAGTTTTAGGATTTATCTTTGGACGTAGTTTGTCTACATCTATACCCGTTTCTAATTCTTTTTGTGCATCTGCATAAGTAGCTGTCATAAACATTTCAGCGACATTTTGAAAAGTTGCAGTATCTGTTTTTGCTATAGTATTAAGTTGGCGAACATCGCCTTTTCTTAAACTTTGCACTATATTAGAAGGCATTGCAATTGCAGCAAGACTTTGTAAAGCGAGAGGCGCAGTTTTATCGTCTACGTTTTTTGCTAAATTTAAAAAGTTTTTTTCAGCATTATATATTTGATTTATAATACTGTCTTGATCTACAGGTTTTTTAAATACTTGTTGTTTGTCTCTTGTAAGTAATTCTCCTTGTGAATCTCTAATCGCAGGACTTTTAATAAAAGAAGCAACGTCTTCATCTGATGCTTCTATCATAGGTTGATTCATACGTACTCTTGCTATATTTTGAAAAAGTTTTTCATCATATTTAGTTGAATCATACATAGGGTTATTTTCAAGCATATAACGATCAAATGACTTTCTTATTTCGTTACCCATTGGAACAATAAGCTCATTTTCTATTTGTTGTTTATGCGATATACCAGCGTTTCTAGCATCTTCTAATCTTTTTTCTATAGATTTTTTATAGTCTATTACTTTATTAAAGTTTTTTTGAGTTCTTCTTGGGCCTTGTCCTGCAAGAAAATTTGCTTGTTTTGATTTAAAAGTTGTTGATAAAGGGCCAGCTATAACATCTCTAACAGGATCAGTAATAGCTTTTACTACAGGCGCACCAGCTTTAAAAAGTGATTCTGTAACTTGTCCTGCTGCTCCTGTTATAAGCGCTCTTTCAAGTACCGCAGAAGCTCTGTAAGGATCTTTAGGAGATTTTCTATCTCCTTGAAAAGCTGTTACTAAATTAATTTCTTCAGACATTATGAATCTCCTCTAGCCATTAACGATGGCATTTCATTTAACCTTTGCCCAACATTTAATTCTTCATCATCTTGTGGGTTGGTTATTGTTTGAAGTTTACTTCTAAGCGGATTACTAAAATTAAAATCTGCATCCATATTTAAAGTTTCTTGAATGTTTTTATCATTCTCAGGATCTTCTGGGTCATCTACAATAATAGCACGTATACCTTCTCTTTCTGATAAACCAAGCAAAAGAAAAGCTAACGGCTCTGCTAACATCATTACCATGTCTGGATTAATTTTACCGTCTTCAAAAGCTTTGGTTACTAGCAATTGAACCATATCCATAACTGCCATACCTTCTGCTAGAGCTTCCATAATAGAATCAAATCTTTTCTCATCAGTTACGTAATCAAAAAAATAATCCATTGCCTGTTCTTTTGTCGTAAACTCTGGAGGTGTTTCCCAAGGCCAAGGAGCATCTGGACTGTTTGTCAAAGACTCCCCTGGAATTGGACGATTTGTTCTTGTCGCAAATTCTCTTAATTCGTTTTCTGTTATATCTACCATTATGCTATTTCCTTAAGCGTATTCAAAGTTTCCTTTAAGTGAAGGATTCATAAATCTGTTATAAGTTTCTGAACCTGCTAATATATTATCATAAAATGAATCTAAAGATTCTGGAGTTCCTGCATTAAAAGCCATTTGATATTGTTCTCGTGGTCTTATTTGCTGACCTGTAATTGCCCCAATTTCTTGTGTAGTTCTATCCGTTTGAGCGTATGCTTGAATAGCTTGAGGTGAACCGTAACCCATTTCACTTAAATCTCTTTTAGGTATCAAAGTCTGGTAAATTCCTGTTTTACCAGCAGACATAAGTTCTTCACCTGACATTGTTTGTCTTATATCATCTGTCATTGCAGAACCACTACGTTGTAGTAAACCTTCTTTTACTCTTGAGTCTATTGATTTATCAATGAATTGTGATTGCAAAGTTTTTTTCTGACTTTCTAATGCTGTATCAAATGCTTCAGGATCTAAAGATTCTAAAGCAAATTTTTGATCAGGAGTTAAAGGTGATTTTATTAAGTCTTGTGTAACTGTAGCATCTCTAGACCTTGCATAAGCTTCAAAATTTTTACTATCAAAAGCAATTTCTTTTGTAGTCATTTTAGGAGCGCCTTCCTTATCAAATAAAAGTTCTCCAGTTTCAGGATTAGTTTGTTGAAACTTTGCAAAGATTGGTTTATTTTCTGGTGTATATCCTAACTTAGAAAAGTCAGCTTCTTTAAAAAACTTAGAAGCATCTCCAACTGATTGAGTAAATGCTTTTTTAGTTTCAGTAACAATGTTACCACCATTTTCTACAAGTTTACCCATTGTGTTTTCTATAGAACCTGTAATGTCAGGCGCAGTTAATTGTTCGCCTCCCGGCATTGCCCTGCCAATATATTTTGCTGTATCTGTAACCGTAGTACCCACAGCTTCAGTAATTGTACCAAAAGTTTCTTTTACTGCTGTGCCTACAGTATTACCGGGAATCTTAGCTAACTTAACAGCACCACTTAAAACTTTATGAGCAGCTTGAGCAATCGCACTTGAGGAGTTTGCGAGTCCTGCCATAAACCCTGTACCAAGGGTTTTTAAACCTGCAAACATAGCACTACTTATTCCTCCTGTAATAAACATCATGCCAACTTGTCCAAGAATACCAAACTTGTTCATAAACTTTCCGAGTTTATTAAAGCCTTTCATAATTTGTTTACCTACCCATTTAAAAGCTTTTCCAATTGCTTTAAAAGGTTTTGTTATTACATTTAAAATTCCCATGATATTCTCCTAATTAAAATTCTAAGATAGCTTCAAGTCTTCTAGCAACTGTATCTCTTGCGTAACTATTACGTTTACTATCCATTAACTCTGTATTTCCAAACAAAGCAGATAGTACTTGCATGGCTCTTTCCTTTTTATTTTCTCCCGTCATTTGTGCAAACCCTGCTTCATCTCTCATTTTTTGCCAAAGAAAATCTTGTTCAGCTTGTGTCATATTAAAAGACATTTGTGCAGACATTTTATTTGCTTCGTTTTGCGCTGCTGTATTAATTGTGTTTGCTTGTCTTCTCCATTGTACATTAGCCTGTTCTACAGCTTGTGCATTTTGTGCGTTCCATTGACTTGTTTTAAAATCTAATTCTTCATCAAACATAGTAATTTGTTGTTGTAGTTGACTGTTAAATTGTTGAGCTTGTAAATCATTTTGTGCGTTGATTGCAGAAGTTCGATTTGTTTCTGAAGCATTAAATTGTTGCATTGCGTTTAATTGAGTAGTATTAAATGTTTCTATTTGCTGTGCAAGACCAGCCATAAACTGATTTGTTTGATTTTCAGATGAAGCATTAAATTGTCTTGACGCATTTTCAGCAGATTGATTTGAAAGTAAACGCTGTTGTTGTAATTGCTGATCAAGTAATGTAGCTTGTTGTGCATTAGATAAATTACTCATATCCATTTGTAAAAAGTTTTGAGCATTTGTAATTGCAAGTTTTGTATTTTGATCAGCAGTAGCCATATCCATAGAAGCTAAAGCTGTAGCATTTTGCATTGCTGTTTGTTGACTAGCATTAAAACTAGCCATTGTCATAGATTGCATAAATTTACTATTTGCTAATTCAGTTTGTTGTGCCGTATTAAATTTTGTAAAATCAATATTTGCAACCATTGACGCATTTCTAACTGCGGTTTGTTGGTCTACACTTAATTGAGCTATGCCCATTTCTTGTGCTAATTTTGCTTGGAGTTGATTAGTGTTCATTAAAGCATTTAAATTAGCAAGTTCAGTTTGTTGAGCAGCAGATAGGTTTTGCGCTCCTGCTTGATTTTGTGCAGTTAAATTTGCAAGTCGTGTTTGTTGGTCGTTACTTAAATTTGCAAGTTGCATTTGTTGAGTAAACGCAGCGTTCTTGCTCATAAAATCTGCTGCAATTTGTCTATCTTGTATAAGTGCCTGTTGCTCGTTACTTAAATTTTGCGAAGCTCTTTGCTGTAATGCTTGAGCATTGCTTTGTGCAATTGGTAGTGTGCTTTGTATTATTGCATTGAATAAAGCATCTCGCCCTACTGAAGAAGCTGATAAACCTCGTTCTGCTAATTTTTGTTCTACAGCAGTCACAGCAGGTCTTGCAAACGCTGGTATCTTACCATCTTCCATACCTGCAAGTAGTGATTCCATTTGGGAAGATACTAACGCTTCTGTTGGTAAGGAAGCTACTGCACCTAAAGACTCTTGAGGTATCCCGTCTATATTAGTTACAAGTTCTCCCATGTCTTCTACTAAAGCATTTGCTGTTTGTGTATCCAAACCATGTTCAGCTATTAAACGATTTGAAGCAGCTTCTTTAGCTTCTGCTCCTCTTAGCACTCTATTTTTTGAAGCACCAAAACCAAACTCATTAATAATTTGTGCTTCTTTTGCTGAAGGCGCTGGCATGCCAAGGACTGCTTCTCGTTGATTTTTTTCAGCTTCTGAAGTTTCTACAACGCTTACAGGCGTACCTACAATTTGTTGTACAAAAGCATCTTGAGATACAGTAAGGTCTTGTGCTTGTGCTTGCGCTTGAGCTTCTTGCGTTGTATCGCGTTCAGCAGCAGTAGCTCTTTCTGTAAGTGTTGGGCCTTCAGCAGTTGCTTCTCGCGTTACTTGCCCTTGTGCAGCTTGTGTAGTTGCTAAGTCTCCAGCTTGTACTGCGTCCATCTGTGCAGCTTGTATAGGAGCTTGTTGCCCTGCTTGAGATGCTGTTCCTCCTGCCGCAGTAATTCCTGTAACCGTAACATCTTCTGGAGCTTTTGAAGCATCTCTGTCTGCTATTTGAACAGTTTCTTTAGATTCAATATTTGGATCTGCTAACTGCGTAGCTATAGAAATTGGAGCTGCTTGTGCAGTGCCTGATCTTTTACCAAAGTTTGATACATTAGGTGTAGTAGTAACTGAACCACCATTAGCCTGTCCATTTGTAACAGGTGCAGTTGCTGTCGTAGGCGTAGTTGTTGCTGTCGTAGGCGTAGTTGTTGTTGTCGTAGGTGTAGTTGTCGTTGTCGTAGGCGTAGTTGTTGTTGTTACAGGTGTCGTAGGTGCAGTAGTTGCTGTCGTAACCGGAGTTGCTGGAGTTGCTGGAGCTGTTGAAGTTCCACCACCAGTTTGACTTTGTACAGCGTCACCTATATTCCATCGTTCCCCTGTAGTCTTATGAAAAAAACCCCCATCTCTAAATACGTAATCACCAGACAATAATGGGCTTGTACCACCACTCTGAAACTTCTTACGGTCTACAAAACCACCCTTACGAAAGTCTGCTCTTTTCTTTAATGCTCGTTTTCTAGACATTTGTTATCCCCAATATTATTGTTAGCGCACAACTTAACATCGTTGCAACAAGCAGCCATGCGAGTTTCTCCCATCGTCTTGCGTGAGTCTTAGTAGTTTCTTTTAACTCTCGAAGTTCAACAGCAGCTTCGCCCCATCTTGCAGCACACTCTTTTTCGTGTTCTGCAATTTTCTTGAGAGCCTCTATAGCAGCGCTTTCGTTATCCATTAGACAGGTTTGTTGTCAGCTAAATAGATATTTTTGTTAGCTCCACCAGCAATCTTTTGATTTTCTGGAAGGTAAATATCGTTAGCACCTCCAGCAACTCCAGCAGGATCTGCGTTGGCTATGTCATTTGCACCGCCACCAGTACCTTGAGCATCCTGTAGATAAATGTTTGTATTAGCACCTCCAGCCGTCTTTGGATTTTCTGGAAGGTAAATATCATTTGTACCGCCTTGAATTTTTCCGGGGCCGTTAGGTGGATTCAAGTAAGCTTGATTAGTTGGTTGAGTCTTAGCCATTATTTTTTCTCCTTACGTTATTAACTAGGCTCTGTTGGCCAAGTTACGTTAGTTAAATTTTCATCACTGTCTAACTGTGGACTTGCGCTTGCTGGCAAATCCCTTAGAGCTTGTCGATACGTTTTCCAATTGTCTGCCACTGCACTGTTTGTTTCGTCTGCTTTTGTCACAACCCAATCGGTAGCTGTAAGTTTTGCGTCACGTTGTCGTCTTAACTCTACCATTGGTTTTGCATTTTCTATTTCTGTAATTTTTGCATTTACTGCAGACTCACTTGGCTTTTCATTTCCATTTGCTTTTAGCCAAACAATAGAATCATAAGTGCCGTCACAAGACCATTCAGACCTCGGACATAATGCGATAAGAGCGTCAAATATTGTAGGTATGTTCATTAAACTTGTACCTCCATTGCAATAAGGTAGTTTCCAGAGTTGTTTGCATATCCATAAGAACCTGTGTTACTTACCTTGTGTTGTATTTTGTAAGTTATTTCACTTGTTGTAGAAGGTGCATCTAAAACTGCGTGTGCTGTTGAGGCATATAGTTGCAATCCTCCACCAGTACTTTGCGAAGATAAATATCTGACGTTTAATGATGTATCGCTTCCCCCTTGAGTTTTATATAAATTTTGGGTGTAAATTTGGTTAACACTAGTTACTGCTCCTTGAAAAGAATCCACATTAGCTATTACCAATATTTTATTACTTGATGAAGCAGGTGTGATTGCTACTGATGCGTTTGTAATATCCGCAAAACTCGTGGAATTTGTACCAGCACCAAAGACCGATGACGTTACTACTTGTACTATTGAACCAGCAGGACTATAAGCACTAGAGCTAATTCTACCTCCTGCTAAAACTAAAGCATCTGCTGATGAACCAGCCGTAATTGTTTGAAA
>TARA_R100000808_G_scaffold502_2_pt1 | contig 34788 bp, 51 predicted proteins | sample TARA_R100000808 | Tara Oceans TARA_R100000808 (sample SAMEA2622852) | marine metagenome | biome: marine biome (ENVO:00000447); feature: marine epipelagic mixed layer (ENVO:xxxxxxxxx); material: "saline water (ENVO:00002010), including plankton (ENVO:xxxxxxxx)" | depth 140 m | reverse complement strand
GTCTTTCATGCAACTTTCAAAAATAAGGAGGGGGGGGGTATAAAAATTACAACAATAGATCAGGCTACAGATAACTGTATAAATAGAAGGAGTAAAAATAGAAATTAATGAATAAATTACAGATTAAATGTGTAGGAAGTGATGCAATAGAAATAAATAAACTACAAAGCTTTCAGGGTAATTTAAAAATTCTATCAGAAGATCAAAAAAGTAAATTAAAAAATAGTATTTTAGAAAATGGCTTTATAGCACCAGTCTTTATCTGGAAAGATTCAGACCAGGAAGCAAAAAATTATATTTTAGATGGACATCAAAGACTTGTTGTATTAAAAGAATTACAACAAGAAGGAATGGAAATCCCTAAAATACCTGTTTCATATATAGAAGCAAAAAATTTAAGTGAAGCAAAAAAAAGATTGCTTTTAATTGCTTCTGCTTATGGAAAAACTACTAAAGAACGATTAACCGATTACTTAAATACTTCAGGATTAGATATAGAAGTTTTAGATAATACAACATTTATGTTAAGTCAAAAAGATTTAGATAATTTATTAGAAGAAGATCCAACAATAGAACCTTTTAAATTAGAGCATATTTGTCCATCTTGCGGTTATGAATACTAAACTTAAAGTTATTAGTTTATTTGCAGGAATTGGTGGATCTAGTTATGGATATAAAAAAGCAGGGTGTGAAGTAATTGCAGCAATAGAATTTTTATCTGATGCTATAAGTAATTATAAACTAAATAATCCAACAGCTAAAACATATTGTGAAGATATAAGAAAACTAGATCCTTTAGAAATTTTAAAAGAATTAAAATTACAACCTGGAGAATTGGATATTTTAGATGGGTCTCCACCATGTACAGGTTTTTCAATAGCAGGACTTGGTCATCATAAAAAAGTAAAAATAAATAATCCTAAACAATATTCTAATACACACAAACATCAAAGAGTAGATGATTTATTTGGCGAATATATAAGATTTGTAAAACATATACAACCAAAGACATTTGTAGCAGAAAATGTTAAAGGAATGATACAGGGTAAGTTTAAAGGGTTTTTTAATAATATTTTAAAAGAATTATCAAATTGTGGTTATATAGTAGAAGCCCGATTAATGGATTCACAACATTACAAAGTACCGCAAACAAGAAAAAGAATTATTATTAGAGGAATTAGAAAAGATTTAAATAAAAAAATACTATGGCCTAAAAGGTTATCTGAAACAGCAAAACTAAAAGACTATTTAAAATTTAAAGAAAAAGATAATAGTGAACGTTATGAATTAAAAGAAGGGAATCAAGGGTATAATGATTATTATAAAATAATACCTGGTGAAAATTTTTCAAAAATATATGATGGAAAAAAATCATTTAATTTTCATCGTTCTTCATGGGATAAACCTTCTCCCACAGTACCAGCCGCAGCTAATATTTTTCATCCTGATGAGCCTAGGTCTTTTTCTTTAAAAGAATACTATAAAATATTTGGTTTAGGAGAAAATTTTCAATTAAAAGGATCGTTTTATAAAAAAACAACTTTTTTAGGAAGAATGGTTGTTCCTGCTATAACAGAGAATCTTGCAATTTATATAAAAAAAGAATTATTATAAATAATGACTTGGTTAATAATTGTTGCTTTCTTTAGTTATTCGTTAGTGACAATACTATGTTTAATATTAGCTAAATACAGGGCGGATAAAATAAGAAAAAATGGCAGTAACTAAAAGAGCACCTGGAGCAGGAAGACCAAGAAAACCTACTTCCATAGTAAAACTGGAAGGTGGCAGACAGGTAAAAAAACCAAAAAATGAACCATTGCCATTAGTAACCTACAAAAGACCTCCAGGCAATTTAAATACTAAAGCGAAAGAAAAATGGGAAGAATTGGGACCAAAGTTGTACAAACTTGGTTTGTTAACAGAATTAGATTTAGATTCATTTGAAGCGTTATGCATCACTTACGCAAAATGGAAAGAAGCAGAAGAAAAAGCAACTGTGGGAGTAATACAGGCTCCAAGCGGATATGTGCAAATAAATCCTATGATTTCTGTAGCAAGAGGATATTTTACTCAATATAAAGCTTTATTAATTGAGTTTGGAATGTCTCCAGCAGCAAGAACAAAAATAGAAGCAATGCCTGCTTCTGGTGAACAAATACCTTTAGAGGAACTTTTATCTGGCCCACGTCTCGTTAAGAAATAACAGAAAAAGAATAACTCATAATGGAACCAGATATGAGTTTGTTCAGGAAAAAGCAGATTTTGCAATTAATTTTTTTGAAAAACTTTTAACTCATAATAAAGGTCAATGGGCTAAGAAACCATTTTTTTTAATTCCCTACCAGGAAGAATTTATTAGTGAAGTTTTTGGTTGGGTAGATAAGCACGGAATGAGAATGATCAGAACAGCTTATTTAGAAATCCCTAAAAAAAACGGAAAAAGTCCTTTAGCTGCTGGGGTAGCTTTGTATCTTTTATGTGCTGATAGTGAACCAGGGGCAGAAATTTATGGAGCAGCAGGAGATAGAGAACAAGCTGGCATTGTATATAACTACGCTTTAGATATGGTAAGAAATTCTGAATATTTACAAAAAAGATTAAAAGTTATTGAAAGCAGAAAAAGAATAATTGACATTTCAACAGGTTCTGTTTTTGTAGCTGTGAGTAGTGATGTGCCGACAAAGCATGGACCCAACTTACATGGAGTAGTTTTTGATGAGCTTCATGCTCAAAGAAACAGGGATTTATGGGACACGCTAACAACTGGAACAGCAGCAAGAAGGCAACCATTGATCACTGCAATAACTACAGCAGGAATTTATGCAGAAAATCATATATGTTGGGAACAACATGAGTATAGTTTACAGGTTGCTAAAGATCCATTTTTAGATCCTACACATTTTTCCATGATATTTTCTGCTGACCGTGAAGATGATTGGAGAGAAGAAAAAACGTGGTTTAAAGCTAATCCTGCTTTAGGAGTTTTTAGAAGTTTAGAACATATTAAAAACGAATCAAAAAAAGCAGAAAAAAGCCCAGCCTATCAGAACACTTTTAGAAGGCTTTTTTTAAATCAGTGGACTGCTCAAACTGAAAGATGGATTGATATGGTGCGTTGGAAGGAAACAGCAGGAGAGGTGTATGAAGAAGACCTTTTAAATGAAATGTGCTACTGTGGACTAGATTTGTCAGTCAGAATAGACTTGACTGCTTTTGTAATGGTTTTTCCAGATGAAGAAGGCTACTATGATATACTTGCTAAGTTTTGGATGCCTGAAGATGAAATTCAAACGAGAACAAGAAGAGATAACGTTCCATATGAGTCTTGGGTCCAAAATGGTTGGATTAAAGCAATACCTGGAGCAACAGTAGATTTGGATGAAGTGTTAGATGATATTGCAATTTATAGTGATAGGTTTAATTGTGCTTCTATTGCTTATGACAGGTGGGGAGCATCTCATATTAGTAAAAGAATAGAAAATGAACTGGGAATTGAAATGGTGCAATTTGGTCAAGGTTATGCAAGTATGTCGGAACCTTCTAAAAGTTTAATTGCTACTATGGCTGAAAAAAAATTAAGACATGGTAATAATCCTGTTTTAAATTGGAATGCAGAATCAGTTTCGGTTGTTCAGGATGCAGCAGGGAATATTAAACCGGTTAAGCCTAATAGAAGATCATCAAGTTTGCGAATAGATGGAATTGTAAGTTTAATTATGGCATTTTCTTTAGCATTAAATAATCAAAAAAATTCGGTTTATGACTATAGGGGTCTAACAGTAATATAATGGGAATTGGAGACTTTTTTAAAAGAGCAAAAAAAATAACTCAATCTCAAGGTGAGATAATAAGAATTTTATCTGGAGAACAAACTTCAGCAGGTATTTTAGTAGATCAGAATAATGCTTTTCAAATTACAGCAGTAAAAGCAGCAGTAACAAGAATAAGTGAATTTATAGCTACCTTACCTCTAAAGTTATACAGAAGGGTTGGAGAAAGAGGTAAAGAAGAAGCTAAAGATCATTATTTGTATGATTTAATGAGTAAACAACCTAATAGATTTATGACTTCATATACTTGGAGAGAGACGGCTGAGATACAGACTTTATTATGGGGTAATCATTTCTCTCAAATTATGCGAGATCGCTTAGGAAGGATTGCATCGATAACACCTCTTCAGGCAGGAGCAACTCAAGTAAAAGTAGTTGATAATGTTTTGACTTATCATTATGAAAAAAAAGATGGGGGTTTACGAATATTCCCACAAGATGAAATTTTCCATTTAGCTTGGTTTGCTTATAACGGGTTGCAAGCACCTGATCCAGTTGTTCAAGCAAGAGATGCCTTTGGTTTAAGTCTAGGTTTGGAAAAATTTGCAAGTAATTATTTGGCTAATGAAGCAGCACCTTCTGGGGTTTTAGAAATGAAAGGTGCATTAAGAAATGAAGAAGCACGACAAAGATTAAAAGATGATTGGAAAAAGAAACAGGGAAAATGGGGGAATAAATCATCTGTAGCTGTTTTAGAGCAAGGTATGGAATTTAAACCAATTGCTAATTCACCTCAAGAAAGTCAATTAATTGAAGAAAGAAAATTTATGGTAACTGAGATAGCTCGGTTTTTTAATATTCCTCCCCATCTTATTGCAGATTTAGAACACGCTACATTTTCAAATGTTGAAGAGCAACAGAGAGAATTTATTAACTTTTGTATGTTACCCTGGTTAGTTAGATGGGAACAAGCATTAGATGCTCAACTTCTTACAAACGAAGAGAAGAAGAGCTTGTTTTTTAAATTTCAAGTACAAGCTTTATTAAGAGGAGATGCAGAATCAAGAGCTAATTTTTATGCTTCGGGTAAACAGTGGGGATGGCTTTCAAGTGATAATATTAGAGAGTTGGAAGATATGAATCCTCTGCCAGAAGGTCAGGGAGATGTATTTTTACAACCACTAAATATGGTTGATGCATCAGAGGCTCCGACAGAATTTGGAATTAATGCAAATAGAAGTATTTCAAAAGAAAAACAAGAAAAAAGAAATAAAAAAAATGCAATACAAAGAAGTAAATATGCTGAAGATTTCATAGAACTTTTAGAAGATGGATGGTCAAGAGTAGTAAATGCAGAAGTTCAGGATATTAAAAAATTAATAAATAAAAATTTATCACAAAGAAATACTAATCAATTAATGCAAGAAGTTGAACAATATTATTTAAAAGATAGCTCAAGAATAATACCAGAAAGAACAAGTGCAATTTATAAATCCATTACATCTTTAATTAGCAATAGTCTTATAGATGATACTGGAACAAGATTGACAGAATTTGAAAGAGATCGTTTTTTAAAAGAATATATGGATAATTTAACAGGTGAGTACAGGTTATTAGCTGTTAATCAACTAAGTGATGTAATAATTAAATCTCAAGAAAACAATATACCTGTTAAAGAAGCATTAACAGAAAGATTAGATCAGTGGAAAGAAAGAAAAGCAGGGAAAATGGCAAGGATACAAAGCTACCAAGCAGTAAATGCAATAGCTTTAGAAAGTTTTAACAGATCACAAATGGTAAAAGAAATTAGATGGGTTAATGTAGGTGCTAAAAGTTGTGTTTTTTGTAAACATTTAGGTAGGAATGGAGGAAAAATTATTCCAGTAAATGATATGTTTGTAGAACAAGGAACTGATTTAGTTGTTGATCCGAATCCTAATAATGCTCCTGTTTCACCTAAAAGTCCCTTTACTTCTGGATTGCAAAGAATACATATGTATAGAAAAATGAAACACCCCCCATTACACAGGGGCTGTGATTGTCAAATAGCTCCAGTGGTTTTTTAATGCCTTTACCAGAACCAAAAAACACGGAAAAAGAAGATGAATTTATTTCGAGATGTGTATCAGACTTAACAGACATTGGAGAAGGAAACAATAATGATCAACGGTTAGCAATTTGTAGTTCAATATGGAGAAAAAAAATGGAACAAAAAAGTAAAGAAACAAAAAAAGAATTTAGAGCTATTCAATGTGAAATAAGAATGGCAGAAGATGCAGAAAATACTTTAGTTGGATATGCAGCTAAATATGATGTATGGTCTGGTCCTTTAGTAGGATTTCGGGAAAGAATAAAAAACGGAGCATTTGACAGGGCTATTGCTGAAAATCAAGATGTCCGAGCTTTATGGAATCACGATTCTAATTTTATTTTAGGTAGAACAAAATCAGGAACTTTAAAACTAGAAACAGATGATATCGGTTTAAAAGTAAAAATTACACCACCAGATACAACTTGGGCTAAAGATTTAATGAGTAGTATTAAGCGTGGTGATGTAAACCAAATGAGTTTTGGATTTACAGTAAAGGATGATAAATTCTGGCAAGAAGAAAAAACAGGAGAAATATTACGAGAATTAAGAGATGTTGACTTGTTTGATGTTAGTCCTGTTACCTATCCTGCTTATGAGCAAACTGAAGTTTTTACTTCAAGAGAGAAAAAAATTATGTCTGCTGTGCGTAAGCATGAGCATGGTTTTGAATTGAATAAAGAAGAAAAAGATATAATAATAGAAATGGTCAAAAATAAAGATGCTGTGGATGCAGTACCTGAAGACCAAGAGCAAGACCAAAATCGGACGATGGAGGAATTTGCAAAACAAGAAAAAAATCGTTATGAGAAGATTAGGAGAAAATATGATAAATAATGGAGAAATTCGAAAACTCCAGGACAAACTAACTAATCTGACAAAAGACAATCGAGATTTACTAGCAAGAACAGTAGAAGCTGGTAAAGAAATGAATCAAGAAGAATGGAATCAATACAACAAACGTGATGAAGAAATTTCTATGCTTGATGAGCAACTTTCTAAAGTTCAAGAATTTTATGAAAGAGATCAAAGATTGTCTGAGCCTGTTGGAATAGTAGAAACACCTGAAGAAAAACAACCTGAACCTAGCGAAGAGTTTAGAGCTAAGGCTTTTGAAAAGTTATTAGTTCCAAAAGCTGACAGGTCAGGATCACAGGTTTTAACCCAGGAAGAGAGAGCAGCTTTACAAACTGATGATTTACCTGGAGGTGGATATAATGTCCTTCCAGAAAGGTTTGTAACTGAATTGCTTAAAAAAATAGAAGATACAACTTTTATGAGAGCTTTAAGCACTAATCAGGTTCTTTTAGAAGCTGTTTCATTAGGAGTACCAACTCTTGAAACTAATTTTGCAGATTCTGACTGGCAAGGTGAAGTAGCTACAGTTTCTGTAGATACAAGTGCAGTATTTGGTAAGAGGGAACTTAGTCCTCACTTAAATGTTAAACTTGTAAAAGCTTCAAGAAACTATGTACGCAATGCAGCACAACCAGTAGCAGATTTTGTTAGGGATGAGTTTGCTCGATTATTTGGCGAGACCGAAGAGAGGGCATTCCTGAGTGGCAATGGGGTTCAAAAACCTCTTGGAGTATTTACTGCCAGTTCAGAAGGTATTTCAACAAGTAGAGATGTAAGTACTGGAAATAGCACTACGGCTATTGTAGCTGATAATCTATTTGAAGTTGCTTATAGCTTAAAAGAAGGATACTTCAATCGATCGACATGGATCGGATCTAGAGATTGGGTTAAAAAAGTTAGGTTACTCAAAGATGATAATAATCAATATTTGTGGCAACCAGGTATAGCTGGTAATAGACCGAATACGATTATCGATCGTCCTTATCGCATGAGTGAATTTGCACCATCAACCTTTACTGCTTCCCAGTATGTAGCTATTTTAGGTGATTTTTCTTATTACTGGATTGCTACAGCTTTGGATATGCAAATTCAAGTACTAAACGAACTATATGCAGCAAGCAACCAGATTGGTTGGATTGGTAGGCAAGAATGTGATGGAATGCCGATCTATGAAGAAGCATTTGCTCGACAGCAATTAGCAGCGAGTTAGGAGATAGCATATGGGAATTAGAGGATTAAATTATAATACTGACAGCAGAGTTGTCAAAAATCACGTAGCAGCAGGAACAGGAACTAATGCTTGTACTCCAGTTGATATGCAGAACTTCGAAGGTGTTAGATTTGTAGTACCAGTTACTACTCACAAAAACGCTGGAACGGTTACGGTTACTTTTGCAGAAGCATCAGCAACCTCTGCAACTTTCAACACTTTGACAGGTACAAGTTTAAGTTTTACTGGAACTACTGTTGCAGATTCTAAAATCTTATTAGCTGATATATACCGTCCAAAAGATCGATATGTAAAAGCAACCGTAGTTGTTGCCACACAGAATTGTTCATTCGGCCCGGTCGTAGCTGAATTGTATGGATCACGAAAATTGAAAACTACAAATTCAACTGCTTATCAAGTAGCTGATACTGATCAGCAATCATCGCCAAGTACTTAATAAGAGGTAGGTGGAGGGTAATCCTCCACCTTCTTTTATGTTAAGACTTTTACTATCTTTATGTTTAATAATAGGGATATCTTCATGTAGTTTTTTAAGGGACTCGCCAGGTGGCAGAGCATTATTAAAGGGTGATTCTATTTATTCTCACGGATATGAGTTTCATAATGTTTTGGCTTTAAAGGTAATACCTGCTCCTGATAACAGTATTGCAATAAAATTTATTAAAAATAATAAAGAATATACTTGTTTCAATAGTGGTTGCGTTGCTATTATAGTTAGTAAGGAATAGGTATGGCATACAAATCAAAGAAGAAAAAACCTAAAAAAAATATCAGAAAATAATGACAGATAAAAAAGCACCAGAATGGTTTATTCCTATTAAGAATAATCATGTTGCTATTGTTGGGTTTGCTCCTTCTTCTATGGGTTTAGCACCTTTTGGAAATAAAGAAATAGAAATATGGGGAATTAACGAACTTTACATAGTACCCGAAGCTACTAGAATAGACAGGCTATTTGAGTTACATTCTTATGAAAGATTTACTCAGAAAGATAGAAATCCTAACCATTTAACTTGGTTGCAAAACAATAAAACTATTCCGATATATTTACAGAAAAAATATAAAGACATTCCTAAAAGTATAGCTTTTCCTTTTGATTTAATAGTTGAAAAAACAAGAACAAACTATTTCACTAATTCGATTTCATGGCTTATAGCATTTGCAGTTATAAGTGGAGCTAAAAAAATAGAACTCTGGGGTATAGACATGGCTCGTGCTGAAGAGTACGAAAGTCAAAGACCTAGTGTTGAATATTTTGTGGGTTGGGCAAGAGGTCTGGGAGTTGAAGTTTTAGTTCCCGATCAATCTGATATATTATTGACAACCCATCTTTATGGTATTGAAGAAGAAAAGCAAACAAGAATACAAGAAAAATTAAAAGCCAGAAAGGGTGAGTTAGGTTTAATCATAAGAAACTTACAGCGAGAGTTAAAAAACAAGCAGTCTGAATTAGATCAATATGTTGGTGCTCATTTAGAATTGTCTCAACAGGAAAAAGCATACTATCCTATGGCTGATGCAAAATGGTCAGCGGGAGGTAAAAACAATGGAAAAAGTTAGAGCTTGGTTAGCTTTAACTCTGGGAGGGGGACTTATATTATTGTTAGGCGGTATAGTTGCTATTGATGCTATAGTATCTTTAAGAGAACATAGACCACTGGATAGTGAGATTTCAAATCTATTAAGTCAAGCTTTGACAGGTATTATAGGGTTACTCGCAGGTTGGATGAGCAACAAAAATAATAATGGAGTTGAGAAAAAATGAAAGTAAAGTTATTAACTATATATGCAAACCCCAATGCTTCATATACAAAAGGGGATATTATAAATGTCTCAGATAAAGAAGCAAAAGAGTTAATTGAAGGTGGGTATGCGTTAGAGGTGCCTGAAGAAAAATTGACTAAACAGGTAAAAACTGAGAGAGTAAAGAAAATAGTAGAAGATGAAAACACTATAGCAAAACCAAAGAAACTGCCATCAGATGGTGAGCAAATAGTAAGAAGACGTAGGAAAACATCTTAATGAGAAAATGTGAAAACGAAAAATGTGAAACCAAAGAACTGCAAGATGATCATGCTACTATTTGTCCAGATTGTGGAGAGGTTACTATAGATGCCAAGCCTAGACACCGTAAACGCACTGACAACTCTAAGCCTAGCGAAGGAGTACATCGGAAGCACGGGGACGACATCCTTTGATAGCAGAATAACTGGAGCTATAAATTCAGCTTCAAATAGAGCAAATTCTTACACAGGGAGAAAACTAAAAGAAAGAAACTATGATGAAATCTACTCTGGTGATGGATCGCAAACTTTAATTTTAAATCAATATCCTATACAAGCAAGTTCTAGTACTCAGTTACAGTTATACATTGTTGGTACAAGGGACTCTTTCAAAAGTACAACAGATTTTGATTCAGATTCGCAGATTGCTTTTGAGGACATATATGTTAATGAAGAAAAAGGTGAATTAAGAATAAAGGATCATGATTTTAGTATTGGAAAAGAAAACGTAAGAGTTAAATATACAGCAGGGTTTTCTACTACAGATGCAGTCACAAGTGGTACTCATATACCTTCAGACTTGCAACAAGTAATTCACGAAATGACAGCATTTGAGTTTGAAAAACAAAGACAAAGAGCATGGATAACCAGGACAATTAGTCATGATGATGGTTCTGTTTCATATTTCGATTCTATTGCTCCAGGTGCATGGTCGGTTTTAGATACATATAAAGATCGACGTGGCTAGATTAACAGCAGAAAAGTTTAATAAAAAATTAACCAGATTAGCAAAAAAAGCACCTGATGCAGCAGTCAAAGGATTGAAAGAAGGAACAAAAATAATTTTACAAGATTCTAAAAGAAAGCATATGTCAGGTCCAAGAATGCCTGTTGGCGTAGGTAGTATGGTAAATCCAACTATAGACAGCAAGGGTAGAATGAGGTCCCAGTTAAAAGCAACGGTAAAAAAAAGAACAGGTAAAAAAGAAGTATATGCTAATGTTCGTTCTACTAATGGATTATCAAAAATATTACATGATGGGGGTGTGCTTCATAGAGGGGGAAAAGGATTTATTTTTCAGTTACCAGGACAAACTAAATGGATACGAACCGACAGAATAGAATTTCCTAAAAGACCATTTTTGAAAGTTTCGGTAGAAAAGAAAAGAAAAAAAGTTATAGAAATAATCAAAAAAGTATGGGTAAAGGAATATAAAAAATGAGTACAAAAAAAACAGTTATTACTGCAATTGAAACAGCACTAAAAACAATATCTGGTATTGGTGATGTAGTTCAAGTTGCAGAAGGATTCACTCAAGTTGATCCTGACGAATTTCCTAATTTGTATATAAAAGATGAGATTACCGAAAGAGAGAGGATTGCGTTTCCTGCGTCTAGTAATACTAATATAAATGATATGCAGGCTTTATTAAGTTTAGAAATTCGTGGTAGAGTATTTTCTATCACAGATGAATTAGTTGCTCCATTGGATTCTTTATTAGAAAACGTGGAGAAAACTTTAGTGAGTAGTACAGGGGTAAGTGCCGTAGTAAAAGACATTTATCCTGTTTCGGATGTTTCAGATGAGGGAGTTCAAGATAACTTTGCTTCTATGTCTCAAATGTACGAAGTACAATATTTTTATAATCATGCTAATCCATAAGGAGGATTAAATGGCTGATATAATAGGTAAAGATGGATCTTTTAGAGTAGGTTCTAATATTGTAGGAGCACTAGATTCTTGGACTATTAACCGTACTGCTGGTATGGCGGAAGTAACAAGTTTTGGAGATACTTTTGAAGAGTTTGTTCCAACAATAAAAGGCTGGACAGCAACTATTAGTGGAACCTTAAATTCGACTGATGCCCAGCAACTTGCTATCAGAGATCAGTTAGAAGACGGAACGTATGCACAAATTAGCTGTCACTTTTATCTAGCAGGTACTACGGCACCAGTCTACAAAGGTGATGCTTATATCGAAAGTGATTCTATAGGCAGTACTTTAAAAGACAGGGTTACTTGGTCTGCTAGTCTTCGTGGTAATGGCGATCTGCAGTGGGACTTAAGTTAATAATTGAAATTAATAGTTGAACAAAATTATGAGTTTATTCCTGAATTTAGGAATAACAAACAAGAACTCGAACCGATAAAAATAAAGTTAAGACAACTAACTACTTCCGAAAGGCAAAGGCTGATGGCTATTGATCCAGTTAAAATAGCACTGAGTAATGAATCGGGAAACAAGTTAGATTTAAATGTAGATTATGAAGGTTTATTTAGAAGTGCTGTTATAGAAATATTTAATTTAGATGTTAACGGAAAATCTATTAGTACTCCTATTGAATTTTTAGCTTCGCCTGGGTTAGGGGATTTATTAATTGAAGTTTGCATGAATATAGTTCAACAGAATTCTAGGAATGAAAATGAAATAAAAAAGTAATAGTCACCCTAGCTCTTTTAAAGAAGGGGTGGGGTGATTATCAAGTTACCGATAGAGACGTAGGAAGAGATACAGAAATATGTGGAACTAAAAATTTACCTGGAGTTTACATAGAAAAGAAAAATAAGGAATTAATAGTTGAAGATATAAAAACTGGAATATGGGTAGAACGGAATGCGATACCAGATATTCTAAATAGAGAAAATAAAATGATAATAGACTTTTACAGTAAGTGCCGAATATTTGGAAATCCGATAGCTTTTCCTTTTGCAGGAGGGTGGGGAGAGCAACCCTGTAGAGTGGTTGATTTGCTGGAATCTTTATTAGTTATTGAAAAGGTAATAGACAGTGGCAACGACAAAAGATGAAGTAGTAATTGAGCTTGTTGCCCAAACTCAAAAAGCACTCGGTGGTATAAAAAAGTTAGGATTAGCAGTAGGTGCTGTAGTTGCTACAGTTAAATCTTTTGAGGTAGTTGCTAAACAAGTATTTGAAAGTGCAATGCTTGCTAATCGTCTTGAAGATCAATCTATAGCATTTGAACAATTAGCCAAGTCAGCAGGAGTAGCATCGGATGATATCCTAAAAGCAATGCAGGAAATGACTAAAGGGACGATTTCAAGAATTGATCTTATGAAAACTGCATCGCAAGCAAGTTTGTTAGGCATTGGTTTTACTGAAATGCCAAAACTTTTAGAGATAGCAAGAGCAGCAGCAATAGCAACTGGTCAAGATATGAGTTTCATGTTTGAGTCAATTGTTACTGGTGTTGGTAGAGCTTCTCCATTAATTTTAGATAACCTAGGTATTGTTTTAAAAGTTGGCGAAGCCAATAAAAACTATGCAGAAGAGTTAGGAAAAACTGTCCAAGAATTAACTTCAGCAGAAAAGAAACAAGCTATTCTTAATCAGACATTAATTAGTGGAGAAGAGATAATAAAAAATGTTGGTACTGCTGTTGATGGCATGACTAACACGGAAGGGGTAGAAGCACTAAAAGTAGCATTTGAAGAATTCAGAACGGAACTCGGACAAAATGTAGCACCTGCTACTAATAAAGTTGTAGAAGCATTAACCAAAATAATTAATTTAGGACGAGAACGACTTACTGGAATGAATGAGTACACTGATGCAATAGCGTTAGTTAATAAATTAGAAGATGAAAGATTTAGAAGAACTGTAAGTATGGCAGAAGTTGACAAAGCAAGAAAAATTATAGCAGAAAATTTAGCAAAATCAACTGCTGCCGTAGCTGTTCATATGGAAAAGTATGGTGATGTTAGTGAAAGATTACTAAGATCAGATCATCTTCTTTGGATAACACATCAAAACATGAAAAAGCTAAGAGATACTGGTCTCAGAGATATGCAACGGCAGATAAACCTGTTAAACGAAGTTTATGGTATTTTAGAAAATTCAAAAAGAGTACAAGAAGAGCAAGGCGTTAGTGTTTCAAATACTCTTGAAGATGAAGAAAAACAAAATGAAGTTTTAGGAAATACCCTAGAATTATTAAATGGGATAAAAACTACATATGGCACCTTACTTGGGTCTTTACTACCAGAAGGATTCAAAAATACTTTTATATTTGATGAGCCTATGACAGAAGAATACTGGCAAACGATAGAAGACAGATATAAGTGGTTAGAAAAAGCAGAGTTTGATTTCCAAAGGTCAAAATCCATATTAGCTGGCATAGCTCATGAAGAACAGGTAAAACAACTTGAAGAAATAAAACAAGGTTGGCAGAGCTTCTTTGATACTCTTTCAAGTGGAGCATTGGCTGATGGAGTAAGTGCTTTTAGAGAAATGGGAATTGCTATATCTCAAGGTAAGGATATAACTGATGCTTTTGCTAGGTCTATCTTGAATGCAGTATCTGATGCCATGCAATTATTAGCTGTTGAGCTAGCGATTGCAGGAGCAAAACAAATAGGTATGGGAAACGTACCTCTTGGGCTGGGAATGATTACAGCAGCAGCAGGAGTAGGTTTAGTTGGTGGTGCATTGTCTGGCATTTCTTCAAGTGCTTCAGGTTCTTCACCTGTAAGTGCAAGTTCAACCCTTTCTACAAGTTTTCAAAAAAGATCGCAACCTGCTAGAAGTATTATTATAAATAACACCACGGTATCGGGAAGTTATATTGCATCAAGAAATGTAGGAATGCGAGTCACATGAGTCTGAAGTATATTTCGTCAGCTTGGAAGACAGATTTCAAAACTGGGTTTCCAAGGGATATGAGATTCTATATTGATTTCAGACAACAATCATACCCGCCTATTCCTACAAGTGCAGGTGGTCAAAGTGATGGAACATATACACTTATAACATCAGCAGAAAACAGATCTGGCAGTCATGACCTTACTGGTGGTATGAATCAATATGCTTTACCGTTAACCTCTGCTTTTACCATTCGTTGTACTTTTAGACCAGAATTTGCTTATGACGTATCAACGGATCAGATTTTATGGAGTTGGTGGATAGATGCAGATCACTATTTGGAAATCTATTATGATGCTAGTGAAGATAAGTTCAGGCTAGCTTGGGAAGATGGTGGAACCTTTGTTTATCTCGAATCTGCACAATTTGATGATGGCACATCTCATCGTGATATAGATCAAGATATGACTATTGACTGTACTTTGGATCTGAGTTCTACAAGTACTTCGGGTTCGGCACTTTATTGGAATCGAACACAAGATGACACTACTTGGTCTGCTACCAAAAATGCTAAATCTTCAAATTTTGCAACTTTTGGTATTAGAGGTAGAAGCGATGGTTCTGCAACTGATGGTAGTTATTCAGTAAATCATGTGATGATTATTGAAGGTCTTACTGCTTCAAGTTCTCAAGTGTCAGCAAATTATAAAGATGTAAAAAATGAGCAAATATTCTGGCACTTGAACGGTGAAGGAGTAGGAAGAACAAGATGCGATGTCACCGCTAGAGTAGATCAATTTGAGTTGGAGAGATCGGTTATTGATTCGTCGGGAAGAAGAGGAGCTAATGTAGCAAGTTTTTCTCTTATGTCACCTACTGGGCAATTCGCTGATGATCAATTTGCAACTTTTGATGCTGTAAACGAAAAGTATAATGGTACCTCTTCTCAAGCATTTATGACTAAACAGACTCCTGCACAGGTTGAATCGTGGTATGATAATAAATATGAATTATTGATTACTGGAAGGATAGGAAGTGAAAAGTTCGCCAGACAGAGTGGGGTGGGCAAAGTGTCTAGAGTGCAAATAGGATTATTTGACACCACTGATATAATTCAAAGAAAAGTAATCAAAAATGCTGTTAAATTTGAAGACTATAAAATGTCTGATTCGTCATCCGAGTCTGCAAGTTTAGTTCATGTTTTAGCTAGATTAGCAACAGCAGAACCAGTGACCAATTTTTTATCAAATAGTTCATTTGAAAATGCCACTATTGGTAACTCGTGGCTTGAGGATGGTTTAACTTTGAGCAGACAGAGTGGTGGTCTTTTTGGTTCTTACTGTGGTCAGGCTAATACAAGTGTTGCCTGGAAAAATGTTTATCAGACGGTAATTTTTACTTATGCAGCACCCTACTATGGTACTAAAGAACTAAATAAAAATGAAACCTACACTTTTGGAGTTTGGTTGAAAAGTTCATCAGCTTGTTCGGGTCTTCTCCTATTAAATGAATACGATTCATCTGGGCATAATGATGATAGTTATGATTCGTGGTCTTTAGCTGGTGGTGAAGGATGGAAGTTTTTCTCTACTACTCACAAACTAACAGACGCACAATCGGACAGACTAATTACGCAAATAAGAGTACAGACTACAGGGGTAAACGTACAGTTTGACGGTGCGATGCTGACACAGAATAGACAAAGCATAAACTGGTTTGTATTGAATGATAATGATGGTTCAAGTGGAATAAGTAATGGTTCACTTGCAGATTCAGCAGATTATGATACCTGTGGTTTTGATGTTGATTCAGTAAATATTACCCATCCTTGGGTTTTTCTTCCGCAGTTCACAAATCCCTGGACGCATCTGGGGTGGCTTGCTGATGCAACTCTTGCAATTTACATCGGCTTTGATTCAGCAGGAACTTTTGTCTATAAATCTAGATTAGCAACAGGATATTCAGATCAAGCATCACTAGAAACGGTTTCAGCCACAAGGGATGTGGCATCCTTTATAGAGCAAGATTCAGCTAACTCAATTATTATAGCAGGAATAAGAATAACGAAAGATGATTATATTCAAGAGGTTTGGAATGCAGGAGCTTCTGGTGATTTTACTGTTGATGATGGTGGAGTTGTAAAAGAATCTTTAGCCAATGGATATTTTTTCCCATCTTATGACGACTTTGGTGAATACTGGGCAAAGTATGGAGATGGCACTGACAATCCAGAAGCATTCGGAAAACTTATACCTGCTAGTAGTGGTGGCAGTGGAGACAGTAAAAACACAGGCGTAACCAACACGAAATGAGAATAGAAAAATTAACCCAACATCACCATGATGAACTTTCACAAAAACTGATTGAGCAAAAATCGGCTTTTGCATTTGTTACAGACGAAGGTGAGACCATTGCTTGTGCAGGAATTGTAGAAATGGCATGGCATACCGCAGGGGAAATCTGGTTCAAAAAAGGTCTGGCAATTAAACAGGGAACAATTGAGATGTTACGGTATGCATCAAAATTATTAGAAGAAGAGATGCAAAGAATAGGCATGATAAGTATCTGGGGTCATGTTTATTGTGATCGGGAAGAAGATGTCAAATTTGCCAGAGTCATGGGAATGCAATGTCTAGCGACTGTTCCAAGAATGGGAAAAAACGGAAAAGATATGTTCTTGTTTTGGAAGGGTTTGTGATGTGGTTTAATTTTCATATATTCTGGGATGCCGAAACAGCAAGTTCAGCACCAGATGCAACACCAAGCGAGACTCTTGAAGATCCCTATGAAGAAACAATTCTAGATCTAGGGGGAACAGGTGCAGAATCTTCAAGAAGTAGTAGAGATACAGATTCTTTAGAACCTGCACCACCTCCACCACCTAGATTAGTTCCAGATTATACTTTTGACAATATTGGTACTGCTGAAGATGTCATAGGAATAAGAGATCCAGAATTGTATCATGGAGCAACAGACAATTTATCAACGGGAAGCAGAGTGAATTTAACCACAGCTATTTTTGACACGACCAGCAGAGCAGATTCTGCCAGAATATGGCTAAAAAATGAACTAGGTTATACTGTCTATGTACGAGGAGTAAGCATAAGAGGAAAACTTGTTTACAAGAATTCACCGCCAAAGTCTGGTATAGTTCATGACCAATACAAAGACCATGACAGCATAAGGGAAAGCGGTGAACGAAGGTTCACGATAAAAAATGATTATGTGGTTAACTGGGATCAAGCCAGAAAACTTGCAGACTATTACTGGAAGTTTTTTGGAGGTGATGACCCAACAAGTGCAAAACATATATACACTTTGAGACTGCATGGTGTCTATGCTTGGTTTGAAGTAGGAAATAGGTATCGGGTTACGATAGGTGGTTCTGGACAAGCTGAAAATATTGATTCACATTGTGAGCTACAAAGTGTTTCAACGGTAATTAATGCAAAAGGTATAGGGAAAACTACATTAGTACTAAGACAGATGGAACTGTTATGGTCAGATACTAGTAGTGCTAATCTAAGAACATTTGCTTATGGCAGACGAGCACAGTATTCCACCAACAATGGGACAGTCTTAGTAGCTCCATCAAGTGCTTTTGTGACTGCTGACTATTACTGCGATGGCACAGCCGACAATGTACAGATCCAATTGGCGATAGATTATTTGTCTACCACTTTTGGCGGTGGAGTAGTTAACCTGCTTTCAGGAACTTATAACTTAACAACTGCTTTAACTTTACGTTCTGGAGTTGTTTTAATGGGACAAGGGAAAGAGAATACGAAACTAAGCCTTGGACTTGATGAAGGGATAACATCAACTTCTACTGTTGATGCTTCGGTTCGTGAACTGACAATCGACGCAACTTATACTAGATCTTCAACACCGTCAAACAACACATGGACTTATAATTCTACTTCTGACACGAGACTAACTTTACATAACGTGAAAATAAATAATTCGAATGGTGGCTGTGTTAAGGTGTCAGGAGCAACTGAATTCTGGATGCATGGATGTGTTCTTGTTGATGCTCAAAGAGCAGTAATCGCCGAATCTTGGAGTGGAGGATATACTGCGACAAATCCTGCAAGTTATATATCGATGGATGACAATAATAGTTTCCTTGTTGAAAATAACGAAATATATAGTACGTCTGCTCCTGCAACTTCGAACACTGGTGGTCAAGGATTTAATGTTATTTATGCAGTCGCTTCAACAGGAGGCAGGATAAGAAATAATTTTATCCATGATATGATTTATACTACTCTCAATACTGACGGTGAAAATGTGAACATAATATGGGTTCAAGGATATCCAGAATTTTCACCTACTTATGTCAATGAACAGAACGATGTCGGAACAGTAATCGAAAACAATACTATAGTTGATTCGTATTGCACCAATAGTGTCTTCATGGCAATCAAGTCGGAATCTGACAACTTAAAAATATCAGGAAATGTACTAACGAATCTTTCTGGAAGATATAATAACGCAGATTCTCCAACTATTGGAATGATAAGTATAAAACATGATAATAATGTTGTTTCTAATAATACTTTCACGAACTGTACAGCAACATTCGTTACTATATCGACGGCAGACAGAACGCTATTTGAAGGAAATCAAACTTTAAAATCAGGACAACTTTTAACGTCATCGAGATGTGAGGAAACACAAGCTCCAACGATTGACGGAACTGCTGCGACTTCGAATGCTACTTATGCGAAAGATACGGCTCAAAAATATACAGGATTAGCTTCGTTCAAAATCACCAGTTCTGGGTCTGGAGTTGCATATGCATATCTTCATGACAACGCAGGAGCAACAGGTGATCTTCATGGTCTGTATGTAGGAAGAAAATATACTTGTTCGGCTTGGGTTTATATCCCTTCTGGAGTAGGAATCACTGGGACTAATTTTGGAATCACATTTCAGGATTATCAAGGTTCTTGGGGTTGGACAACAGGTTCTGCAACAAATACTTATGGTTCATGGCAGTTTATCACAGTAACAAGAACAATAAGATCTTCAGCAACGGCTGTGAATATCTATTTTGCATGGAATGCGTCTGGATCAGGTGAATATCTCTACGTTGACGATTTAAGGTTCTATCCTGATAATATTTTCAATGATCATTCAACTTTGTTAAACGATAATGGAACGAATACTATAACGTGAGGGAATATGGCGAATAGTTGGATAGGTGTGAATAGTTACGTTCAGGGAAAAGTGGAGATTTTAAAATCAACTGCTAGATCAAGTTCATACGACATTATGGATACGTCTGTTTCTACTTCAGCAGGAGGTGAAACTGCTGATTTTCAGTCTTTGGCAGGAACGGAAGTTTCAGCAATTATCGTGATTTCTATAGGTTTTTTAACTAGCACGCAGAAGTGGGGGATTTTGAAAACTAGAGAAATTGGAGATACTGGAGATAATGACGGTGATGAAATGATCTATTTTCTGCAATCAGCAAATGGGGGGTCATCACCAACGGGAACTAGACTGGGTCAGCAGTGGATAATTCCTTGCTCTGGAGTAGACTCGGGTAAATTTGAGTATTGGACAACTTCAGGACAGCCATTAGATGAAGTTGCTTTTATTTACTATGGGAGAATTAGAAGGTGAGACATATCAGGAAAGTGGAATTTATTTCTGAAAGAGTTAGCAAATGGTACCCAGTATCTAAAATTGAAAATAGTGATGGAACTTTTTCGGAAGTAACCGAACCTGATGGCAAAGAATATTTTTGGTCAGATGATCCTATTTTTAAAACGATGCAAAAACTCAGGAGTGATCATGGAAACAGGCAGTGGAAAATAAAAGATGGAAAAACTGAACAAGTGATTGATCAGTTAACGACAGAGCAAAAAAAAGCAGAGGTAGAACGCAGGTTTGAAATAGAATATAATCTGAGTGAAAGACAAAAGATTTTAGAAGAAGCAGAGGAAGCACGAATGGACGGAGCAAGCAACGCAGATGATGCGATAGTGGCTTTCCAAAAAATGCGAGCCAAAAGAAAAGAAATTGAAGTCGAGGTAGATAAATTATAGTGGAACCTACTGAATTAATAACGGAAGCTTTTAGTGGAGTTTCTGCAGGTCTTTTATTAAATGTTCTTATCCTTTTAGTTGTTTATGCTTCGTGGACAGCAATAAGTACAAGAATAAAAGCTGAACTTTTATATCAGAGAATCAAGGGTGGTTCTCTCGGATATTTGAGTAGGATTCTTTATGAAGGTAAGCAATATAAACTTACTAACTTAACTCGAATGTCTGTAGAACTAACGAACACAGACCATAAGGTTTATATCCCGATAACTCAATGGGAGCAGCTTATTAAAAAAATACCTACTCAGTGATGGAGTAAGAATGATAGGACAAAGATCGCAAGAATTAAAAGTTAGACCACACATTCATGATACGGGGTGCTACTTTTTATGCATTTGTTATTTAGGATGGCAACATTCGGAACCTAAAAAAAGCTTAACTGCAAATGATATAATATACTTATATGATTGTGCTATTCATGAAAAAACGATGGAAAAAGATTGCTATGTACTAAATCCTCAAAAAATCATGAATGAGATAACTACCCCGGAAGTTAAATTAAAATTTAAAGGTAAGTATCCTTCTGATTACGATTTAAAGAAAAATGAAAAAGCTATAGAATTATGGAACTACGAACCTGAAAACTGGTGGCATTTTGTAATCGGGAATTATGATCCTTGGAAAGAGAGCATAACTCGAAAAAAGGGAAAGTTAGATAGTTATAGAGTATGGGAGGTTATTAAATGACAACTAAATTACCAGATACTCCAAAATATATAGAGTGGAAGACCATAGCAAGATGGATTGTTGGGATTATTGTTTCTGCTCTGTTTTGCATAGCAACTATTATCGTGCTAATGGGTGATGATAGAGAAATACGTTTATTGGTAATGGGAGCTTTAATTGGATCGTTCACAACTGTAGTAGGATATTATTTTGGGTCTTCAGAATCTTAATGAAAAATTAATCGATATAAGAACTTTCTTCTGGAAGTTGTTATTTAAAATAACAGCTAATTTACAACCAAAACATATAGTTTTTATAACTATAGGAATAATAATAATTGCTATTGCAATGATTGTGGTTTTTAATAATTCTGTAAAAATAGAAGAAGTCATAGAAAAAGCAGAAACCGAAGGAGAGCAAGCAGAAAATGAAGTTAGAGAAATTTTTGATATGCAAACCGATGAAGAAATTGCTGATTCCAGTCATGTTGTTGACACTCATACCAGTGATAGGGTGCGAACCGATACCGAACTTGATAACCTCGGAGACATTGCAAAAGACAATCTCCGTCGAAGATTGCTTAACTTTAGCCGATGAAGAGATAGGTCATTTAGTAGCAATGGCTAAAATTGAAAAAACAGAAGCAGTAGAAAAAGCAATAGCAGAAGAAAGAAAATACTACGAACCAGAGATAGCTAAAAAAACAGCTATAATAGAAAGTCTACAATCAGATTTATCTAAAATAAAAAAGAATCCTGGGGAACTTTTAATTGCGGGATTAATTAGTGCAGTAGCAGGATTTATAATAGGAGTGCTGTTTGTTTGAAGCAACTAATAGTAAAACTATTAATAATTGCGTTACCAACCTATGCTGTAGCTATTCTAACTGAGAAAATGGTTTATACTATGCCTATGCTTGCAATTACATCTATAATAGCTTCTAATGTTTTTAAGTTAGATGAAGAAGGGGAAGGTACAGAATCAGACTAAAATGCCATTGTTAATGGCTAAAAAATTTAAAAAGGAGAAGAATATAATCTTTGTTTGGAGGTAGTGGAATGTTTCTGCTACCTCTTATTTTTATGGGTATATATAAATGGAAAAAACTAAAAAAATCACAATACAAATGTGAGTTTAATTTAAAAAAAGTATTTAAGTCATATTTTTCTCCTAATATAGAATATGAAGAAGATGAAAAAGAATGTGGAGCAAGAGCAAACTTCCAAGTATCTGATGATAAAAATGATTGGTGGATTTGTGGAAATCATTTAGATTATTTATTTCCTACGGTCAAAACAGAAGTAAATCAAAAGGATGAAAAAAAGTTATTACTCCAAAGACAATGGTACTATAAAAAACGTTATGGAATCGAAAAAGATGGAGTACCTCAAAAAAGATAAATTAACTAAGAAAATCATATCCTGTAGCTAAATCATTATTTAAATTTTGTAAATCTTCTATATCATTATGTATAAATTTTATACCTTTTTTAGAAGAATCTACAAAAAAAAGTCCTCCACAAATTTTTGTTTGTATATATTTTTCAAGCTTTAAATTTGGTACACCAAATGATTTATGTTTTTTAATATTTTCATTTATATATAACTCAAAAAAATGATGAAAATACCAGTTATTATTAATATTAGAATTGGGTAACATTTCCATAAAACCTTCATCGATTTTAAAAAAATGACAATCAAGTTCTGGAAAATCAAAATCTGCTAAAGTTTTATTAAATCCTATATATCTTAAAGCAATACAATTAATAGTGATAACATGATTAATATTTCCATAAAACCCAGGTCTTATAAGAGGACTTAAATCATAAGGAAGTTTGCGAGGGTTTTTATATTGCAGATAAGTTAAAACCTTAGGAACATCTCGTAAACAAATCAAATCCCCATAACCTTCAATAGTAGCTTTAATACTTTCTATTTTATTTTTAGGCAGGTTATCAAAATTATCCATAAATTCCATAATAGGATATTACCTATATATTACTTAAAAAATAATTATTTTATCAAACCAGTAAAATATTGGATTTTAGGGGTATACACTGAAAGAGATTGGGCAAAAGCTTGGTTACGTTCGGGAGGAAGTATTTAATAAAACTTTTACAAAAGTTAACGTTTAAGTATTCAAAAGACCCTCTTCCAGAGGGTCTTTTTTATGTATTATTAACTAATTAGTTTACATAATTAACCAAAAAGTGTTTTTAAATATTTTAAAGAAATCAAAAAATTAATGTTTCTTCTTTGAAAAAAATATTTTATAGTAAGTTTTAGGGGGTATTTATAAGGAGTAAAAATAAAAATATTAAATTAAAAACCATTAAAATGTTGTTAATTCAACTCGTTAAAAATTTAAAAACAAGGATTAAAAAATGCATAGTGAAATAAAAAGTATTCAAGGTTTAGTAACGCATTGTAAGGATTTACAACAATATCAAAATGATTTAATTGTAGATACTAAAAAAGTGCATATGATAAATGATTCTGATATAGAAATTCCTGATTATGGAATTTACAAAATTAGTAATCACGCTTCAAGTCAAATAGCGTCTAGGTTAAGAATACCGAAACGTTTTTTTGATGAATTACCAAACAGAGTTCCAGGTTTAAAACAAAAATTAGTTAATGATTTAATGCATACAGAATCAGAAAAAAGAATGCTAAGATTAGATGAAACTCCTAATGATTTTTCTTTAAGAGCATTTCTTTCTGATAGGTATAGGAGATGGGATAATTTAGATGCTTTACAAGCAATGTTGCCGACATTACAAAAATTATATGAAAGCAATACTAAATTTACTATTAAATCAGCAAACGTTTCAGACAAAAGAATGTATTTACAAATTATGTTTGATGAAAGAGAAGAAAATATAACTGTGAATGATCCTGTTTGTTATGGAGTAATTGTTACTAATTCAGAAATTGGAGCTGGTGCCTGGAATATTAGTGAAATGGTTTGGCGTTTAGTTTGTTCAAATGGAATGATTAGTGGAAGTTTAAGCAGAAGACATCATGTAGGTAATCGTTTGGAAATAGGAGAAAATGGAGTTTCTGAATATTTATCTAATGAAACTTTAGATGCAGATCTAGAAGCACAAAGATTAACTATTAGAGATATTTTTAAAAATGCTGTATCTAATGCAGATCATTTTCAAAAATTAATAGAACCATTAAAAGAAGCTGTAGGAGTAAAAATAGAAAAACCTAAAGCAACTATAGAAAAGCTTTCAAAGAAATTTGCGTTTAATGAAGAAACCACAGATAAATTTTTAGAAAACTTTTTTTCAGAAGGTGATATGAGCAAATGGGGGGTTATTAATGGAGTAACTGCTTTAGCTCATCAAACTAATAATCCAGATGAACAATATTCTTTTGAGCAAACAGGTGGACAGCTTGCATCTATGAACCAGAAAGAGTGGATGCAATTCGTAAATTAGGAACAAGAGCATAGTCCTTATGGGCTATGCTCTTTTATTTATAAGGAAAAAATATTGAGGAATTTTAATCAGGTAATTATAGAAGGTAGATTAGTTAAAGATTTAGAAATCAAATATACCAATACGGATATAATGGTTGCTAATTTAACTATTGCGTATAATAGAAGTTGGACAGATGCAGAAAAGAAAAAACATGAAGAAGTAGATTATATAGAAGCTAGATTATGGAATAAGTTAGCAGAAAACTGTTCTAAGTACCTGGGCAAGGGGCAATTAATAAGAATAGTTGGAGAACTAAGACAACAAAGATGGACAACCGAAAGCAACGAACCTAGATCTAAACTTATTGTAAATGTTAATCTTATTGATTGGGAGTATAGGGAGACAAAAAGTGAGTGATGCTTTAAATATTGAATTTGACCAAGCACTTTTAAATTTTCAAAAAGAATGTCCATCAATACCAAAAAACAAATCGAGCAAATATCATAAATATGCCGATTTAGAATCAGTCATAATGACAGTAAGACCTGTACTAAATAAGCATGGAATTGTTCTTCAGCAAGCTACTGAAAAAGATGGTGATGATCTTCTTTGCTATACAATTTTAAGATACAAAGGATTAGTTAGAGAATCTAAAGGTTTTCCCATACCAAAAAATTCTGGAAATCCTAATATGACTCCTGCACAGGCTTGTGGTAGTGATAGCACTTATCAAAGAAGATATGATATGTGTGCCTTTTTAGGGGTAGTAAGTGAAGAAGATCCAGATGGAGGATTTGCATCTTCACGTTTAAATGAAGAAAAATCTGTAAAAAAAGTTACATCTATAAAAAAAAATAAACCAATAGAAAAAACTATAGAAAAAGTTTTAAATGATGATTTAGCTATTGGTTTAGAATATTGCTCTAAGTTTAAAGACAAAAGCAAGGAAAAGTATTGGATGGAAAAAATGAAAAAAACCGTTCAAGAAAAAAATGGATCTTCTCTCTTATCTGCTCAAATAGAATCTGTAAAAAGACAAATTGAGAATCAATAATGGCAGGACATTGGTATAATAAAGAAGGTGAGCCTTGTCATGATGCTACTATGAAAGAAGTGAGAAAATATAAACTTTTACCTAGTGTAACTAGTATTTTAGGAATAATAGATAAAGGTCCATGGCTTTCAGAGTGGAAAGTAAATCAGGCAATATATAAAACTAAAAGCATTTTAGAAGAACTTTCCAAAATAGATAATTTAAAAGAAGTTGAAGGATATACACCTAAAAAAGGAATTGATGAAGAAAAAATAAAATCCATGGTAAAAGAAGCATTATCTAATGAGAGAGAAGTAACTTTAGAATTAGGCGAAGGTGTACACAGGTTATGCGAAGCATATTTAGGAAACGATCAGAACCTGTTTGAAGTTGAAAAAACAAAAGCTAATGCTTTCCAGGTTTATTTAAATTCTAAAATAGAGGAGAAGTTAGAAAAGTATAAAAATCAAGAAGATGGTTATACTGAAGAAATAGTTGTAAGTAGTTTAGGTTATGCAGGTAGGGTAGATTATTTTTGGCTAGATGATTCTATTCATATAAGAGATTTTAAAACACAAAACGTAAAGAAGCAACCTAATTTCTATACTGACTGGATACCTCAACTTATGGCTTATAGCTATGCTATTCATGATAAAGATTTTTTTGAACCAGAAAAAGTAGATGCTGGTTCTATTATTATTTCTACAAATGAAATTAATAAAGGCAGCCATGAAAAAATATGGAGTAACAAGTCTAAAATAAAGGGTTGGCGAATCTTTATTAATGCTTTTAATTTATGGAAGACGGTGTATGACTATGATCCGATTGTCTAAAGTATTTTGTGAGATTAAAAATAATAAAATAAATATTTCAAACTTAAATCCTAAACAGATTTTAGCATTTCAAAATATAGTAAAAAAAACAAAAGAATGGAATGTTGAATTTAAAAAGTACGGAGCAATTAGGTCAACAGAAATTTCTACAAGGTTTCATGGATGGGTAACATTTTTAGCAAGAGAAACAGGTAATGAAAGAGATGTTATATATGTGCAAGCATTAAAAAAAGCAATAGAAATAGTTGCTGATGGTGGATCACCTTATCCATATTGTATAGTTGATGATGTAGCATATCCCTATAGAACAAGTGGCAGAACTAATAAGGAAATGATGACTGCGTGTTTAGCAATTCAATTATTAGCTGATGAAATTGAACCTGGGTTAATGCTACCAGAAGGAGTTACATGACAAGAAAAGATTTATTTAAAAAACAACCATATTGTTTTATTGCTTTTGAAAAGTATAAGATTATTGAAAAACCTACAGAATTGCATCATGCAAGAATTCATAATACTAAATGGGCTAAATTAAAATATCCGAGATTTTTAAATTCTGCTTTTAATTTAAAACCTGTGTCTCATAAATATCACATGGAAAATCCTAGTTATGGAAAATGGGCAGAATGGAGAATAGCAATTATTGAGAGAGGTTTAAAAAGGCATAAAAACCATGAAAAATATTTATGTTATTTAAGGTATTAAAATGAGTGAAAACCGAGGTGAAAGAGTAAAGAAAAAGACAATAAAAATTATTCAAGGTATAGAAGACTTGTATGGTGTCGTATATTTAGAACCTCATGTAATAAAATCCGAGCTTCTAAAAATAAAAAAACATTTAGATGGATGTCTTGTTGGAATGAAGTACACAGAAAAGGAAGCTAAAAAAACCCAAGACAGTCATGGTAGAAGATTGAATTAGCGTTGCTAATTATAAAAATTTTAATAAGGAGATTTATTTGGAAAGATTGAGATAATCGTTTTTACTATCTGAGCAAAAGAGCCATCCGAAAGGATGGCTCTTTTATATACTTCTTAAAGATTAACCGTTAAGTGATTCTAATTCTTCGTAACATTTATCTAGAATTGAATAGATATCTTTACTAGATCCATGCTGTAAACTAGCAACTGTTTGTATAATTAAAAACACTTGCTCCATTTGCTTGTCTGTCAATTCTTTTATTTTTGACAATGTCATTACTACGTCATTAGCAGACTTTTCATCTATAAGTCTTTTGCATTCTCGTTCCAAAAGATTTATTTTCCGTTTTTGGCTTTTGATTATATCTTTATGTAAATCTATAACAGCTGATTCTGCTTTCATTTTTTGTATCTCCTTGTGGTGTATTCCACTACCCTACCGTAGTAGGGTTTCGGCCTTCTGGCCTCTTCAGGTGGAAAGGTGTCTTTCTGAACTATGGTCTCGGTCAAATTGCGTGTTATTTTTATAGGACTGCGTTATTGTATAAAAGCGGGAACACGCATTTACCTTTGATCTTCGCATAGCTACAAACTTTATTCCCTTAGAGGTTAGCGGTGCAGTTCTCCAACCTGGGCCAGTTTTGTATCGTCTGTCTCGACTAATTGGTGTTATCTGTCCTTTATGGCTATTGTACCAGTAAACATAGTACTTGCCGTTTACCTCTGACATCTGTAATGATGTTGCTTCGGTTACGTGATATTCTTTTAGTATATTCATTTTTTGTACCTCCTTAAGTACAAACTAAATATATCATGTATACTAAAGAGTGTATACCCTTTATTATAAAAATATAGGTTATGGTTTACAAAAAACAAGATTTAAACTAAATTTTGTATAGGAGATATTATGATAGGAAAAAAGAAAAAAACAGATAAAGAAATAATAGCTAAAAAAGAATTGAATTCTGAATTGTTTGCTTATAGTAAATATATTGAAGCCTATAATTTTGTTAAAACTTTTAAACCAGATTTAAAAAAAATTAGATTGGCAAAAGGTTACACACAGCAAACATTAGCTGATTTAATAGGTGTAACTAAAAGTTATATTTCTAAAGTAGAAAATGGTGGTTCTGGTTTAACTGCTGATTTTTTAGATAAAATTATAAAATTATTTTTGAAATAATTTGGCAGAATTATTTGATGAGATGGGAAAGTTTGTTACTATTCCCCATGCAATAATTAACGATAATAACATTAATTCCTATGATCTTGCTGTTTATGTTGTGTTGATGAAACACATCAAAAGCAATAATAGACTTGTTTTCCCTGGACTTAAAACAATAGCTAATTTGACAAAATGCTCCAGGGATAGAGTCATAAAAAGTATTGTTAATTTAGAACTACAAAAATGGCTAAAAGTAGACAGGAAAGCAGGAGGAGTTAATACCTACCATTTAATTGTTAATCAGAACCAGTCGATCTCAGCGACTACTACCAGTCGATCTGAACGACTACCACCAGTCGACGTGGTCGACCCTAAGAAGAATAATAATAAGAAGAATATATATAATGATATAGCAGATGAAGTTTTTGAATATTTAATTAATAAAAGTGGCAGATCAAGATTAAGAAAAACAAAGAATAGTTTGTTACCAATTATTAAGGCATTGAAAAACAAATACAGTAAAGAAGACCTATTTCACATAATAAAAGTGAAATGTTCAGAATGGAAAAACGATGATGTATTTAAGAAATATTTGCATCCATCAACTTTGTTTGCAAACAGGAATATAGATAAATATCTATCTCAAGAAGTTTCACAAGAAAAAACAATTAAAGATGTAGTATGTAAAAATTGTGGAAGTAAAAGTTTTATTGGATCGGGTGATAGAAGGAGGTGTTTAAAGTGCGAGAAGAAAATATAAATGATATTGTTTTAGGTTTGCTTATTAAATATAAAAAAGTTAGAGAGCAATTCATTAATGATTTGAATCAAGAGTTGTTTGAATTGGAAAGAGAAAAAGTACTCTTTGCTACTATTCAAGAATTAACATTACAAGATATAGACATAGAAATACCAATAATAAATGAACATTTAATAATAAAATATAAAGAAAATATAAATACTGTTTGTCCACCTTCGTGGTTTGCAAGTTTAACAGACTCTTTAATATCATCTGCTAATGCAAAGTTTTATATAGATAGATTATTTGATTTTAGAGAAGAAAAAAGAATAAAGGAGGTTTTAGAACTTGCCACGAAACATAGTTGGAATACTGAACAAATTGAGAGTGCATTACAAAAAATTGTAAAACCTAAATTTAAATATATTGATGGTAAGGAATTATCATTATTAACTGGTAACGCTATTGATGATGCTGCTAAAAAGGGTGAGTTATATATAAAAGCAAGTTTGGGTTTGAAGTCAATTGATTCTATGCTTGGTGGTTTTAAGCCTGGAGAATTAATAATTATTGGTGCAAGACCAAGTGTAGGAAAAACTGCTGTTGGATTACAGTCTGCATTGCATATGACAATGAGTAAAAATTTATCAGTTGCTTTTTTTAGTTTAGAAATGTCAGCCCAAAGTTTAGGCATAAGACTTTTATCTATGTGTACAGGTATTAATCAAAGAAAGTTAATGTATAATCCACAAATAAAAGACATAGAAAAAGCTACAGAAGTTTTACGAACCATATACGAAGCTAATCTATATGTAGCTACCAATAGCATAAAAACTATAAACATTAGAAAGATGTCACATCAATTAAAAAAAAATAAAAAATTAGATGCTGTTATTGTAGATTATATACAACTGATTACTCCTTCAGTAATAAAAGCAAATAGAACTGAACAAGTATCGCAAATATCACGAGACTTGAAACTTATTGCAGAAGAATTGGAGGTGCCAATTATTGCACTTTCACAAGTAAGGAGGGAAAGCGATCAGGAAAAAAGACCACCTAAGTTAAGCGATTTAAGAGAGTCGGGATCATTAGAACAGGATAGTGATATAGTTTTATTATTACATAGAGAAAGGAATCCCATCACTGGAGATTTGAGTGAAGAGGGTACTTTGAGTGTGAGTAAAAATAGGCATGGTGAAACAGGTAGTATTTTGGTACACTTTAATCCTGACAAAGTGAGGTATGAAGAAAAGTGACACCATCGGCAAGAACTAAACATTTATTAACATCTCAAAATTGGACAGTAGGAACTGTACAAAGATTTGTACCTCAAGCAAAAAGATTCTTTGATTTATATGGTTTTATTGATTTGTGCTGTATTCATAAAATTCATGGTTTTTTAGCAGTCCAAGTTACAGGTGGAAATAATGGAAGTGCAAGAATAAAAAAAATTATAAATAATGCATCAGCATATTTATGGCTTCAAGCGGGAGGTAAAATAGAGGTGCATGATTGGAGATATTTAAAAAAATTAAAAAAATGGGATGTAGCAATTAATAAAATTGAAAAAAATGATTTTCCAGAAAAAATAAGAAAAGGAGAATATATAGATGAGCAATTCATTAAGAACAAAAAAAAGTAAAACAGCAAATAAGTTTTATGAAAAAAGAGCTGTAGATTTTAAAGTAGCTACAAAAGTAAAAATAACAAATCCTAAAAACAATTATGAAAGAGTAGATCAATGCACGGAAATGATTATTAATTTAGCAGATAAGGCATATGGCACTGATCCTATTCCCGGTAAATATCTGCATCAAAAATTAAAAAAAGCAAAAAATCATTTAGAAGATTTAATGAAAGCTTTAGAAGCAGAAGCAAGAGATAGCTTTCATAAAAACAAATACTGGGATGAAGTTTAAAGTGCCTACATTTGAACAAATGGTAAGAGAAAGTGACAAAAGAAAAGAAAGATTATGTCATCACAGGTTGAAAAATTACTTCAAGACTGACAGCAGATATTATGATGAAAGTAATCGATGTAAAAATAAAGTAAGAAATGGTGATGTTTATTGTCAAGAGCATAAAAATATTTATCATCATGATGATGCGAGGGGACAATAAAGATGAAAGTATTAATAGTGTTGCAAGCAAGAAATGCAAGTACAAGATTTAAAAATAAAAGTTTATATCCTATAGGCAATATTTCGGCAATATCTCATCATTTAGAAAAAATGGTAAAATTAAAAGAGGTGTGTCAAAACTTAATAAAAATAGATTTAGGATTATGTACTACAGGTTTTAGTGAAGATGATATTCTAGTTCATTATGCTAAAAAGTTCCATGTGAAACAAATAGTACGCGGAAAACCTTTACATTTATGGGAGCAATTTTATGATATTGTTCCTGGATATAAATTTTTTATGCGAATTTGTGGGGATCAGCCGTTTTTTAATTTGAAAATGGCAGAACATTTATTAAATGTTTTGTATCAAAATGAAGAGCATGATTATTATTCTTGGGTAACAAATAATAATATACCTATTATGCAAACAAAAATAGGTTTAGGAACTGAAATAGTTAGAAGTTCAAAATTAAATACAAGAGTACAATTTAATCAAAATTATATGGAACATTTAACTCCTAAGTTTTATCTGGAAAAAGGACACAAAACTAAATTTATAGAAATACCAGAATTTATAACAAAATCAAAAGTATCTTTAAGTATTGATTATTTAGAAGATTGGATCATAGCTAATAAATGTTATTATGAATTAAAAGAAAAAACACAAGATTTAAAAGTTTTGTCACAATGGTTTATGAAAAATAAAATAGCTAATTCTTTATTACAAGGAAGAAACAAAGCAAAAGAAAAATACAGGGGAAATAAATATAAAGGGGAAAAATGGGAACTTACATTATAGCTGAGATTGGTCAAAATCATAACGGTAGTAAAAGAATAGCATCAGAATTAATAGATGTAGCAAGTCAAGAAATCATTCACGAAGGTGAAAAATTAAAAAAAGCAAATGCCGTAAAGTTTCAAATAAGAGATTTGGATTATGAATTAAATGAAGATTCTTATTTAAAAGAATATAAAAGTGTTAATGCTTTTGCAGATACTTACGGAAAGCATAGAGAATATTTAGAAATTCCAATAGAAGAATATAAAGATTTAGCAGAAGAAGCAAGAGATAAAGGGTTAGATGTTGTTGTTACTGTTTGCAGCCCAACTATTATAGAAAAAATAAAAAAAATAATAAAACCTGATGCCTGGAAAGTAGCAAGTAGGGATTTAGGAAACATTCCATTATTAGAAGCTATTAATGAAGTGGACCCAAAAAAAGTTATTTTAAGTTCTGGTATGCATCAATTAGCAGATATAGAAGAAGCTGTTTACAGATTAGTGCTGCCAGAAATTATAGGAATCCTGCATTGTATAAGTGCTTACCCTACTAAGTATGAAGATTTAAATTTACGGGGTATGGAACAAATTAAAGAAAATTTTAAATCATATAATGGAACAACATTTAAAATAGGTTTTTCAGATCATACAGCAGGAGTTTTAGCTCCATCTGTTGCTGTAGCTTTAGGAGCACAAATTATAGAAAAACACATAACTCTAGATCATAGTATGAAAGGATCAGACCATTTTGGAAGTATGAATAGGGAAGGCTGGTTTAGGGTTGTTAGGGATATTAGAAATACTGAAAAAGCTATTTCTTTATGTCAAAGATTAAATGACGGAATAAAAAATCCAGAAGAACAAAAAACATGGAACAAAATAGGTAGGGTTGCCTGTTATAAAAACAATATTAATAAAGGACAATATTTGGAAATAGAAGATGTAATAATGTTATCACCTCCATCAAATGGACATTTAACAGGTATATCATGGGAAGATGCTTATAAATTTAACAATAAACCTTTACAAAAAGATGTAAAAGAAAATGAAATAATAATCCCTGAGCTTCACTTTCCTTTTGTTTCAAAGTATTATAAGTAATTGATTAACTCTTGATACTTAGTTAGTATTTTAAAATAATAAATAAAACCAGAGCAGGTGGTTTTGCTGTACCTCCTTTATACTGCACTCATAATACCTCCTAAAGTATTTTCCATCTGCTCTGGTCTTTTTAGATGAAACATAAAAATTATAAAGTAATAAGATGTAATAATGGATTTAAATGTGAAATGAAAAATTGTACTTCTTTTGCAAGATGGGTAATAACAGACTTGCAGGAAGAAAAAAACTTTAATAAAAAAGGATTAAATAATAATCCCATAGATACCTGGTTATGCCAGAAGCATTTTAAAATAATTTATCCAAAAATGTATAAAAAAATAATAGACAAAAAACGAAAAACTTAATAATATATCAACATATTTAAATAACCAGTTAAATATGTGCCTTGTCTTACTAACCCTGTCTTTTGGCAGGGTTTTTTATTTAAGGTTTACATAATATAACCGATAATATAATATACAAAATATAGGGGGTTATTATGAACAATCTAATAAAAAAGTTATTCATAAAAAAATACACAAAGAAAAAAGATTGCAGGTGGCAATTTGCAAAATCCTACAAAGAACTCAACAACATAGACAACAAAGTAATTACAAAATAATTACTTATCTGTAATCTTTCCCCTACTTTTTAAGTATATTATGTAGTTTAAAACCTACTCTTAAAATGTAGGGGTTTTTATATCTAGGGGGAGATATGAAAAAATTAATTATTATATATATGTTAGTAGCAACTATAGGAATAGCAGAAAGTTATTATCATTTTTACAACCAATTAACTTCAGAAGAAAAAATAATTTTTATTAAAGGAGTTATAATTGGTTTTGACTCTGCTAAAATATTAATAGAACAAGATAAAGAAAGACAAATAAGACACATAGAAATAAAGTTACATAAATTTATTGGTGCTATAGATGAAGGAATAGAACCAGATTTAACTTCAAGAATAGTAAGAGAAATAAGAAAAATGATGTGGTTTTTAGAATAAAAAAGCCCACTCGAAAGAGTGGGCTTTTAATAACTTATTAATAAGTTTTATTGTAAATTGCCTGTAGGTTCTTCTGTCCAATGATCAAAATCATCTTGGTCCAAATTATCCATGTTGTAGTGTCTGCTTAATAAATTTTCCATTTTTATTTCTACTTTGTTTTTACTTAGTTTTAATACTTTTTCAATGTTAGCTATTTCTAATAGTTCTTTTTCTAAATTTGCTAAATGTTTTTTAACAGCATCAGCTACAGCAGTTTCATCAGCTAAATGATTTTTAGCTAAAGTAAAATCAAGTGCATATCCTTTTAATCCAACTT
>TARA_R100000808_G_scaffold15950_1_pt1 | contig 34838 bp, 44 predicted proteins | sample TARA_R100000808 | Tara Oceans TARA_R100000808 (sample SAMEA2622852) | marine metagenome | biome: marine biome (ENVO:00000447); feature: marine epipelagic mixed layer (ENVO:xxxxxxxxx); material: "saline water (ENVO:00002010), including plankton (ENVO:xxxxxxxx)" | depth 140 m | reverse complement strand
AATGTTTAGAGTTCCTGGAATAGATCCTAGAGACCCAGCAAGGACGTCACGGGGTATTATTGAACAAGAGAAAGCTCGTTACTCCAAGTGGGTGGGTGGGGCTAGTAATTTGTCTCCAGGTGATGAGTTAGAACAAAATCGTTCTAAAGTGTATGCTTCCGCAGTCCATGATGCTACGTCTGTCCCACCACTTTTTCGTCCAGGTTGGGATGTACTTGTACCTGATAAAACCACGGGTGGTGAAAAATTGCAGAGTGGGGATGTTGCCGGACAAAGACTCATTGCTGAACTCACGGCTCCATCCTCTGGTAAGAAGGAACCAGAGGGAGAGGCAGTTTTAAAGCCACCTCCACCTCTACCTCCTCCTCCTTCTGATAAGAAGAGACCAGAGGAAAAACCTGCCGTTGATGAGGAAAAACCTGTCGCAGCAAAACAGAATATGGTTGAACTAGCAAAAGCTCTTTCTACCGCTGATAAAGATCCGGATATGGCGGCTCTTTTAAAAGCACTTGGTCCATCTGAAATTAATTACGATAACTGGAAAAAAGAATCTAAAAAACTTTTAGGAATACCAGAAGAAGAGTCAGATGTACCTGATTGGGCAGCGCCCATGTTCCTATTCGGGCTGAACTTGATGAAAGGTCCAGTAAGCGGTAAGGTTCAGGGGCAGACGGGTCTTGGCGGATTGTTGAGTGATATTGGTGCGGCGGGAGAAAAAGGTTTCGCGTTCTTTGCTACAGAGCGAGCGCGAAAACGCAAAGAAAAAGCTCAAGTTGCTACTCTGGCTATGCAATTACAGGGCGCTGATGCTGCTCGTAAAAAATTGGCTGTTGAGGCATACAAAGCTGCTAGTGCTTCAAGGCTTAATTTATCAAAAGCTGTTGGTAGTGCGTATAATGACTCGATCAACAGGGTGATTAAACTTGTCCCCGATGGTCAAGAAGAAAAACGAGTTTTAGGCATAGCCGCTTATGGGCAACAATATCGTGAATTGAAAAATGCGGGAGTAACAGATAGACAACTTCTCAACCCCAACGTGCAACTGTTATTAGAGTCTTATGCCGCAAAAGAAATGGGCATTACTAAGACTCCTGTAAAATTAGACAGCATGAAATTTGGTGGCATTGATCTAACCTTTTCTCGCGCAGATCTAGAGTCGGCTCGTGCTGAATTCAATAAGGCTAACCCGAAAAATAAAATTGGAACTATGACTGAGTTCCTTTCAAAGATTATTGCAAAAGACAAAAGCGTACAAAAATATCAGTCCCTTGTGATGGGACAACGTGCTAATAATGTTGAAAGCAGCACATTAAATTCTGTGAACGCTGACGGAGAAAAAATAACCGAGGTTATTATTACAAATAAAACGGCTAGAGAACAGTGGTTTGCAGATAATCCTGCTCCTCCTGCGACTGCCTCACAAACTGAAAAAGCTGATTATGCAGCAAGAGTAAAAGCCGCGACTCCGACTTGGCGGATTATTACTGAAACACGACTCGCTGATCAGCCTAACTATACTGAGCGTTCTTTTCTAGATAAAGATGGCACCCAAATTAAGTTCTATATTAACGAAGCTGCATTTGATGCGCGGAGGCGATCATCATCACCGAAGAACCCGCTGACTCTACAAAAGGTACTCCTCAACCCTGATAAATATCCTAAGATTCTTGGTGGTAAAATTAAGGACTACTCTAAACTACAGCCAAATCTAGAAAATATTCTTGTTTATGACGGGGGCTTGAAACGAACCTTTGTTCTTGACAAAAATGCCGCCGGACGAGCACTCGCTGAAGGCAAAATTAAACCAGGAGAAGGTCGAGAAAAACTTATAGAGTTAGGCATCGGGCGGTTTATAGGAAAAGGTGTGCCTGTAAAGCCAAACGAAAAGATTCAAATAATGAAAGTGGTGAACGGCATACCTACTGTCACTATGATAGAAGCGAAAGATGCAGGGCAAACTCTAGAGGCGTTTACGAGTAAAACAGACGCTAAAGATTGGGGCACACGGCAAACTTCTTTGGTCACATTGAACACTACTGCTTTTGAAATTGATAAAATTCTTAAAGGAAGAGGGTTGGGTGTTACTTCAAGTCTGACAGATATTGCGGGCAGCGCACTCATTCTTTCAAAAATCGCAGGTAGCGTGTTTAATAATACGACGGCTAGAGACTCTAGGTCAGCGATGATTGCCGCACCGAATACTACAGGTGAAACGCGAAATCTTTTACAACAAGCATTTAGTGATGACATTTGGAAAAATATAGTCGAAAATAAAGAACAGCGCGGTGCTGTTAAATCAATGTTTATTAACCTTGCCTTTTCGTTAGCAAGTTCGAGAGAAGGCGGGAAACTCACTGATAATGACGTTAAGAATGCTCTTGAAACTCTTGGTTGGAATGGTTCAGAATGGACACTGACTCCAAATCAGGTTATAGAGCGATTAAAAGTTGCTACTCGAACAGCAAATGATCAATACATCAATGATGCTTTGAACAGGATAAGTGATCCTGCAGAAAAAGAAAAATATCTAAAATCCCAAGATGAAGGCAAACCTGACTTTGTTGAAAAGTTGCTACAAGAAAGAGCGCGAGCTATTAAAGGTGCGATGCAAGATCGTTTCCGAGCAGATCCTAATACACCTCTTCGATATGATAGGGCATTCCCAGCAGAAGAAACGGGTGGTGGTGCAGGAGCGGATGATACGCGATCCTTATTGCCTGTAGAACAAAGTTTTGAATTAGAAATTCCAGCTAATAATCGTGGCATCCTTAGTGATCGAGTAGGCACTACTCGAATGCCTAACACTTTCAGAGTTCTTCATAAAGAAGTGTTTTTTCCAGGAGGCGAGTATAGTGTCGTAGACAGTCCAGCAGCTCTTGGGAAGCGGCTTAAAGAAGCAGCCCAACAGTTAAAAGTGCTGGATCCAAACTTAACACCCCAACAAATTACAACTCAAATTAATGCATATAAGAATTTCTTATTAGACCAAAATCTGTTAAGGAGTAGATAATGGCAAACGCTATTCCAGATTTTACTGTTGAAGATTTATTTTCTTCACCATCAAATACAGATGATTCTGTGACTCCTGTGGCTCCTATTTCGGAAAGTTCTCCAGGATCAGCGGTAAACGCCGAACTCCTTCAAATGTTGAAAAGGGGCGAAGACCCTCGGAGTATTTTTCCACAAGAGCAAGGACTCTTAGGGAAATCTGATGTGTTCAGCTATGAAACTGAAAAATCATTTTCTCCGAGAGTTCGTGAATTCGTTCGACAATACTATGGCCCAGCAGAAATTCAATATAATCCTGAAGGAGGAGTCGTCTCTAATTTTTTCACTCGGATGTTTGGCTCTGCTCCTACTGAAGAAGAAAAACAGCAAATAGCAAGAGCACAAGTCCTCCGTGAACGAGGCTCTATTTCAGCGGATGCAAAATACAAACGCATGCTAGGAGAACTTTTTAGAGGTACGCCTTCTGCAGCTGACATACGTGGAGATCTTCCTGAAGGATACGATGACCCTGAGTCAAAAAACTATATTCCTCCTTATCTACGAGAATTTTCTAAAGTAGGGCGATTGATTGAGCTTCCTAAGTTTGAAGCAAAAGTTCTTCTCCGTGACTACGGTGTAGTCCAAGGTACAGACGAAGATCAAAAAACAATAGAAAAAGCAAGGACGGCTTCAACTTGGATAAATCAATTAGAAAGCATTACCCCTGGATTAGCCAAGCATACTCTTGGTCCAATACTGGCTGAATCTTTTAATAAACGGTATGGCGAAGGAACCGCTACAGTAGAGGGCTTGAACCTTCGACAAATAACTTTCGAAGGAAGTCCAAAACTCGTTTACACTCATCCCGAAACTAATCAAACTACTATGTTTGATCCAGTAAAACTGGAACTTACAGATATTATGGAGATTGCTCCAGAACTCATGGTTATTGGTGGTGACATTGCGGGAATGGGATTTGGAACTTTGGCAGGATCAGCGGCAGGAGGCCCAAAAACTGCTATTGCTGGAAGTATAGTTGGGGGCGCAACGGGAGCTTATTTCGGGCGCATGCTTTCACTAAGAAAAGCTCTGCGAGAGTATGGCTTTAAGGTAGACGAGCGTCTTGGAGGTTTTGTCAAAGAGGGCTTTAATGATGAAAGCGGTAATCCGCTAGTAATTCAAGAGCAGGATTTGCATTTAAAGGCAATGCCCGATGCACTGTTTTCTATAGCGGGAAATATTGGAGCGCGAGCAATCTTTAAACTAGGGCGACTCGCTCTATATGGTACTACTGGCGCTGATGCTATGAAAGGTGGGCTAACGGTAGAGCAGTTTGAACGAGCAGTAGATAGTTTTAGGAAAACTAATCTTGGTGAAACTGCAGCAGTTTCTGGACAAAAAGCCCCTACAAGTGTTGTTCTTCAGAAAGCGGGGGAAGATTTAATTGAACGCTCCCGTATTGGCGGACTAGGTCCGGAAGACGCTAAAAATATGTTTGAAGAAGGTCAAGCGTATCTAAGGCAAGCTGAAGTTTTACGCACCGCAGAGCAAGGCACAGGTGCTGAATCAGCCCGAGTAGGATTGCGCGAAGAAATTGTTAGAAAAGGTGAGGGAGAAGCAGCAGTTGACGCGCCTCTAGTTGCCGGAGCACGGTCTGAAGAGGTAGCCACCGCCGTACAAAAAGGAATGCCTATAAAAGCACAAACAGAAGTCAACAAACAAGTAGACGAGTTGATCGAGGCAAACCGTAATTCAATTGATGAATTGGAAAAGATTACGGCTCCCGGAACTGATACTGCTGCGGCTGACCTAGGTAAGAGTTTTGTAGCTAAAGGCAACGCAATAATGGGCACTCCTGATGGGCTTACTGGGGTCTATGGAGTATTCAATCAAATTCAGCGAGCATTATCTAGGCAGGGCCAAGCTGGAATCCCCACTCGACCGTTTGAAGTTGGGTCTTTATTAAAAGAAGTAGATAAATTACAAAAACGTTCGGCTGCTATTGGTGGTGCGTTCCCTAAAGGGTTCTTGGAATCATGGAATGCTACGGTGCGCCGTGTACAAACAAAAGCAGGAGAAAAATCTGGGCAGATCAATCTAAATTATGGGCAAATGAAAGACTTGATTTTGTCCATTCGCTCAGAACTCGGCGGTAATTTATCCCAACCGCAAAGAAAATCGCTCAGTGACCTGCTAGGAAAAATGGAAAAAGTTCAACTTGACGGGTTAAAAATAGTTGATGAAGCAAATGCTGCTCGCGGTGTTAATACAAGTTACGCAGTTCAACAACTAGTGGCTGATAACCAACTAAAGCAATTGGCTTCAATTTGGCAACGGGGCATGACCCAAGGACTAGAGGAAGGAACTTACGGAAAAATTGCCAATAAACTATTTGCTCCAAATGCTGATCCAAATATGGTTGGCAATATCATGGCTACTCTGCGTCCGGGAAAAAACCAGTTAGAGCTAATGCGCAATACTCTTCTTTATCGTTACAAACAAGCGATGCAGGGTGCTGCAAGAGGCGAAGTGAGTGAAGGGGCAGACCTTGCTGGGCGAAGGATCCGTATTGGCCTAGACGCAGATGACCTTACTGTTGTGAGAGCAGATCAAGCTACACACGGTACATTTATGCGCGAAAATGAAACATGGATCAATACTTTATTCAAAAAGGGTGAATTTGACAAACTTACCGAGGAGGTGAGTAATGTCACAAAACAGCAAGCTGATCTAAAAGGCATGGAAAAATTTCAGGAAAGTCTTCGTGTATCATTAGGGGGCAATGTTGCTCTGACAGATGATTTAGGAAGAGCTATTATAAATGAGCCAAACAAATTAGTGGACGAAATTTATAAATTGGGCGTTGCAGAAAGAGTTCCTGCGTTCATGGATATGTACAAGGCTCTTAAGTTTTTACCAAAGGAAGAACGCTATTTAGCAAGAGAGCAGATTCGTGGGCTTCTTTTTAGAAAACTGTTGACCCCTGAAGATACGATGGCGGGAGCAAGAGACGAACCATTTGACGCTTTGAATGCCAGCACATTCGCTTCAAGAGAACTAAAAGATAATTCAAGAATTTATGATATGGCTTTCGGTAAAAAACATCGCGAGGCTTTAGAAACTATTTTTAGAGATATTGGAACTTTGTCAAGAGCCGAACAAGGGGCTGCCGGTCTTTTTGAAACACTTAGCAAACCTCGAACACAAATTCCTCTTGCAGCATTGAAGGTTTATGTAGGTGTGCTAAACCGTCGAGCAAGAGCCTTGACTCAAGGACAAAAAGTTCTTGGCGAAAAACTTGATTCAAAATTTAGGGAAGCCCTACTAGATCCTGATAAAGCACTCGCTCTTGTAAAAGGTCGAAATATTAGCCAAAAATCAAAACTACTGACAGGATTGTTGGGACAAATTCTTGGTATTGAAACTGGTGAAGCAATTGATGCTGTTCAAACATTCGGAATAGATTTTCAGCCTGAGTTTACAGGAATACCTGAGTCGAGTTTAGTAAGAGAGGGACTTCGTTGATGCTTAACTATTTTGTAAGAAAAGAGCATTAATGGTCGAAACTAATAATCAAAATATGGCCGGAACTCCGGCTTTTCTTTCTTCTATTCCTTTAGAAGATCGTAAATATATGGCTGCTATTCTTAAAAAAGACCCCCAAGCTGCTCTTGGCGCGGAACTCGTCGGCCCTCGCGCTTTTGGAGAACACAACTATGGAGATCTTGATAAGATTCCTTTCTTTAAAGAAAGTCCAGGGACTCTGGGGGCTGTAATAAAATCAGAAGGCATCTTAGACGCTTTAAATTATCATAAAGAGTTCTTACCTTTTATAAAAGCTGCGCGAAAACGGAATCCAAGTCTTCCTACTGTTCGAGATCCTGAAACAGGAGTAACTCGTCCTTATATATTTTATCGCTCCGACTCTCAAACAAGAAGAGACCCCGCCTCTGTTCAAGATTTCCAAGAACGCCCATTATCTCCGGAAGAAAAGCAATCATCCCGTATAGCGGTAGCTGTTCATGAACTACGCCATATTGCAGACTTTTACCTCAGCAATCAAATGGGAATGGACGAAACCTCTGAAGATTTTGGAGAAAATCCTTGGCTAACTTTAACAGGCCGTCATTGGTTCAAACGACATGGGATACCTCGTTTAATAAGTATACGGGGAGCAGGAGGGAGACGCCGCCCTGTACAAAGAGCAGAACAGTTCAGTGAAATAATGGATATACAAACTAAGAGAAGACTAAAAAAGATGGGGGCTACTCTGCCACCACTTACTCACCCTGAGAGAGAACTTGGTCCTCGGTACCAGATTCCTCATCGTTTTACCGATAGGTATACCGCTAGAGATCCTGATATCCCTGACTTAGGAAAATCTAAGGCTGGATTACCTCGTTATAGTAATTATGACTATCTAAAGGCACTTCATCGTAGAAAGAATTATCATTTAGAAAGACGACAGCAACAAGCACAAGTACATCCTCAGAATATTGCTGCGTTACATGAGTTGAATCGTTTACAGGGTCGTCCACCATTACAAGGAGCGGAAGAGTATTTACGAGAATTTGGGGTGGAGCCTAGGTTTCCTGCTGCATCTAAGAAATCATCAAACGGGGGCATACTTTCTCTTATACAGAATCTTATAAATTAAGGAAAAACTTATGCTTAACTATTTCACAGAAGAAGAACTTCAGTGCCCCTCGGGGAAAGTTGTAAAACTTGCAGAAGGCTTTGGTGAAAAGCTGGATCAGTTGCGTGACATGCTCGACCGACCAATGAGCCTGACAAGCGCGTGTCGAACGAGTGCTCATATTAACTGGCTATTAGAACGTGGCTATCCGGCCTCTGCTAACAGTTTTCATTTAATTGATAACCCTAAACATGGTACGGATACTTGTGCGGTTGATGTTGCTGTTCCTGACAGCGTATACCGAAAAGAACTTATTTCATTAGCTCTAACAGAAGGATGGACAGTTGGTGTAGCTAAATCTTTTGTCCATATTGATAGGAGAGCAGATTATACAGATTTGCCACAAATTGTATATGTTTATTAGAATAGTAGGTGCTGTCTGTTTTTTATTAGGGTTTTATATACAAACGGTTTCTGCAGCAGACACAAACACAACTGTGTCTTCAACAGTTGTAACCGATAAAACACCACCAACGGCTTCTGCGCCCTCAATCAATGTCAATAATAATGATGTTTGTAAAAGTGCAGCATCCGCAGCAGTTCAGACACAAATATTGGGCTTTGCCTCTGGTATAACTGTTACTGATGAAAATTGTGAGCGTATAAAATTAGCACGAAGTCTGTATTTTATGGGAATGAAAGTTGCGGCAGTTTCTGTTCTTTGTCAAGACGGGCGTGTTTTTGATGGTATGTGGATGGCGGGAACGCCATGTCCGTATAAAGGAAAAATAGGAGAAGAAGCAAAAACTGCTTGGCTTCAAGATAGTGATTTAATTCCGGAAAAATCCATGCTTAAAATTTCTGGGGAGCCGCCTCTGGATGAGGGAGAGGGAAAGTAGATGAGGAAGGGTTTATTTGGATCAACGCCCTTGGTATTCTTACTGGGATTGCTGGGATTGCTTTTGGCTTCCCCTTCTTTTTCTGAAGAAGTTGTAACGGGCCAGAAAACTACAGAAAACTTTCTTCCTGGGATGAGTGGGTTTGATCGTTCAGGTTCAACTAGTGTGGGTACAGGTCAGGGTTGTTCTGCTGGGAAATTTTGTACAGGAGGAACTCAAGGTGAAGGAGGAACCTTTAGTAAAAGTTTTAACTTACAAGATAAAATGACCATTAATGATATAAATCGTGGATTTGAATTAGACTATTCTGTGGATGTTGTTTCGCATCAAAGCAATACTGTTGTTGGCTCTTGTACAAATGGTGTCTTACAAAATAGCGATTGTAAAGATATATTTAAATTAACTTTATCTCTTTTTAGTGCAGGGAATGTTCTTGAGCATAGATTCATTGACGAGGTTGAACTTGACTATAGCGGAACTAGGAACTTTGCTTTTCAACAAAATATACCGGAAAACGAGTTCACAGAATTGAAAGGAGACATCGAGCTTTTTGGCATCGATGCGGGTTTTCCAAATAAGTTTTTCGGACCACAGTTTTCGAATCCAAATCTCACTACCACTTTCGACATTGTTTCATTTATTGAAACAGAAATAATCGATATACTCACTAACACTGAAATTATCACGAGCAACCCAATAATAAGTGTTGAAGTTGACCTTGCCCCCCCGCCCCCTTCTCCAGAAGTTGTAGCAGCAGAAACTGAAATAGAAGCCCAGTTCCAACAAAACAATCCCATTACTTCGGAAGTCACACCACCTCCTGAGCTTTCTCAATCAGAGACAAGTTCAGCCACTGAAAGTAGCCAAACTGAAGAAATAGAAGGAGAGCTTCAACAAGACATTGCTTCAGAAACAAGAGAGACGGAGCAAGAATCAGAGGAACCAAGCAAGCCAAAAGTTATTGTTAAAAAAGCTGTTAAGGAAAAAATTGCAAAACAAATAATTAAAAGAATGGGGTCTGCTGGTCGATATGATTCAGGTAATCAGATAAGAACTCTTGTTGTTATGCAGGTTTTAGGAGATTCTAAATCCTTTTTTAAGTCTCCTGTTACATTACAAGACAAAAAGGGGTTTTTTGACGATGGAAAAATACCTGATTCTATTATTACTGATAATAATTTTGCTCAGTATGTTCTTTTCGGTGGTTCTTCTCAGCAGCATAATAATTTAATAAATCTTCAATGGAGAAAATAAATGGCTGAGGTTGAAGTTGGGGGAATCAAATTTAGAGGAGGTAAAATAGCCATCATTCTTACTGCTATCTCAACTTTTGGCGGCGCTTTGTGGGGCGGGTTTGAGTTCTATAAAGACTATATGGATATGAGAGAAAAAATTGAGAGTTATTCCGCGCCGGATTTATCCGGATTTGATAAAAAACTGGCTGTTCTAAGAGCAGACATGAATGCCTTACAAAAGATAGAAAAGGTTATTGAAGATTCTGCAATTCAAACAAGAGACGAAGCAAGGACGATAAAGAATGATTTGAAGGCAGAAATCCTACGAACAGAACGCCTTGTTGAATCGACTGAAAGACGAGTCAAAGGAATACAAGATCAAGTTCGAGATATGATCGATAAAGAAAATGAGCGCAACAATACATTGCGAGATCGTTTGAGCAATCGAATGGACAGCTTAGACCAATCTATGACTGATGGTATGAAAGCTCTGAAAAAAGATGTTGATGACCAGATCAGGAAAGCTCTTGATAATCCCTTATCAAAACTAAAGTAACCAATCACGATAGTCTTCACCAAGCACCTGTGTGGCTAAGTTAATCTTATTTCGTAAAGATTTTAAGATTTTTTCATCTATGGTTTTAGGCACTATCAAATCTATATAGGTGACTTTATTTGTTTGACCTATACGATGGGCGCGGTCTTCTGATTGAAGCCTTGTTTCAAGGTCATAGCTATTTGAGTAATAGATGACTGTATTAGCCTCAGTGAGTGTAAGTCCAAAGCCCCCTGTCCTTGGCTGACCAACAAAATACCTGAGAGGGGATTTAGGATCTTGAAAGAGTTCAACTATAAGGGGTCTTTCTTTTGCATCAGTCTCTCCATAATAGTGAGCTACTGATCTTGCGCCATAAACCTTGGCAATTTCAGCAGTGATTGCTCTTATATCATGTTGGTAGTTTGCCCAAATAATACACTTCCCATCTATTTCTTCAAGCGTAGCCATCAATTCTTTGAGTCGATTACTTGGGATTTCAACAATTTCTTTTGAATCAGTTGTTGTAAAACCACAAAGAACTTGCTGTAATCTTAAAATTTGAGTAATTACTGAGTTTGTAGTGACAAATTCAGCGTCCTCCAACTGAGCAATAGCATAGTCTTTCAACTCTTTATATATCCTGTTTTGTTCAGGAGTCAATTCAACTTCTCGTGTTGTATACATTTTATCAGGTAAATCAATGCAGTCTTTTTTCAAAACGCGAAAAGAAAAAGCCCCAAGTAAGTCTTTTAATTCGTCTAGATTACGGTAGCCAACAATTTGTTGAAAGCTATGGGTAGCAATTGATCTTTTTTGAAGAACCGCAAAATGATTACGGTAAGAGTAATATGAGGAGAACCCAAGTAAGTCCTCACTTAAAAATGCACACTGGCTATAAAGATCTAAAGGAGATTTAGTAACAGGAAAGCCAGTTAAAATTCTTCGATAAGCTGACATCTTCCCAAGTTTTACTACTGCTTTTGTTCTTTTAGCAGAAGAGTTTTTAATTGTTGTACTTTCATCTATCGCAAAAAGAGGAGAATGGGCTAATAGGAATTTTTCAGCGAAGCCAACTCCTTTTTTAGTACTGAGTGCCTCTATATTCATCACAAAAATTATAAGATCATTTGTTATTTCAAATAGACTCACCAGTTGTTCTTTTTCTTGTTTGTTGGGGTTTGGTGTCCAGCAAACAACAGTGGCTTGAATATGATCAGGTAGATGTTTAGGAATTTCTACTTGTGCCCAATTTTTATACACACCCTTTGGTGCGACTATAAGCGCAGCAGTTATATGGCCATAATCATATAGTATAGCCATATTATCTATAAGGACTTTTGACTTGCCCGTGCCCATTTCCATAAAATAGGCAAATTCAGATTTATCCCAACTTGCACCTAATGCAGCTCGTTGGTGTTCAAAAGGTTCCGTTTTAAATCGATATTTGTTTTTCATAGCTTTCTTATCTTTCTGAGTAAAAACTAGTTTACCCCCTTATATATAGAATATAAAGTAGTATTTCCTCTTCAAAGTTGACTATTGAGGGCAAGCTGAGTAGATGCCAATAAGAACCAATACCTAGTTCTACGTTAATATTCAATACTTTGATAAAATTATTATTGGCATATTGCCTATTGGCTTCCGGAAGATAAAAAATTACTAGCGTTCATGAGCCGTATATATATAATACCCCTATAAAGTAGAAAGGAGAATAGATTGTCTGTTTTTGTAGTTCAAGAAGTCCCAGGAAGAAATATTCTTGGTGCAAGGGCATACGGTGATCTTAAAGTTTTATTACCGCCTAATACAAATATTGTTCTCAGCCCCGCCCCAACGGTACGACGACTTAAAGACGGGTTAAAGAATTTTAATAGTTCTGATTATCTACTTCTCATGGGGGATCCTGCAGTAATTGGTTTAGCTTGTGCAATAGCTTCTCATATCAATGTAGGAAAATATTCTATTTTAAAGTGGGATAGAATTGAGAAGGACTATTATGCTGTGGAGATAGATTTACATTCAACAGTTTATAAGGAGGAAGCACATGGCTGAAGTTTCAAAAGAAGAGATTCTTAACTTTTTTGAAGAGACCCCTAAAACTTTTGAAAACAATACTCTTGGTCGAGTAAGCGAATTATCTAATCAAGTTATTGATCTAGATAGAGAAATAGCCGAGCAGGAGGGAACCCTTAAAACTATGAAAGAAAAACGAAGGCAACTCACTGAAGACCTAATTCCTGCGGTCATGACTGAGCATGGTGTTGCTGAAGTAACTTTACGAGACGGGAGCAAGGTTACTGTTAAAAAGTTCTATAGTTGTACAATACCCGCCGATAAAACAGAAAGAGCTTTTGAATGGCTACGAGAAAATGGCCATGAGGGGCTTATTAAACACCGCCTTACAATAGATTTTACTCGAGATAAAGACGATCATGCTCTACAAATTAAGAAAGAGCTTGAAGATAAAGGGCTTTATCCAGGAGACAAAGAATGGGTAGAACCTTCCACTCTCCGAGGTTTTGCACGAGAGCAAGTTGAATCTGGTGAAGAGTTACCACCAGATGATTGCTTTAATTTATTTATAGGAGAGCGAGCTACTATTAAATAGGAGTATATTATGGCACAACAAGTTGCGAAAAAAGAGGACGCTCCTCTTGCCATTTCTAATGACGACCTTTTTGCCTTTGCAGGGCAAGGAGTAGAAGACCTAGGAACGGATGATCTTGCGATTCCGTTCATCAATATTATTCAGAGCAATTCCCCTCAATTGAACAAGCGAGAAGGAAAGCATATTGAAGGCTCTGAAGTTGGTATGCTGTTTAATACGGTAACTAATGAATTATTTGATGGAGAACAGGGTGTAGAAGTTATTCCTTGTGCCTATCAAAGAACACTTGTAGAGTGGGTTCCTCGAGATCAAGAAGGGGGGTTTGTGGCTTCTCATGATCCTGAGAGTGGCATACTTTCAAAAACAACTAAAAATGAACGAGGACAGGATATTCTTGAGAACGGAAATTACCTAGCCAATACCGCTTCTCATTATGTCATCTTATTGAGTCCTACTTATGGCCTGACCCAAGCAGTTTTATCAATGACCTCTACACAACTGAAAAAGTCACGTAAGTGGAACACACAAATGGTGTCTCAAACAATTACATTGCCTGATGGAAGTGTTAAACCAAAACCTTCTTTTGCTTCCGCTTATATTTTAAAGACAGTTCCAGAGTCCAATAAACATGGAAGCTGGTTTGGTTACGAAATATCAGATAGAAGGGATGCTTCTGCGGAGGAATTTCAAATTGGTGCGGGTTTCTATAAGGCTGTCATGGCAGGAACTGTGAAAGCCAGCACACCTGAACAAGAAGGGGCAACTGACAACGTTCCATTTTAATTTATAGGTAATAGGTTAAGTGACAACATTAGAAAGATTCATAGAAAGGTTTTCTGGTTTAAACAGAGCTTACGGAACAACCGAAGTTGTTGGACTTCGTGAAGATGGAAAGAAAAAAGTAGACTCTTTCGTTCAACACGGTGAGCCTACAGCAGCTCTATGGCAAAAACATTTAGTTGGTGAAGAACCCTCTTTAGGTATAATCCCGATTACTGACGACAACAGTTGTCGATGGGGGTGCATTGACATAGATGATTTTTCACTTGACCTAAAGTCTGTAAATACCCGAGTACAAGAGCGTGAGTTCCCTCTGATATTATGTAGAAGTAAATCAGGGGGAGCGCACCTCTTTCTCTTCACCAGCGTTTATGTTCCTGCCAGTTTAATGAGGGTAAAGCTTTCTGAAATGGCGGCGTCACTTGGTTTTGCTTCAAGTGAGATATTCCCCAAACAATCTGAGATTTTGTCAGAGCGGGGAGACACAGGCAACTTTTTAAATATGCCGTATTTCGGAGGGGATGATACTACCCGATACTCGTTAAATGCGGAAGGTGACGTTAATACGCTTGATGAATTCCTTGATTACGCAACGGAAAAACAGCTAACCGAAGAGCAACTTGAAAAATTCAAAGTTATCAAAAATGAAAAAGAAGTTCTTAAAGATGGCCCACCATGTCTGCAATTCTTAGTGACACAGGGATTTCCTCAAGGCACACGAAACAACGGCCTGTTTAATTTAGGGATTTATGCAAAACTATCCAATTCTGATGATTGGGAAGACAAATTAGAGGAATATAATCGAGAGTATCTATCTCCTCCTCTTGGTTCTTCAGAAGTTTTAACTATCTTAAAACAACTTAAAACTAAAGAATATAACTATAAATGTAATGATCAACCGATTTGTTCGCATTGTAACTCAGGAGTTTGTAAAACTCGAAAATTTGGTATTTCTCCGGCAACTGCGATGCCTTCGTTTGGTTCACTGACAAAACAGAACTCAAACCCTCCCGTTTGGTTTCTTGATGTAGAAGGCAATCGTTTAGAAATGATCACTGAAGACCTTCAAAACCAGACAAGGTTTCAACGAGTTTGTATGGAAACTATAGATAAGATGCCGCCTAAGATGAGCGAACGAGCATGGCAAGGAGTCATACAAAATCTCCTTGATAATGTCACTATTATTGAAGTACCAAAAGACGCTTCTATAGAGGGGCAGTTTCAAGACCTCCTTGAAGCTTTCTGCACTGACCGAGCGCAAGCACAAACTAAAGAAGAAATACTACTGGGTAAGCCGTATACAGAAGATAATAAAACTTTCTTTCGGTTATCTGATCTTGAGGCATATCTTCAACGTCATAATTTTCGGCACTTTACCCGACCTAAAATTACTGCCCGATTACGAGACTTAGGCGCTGATCATTCGGGACAAAATATTAAAAATAGATTTGTAAATTTATGGGCGATACCAACATTTGATTCACAAACAGACCCATTTGGGTTGCCTGATTTTTCACAGGAAGATCCAATATGAACATTATTATTGGGCCTCCAGGAACAGGTAAAACCACACGATTATTATCTCTTGTAGAAAATGAATTATCCTCAGGAGTAGACTCAAAACAAATTGGCTACTTTGCGTTCACTAATCGCGCAGCCGATGAAGCAAAGGAGAGAGCGTATGCCCTATTTAATTATGATTCTGATGATCTTCCTTATTTTAGGACTCTTCACAGTCTAGCTTTTCAGCGATTAGGTTTGAGTCGATCACAAGTATTTAACGAAGACCAACGAAAAGACTTTGGTACATTGATGGGATTAGAGGTGACAGGTAAATCTTCATTTGAAGAAGGTTCATTTGCTTTTTCAAAAAAAGGCGACCAAATTCTTGGTATAATAGAAGTTGCTCGTGTTCGAGGAATTTCAGTTCGCCAACAATGGCAACAAGTTAATTCAGATATTGGTTGGTTTGAAATAGAGCGTGTTGAAAGAGGGCTGACAGAATTTAAAAAAGTTAGGAATCTATACGACTTCACGGATATGCTGTCTTTATTTCTTTCCGAAGAGAGTGCCCCAAAATTAGAAACAATCTTTATAGATGAAGCACAAGATTTAAGTTTCCTCCAATGGCAAATGGTTTTTGCTCTTGAAAAATTATGTAATAATATCTACATTGCAGGAGACGATGATCAAGCTATTTTTAGATGGGCAGGTGCAGAAGTAAATAACTTTCTTTCGTTGACTGGTGAAATAGAAGTATTGGAACAATCCTATCGAGTTCCTCAACATGCTCACTACCTTGCTGGGAATTTGATTCGTCGAATTTCAAAAAGAAGAAGAAAAGATTGGAACCCGCGCCCTGATCCAGGAACTTTATCTTGGCATTCAGATATTGAACATATAAATATGAGCGAAGGAGAGTGGCTCATTCTTGCTCGGAACAATTATTTATTAAATCAAGCAGAGCAACAATGTCGTCTAGAGGGATTTTTCTATTCTCGAGCAAATCGTAAAGGTATAAGTGAATCCCTTTTGAATGCTATTCTTGATTGGGAAAAGCTAAGAAAAGGAGAGGCTGTTTCTGCAGGTCAAGTAAAACAAATATATAAATACATGACTGCGGATAAAGGTGTTGCCAAACAGCACAGGTCTCTTAAAAGTGTTTTTGAAGAAAAGATCCTTTCTATGAAAGAGCTGCTTGCTTCGCATGGTCTTTTAACAACTGCTATTTGGCATGAAGCATTTGATAGAGTAACAGATAAGGAAAAGCAGTATCTTATTGCTTGTTTGCGCCGTGGAGAAAAACTCACTACAACTCCTCGTATACAAATATCCACTATCCATGCTTCTAAAGGTGGAGAAGCAGACAATGTGATAGTGCTTACAGACATTGGCCAGAAAAGCTGGCTTGAAATGCAAAAACAACCAGACGATGAAATACGTGTGTTTTATGTTGCGCTCACTAGAGTAAAGAAGAATTTGCATATTGTTCAACCTAAAACTACAAGGTCTTTTCTCTTTTAGATAATTTTCCCCTTTACCAACAAATACCTGAAGGCTAAAATAAACTATTATTTAATAAAGGAGCTATAAATGGCTGAAAAGCAGTCAAGAAAGACGCGGTTGTATGATCGATCGCAAACAATTGTTCTCTTAAATGGAGAAAATCCCCGTAGACCAGAATCTAATCGTTATTGGATTTTCGACTCAATTCGAAACGGCATGACTGTTGACCAATTTCTTATGGCGGTCTCTAAATTTAATGGGGGCACAAAAGATTTACAGCTCCTTGAAGAATCTGGCCATGTTGCTATTAAAACCGAGCCGCAAGGATTGTCTTCGATGTAAAGATTGGGTAACTCTTATTCATCGGAGACCCCCTCTCATGTAGGATCTTCTTCCTTTTTCACCTACTACATGGGAGGGGTTTTTTAGAAAGGCATAGCGATGCAAGAAGAAAGTATAGAGAGGTTCTTTTATTGGATACATGAAAGAACCAAAATTCAAGAGCGAAAAGACCGAGGCGACCCTTGGCCTTGGACTAGTGACCCCATCCTTCAAGAGTATAAGTTCACAAACGCTTACCGCGAGCGTGACAAAACTACTGTGTGGTTCCGCGAAAACATACGCGACCCATTGAAGCATGTTCCGGAAGTCTATATGGCTACGGTTATATTTCGCTGGTTTAATTTAATTGAAACTGGTAAAACATTAATTAAACACAACCTCCTCATTGATTGGGATCCGCAAAAGGCGTATGATGTGATCACTCCTCAAGATAAATGGATCACGGGTGCGTATATGATTAAAAGCCCAACCAATATGAATAAGGTTCGTGGTATTTGTGAAACTATCACAAATGTTTGGAACGACCGTGAGAAGTTCCTTGATAAATGCCCTTGGCCATCATTAGAAAAAATGAGTGGGTTTCTAGAGAGCTATCCTTTTCTTGGTCCGTTCTTAGCATACGAGTTGGTGACAGATTTACGCTATACATTTGTTGGGTATGCGGCAAACGACATGCTTTTCTGGGCTAATGCTGGACCAGGAGCAATGCGCGGATTAAATCGTATTCACGGGCGAGACCTTAATTATACTTCAAAAAAGCATGACTGGTGTTCAGAAATGAGAGAACTTCTTACAATTTCTTGGATGCGGAAAGGGCTTGATTTTGAATTACGCGAAATAGAGCACAGCCTTTGTGAGTACGATAAATATGAACGGGTAAGGTTGGGACAGGGCACTCCTCGTTCAAAATATAAATACAGGGAGCCAGCAGATGAAAAAAACTGAACAAGAAAATCCTTTTGGTTATGATCCAGAAATGGATTCTGTGCGAGAAGAGCGCACTCAGTGGCTGGATCCAATTGTAGTAGTTAGTGGGGGTTTTGATCCTGTACATAAAGGTCATGTGGAACTCTTTAAAAATGCAGCAAAACATGGAAAAGTGCATGTGCTTTTAAATAGCGACGATTGGTTGTCTCGTAAAAAAGGTTGTTCTTTCCTTCCTTTTGAGACAAGGCAAATAGTTTTAAATAATATGGTTTCTATTCATCGGGTTCATGCTGTTGATGATAAAGACGAAACAGTTTCTCAAGGGTTGGCTGAATTACGAAAAAAGTACCCACATACAAAAATATACTTCGCAAACGGTGGCGACAGAAAACTTTCAAATACCCCTGAGATGACTATGTGCGAATGTTTAAAGATAGAGATGTTATGGAATGTGGGTGGAGAAAAAATAGATTCTTCTAGTGAACTCCTTAGTAATTATGAACACCGCCACGGTGTTCGACATCTTACTTCTCGTGACTGGGGAACGTATGAAATTCTAGGAAGCGCAGAAACCTTTATAGTTAAAGAATTAATAGTATGGCCTCGTCGCAGTATTAGTTTTCAAAGGCACCACTATCGTTTAGAAGAGTGGCTAATTTTAGAAGGAGAAGGAATATTTGTTTTAGATGAAAAAAACTTTAATATTAAGGCCAAAGATCGAATACAAGTCCTTCCTATGGCATGGCATTGGGTAAAAAACACAAGCCATGATAACCATCTCCGTATTCTAGAAACATGGTTTGGAGAAGTTCTTGAAGAAAGTGATATAGAAAGAGAGGAATTTGATGAAACTATTATATCTAAGTAGATCTCGTTATGGAGGATGGGTTACTTTTACAACGCATCTTTATCATGGACTAGTTGGTAAACCCCCTACTTCACATGATCAGTTCTCAGTGTCTGAAGATCATGAAGTTTTTCGTATGACTACACGCACTGAAAAAACACAACGTGATATGGGAAATTATGTTCCGTATAGAAACGTAAGTGAAGAAGATCTTCTTGAGCTAGAAGGTCCAATTTTGATCACCGCCCTTGATAAGCACCATAGAGAAGTGGCCATGAAGTTATTGGAGCGAGGGGCTTCAATCGTTATCCATGATCCAACTGAACTACGCAACCCAGAGTTTCGTGAGTTTATTTCACCTAGCCAAGTTATAGTCATCCGCAAATCTATGCTTGAGCATATGCCAGAAGCAACTTATATTCCCCATCCTTATATGGCTCTGCGCTCCATAGATCCACTTGACTTCAAAGAATGGGAAAATCGACCAAATAATGCGATTAGTATTTCACGGTTAGATTTTGATAAGAATAGTCATTGGCTATTTGAGGCAAATCGGGCGCTGCCCCCTGAAAAACAAATCATTATTCGGGGTGCAGAAAATAGAATGTATACTAAAACTAAAATTTTACCAAAATACCCTGAGTATATCCAAGATAGTAACCGCGAGGAAGAAGACCGAGCTATCTATAAACTCGATTTTCGTGGTGCAATAAACCTATGCCGAACTGCTCGATTCATGACTGATTTTTCTGTCATACAGGGCGACGGGGGAGGGACGCAGTATACATTCCTTGAGGCTATAGACGCAGGGGCGATCTGCCTTATTCATCAAGAATGGATTCGACCTAATGATTCTATGATTGATTTTGGTGAGGATCAAAATTGTATTTCTTTTAAAAGTCACGAAAACCTCACAGCTTTTTTATCTGGGAAAATGCAAACAAGCGTTGCCACTTTTATTCGAACAAATGCACAAAAGTTATTACAAGAGCATCATGCTATTAATATTGCTCAGAAATATGTAAGAGTTGTTGGGGGGTTTCCTATATAATGGATAAACAACCTCCCCCATATTGTATTCAACTTGAATTGACAGAAGGTTGTAATCTAGCCTGTTCTTTTTGTGGAATTGCTTCTATACGAGATAATAAGGCAAATGGCCCAGAAAATATTCGAGGTAAAAATTCCCACCCCTATAAATTTCTTAATTGGGGGTCGGCTCTTGTTGTTGCAAATAAAATACAAGCCGCAATCACAAATCATAAATGGAACCCGCGCATAGAAATGGCTATGCACGGAGAACCTACAATGAACCCTGAGTATAAAAGTATTGTTGCCTTATTAAGAGAAAAACTGCCAAAGACTCATCTTCAGATGACCACTAATGGTGGAGGATTGCTTAAAGGAGACTTAATACAAAATATTAATGACTTAATGGGTGCTGGGTTAAATGTTCTTTTATTAGATAATTACGAAGGAATAAAGATCTGTGATAAAGTTCGTGAAAAATATACTGGGCCTTATCCTTTATTTGAATATCCTTTAAATAAAAAAGCTAACCCCCACCGAAGACGAAAACCTTCAGACCATGATATAGTCGTGACTCAAGATATATCAACCGCTTCTCAAGGAAACCACGCAACGGTAAACAATCACGCCGGATCAGCGTTTCCTCCTAATAATAGAGCAGAAGGCCGAAGGTGTGCCAAAGTATTTAGAGAAATGTCTATTCGTTGGGATGGAAAAGTGGCTATTTGTTGTAATGATTGGCCAGGATTTTATCGATGTGGGTCAGCGACAGGAAGTAATTCATTAGAGGAACTCTGGCAAAATAATGCATTTCGAGCTGCCCGTAAAAAATTATATCATGGAGAAAGAGATTTTGGGCCATGCGATGGATGTGATGCATTAAGCTATCGACCTGGATTATTACCAGATGCTAAAGGAAAGGAAGAGTATGATAAACCCACTGAAGACGATTTCCGGAACATTGAACACGCCCTCAAAGAAGGTCCGTACACTACTGCAGTCCCTCGTCCGTGGGAATAATGAAGTGCTGAGTATATATGCAAGAAATGTATCAGAGGCTCTTTATCTAGGTCTTATGCATTTAGAAGAAAATGGTATTTGGCAAGAGTCTCGAACAGGGCGTGTGGTCGAATACCCAACTCCTGTAATCACTACCTATAAGAGACCAGAAGAAAGGGTCTTATTTTACCCCTGCCGTGATGCTAATCCATTTTTTCATTTATTTGAAGCTCTTTGGATGCTTGGAGGAAGAAACGATCTTGAGTATGTTAGCAAGTTTAATAAAAGAATGGCAGAATTTTCTGATGATGGGACTACTTTAAATGGAGCTTATGGTTATAGGTGGAGAAATTATTGGTCAAAGGATCAACTCGATTTAGCGGTTGAGCATCTTTCAAAATACCCAAACTCTCGAAGGACTGTTCTTCAAATGTGGTCTGTTAATGACTTACAAGCAATTGTGAACGACCCTACTTGTAAAGATGTACCTTGTAATACTCAAGTGTATTTTAAAATAAGAAACGATCGATTAGATATGACAGTCTCTTGTCGTTCCAATGATATTATTTGGGGAACCTATGGAGCAAACGCTGTTCACTTTTCTATTCTACAAGAGTATATGGCTGCGCGGCTCAATTTACCAATGGGAACTTACCATCACCTTAGTGATAGTTTTCATGCATATGAAGCAGTGTATAAGAAAACACTTGATGTGCTTCATCAAAAAAATATCGGGGATACTCTTTGGTACGATTCTTACTTAGGTTGGAACAACGGAATGCACTATACTCCAGAGCCTATGTTCACAGATACAAAAAATCTTCATAGAGATATCTCTAATTTTTTAGTTGCTCCATTTATGACCGAACATTGGGGGAATAACTTTTTCTTTGAAACTGCTCTTCCAATGTTAAAAGTGTGGAGGGCTTATAAAGATAAAGAATATACCTTAGCTTTTAAAGAATGCGAAAGTATAATAGCATTAGACTGGAGAAAGGCAGTAGTTGAATGGATAGAAAGAAGAAAATACAATCGAGAAAGAGAGGCAATCCAATGGTTGAAGAAAAGAAACGGTGGTCTATTTTTGAAAAAGTAAAAGAGCTTGGCTATTATGATGCAGAAGCATTATCCCATGCTCAAAAAAGTTATGGGGATAGTTGGAAAAGACGTGGTGGTGTTGGTGCGTTTATGATGTTGGCTCGTAAATGGGATCGAATTGAAAACCAAACTAAAAAATATAACTATGACATATTTGAAACAATTTTAGCCGACCCTTCAAATGAGGGCATTATTGACGATATTTGGGATTTGCGTCGCTACTTATTCCTAGTTGAAGCTGAAATACAGGGACAACTAAGCGGTTTCCCGTCTAACGCCCCTACCACGCCTCAGGATAAGAAGAGTAAAAGTTTAGGGAGTAACCCCCTAGGAACTTTGTCCAAAGGGAACAGGGAGCCTTATACGGGAAGCAGTTAATCAGAAAAACGTTGGATTTTTAGTCATGACGGTAAAATTACAATGTGAAGCGTGCAAAAAAGAATTTGAAGCTCCTGAAGATTTATTTGTAGATTTTAAGTGGCCGAAATGTAATTGTGGAAAACCCTTAACTATTTTAGGAGAGAATATTTCAAACCATGAACGCATATCAAATACCCCTTCTTCAGACGGAAAGCCAATGGTGCGCTCCAGAAGTTCTTCCAAACCTGACAGAAGCTAAACAACTTGCAATTGATCTAGAAACTAGAGATCCCAATCTTTTAAATAAAGGTCCAGGATGGGCAACGGGTGATGGCTATGTTATTGGTGTCGCTTTAGCCACAGATGATTGGCAAGGATACTTCCCAGTTCGCCATGATAATGGCAGTAATCTCGATAGGGACTTAGTATTTCGTTGGTTAAAGAAACAACTCGCTACAGATTGTGATAAAATATTTCACAATGCCGCATACGATGTTGGTTGGCTCAAGAGAGAAGGGGTAGAAATAAACGGGGCAATAAAAGACACATTAATTGCTGCGCCTCTTCTCGATGAAAATCGCTTTTCGTATTCTCTCAATGCTCTCGCTAAAACGTATATTGCGTCTTCTAAAAATGAGCGTGTTCTTCAAGAAGCCGCGAAAGAATGGGGCGTTGATGCAAAGAGCGAAATGTGGAAACTTCCGGCCATGTATGTTGGTCCATATGCTGAACAAGATGCTCGTGCAACATTAGACCTTTGGAATGTTCTTTCAACAGAAATACGAAAAACTGATCTACAATATATTCTGGATCTAGAGTTATCACTTTTACCTAGTTTGATTGAGATGCGTTGGCGGGGGATCCGCGTTGATCTAGAGAAAGCTGCTTCAATACAAAAAGATCTTGAAACACGTGAAAAACAAATTCTTCATAAAATTAAAAAAGAATATAATCGCGACGTTGAAATATGGAACTCTCGCTCAATCGGAGAATTATTTGATAAAGCTAAAATTCAATATGATCTCACAGAAAAAACGCAAGCCCCAAAAGTGGATCGAGCGTTTTTAGAGAACCATCCACATGAGTTACCAAAACTTATTCTCGAAGCCCGTGAGTTCAATAAAGCCAATACAACTTTTATTAACTCCATTCTACGCTATCAATATGAAGGCCGTATTCATGCAGAAATACATTCACTAAGGTCAGACCAAGGAGGCACAGTTAGTGGTCGTTTCAGTTATAGCAATCCAAACCTTCAGCAGATCCCAGCAAGACATAAAATCCTTGGCCCAATGATTCGGTCTATCTTTGTACCTGAAAAGAATGAAAAGTGGGTGTCTATCGATTATTCTCAACAAGAACCAAGGCTAGTCGTCCATTATGCGTCGTTATTGAAACTGCCCAGAGTAGAAGACGTTGTTGATGAATATAAAAAAGGAGAAGCAGACTTCCATTCTATTGTTGCAGAAATGGCAAATATTCCTCGTCGTCAAGCAAAAGACATCAACCTTGGTTTATTCTACTCAATGGGTCAAAGAAAATTAGCCGAGCAACTGAACATTCCTCTCGAAGAAGCTCAAGAAATGTTTGAAATATACCATGCCCGAGTCCCCTTCGTTAAGATGTTAAGTGATTACTGCCGCAACCGTGCTTCAACAAAAGGGTATATACGAACACTTCTAGGTCGTAAGTGCCGTTTTGATTTATGGGAGCCACGAGCATTTGGTACAGGTAAGATAGGTACTCTTGAAAAAGCTCAAACAGAGTTCGGTCCAAATATCAAACGAGCGTTCACCCACAAAGCTTTGAACCGTTTAATACAAGGATCTGCAGCTGATCAAACAAAAGCAGCGATGCGCGCACTATCGGAAGAGGGTATTCTTCCATTATTACAAGTTCATGACGAACTTTGTTTTAGTTCTGACGACCCTGATCAAATCCGTAAGATCGCTGAAATTATGGAAAACTGTATTGACCTTGAGATTCCTTCGCAAGTAGATGTAGAATATGGAGAAAATTGGGGAGAAGCAAAAACCGTATTTACAGATAAGCCTTGGCAGCGTAGTATAGAAAACGGAAGTGGTAAAATGATCGCATAAAGGACTATCTATGGCCATAAAAGGGAATAAATCTTTACAAAAAGATAGTGCCTATGAGGAGTATGACGTTGACGGGGATGGTGTGGTTAGCGATACTGAACTTGCTACAGTCAAAGCAATACATGAAGCAGAAACAGCAGAAGAAAAGGCAGATGCTCAAAAAAGAATGGCTTGGGTATCCCTTATCGCTATGCTTGTTTTTACTGGTTGTGTGTTCCTTCCTATATTTCCTGATAGCCGTATAAAAGCATTGGCTGATCTTTTTGGATTATTCTACATAGGGATGGCCGGAGTTGTTGGGGCGTATATGGGAATGACTGCTTACATGAGTGCAAAAAGATAAAACCCCCCTTTTCTCTATATATTCACGCTTTATAATTAAAAAATAATATTAATAAGGAGCAAATTATGGAGCAAATTCCTATCCTAACTAAAGAGCAGTTAGTCACTGCTAATAATTGGGCTATTGAAATGGGTTACAACCGAGCGGTTGAACCTAAACCTCTTCAAGAATACCTTGATACCGTAGACGACGACACTCAGTTTCCTATCACTTTTCATATGCCACATGAATACGCAGCAGGAAAAAAAGTAGAAGAGCACGTTCGTTGTATGGTCATACTCAACGGAGAAGGTTCTAAGGCAATGATTGATATCGACCTTGACTTTTTCAACAAACTTAACACGGTAGAGGTTCCTGAGTAAAAAACCCTTTTATCCACGTATAAACGGTTTATAATAGTAACCGTTAGAAATTACCATATTTAGAAAGGAAAGATCATGGTAGCAGCAGTAGAAACGATGGCCTATGCAGGAGAAGTTCCTTGGCATGGGTTAGGGGTTCAGGTAGAGGATACTATGACCCCCGAAGAAATGTTAGAAGCGGCTGGTTTAAACTGGACTGTTTCTAAACGCCCAGCGTATACTATTGGTTCTCCAACTTGGAGTGAAGATGTAGGACTTCTTAACGCAGAAGGTCATCACTTTATTGTACGCGATACAGATAATAGTGTGCTTTCAGCTTGTGGCGAGGATTACGTGCCTTTCCAAAACGCTGACACTTTTCGGTTCTTTAAAAAGTTTGTTTCCAAAGGTGAAATGAAAATGGAAACAGCAGGATCTTTAAAGGACGGACAAGATATCTGGGGGCTTGCAAAACTCGAATCTAATTTTGAACTTCCTGGAGGGGATCGAGTAGAAGGCTATCTACTTATAGATTCGCCTCACGTTTCAGGAAAAGCCCTTACTATTATGTTCACACCAATACGAGTCGTCTGTAGTAATACTATGGCGCTTGCGCTGAACACTGATGGTAAGCGGTTTCGAGTACTCCATCTTCAAGCCTTTGACGATGAAATAATGCGAGCCGCTGAAGAAGCCCTTGGCATCAGCGAGAGTAAAATGGCTGAGTTTCAAGAGCAGTCAACCTTCTTAGCCAGCAAGCAAGCCAAGCCGCTTGATGTTCAGAACTTTATTGCGCAACTATTTCAACCATCGCTTCTTATAGAACGTGGTAAAATGAACGTTGCTAATGATACTCCGTTACTTGATGAGTTTAGTAAAACTTCTGAGCAAGTCCATGACGCTATTGCGTTATCTCCTGGAGCTGACTTACGTTCAGCGAAAGGTACATGGTGGGGCGCATTGAATGGTGTCACCTACCACATGGATCATACAAAACGCCAATCTGAAAGAGTAAAAGGTGGCGCTCTTTACTCAAGTTGGCTTGGACCAAATGCCGCTACAAAACGGCGAGCCTTAGAACTAGCCACTGAATACGCGAAAGCCGCTTAATTTATCGGGGGACAACTTAGCCGTTGTCCCCTTTTTTATCGCGCCTATAATAAGCAGCGTTAATAAGTTAATAGAAAGAAGAAAGGAGGCCCAATATGGCCACAGCTATTCCTAACTCGGAAGTTTTTCCTACGAAAAACCCTAAGCCAAAGACTCCAGCAAAAGCGAAGTCCAAGGCAAATCTTCAAGCAGTTCCTAAACCAACTGTTAAACAAAGTGTTCTCCGCCATAACTTTGAAGGTGACACCATTAAGGTTGTTGGCGAAGAAATGCCCGTTAGGAAAGGTTCACGGCGAGCTGAAATCTTTGAGCTATTTAAGGATAATATGCCACTGAACGAGTTCCTTGTTGCAGCGCGAAAGATTCGCGGTGGGGCACCGGATGTGCAAATTGCGCTTGATAAAAAGTATATCGAGCTAGTTTAACCAACAGGGCGGGGAGGAGTACTCCCCGCCTTATTTTGTGAGGGAAGATGATTATCAATAAAAAAGAAGCAGAAGCATTTACCCAACGTATCGCGTATGCTGATGGGGCCAATGATTTTAAAAACGGTATTCGTAAAAACGCCTCTGACTATTGGGCTATGTATGCAGAGGATTATTACAACGGCTATAATGCTGCTCGATGTATGTATAAAGAGGAAAAACAAGAATAACCAGTTATGACTAATGAAGTGAATATCTTTTATTTAAGCACTGATCCGTATACTGCTGCAGAATATCACTGTGATAAGCATTGTGTTAAAATGATTGTAGAATCTGCACAACTACTTTCAACTGCACATCGTCTTCTTGACAACGATAAAATAGCTGATGATAAAAATTTATATAAATCATTTTCGCCTAATCATCCCTGCGCAATTTGGACTCGTGAAAATCACAGACACTATATGTGGCTTTTTTGGCTTATGAATGGGCTATGTATAGAATATGCTTTACGCTATGACAAAGTTCATAAAGTTTCAGAAACAGGTCTTCGTGACCAACTTAGAGAACCACCAGACAATATTATCATGGATGCATTTTCTCCCCCTCCACAGTGTATGCCAGATAAATACAAAACTCAAAATACAGTTCAGGCATACAGAAATTATTATCTTGGAGAAAAAGCAACATTTGCTCAATGGCGACTTAACAAACCTAAGTGGTGGAAAGGAGAAAACTAATGGCAGTTCTAACAGGTGTTGCCCTATATTTTATAATTGTTGCAATTAGCGCCTCTGCTTTATGAGTAAAAAACGGTTTACTCCGAAGTTGTCGGCTTTATAATATAACTAGCTATTAAAACCAAAAAGGAGAAAATAAATGGCTAATGAATTTGTAATTGATTCTGGGATAGCTATTCCTGAAGACTTTCACGCTACTGCTCGAAAATATCCTTTCGAGGAAATGGAAGTTGGGGAAAGTTTTTTTATTGGACCTAACTACGAAGAAGAAACACAAAAGCAAATAGGCAACCGTATTGCTCAGGCAAGACAGTCTTACCAAAAGCGTTGTGCCAAACAAGGTAAAGAAGTAACATTCACCCAACGTATGTGGACCGACGCAGGTATTGCTGGTTATCGCGTATGGAGGGTCAAATGACCGATAACGTAATCAGCCTAAAGTTGCATCGTGACCTAGCAGCGGAAGAAGAAAAAGAGTTCCGTAACTGGGCGCGAGAAAATTGGGCTATAGATGATCCAATTAGCCCAGTTTGGCACCCAAAAGTAGTTGAAGAGTGCGCGGTCATACTTGACGAACATGTCCGAGCCAATACTAAAAAGTATGATGCGGGTACTATGGATTGGAACTTCGTTTACAAAGATCAAGTTGTTGCACTAGACAGTTCAAGCGAAGAAGTCTCAGAAGAAGATCAATATGAAATGGCTATTGAATACTTCTGGGATATGGAATGGGATAAACTTACAGGTGAGGAGGCAAGTTAATGGGAAGAATAAAAGATTGGGTAATGACTATGCAGTCATTAGCAGAGGAAGCTGTTGAAAATAATTTCAATGAAGAAGAATCAGTTCAATTCATGATCGATAATTTGGACAGCAGCCGCCCAGCATTAGAAGCAACTCTCCGCGATGTCTATAGAGGAGTCCTTAAACGAAAACTAGAACTAGAGAAGTGACTTTCATGCTTCGAACAAAAGACTATCGTTTTGAAGAAATCAACCGTAGGCTTTCTTCAATAGAAGACCGTATCACGAGATTAGAATGGATCATGGCCGAAATAAATGAGTTTCTTCAAAAAAGATATATGCCTGATAAAAGGTAGCTAGTCATGAAAGTCATAAGCGGTATTATTATATAATAACCGTAGAAAGGAGAAAGTATGAATTACCTTAGTTTTGACACTACTATTTCAATTGATTTGGAAATGGATGGTAATGAATCAACATGGCCTCTTGAGTGCTTTTTTATAGTAGGGCAACCTGAGCCAGACGTAGGTCTTTCTAGGCACTATATTGAAGACATGTACCTTGAAGTTAGAGGGAAACGGGCTAAATGGCTAGAGCGACGTTTGTCTTTTGAAGATTGGAACAACCTTGAAGAAGAAGCATTGGAGGAATATCATAATGCCAACTGAAAAAGAAAAAAGACTTAGAAAAAATATCCTTGACGTTGTTCAAACAAATAAAGAGCGTGAGGAAGGGCTTCGGCTCTACCCAGATGGGTGGGAAATCATGAAACCTGAGCATTTTATAAGGATGGGTTTTGATAAGGGGCTTGTAGAGTTACTTACGAGCCGACAATATTCAGGCGAGGGAAAGTATGGTCTCACAGACAATGATGGTAATCAAGTCGATTATATCGACGGCGTCTATTACTTAGATTTGTTAGAAACTTGCGCGAGAATAGTCGACCCCGAGTATTTTTGTGATAAGATGGGTCGAGGTTATCGCGCGGCGGCTGCGTTAGACTGCTTAATGAAAGCAGCCAAAGAAGCCACATCTAAAAAGGTTGTCGCTAATGGCTAAAGGTATTGCAAAGCGTACAAGAAAAGTATGGACGGATAAAGAAGTATACACTATTCAAAAAGAATACTCGAAAGGAGCGACTGTCCCAGAAATCATGTCAAAATATTCGTTAACTAAACATCAGGTCCACCATGCTCTTTACACTTACGAATTCAAAGGGCGACCAAAAGGAGGAGTTCTTGAATGGTTACTTGGATAAAATGGACAATTTGGTTTTGTTTTTCAGCGATCGCCGTTCTTGTACTTTTATTAACTAGTCTAGCAATAGCAAAGCCCTCTTCTGCATTAGAAGTGCCTTCTAAAGATGTAGTTTGTATGGCTGAAGCGATTTATTATGAGGCACGAAACCAAAGCTCAGTTGGACAGTTAGCCGTAGCAATTGTTATTCGTAATCGTATGAAAGACAAACGGTGGCCGTCCACTGCCTGTGGCGTTGTAAAAGATGGTCGATATTGGAAAGGCAATCCAATTAGAGATAAATGTCAATTCAGTTATTGGTGCGATGGTAAACCTGAACGATTTCTTGAAAAAGACGCATGGGAAAGAGCACTTAATATCGCTCACCTTGCCTATTATCATTCAATTGAAATTGAAGATCTGATGGGTGCTACTCATTACCATACTATCTGGGTTCAGCCGTCATGGGCAAAGAAATTTCGATTATCCACACAAATAGGGGATCATAGGTTTTATGAAAGCACCCAATAATACAAGTTTCTCGTTGGATGGTTTATAGGGTTATGGGGGAATCCTATTAGGTTTCATAGAAAAAGAAAGAGGAGCCAACGAGAACATCCTTCACTTCTCTTTCTTAACCCCCACCATTTTATAGGAGCCGAAAAATGTATGAATACGCAGTTAAAGAAGTTGTGAGAGTTGTTGATGGGGATACCGTCGATGTTATTTTTGATTTAGGGTTCAGTCTTTTTAAGAAAGAGCGGGTTCGTCTCGCTGGAATTGATACCCCCGAAAGCCGCACTCGTAATCTTGAAGAAAAAGAAATGGGCTTAAAAGCCAAGGACAGAGTCGTTTACAAATTGGACTCCGCTGAACAAATAATATGCCAAACTGAAAAAGAGGGTAAGTATGGTCGTATCCTCGGTTGGCTTTACCTTGATGGCCAACAATTGTCGTTCAATCAAGAACTCATCGACGACGGCTTTGCATGGAAGTATGATGGTGGTAAAAAGTCTAAAGATCTCAATGAGTTAAAGATTCGTAATCAAAAATATATGTCATCTACCTATGGCGAAGGAGTTGATTTACCTAAGTTGAAAGAAGACTAGTTGAGTAAAAACCGTTAGTGTGAAAAATACTCGCGCTTTATATTTTAGGGGTAAACGCTAACTAACCAAGAAAGGGTTTAGAAAATGAAAAAATTTCCATATTTTGTTCATGGCAGTCCCCGAGACAGGGGCAGCGCAGACCGCTACTACCAGCGACCTTATGAACCACACTACTATCCTGACGGAACTTACAAAGGGTATCGTGTTACTGAAAAGGATATGTCAATGCAACAGATAGCCGAGTACACGAAAGGCTGGGAAGAAGAAACAGATAGAAAGGATTGGGGTTAATTATGACTGCACTTATTTTTAGTATTGTTATTGGTGGGTTATTCCTTTCCGATAATAAGGATTTTTTCGAAACCGCGATAAAAGAAATGCAACAAGGAGCCACATGGCATTATGTTGGCAGCTCTCCTCTTGACCCAACCGCTAAATCCATTCCTGGACAAATATGCGAGGAATATGGCACCTGTGGTGAAAAGTATATTCTTTGGAAACTCAAGAAATAACTGAATGTTTTTGAGTAAATAACCCTTTTGTTCTTTAAAGTGGGCTTTACTTTATAGGGGTAAACGGTAACTAACCAAGAAAGGGTTTAAAAATGGCTAAATCAAAAATTATATGGCGTGAACCAGAAGATGCAGGAATGGTCTTAGGGTTTTATTTACTGGCAAAGGCTGGTCCAGCATTTCCGTTAATAGTTTTAGGACAATACTGCACTGAAGATGATGAGTATTCAAAATGTGATACTGGCGAAGAATGGAAAAAATTTCTCCTAGATGAAGCGGTGCGCCTCGCCGAAGAAAAGGGGCTAGGGTCAGAAACTATGCTCATTGTTGCTTCAGAAAAATATTTACTTCTAGGAGAAAGCTAATGTGGAAAAAAGTTGATATTACTAAGTATCCTTTCAATCTTTTAGATGAAATTTGGGCTAAAAATAAAGAAGCTCAAATTCTAATGAATATTTTTTCTGACGAACTGGGTGAATTGAATCTTGAGTTCTTTGACTCAGAAACTTCTTCACCGCCGCCTATCCCCGACGAATTAAAAAAGTATTGTCCGGTGGAAGATCAAGATAAGGATTGGTGGCCCTCTCAAATCAATTGGTTTGGCGCAGAGTGGCAAACGTGGTTTTACCTCAATTTATCCTTTATTGTAACGGGGTATCGGAATCCTAAACTCGGAGGAGGTTGGAATTTAATTGAGTTTGAAGGTCTTTTGCCGATTTTCACCCGCCCTGCAAAAAATTGATGGTGCCTATATATATGACTCGAGAAGAGGGGTACTCTAAAAAATTTTTCAGGGATATTTACCAATATGCCAATATCTAGTAAGCTAAGTCCTTGAATTATGGGCGTTTGTTTCATATTGGTACTGGGTATTGGTACTTATTGGCAGTTCAGTATCAATATGTCTCTCAACTTGCCGTGAGGTTCAAGTTTTACTTTCATATATTGTTCTCGAGGTATATTATAGAACTCAGATGCCTAGAAGAAAGATAGATACAATAAATCCTGTGGTCTTGAAACCACTCACGCCGCGTCAAAAACAATTCGCTGAAGAAATTGTTTTGGGGCGGTGCTCTCAGACTGAAGCGGCTCGTCGTGCGGGTTACGCTGAGTCTTCAGCTGCGGTCAGGGCATGCGAACTTTTAAATGTTGCTAAATTTCCAAACATCGCAAACTATATCAACGACCTTCGTCTTGAACTGAGTAAAAAGTATGAGGTCAGCTATGAAGGCCACCTTCGAGATTTAGGAGAACTCCGTGATCGCGCGGCTGCAAATAATCAGTTCAGTGCCGCCATTAGCGCGGAAACTCACCGTGGGAAAGTTGGGGGCTTATATGTTGATCGGAAAGAAGTTCTCCATGCGCATATCAACGCTATGAGTAAAGACGACCTGATCAATCGTTTAGAGCAGCTTGATAAAGAAACCGATGGAGCGATTAAAAAAGTCATAGATGCAGAGTATAAGGATGTCAGCCAAACCTGAATCTAAACTATGGAAGTCGTTACGGGATGGCATTACTGACATACACTGGGTTCGTATTGAATCTTGGTCGTCTCCTGGAGTTCCGGATGTAAATGGTTGCGCGGAATTTGGTGAGTTTTGGATAGAACTCAAGATAATAAAAAATAAAAGGATTAACCTGTCGCCTCATCAAATCGCTTGGCATTTAATAAGGTCGCGTCACTGTGGTCGCTCTTTCATCTTAGCAAGGGAGGCAGGAAAGGCTCCCTTGTTTTTGTTTTCCGGGAAAAGAGCAAAAGAGTTGGCGGACAAAAAGATCGGTGAGATCCCCCAGATCACGGAGATCGCGTATCCTTATGACTGGGCCAAGCTCCGAAAAGCTCTAGAAAAAGAAGATTAATTATGACGAAAAAGAGCTTTACTCCGAACGGGTCTTCGTTTATAGTTTTTCATAGTTAAACGGTTGGCGTTTAACCATAGCCAGAAAGGAGAAAGAACCATGGCTGCTAAGAAATCTAATTCAACCTTTGAAGTGTCTGAGGATTTTTTGACCGGAACTGAATCTGAACAGGACAAGGCGGTTCGTGCTTTTCTCGCTGCAAATCCTAAAGCACGAGTAGAGCCTAAGGAGAACGGCCAAACTGCCCCGTTCCTTCGTCGTCAAATCGGCAAACGGTTTAATATCTCTGAGCGAATTAACCAAGGAGGGGATGCGAAGGAGATTTTAAAGTTTGCTCGTGAAAACGGTGGCGGAGAACGTGATGTCGCGGCTCACCTTGCAGGTGGCTTCAGCCGAACCTCTAAGTTTTACGGTCAATCAATAATTACTTTACACACTGCGTAGTACACCTCCCAGACTACTACTACTACGCCAACTGGCCCCGCTTCGGCGGGGTCTTTTTTTGGTCGTCGTTTGTCTGTCGTCGTCGCTTTGTCGCTTCAGATCGCTTAGATCTAACCCATCCTGACCATGCCTACCCTAACCTAGCCTGACCTTACCCTCCATAAATAGTCTTGATCGTGTAGATCGTGTAGATCGTGTAGATCGGAGTAAGCGCACTGGGATTAACATTGAGTAAATAACAGTAGTCCTCACGTAAGTGGGCTTTATATTAAGGGGGTAAGTAAAACTTAACCAGGAGGGTTAAAATGTCTGAAGACAAAAAGCTTGAGTGTACAGTAGGTGGGTTGGCCTATGATATGGATGAGGACGAGAGTACCCGATACGAGGTGTACTTAGATATGAAGGATGGTGTGCATGGGGTAAATAAAACCCCCGTATTACAAATCATTGAAGTCCATTGTCACACCGTACAGGGTGAGATCACAGCTAACCGTGTTAATATTGACCTATTTGAGTTAATGAGTGACAAGCCCAGTAGTGCCATAACTACTGAGTAACTAGACGTAAAAGGGCGGGTGTAAAAAGCTCGCCCCTTTATAATTAAAAAGTAGCGTTAATAAAGACGCTACCTAACCAAAGATAAGAGGTATAAAAATGACATCAAATAAATTACCATCTAAAAAAGCAAGGCAGTTAGGCCCAGATATTTGGACTTTTGACGGCTACCCCGACGATGAACCAGTGGACGTTGGTACCGAGTGGGCAGTTATTGCTGATGGGGAAGGATCGGGTACTCTCGTAACCCGTATAGCGGCGCATAAGATGGAAGCCTTTGACTTTACCCCACCTATACCCTACCCCGACGAACCCTGTGATTTAGCTAGCGTAGAGTCAGTAGCGTGGAACGATCTTAAAAGTAAGCCCGATATTATTGAGAACGTAACATGCGTAAACCTTTACCAGTTAGTAGGGCGCTATTATAAGTATGATGAGGTTGAGTATCAAAAGGGTGTAGATGATAATACATATACCCCCATCCCAGAGCTAGGCTTAGTGCCACAAGGGACTAAGTAAGACGTAAAAGGGCGGGTGTAAAAAGCTCGCCCTTTTTATACTAGGCGCGTTAACCGTTAATAACCAAAAAGGGTAAAGTCAATGAAAGCTATGTCTCGTACAGCTGAAGAGCGTATTCTTAGAGAGCAGGTCGCGTATATGCTTGTTGATCTTAACGAACTTCCTATTGACCAACGTTTTCAAGTAGTCGAACATTATTTCGGTCTACAAGGTTGTCGGATTGCTAGGGAAATGCCTGAGGCGATCCTAAGAAATTGGGAGAAATATTTTCAAGAGGAGAGAGGCTGATGTGTGAAAATACTGTAACCTATACTTATGACGATGAAGAAAAATTCAGCGTCTGTGGAGAAACGGGCTATCACGGTGAACGCCTTGTTTGCTTCGAGTGCTCAGTGAAAACATTAGCAACTTTAATCAAAGATAAGAGAAGCCTTGTGCTTCGCAACTGAATACCCTCGGAGGCTGGTTACCTCCACCTAGAAGCGATGGTTCCTTATGATTGGGGCC
>TARA_R100000808_G_scaffold20890_1_pt1 | contig 35427 bp, 61 predicted proteins | sample TARA_R100000808 | Tara Oceans TARA_R100000808 (sample SAMEA2622852) | marine metagenome | biome: marine biome (ENVO:00000447); feature: marine epipelagic mixed layer (ENVO:xxxxxxxxx); material: "saline water (ENVO:00002010), including plankton (ENVO:xxxxxxxx)" | depth 140 m | reverse complement strand
CGCCCCGCCGCCGAGATCGGGGAGGCATCTCCGTAGCGGCGGGGCGAGCATCCCGCTCCCGCGCAAGCCGTCAGCAAACGAAAGGAACATCATGGAATCCACCGCACCGCACTACCCCGAGAGGGTCACGCTCTCGGCCGAGCTCGCCGCCGACCTGGGCGCACACGTCCCGCGCCGCTTTCGCGCCGAGCGCGCACGCTGGATGCTCGCCGCATCTCGCCTTAGCACGGGATCGCCACTTAGCCCCGCCGCAGTTCACTTCGGCGTCACCGCCGAGCCGTACCTGCGCCGCCGCGTCCGCACCGAGCGCAACCCTGATGAGGTCGACGTCGACCCGATGGCCGATCCTTGGTACGCCGAGGGCGTGACGGTCCCCTGTGTCATATGCGGAATGCGCCCCCAGCGCGGTGGCCTTGGCGCTTGCTCGACAGGATGCCTCGAAGCCATCAACGATCTGGCCGCCTCATGACCTCCACCGACGACAAGATCGACGAACACATCGCGCGCCGACTCCTCGACTCGATCTCCGACCCGTCGTGCCACTGGACGCAGAGCGGCGCCACATGCTGCGAGGCGGCGACGTGGATCATGCCCCTGTCGTGCGGGCACTTCCGCTACTACTGCTCCGAGCACCAGGCCGCGATGCACTCCTACATCATGACCACCGAGAAGCGCGAGGCGATCGGCTGTCGCCTCGCCACCGAACCGCCCGAGCACCCGATCTTCATGCACGTCACCGTCGAGTGGAGGAAGCTGTGACCACCCCCGATAACGCCGAAGCGCGTCCCGCCCGCGACGCCTCCCACGACGCCCGCCTGATCGACGACCTTCGCGCCTGGCGCGCCCGCGTCGACGAGCGCGGACCTGAGCCCGAGCGCTGGACGGCTCGTCTCACCCTCGACGAGCTCGACGCCCTCCTCACCGCCGCCGACGATCGCGACCGCCTCGCGCGCGAAGCCTGCGCCGAGCCGGAACCCCCTCGCGCGCTCACCGATGACTCGGGCGTCGAGTATCGGATCTGCTTCACGTGTCGGATGGCAATATGGCGCGTGCCGGGCGGCGCGATCTGGCGTCACGTCACCGCGGACGGATTCACGACACACGACGCCGAACCCGCATGACCTCCGACAAGCGCCGCGGCAAGCGCGTCGCCTCACCCCCGAACACGCCCGCTGTCGCCGCCTCGCTCGCCCGGATCGGCTGGCCGGTCTTTCCCGTCACGATCTACGAAGACGACGCCGGCAAGCGACACAAGGTGCCCGCCGTGAAGTGGAAAGACTGGGCGACCGCTGACGAGGCCACCGTCGCCGCTGCGTGGGCGGGCGAGCACGCCGGACGCTGGATCGGCGTCTACTGCGCCGAGGCGGGCGAGCATGGCATCGTCGTCGGCGACGTCGACCCCGGAGGCGACGAGTCGATCGCCGAGGCGGGCCACAGCCTCCCCGAGACCTTCTCGTACCCGACGCACCGCAAGGGCGGCCGGCACCACCTCTACGCCGCGCCCGTGGGTGTCGACCTCACGATCGCGGCGAACGTCGTCCCGCACGTCGATGTCCGCGCCGGGTCGGGCCTGTTCGTCTACTACGGTCCCGAGCTCGCCGAGGCGCCCACCCTCGCCCCTGCCCCGGACTGGCTGCTCGTCTCGCGCGAGCGCAAGCGTGACGGCGGTGACCAGGCCGACCGCGCCCCCGATGCCGATGTCGACGCCTACCTCACCCGCCTCGCCGAGGGCAAGCCGTCTGCCGACGTCCGCGACGTGCTTTCTCGCATGAAGCCGGACGGCATGTCGCACGATGACATGCTCGAGGCGATCACCGACCTCGTCAAGCTCGGCCGCGACGGGCACCGCGGCGTCGCCGCGGCCTTGGACGCTGCGCGCACGACGTACTCTCGCGGGTGGCCTGACGCCGGCCGCCACTGGGACAACGCCGTTGCCGGCAGCGTCCGCCGACTCGGCCTCCCGCCCGTCACCATGGCGATCTCGAAGACCGAGCGCAAGGCGATCGCGCGCCGCAATCGCCCCGACGCGATCGAGAAGCGCAACGTCGAGCGCAAGGCAGCATACCGGGTGAAGAAGCATAAGTCCGCGATGCTCCGCGACGAGACCGAGGAGCGCCCGCGACCCGGCGACCGCGTACTCGAAGACGCCGCCCTCTCCGACGAGCTCGCGCGCCTCCTCCGTGGGCGCTGGGCATACGCGGACGGGTACGGCATCATGCGCTACCACGAGAAGGGCGACGGTGGGCGATGGAAGCCCGCCGAGGAGCATTCCCTGATCGAGGCCGTACGCCGCCTTCTCGTCGAGATCGAGATCGACGAGCACGAGGCCGCTGCGCTGCGAGGCGACAACAAGGCGATCGACAAAGCGCGCTCCCTTCTCTCTCGCTCGCGCTCTGCCGCCGTCGCGCGTCTCGTGGTCGGCATCCTCGCCGAGGATTCCCCGACCTTCGACGCTCACCCCGACCTCTTGAACACACCGTCAGGCGTCGTCGACCTCCGCACGGGGAGCCTCTTGCCGCACGACCCGGCCCTCTACTTCACGAAGATGACGGACGCGCCGTACGATCCGAACGCCGATCGCTCGCTCTGGCACAAGGCGACCGAGGCGCTAGCGCCGAAGGTGGTTGCATGGCTCAAGGTCAGGCTCGGTCAGGCGCTCACGGGCTATACGCCCGACGATGACGTGCTCGTGATCTTCGAGGGCGCCGGCGAGAACGGGAAGACGGCGTGGCTGATCGGCGTACGCAAGGCACTCGGCGACTATGCGCGAACACTTCCCGAGCGCCTCCTCGTCGCCGACCCGGGCGACCACCCGACGACGCTCATGACGCTTATGGGCGCACGTCTCGGCGCGATCGAGGAGCTTCCCGAGGGACGATCCCTCAACGTGAAGCGGCTGAAAGACGTTGTCGGCACGCCCGAGATCACCGCACGCAAGATGCGGCAGGACGACATCACGTTCCCCAACACGACGTGCCTGTTCCTCTCGACGAACTACCTCCCCATCGTCGCCGAGACCGACCATGGCACCTGGCGCCGCCTCGCGCTCGTGCGATTTCGTGAGACGTACCTCAAGCGATCTGACTACGCCGCGCGCGAGAAGGCCGGCAGGCTCACAAAACGACACCATCTCGGCGACCCTCGGGTGAAAAAGCATTTCGAGCACCACGCCGACGCCGGCCTTCTCGCGTGGCTGGTTGAGGGGGCCGCCGAGTGGTACGCAGCCGATCAGCGCATGCCCGATCCCCCGAAAGCGATCGAACGCGACACGGAGGCGTGGCGCATGGATGCCGATCCGATCCTCGCCTATGTTCGCGAGCGACTGGTCCGGGACGATGCCTTCGCGATCTCCTCCACGGATCTCGCCGAAGACTTCAATGCATGGCTGGAGAAGCGAGGGCATCGACGCTGGACGAATCAGACGATCAACTCCCGCTTCGGAGGGCACGTCGCCATGGACGGCGTGGAGCGAAAAATGGTCCGATGGTCACTCAAGCTCGCCGCATCACGTCCGGCCCACGTCTTCGCGACTCAGCCGATCCCGAAGACGACGACTGCATGGCGCGGTATCCGCTTCGTCGACGAGGCGCGCATTCCGAGCGAGGCCGAGCTCGACGCGGCGACGCTGCGCGATCTTGAGCGACGGATGGCGGACGAATGATCGTCGAACCGTGGCCGGAAGGGGGTGTGACGTCCCGCGTTCGACGTGGATCGTTCATCATCCCCGCCGACGTGATCGAGCGCGCCGAGGTCACGGGCGACGACTACGAGATTCGGCGCCTGTTCGCTGCGGGTATACCAATGGACGCGAAGCCGACACGCCGCGAGAGGGTCAAAGGCATCGGGCTTCGCGTCCATTGGCGCGCGATCCGGGTCGTGCCGCGCTACGGCGTGCCGGCAGTCGGCGAGGGGCGCACGGCGCTCTCGGCGGCATCGTCGAGGTTTCGGCCGAGCTCAAGGTAGCGGCGGGCGATCGTCGCTTTCGACTCGCCTTCGTCGGTCGCCTCTTCGGCGATGGCGCGATACATCTGCTCGGTCACCATGAGCGAGAGCGAGCGGGGGTAACGGGCGGCGGGGCCGCGCGCGCCGCCGCGGGGCTTAGGGGTTGCGTTGTCGGTCATGCCGTCATACTATCAACTAGTCAGCTAATAGGCGGAACTATCCGCACTCGATCCGCTTCGGAAAGGTCAGCACATGCCTCAGCCCCGTTTCCAGATCCGGCGCCACGCCGTCGATCTCCTCAGCTACACGCGCCCGTGGGTGCTCCGCGACCGGTGCCGTCCGCACTTCCTCGGCCAGTATCCGACGCATCGCCTCGCCCTCCTCGCCGTCGCGAACATCATCCGGCGCGAGCATGGCGAGCCCGAGCGCCTTCTGACTACCAACCAGGCCAACAGGGGGTCAGAGGGATGAGCGACCTCAGGATCGTCCCCGTTGATCTCAAGTCGGCGCGCGCGTTCGTCGCCGCACATCACCGCCACAACGAACCACCCATCGGACACAAGTTCAGCGTCGGTGTCGCGAAGGGTGACCAGCTGGTCGGGGTAGCGATTGTCGGCCGCCCCGTCTCGAGGGTGATTCAGGCCGAAGGCAACACGCTCGAGGTGATCCGTACCGCCACTGATGGCACTCGCAATGCAAACAGCATGCTCTACGGGGCCGCTCGGCGCGCGGCATTCGCGCTTGGATACGACCGGCTCATCACCTACACGCAAGCAGACGAGTCGGGGGCGAGTCTTCGAGCAGCTGGGTTCCGAGTGATCGCACAACGTCCACCCCGTCGCGGATGGGACACGCCCTCACGTCGGCGCACGAACAAGGCCGACCACGTGCCGCGCACGCTCTGGGACGCAACCACACCCACCATCCAGGCCAACAGGGGGTCAGAGGGATGAGCGACCCGAACGAAGTCAACGTCGAGTGGCGCTGGTCGGACGGACGCGCGGTCCCGACCAAGGTGTACGTCGACTCCGCGATAAGTCAGCACATGGGAGACGTGTTCGTGAGCTTCACACAGGCCGATGTGAAGCTCGGGATCTTTGTCACCGAAGAACAGTGGGAAGCGATCGACCGGGCCGCGCGCCGAGCGATCCAACACCGACACGACCTCACCGAAGCGGGGTGGACCTGATGTGCCTCGGCAAAGCGCCCGGATGTGGCGTTCACAGCCTGCTCGGCGGGCGGCACATCCCCGCTCGAGGCAAGGTCCACGGGCAGAGCTGGTACCTGCGGGGATGTCATGCGTGCGATGCCCTGGCCGACGAGTACGGCCCGCCCTGCACCTGCACGCCGGCGATCGCTGGCATTAGTGACGGCCCGAGCGTGGACTGCCCAGCTCACGGCACACGTACCAACCAAGAGGTTCGTAACGAGGAGGAACGATGAGTGCGAAATACAAGGCAAGATCCGGCGTCTCTCGCGTGGGAGACGTCAGTGTCAAAGCGGAGACCTTTTGGCTTGAGCTAGGCCACCTGAGAGCGCTGGTTGAAGCCGCGGACGGTCTTTCGCTACCTGACGAGGCAAGTGTGCGACTGGAGGGCGTTCGCAAGCACTTCACCTATGTCAACGAGTTCACCGCAACGACTGTGCACGTGAGCGGGGTGCCGAGGAGTGAGTGAACTCGTGGATGCATCAGAAATCGAAACTGTCGTGGGTGCTCGCCGAGACACGAAGACGCACCTCGGCCGCGCGGTGAGCGCTGAGCAGCGCGTCTACGTTTTGCACTCGCATGAGTGCCTTGAGACGGGAACAGACCTGCGCGAGTGTGACTACTCGATCGCACTCGATCTCGGTATCGATGTCGAGGTGTGGGGAGGTTGGCAGGATCAGGCGGTAGAACTCTCCATCGATCGTGAAGTCGGAGACTTGCTCCCTGTCGCCCTGCCGGCTGAGTTCAGGACCAACGAAGGAGAGAAGCAATGACCCTCAGCACACAGACAGGCGTTCCGTGGGTGCCGCTCGTGTGGTGTGACCCATGCATCGCGCCGCTGGTGAGCGCGATGAACACCGGCGGTATACGGACCGTAGCGTCATGCTGTGGGCATGACCGGTGCCCGTCGACTGTCATCCTCGATGACGACCGCTTCGTGGTGCTGATGACCCGTGACCAGTATGAGCAGATTGCGGGGGTTTGGCCTGGGATCAATGACGAACCACCCACTACCCGAGTGGTGTCTATACGACCGGGCACATCGTCATACAGGGAGGGGTCTGGTTCATGAGCACCGAAGACGAGTACACGCCCACCACCGAAGAGGTGCGCGCCGACCACGCACGATCCCTCACCTATCCGAAATTCGTCTCGCCCATCCGGGCGCGCCAGTTCGATCGCTGGCTGGCGGGCCTGTTGGAGGGTGAGCGTGCCCGCGCACGCACCGAAGCGCTCCGGGAAGCTGCGGAGCGGATCACTCGGGAAGCGCCCGCTGACGAGTGCGCCATGCACCTTGTGATGCGCGTCGCTGAGTTGCCGTATCTCAGCCGGGTGATGCTCAACGGGGTCACGCGATCGGCGGAAAGGTTGCGGGCCATGGCTGGCGACATCGAGCGGGGCACGAATCACACGGATAGGAGCACGCGGTGAGTGAGCCAGTCGCTCTGCTCCGCTGGTCCTGTGACTCGTGCCCGGCGCAAGCGACGACCGAGGTTATCAGCGCGGGCTTCTTGCACAAGAACGCGCCCGATGGGTGGGTCCGCTTGGGGGTGCTCACGAAGGATCAGGCACCTCACGGATTCCGCTGGTTGTGCGGGGACTGCGCTGGCTTCATCCGCCGGGAACTTCCCAACGCGCTGGGCCTGGACACCTGTTCGACCGACCCGACGGATGGGGGGTGACGAGTATCAAGTGAGTATTGCGCGGTGTATGAACACCATGCATAATAGGTGTATGAACACCAAGGCGGCAGAGATGACAGTACCGAAGGCTCGACTTGTGAATCTCGCCACGATCGACCTCATCGGACAGTACGACCGTGCTATCGCGTCCTACGCAGGCCGCTTCACCAACTGCTCGCCTCGCCAGAAGCGCATCGACTACATCGTCGACCTGATCGACGCTCGCGCCGACGAAGGCGACGATGTCGCCCTTCGCTGGTTTGAGGAGGCCCGCTGATGGTTGGAGTCCCGGTCTGGCATGGCTGTCTCGACCACAACGCCAACCACTGCGCTGAGTGCGCGAGCTGCGACTGCCATGAGAGGAGTCGATGATGCAGAAGCTGATCGAGGTGTCGTGCGAATGCGGATGGGTCGATACTCGGCTGATGGGCGACTCGATACCCGAGCACGCCTGCTATCTCGACGCGGGTGAGGATGAGACCGTATGAACACTGCCAAACTGGCAGGCATGCCAAACAAACCCCGCACGAAGATCCGCGGCATCCGGGTCCCTGACCAACTCTGGGAAGATGCGCAGGCGGTTGCGGAAGCGCGCGGGGAGTCCGTGTCGGACGAAGTGCGAGCCGGGCTGGAACGCTATGTGAAGCGGAACATTCACATAATCAACGCTCCCAGCACGGGCTCCCAACCGACCGAAGGGCGCACTTCCGATGGCTGACGTGACCTGCACCGGCTGCGGAGACACCGTAACCGAGGACGAGAACGACCCGGCGCTCGCGTCGAAGCTCACCACCCACATCGGAGCGTGCGACACCCACGAGTGGCAGAAACCCTGCCACCATCCCGGCCCCTGCTGGATAACGAAGAAGGAGGCGGCGTGAAGACGACGTGGGGCGACGTCGAGAAGGGTGACGTCGTTGAGCTCGGCGGGCGCGAGTGGCGCGTCGAGAAGATCAAGCGCAAGAAGAAGTCCGCAAAGGTCGAGGTTTCGCACAAGGGGCGCTCAGCGTCGAGCGAGGTAAAGCTCAAGGATCGCGTGACGATCGCACACCGAGCCGCCGATGCGCCCGCCGATGATCTCCACGGCGTGGCCGGCGAGCAACGCCGCTGGGCGAAGCGTCGCGAGCGCGACGCGGTACTCGGAGAAGGTGGCGGAATTCCTCATGGCGACTCGAGCCAGGCCGAGGCGCCCAGTGTCGCCGAGGGGAAGCGCTGGGATAAGCCTCACGGCGACGCCGAGAAGATGCTCGACAAGCTCATGGGCGCAACCCTCGTCGGCGAGTCGACCGACGAGGCGGCGGGGTACTACGTCCCGCACGTGGACGTCTCCACCGTCGCCGCTCACCTCGCGCTCTTCCACGGCGGCATCCCCGAGGCGGCCGAAGATGAGGGCAAGATGCTCAGTGTCCACGCGCGACAGCACGAGGCGGCATCCCGCGGCGAGGGCGTTCTCGCCGTGCAGCACTGGCACTCCGAACGGCGGCCATCGTGACACCGTGGCAGAAGGCGAACCTCGCGACCGGCAACGTCGACCCGTCCGCGGGTGTCGTGCTCATGCCGCGCGCCGAGCTCTGCCCTCGATGCGGATGCTCGAAGGGACGCCGCCACGAGGCGCGCCCTGGCCTCTGCGCCGACTGTCGCTCGGTCCTCGCTCCGGCCGAACGCGCAGCGTGGGCCGCTTGACATTCTACTAGCGCGCTAAGTAGCGTTATCCGTGTCAGCATCACCGCATAACGAAAGGTCAGCATGTACACCGTTACCGTCACCGATGAGCAACTCGCGATCATCCGCGATGCTCTCGGGTTCAACATCGAGGCGAAGCCGGTTCGCAAGCGCGCTCCACGTAACGCGGGGCCGAAGCTCCTCCCGCTTCCGAAGTCCCCGGGACTGCCACCCTTGCGACCGCTCAAGGTCAGGGAGTTCGAGCAGATGGAGCGCGATTGGAACCGTGCCTGCATCGAGGCGGCCGAGGACGTGGCGGCGGGTCGGCAGAGCCAGGCCGAGATCCACCTTCGCGACCTGATCGCACTTCACCGCCCGACGCCCGCCGACCAGGGCGAAGAGGCGGCGTGATGGACATCTACGCACTCCTCGCGATGGGGCTCGGCGCCGGATCGATCGGCATCCTCGCCGGGCACGCTGTGGGTTACACCCGCGCGATGCGTATCTGCCGTCCGCGCTATCGCCGCACGGCGCAGCGTGTCGGCGCTCCCGAGTAACCTCACCTCCACCCCGAAAGGCATCACACCATGGGCAAGAAGAAGAGCAAGAAGAAGCTCGACGACGGACTGTCGAAGAAGGAGCGGAAGGCGCTCAAGGAGCGCGAGGCCGCTCTCGCCGCCGAGATCGAGCGCCGCACGTCCGACGCAACGAAGAAGGTCAAGCCCGGCAAGAAGAAGCGCGCCGAGCGTGCCACCGTCGCCGAGACGATGGCCGTCGACACGGGCGCGCTCGGCGAGATGACGATCGGTCCTGAAGACGGCGCCTCTGTCGTGATCGACGCGAGCGACGTCGCTGAGCGCGCGACGCCGCTAGCCGGCGACGAGTTGCAGGCCGCGCTCGACGCCGACACCGAGGCGGGCAAGGAGCGCCGCGCCTTTGAGGACGCGAAGATCAAAGCTCGCGTCAAAGCGCGCCGCGTCGAGCGCCAGGAGCGCCAGCGCGCTCTGCAAGACGGCGTGGCGGCCGACCGCGCCGAGCGCATCGCCGACCAGGGCGACCAGCCCGAGACCGCCGAATCCGAAACCGCCACCGAAACGGTCGAGCCGACCCCGAAGGCGCCCGTACTCGAGGAGTTCGCGAAGCCGAGCGAGGCACCGCCGCAACTCGAAGAGGGTCGCAACGGCTACAAGATCATCCAGCTTGACGAGAACGGCAAGCCGGACCCGCGCAAGGTGCGACAGATGACGCGCGTGACGACGTTCGTCGGGAACATCGACGACGAGTCGGCGCTGACCGACTGGCTGCACCGCCTCCTCGCGGTCGGCATCTCGTCGGACGCCGCCGAGTTCGTGCCGCTCGTGAACGATCTCGTGCACCGCCGCGACGTGAAGATCGCGAAGGCGCAGAAGGCCGACCGCAAGGGGAAGCTCGGCATCGGCGAGGTGGCGCAGATCACACGCGACGCCGAGAAGGAATTCAAGGATGCGATGAAGGCGCTCGTCGAAGACGCGCTCGACCGCGCTGGCCGCCACGACAAGGCTGACGCCGGCACGAACCTGCACACCCTCGCGGAAGTCGCCGACGAAAAGGGCGTCGACGACGTGCGTGCGATGCACGAAGCCGAGGAGATCAGCGCTACCGACCTCGCTTCGATCGAGGCGTACGCCGAGCGCATGGCGCGCCTGAACGCGAAGGTGATCGAATCCGAAGCGGTCGTCGTCAACGACGCCATGGGATACGCCGGCCGCCTCGACCGGATCATCATGGCGAAGCTGCCCGAGCTTACGATCAACGGAGTCACGCGCCCGGCCGATCAGCGTGCGCGCCGGTACGTCGCCGACATCAAGTCCGGACGCGTCGACCTCGGCGCCGGGAAGATCGCGCGCCAGCTTGCCGCGTACGCGCTCGGCGACCTGTATGACCTCGAAACGGGCGAGCGGCGCCGACACTCCGCGGCGCGCGATGTCGCGCTCGTCTTCCACCTCCCCCAGGGCGAAGGCGTATGTCGCGTACACCCGGTCGATATCAAGGAGGGCGCGCGACTGCTCAAGCTCTCCGCCGAAGTCCGTCGCGCGCGCAATACCGGACGGAAGACCATCGACACGTCGGTTGACATCGCCGACCCCGAGCCCGCCACGCCGGGCGAGACGAACGAAAGTGAGATGAGCAATGAGTGACGCACAGCCCGACACGCCCGTCGCCTTGACGGCGGGGCAGATCATGAATGCACTACGCATCCGCAACGAGGTCGCTGAGCGCATGAATCGAGTGAATCGATCGACGTCCCGAGGCGAGAAGGTGAGCATCGAGGCTGCGAAAGTGATCGCCGAACGATTGATCGAGCTCGGCTACATCGACACGGCGAAGGTGCACGACGCGATCGTGAGCGAGAAGGGTGAGCCGAACGAAGGTGTCGACGACCTCTTCGACGACTGACCACCAGACCGAGCCGCCGCCGCGCGGTGATGCCCTCGACGGGGCGGCGGCGGCTCACTCAACTCGGCATCACCGAGAACCCAACACGAGAGAAAGGGCCATCATGGCTAAGGACAAGAGCAAGGGCGACGAGTTCGCGAAGCCGAGCGAGGCGCCCGCCACGGGCGGCGACGGCTGGAAGGCCGAGAGCGAAGACAACGTCGGCGAGCTTCTGCTCATCACGCCGCTGCGCGAGGAGACCGTCAAGGGCTTCGAGGGTAAGGACGCCGAGGTGATCGTCGCCGACGTCGTCGTACTCAACGAGAAGAAGCCCGCCAAGAGCGACGAGCACGATGAGGTCTACTTCTTCGGCGGCTGGACGAAGGGCGCGCTTCGCGGCTACATCGGCGAGCGCCGCGTGCTTGCCCGGCTGGAACGCGACAAGTCGAAGGGGCGCGGCGGCAACGCCGCATGGGTCCTCGAGGACGCCGACGAGGATGACATCGAGGTCGCACGCGACTACCTCGCCTCGCTCGACCCGTTCGCGCAGAAGGGCGCGTCGAAGTCGGACGACGAGAACGACGACGCGCCGAAGGCGAGGAAGAAGGACAAGAAGAAGAAGGACAAGGGCGAGTAGCCCCCACGAACCCCCGACAGGCGGGCGTCGAGCCTCCCCCGGCCTCGGCGCCCGCCGCTTCGATTCTGAAAGGATCACCGCATGGACATCTACGAGAAGGACGATGAGGCGCACGTCGTCATCGACATCGATCGCGCGCGCGACGAGTTGCGTCGTAGCGCCGGGATCCACAATCGCGACGACCGTCGCGCCGCCGTCGCTGAGGTCACCGCCGCGGCGCTGCTCGACATTGCCCTGTCGCTGCGCCCGCTCGCCGCTGAGGCGTACGCCGCAATGCACGGCGCGCACTTCGTCCAGGGCACCGTCGAGGAGGGGCCGAGCGATGAGGAGCGTGACTTCCTTGTCGTCGGCGATCTCGTGCACGTGGAGGGCGACACGGAGCCCGGAGAGGTCGTCAAGCTCGGCGTCGATCAGGCCGAAGTCTACGCCGACGTGCACTTCGCCAGCGGTGCCGATAAGCGCTACTGGCAGCGTGAGCTCGTGCGCCTCCGCGGCGACAAGGTCGAAGACGACGAAGGCGGCGAGTCCGGCGATGAGCCGATCGACTACGGCCGCCCGGTGCACGCCGAGGAGGTCGACGACATCGACAGTGACTTCGACAGCGACGCGCATCCCGCCGCCGAGTCAGCGCTCGACGTGCTCAAAGCCAACGAGGCGGCGCGCAAGGCCGCGAAGAAGAAGGGATCGAAGTCGTGAGCCGCGGGTCGGACGCACGGCGTCAGCGGCGGTCAATGAAGCGTCACGGTATCGCGCTCGTCGATCGCGTATCGATCGAGGCCGACGCTCTGGCGGCGGCCGTGGCGAAGGGCGCGAACCTCGTCGACCTCGTCGCTTACCACGTGAGCGAGGCACTCACTCGTCTCGACGCTCAGGGCGGCGACGTGCTCGGGCGGACCGCCGTCACGATCGGCGAGCATCCGGATTTCCCCGGCGCGGTGACGATCGAAGCGAAAGTCGCCACGCTCAAGCGCGAGCCGGGCGACGGGTGCGACTGCCCGGTCGATCACACGGACGGTGGTGACGATGATGACTGACAACATCTGTCGTGCGTGCATGGGACAGGGCGAAGTCGAACTCGGCCCTGGCGTCGAGGGCGACGGTACCCAGGTCGTCCGATGCCTCGCGTGCGACGGGACGGGTGACGGCGGAACAGTGATCGTCCTGGGCGAGAAGTGAAGCGCCGCATGATGGCCGCGAAGCGCCGCCGTCGCATCCGCAAGGCGATGCGCGGTTTCCGCACGTATACGTCGGGCCGCTTCGTTACGCCGCACGGGGTCGTCGAGATCATCAAGGTTCCGCGGGCGCGATAGATGCCCTCGCCCTGCAAGGAGTGCGGACGCCGCCCTAAAGCGCCGTCGCGTCACCGCTGCCTGACGTGCCAGCTTCGGCACGAGCCGATCGGCGACCAGGTGACGGCGGCGCGGCGGCGCCTCGCCATGGTGCCCGAGGAGATGCGCGTCAAGCGGTCGAAGAAGATCGAGGCGCAAGCGCCGAGCGGCACGTCGTGGTGCGCCGGCTGCCAGTCGTTCCGTGACGTGATCGATTTCGGCAAGGGCGCGACGCAGTGTCGCGCGTGCCTGTCCGCACGGACGCACGGCGCGATGGTCGAGAAGGTCTACGGCATCACGAGCGACGAGTACGATCGCCTGCTCGAGCTGCAAGGCGGCCGGTGTGCGATCTGTCGCGCGCGGCCGAAGTCGAAGCGCCTCGCCGTCGACCATGACCACAAGAGCGGCGCCGTCCGCGGGCTGCTCTGCTCCCGGTGTAATCATGATCTCCTCGGCTCGGCGTGGGATTCGCTCGCGCTCGCGACGGCGCTCTGGCACTACATGAACACTCCGCCCGTCTCGGGCGAGTGGTCGTCACCTGAAACGGCGCCGCCTCTCGTCGCCGATCCGAGCGGCGCTGTGGCTCGATCTGAGCGACTAGATCCCGTCGAGGGTATCGTCACCTCGCCGGGGGCACGTTCGTCCAGCACGCGCAGCGACGCCGCCGCGCCGACCACATGCACGAGACCCCACGTCCTCCCGACAGGCGCCGAAGCGGTGCCGGGAAAGCGCGGGGTCTGGCGTGTCTACGTCGAAGACGACTCCGACGTGCCCTTCTGAGTCAGTCCTTCGGAACGTTCGGCGTCGTCACGACGAGACCGAACAGGCCGGCGAGGAACGACGTCACGGCCGTCGCGGGCACAAGCCACGTCGCGAAGTCGAGCTCGGGCGACGCAGCGTCGAGGACGCCGGCCGCGGGGAAAACGATGAGCGCGATGCCAAGTGCCCAGTTGGCCGCCTTGCGGACGTGCGGGTTCGAGACGACGACGTTCGGCGTCGCGCTCGGGGGAGTGTTGTCGGTCATGATGCTTCCTTCTCTCGTTCGTGGTAGTGAGTCAGGCGCCCGGCTCGGCGCTCGCGCAGAAGCAGGTACAGCTTAGACGTGAGCGCCGACAGGAGGAAGAGCGCAATGGGAAGTCGCAGATACTCGGGAGCGCGCTCGCCCGCGAGCATCGCGTACGAGATGAGCGAGAGGAGGGCGGCGACGGACAGGGCGTAGAGGAACACGACCCATCCCAGCGGCTCGCGCCACCACGAGCGGGGAGGGCCGAACGCGAAGACGGCAACGAAGATGAGCGCCACGAAGGCGCAGAGCATGAGAACGATGTCGGAGACGTCAGGCATGATTCCCTCGGAAGATGTGTCGGAGCTTGGTCACGTAACCGTTCTTCTCGCCGAAAGCGTGCATCGACGTGAAGAGGGGGGCGGTCTTTCGCACCATAGCATCCGCTTCTCGACGACGTTCGCGTGCGCGCTGTAGGTCGGCGCGCGCCTGCGCAACCTCACGCTTGCCGGTGTTCTCGATGTCTTCGGGGATCATTGGGCCGCCTCCCTGGCCGCCTCTTCGATGGATTCGAGGGCATGTACGTTTGTCGCCATAACCTCTGCGAGGCCATCGTACTGCTCGGTGATACGATCCGCCCGTTGCCGATCTTCGCGCGCGGCCTCCACCTGTAGCCGATACGCCTCATCCTTGTCGGCAAAGCGGTCGGCGGCGGCGCGTCGCTCGATCTCGGCGGCGGCGTCCTTCTGGGCGATCTCGCGCGCGTGGTGCTCGACGAGGTCGGCGACGCGGCGAAGGTGCTGCCCGCGCGTCATGAGCCTGTCGGTGAGGATCGCCCACGCGAGAATGCCGACGCCGGCAACCTGCAAAAGCCCGTCCACCGTCGCCGTCCCCGTAAACCACGCCCAGAGGTTCGGCGTGGACGTGGAGACGTCAGCGAGAAGGTGCACGCTGCGAAGTCTATCCGTCGACAGCCGGAACGCCCTCGCCGAGCACTTCGATACGGAGGGCGGGCGACTGGAAGACAGCTTCGCACGGGTCGACGTTTCCAGCCGCCACCCAGAAGCCGACGTAAGCGCTGATCTGGTACGGGCCGGGGTTGATCTCCGGATCGATTTCGACGATGTCGGAGAGCGCCATGGGGAGCCCCTGTCGCTGATCCGTGTAGACGCGCGCCGTGCGCTGGCCGAGGCCGTATGCGGGGATCGTGACGGCGTTGCCATCGACGATCGAGTACCCGAGGTAGGCGATGACGAAGCTGCCGCCCGGAGTGATCGACACCTCGCCCGCCGTGACGTCGAGTGCGATGCGGCCATACGGGATCTCGAAGGCCGATAGCCGCATGAGCGGCGTCGTCGCGTACCAGTGCACAACGGCATCATTCGCGACGGTCCCGGTCGAATAGGTGCCACCCGCGACGCCGTCTGTCTTGAGATTGGCGAGATACGTTAGTGTCCGGAGTAGCGTGTCGGTCGAACCGATGTTCTGCCCCGCGGTCGGTCGCGACAGGTCGTCGAGTTGACGGTCGACGCCGCCCATCCAGTCGGCGAGCCACCCGAGCTCGAGGGGGAGATTCCCGCGACGAGTACGGCTACCGCGCGCCATCTAGATCACCTCGCATTCGATCGCCATGTCGAGCCCCGTCTCGTCGCCCTTGATGCCCGTGATGCGAACCGTGAACGACTCAACGAGGTACGGGTGGTCGGGTGGCACGTCAATGAGCACCGTATCGCCCGGAGCGAATTCGCCGAGTCCCGGCTTCGCATCGCCGCGGACGGTGAAGCTGAGCGACCGAACGTAGCCGCGCGCGTACTCGGCGAGGCGAATCGCGTGACCGTCCAACGTCGCCTGACGCGAGATGTCGTTGCGCGAGGTGTCGACGAGATCGGTCGGCGGGTAGCCGCTGCCCGAGACGAGATCGGCATTCAGTACGCGCGACAGGACGGTGATGTCTTCGCTCTTCCCCGATGCCATCCACACGGCGGTCGCGAAGCTGTCGGTCGAGTCCGTCACCTTGAGGCCGGAGATCGGTGACTGATCCCCGAGCGACCACGAGCCGCGATCCTGCCCAAGGCGAGGATTCGCCGCCGTGCCGTGGCGCATCGGATAGACGAGCGACAGGCCATCCGGCGCGCGCTGAGCGTCGAAGGCGAAGTCGGGGCCGCCCTCCACTTCGGATAGGTCAGAGAGAGCGTCGCCGATCATCTTGAAGTCGGTGAAGGCGTAGTTGCGCTCATGCACGCCCGTTTCATCGGCGGGGAGGATGAACGGCGTGGGCGCGCCGGGCCACGCCAGGCGCTGCGCGACGAGCTTCTTCCCGATCGTCCCGAGCGACCACCCGGTGAGGGAGGTATTCAGCGAGGCGTTCGGCACGCCGTTGACGATGAGTGGGGCGGTGCGCGCCGAGGCTGGCGCGATGATCGAACGACCGAGCCATGACGATTCGACGCCAGCCGCCGAGAGCGCAAGCGTCTGGGCGTCCTCATCCCACGTGCGGTCGTCGCCGACGAGGCCCCACGCGAGAATGCGATCGTTGTCGTCGCGTGCGAGAAGGATCGTCTTCTGCGGCTCGCTGGCGGCGCGAATGTCGAGCGACCGCGTATCGATGTCGCGAAGGTCGACGGTGCACGAAAGGATGTCGGGACGGTTCAGGAGCGCCGCCCAGTTGGCGCCCTCCATCACGGGAAGGTCGATGATCGGCCCGCCCGTGACGAAGTCCGCGAGGGCGTAGGAGACGCCGGGCATGGCGTTATCCCGCCGCGGATGTCGGCGTCATCTGCACGGCGTGCCAGGGGATCGTGTACGTGGAGATCCACCCACCCGCAAAGGCCATGCGTGCAGTAAAGCCCCCCGTCGTGACGTTGACGGCGGCGGCCGAGAGCGTCGATCCCGACGTATTGGCTTGAGTGCCAACGAGCACGAGCGGGGGCTGCGTGAACCGGCCGGCGGGGAAGGAGACCGCGACGTCGAGATAGTTCGCGCCGCCCGAGCTGCCGAAGGTAACCGAGCCGGCGGCTTCGGCGAAGGTCTGCATCGCCCACGCGCTGCCGGTCCACTCGTAGAGGTTGCCGCCGATAACATAGGCGACCTGACCGGAGGTGGCCGATGTCCACGCGGTGAGCTCGGCGAGCGTGCGGAAGGGTACGACGCCGCCACGCATCGCGGTCATCTGATACGTCTCGGTGAGGACGTTCGATCCGCCGTTCGCGGCCGATGTCCCGGCGTAAACGCGAAGCGTGCCGAGCTCAAGAGCGCCGGTCGGGATGGCGGGCTTCGTCGGCGTCGCCGCGGCCGTGCCGTCCGTCGTGCCGAACGTTGGAAGCGCGTCCCCGTCTCCGGTCGTGTCGTCGTTATGCTTCACCCAGATCACGGTGATGCGCGAGTTCGACGCGGGCGCCGCCGCGATCGGAACGTTCACCGTCCCGTCGTTCGTGAAAATCGACACGCCGTCCGCCTTACCCTTCGACGTGACGAATTCGGCCGCCGCGACGGCAACGTTCATCGTCGCGAGGGCGGTGAGGAGCCCCGACGCGGGGCCGAGCACGCCGACGCGAGGCGAACCGTCCACGTTCGCGACGACCTTCGCCATGTCGGCGCGACGGCCGTCGAGAGGGACAGGGGCGGCGTTCTGGATCGGGACCGCCTTTGTGAGTGTCATGCGCTCATCCTCTCATCACAGGTACGCCGATGCGGCGTAGAGGGTCATCGTTGGAGTGCCCGAGGTGCCGCCGAGCGGGTTGACCTGATAGCGGCGTGTAGCCCCGGGCGGAATCAAGAACCACTGACGCTTCGATAGGAACGCCGACACGTCGCCCGCGCCGATCGTCGCTCGTTGCGTCCGTGAGTCGAGCACGACGATGTCGCCGATGCTCGTGTCCCGCTCGAAGACGATCTCGCGCCCGGTCTCAACTTCGGTCACGCGAAAACCGTTCGCGAAGCCGCCCGCGTCGCCGATCTCGATTCGGGGGAGCGTGGGGGCGACGCCACCGTTCGCAAACGACACCTGGCCGATTGTGCCTTCGGTTCCCCAGTCCCAGAAGAGTCCCGACACCGCCGACCCGAGCGGCCATGTGAGACCACTGCCGGCAGTCGGCATCCCGGTCCCGTCGCTCGTCTCGGAGCCATAGCGGCGCGGGTCGGGGGCGACGAGGGAGATGTCGAACGGGAAGTGATCGAAGCCGTATTGGAACGGGGCGACGAGGTCGAGAAGCCACACGGTGCGCTCTGTCGTTCCGAGCTCGTCGGTGACGCGCATTCGGATCGCCTGGCCGTCTGCGAACATCGACGACAAGCGCTGACGGGCGACGAGGGCGAGCGTCGGCGTTGTGCCGTAGAACTGTCCCACGAGCACGGGGCGGTGCTCCCTCGTGAAGACCTGACCAAGCCCGTATGCACCGTGCGCGTTCGGTCGCTTCGCGAGCCTCGGGTCGGTCTCGGGAAGGCGGTACCAGGCGTTCAGCGTGACGTTGTCGTAGACCCAGCCGTCAGCGGTCACGGGGTCGGCCGCGAACGTGATCGAGTCCATGTCGGAGATGAGTTCGACGATCGTCATCGCACGCCCGCTTTCGCCAGTCGCAACGCCTGCGAGACGCGCTCTCCCGACCCGAGCGGGTCGCGCGCCTCGTGAATCTCCAAGTGCCCAATCATCGGCGCATCGCCGCGCCCGGCCGCGCTCCCCGCCGAGGAGGGCGACGGATAGGCGGTGGCGCTCGCGCCAGGAGCGTACCGGCTCGCCGGAGCGCCGTTCTCGTCACGGAAGCGCAGCGCCGAGGTGATCGAAATCGGAACGGCGAAGCCGCCTTCCTCGACACCGGATGCGAACTGTTCAGCGATCGCCTTTCCAGACCGCCCGAGGTTCGTCCACCCCTGACCGCTTAGCGGGCCACGCTTCGCGGGCGAGTTCGGAAAGAAGCCAGCCGCGAAATCAACGATGCCCGCGACGGCGTCGCCGACCGGCCCGAGCATCTGACGGATTCCGGAGATGAAGCCTTGAATGAGCGAACGTCCGGAGTTGACGAGCCACGACCCGACGCCCGAGAAGACGCCTTGCACGCGCCCGGGAATTCCGCCAAGGATTCCCAATGCATTGCCGACCCACGTACCGATGCCGTTAGCCATGGAGCGCACGGAGTTGACGACACCGTTGAACGCGTTTCGGGCACCGTTGTAGAAGCTCCCCGCCGCGCTCGACGTACGCGACATGCTGCCCACGAATTGATCGAGCGTCCGGTCGCCCGACAGCCAGCCGAAGAATCCATTGACGACCGTCCAGATATCGGCGACCAGGCGAGTGTTATCGATCAGTAGCGGGGAGAGGGCAACGAGTGCCTGCGTCACGGGCGGAATCGCTTCGGTACCGAGGCGCACGAGATCGGGAATCAGCGGCGCCACGGCGAGGATGAGGTCAATGAACGCCGGCGTCGACTCCGCGAGGGCGTCGCCGAGCATCGGCCCGACGACGTCGATCGTTTCGTTCAGGATGGGAATCAGCGACGTGTTCGCAAACTCAGTCAGCTGCAGCATCGCGGGGAGGAGCGCTTCACCGAGGCGAGCGCGCGAGTTCTCAAGCTGCGCCGCAAGCGTGCGCTGCTGATTCGCGAGACCGCCGCTCGTGCGCTCGAAGTCGCCCGCCGCGACGGCACCCTGCTCAAGGATCTCGGCCTGAGCCGCGAGGACGCGCTGCTGCTGCGTGAGTGAACCTGTCCCCTCGTAGATCCCCATTGCCATTGCGCGCGCCTTGAGCGTCGCGTCGTCGAGAAGGACGCCGAAGCGGCGCAGCGGCTCCGACTCCCCGCGGAGCCCGGCGCCGATCGCCTCAATGGCTTCGGCCGGGTCGGCGTCATAGAACGACGCGAAATCGGACGCAAGACGGACAAGGCTCTCGGAGAAGACGGCGTTGTCCTTGCCGGCGAGGCCCGCCGCCTGGCCGTAAACGCCGATCGTCTGCGCGGCTTGCAGGGCGGCGAGTTCACTCTGGCCGATGCTCGTCGCCGTCGTTTCGGCGAAAGCCTTAATCGTCGTCGAACCTTCACCGAAGACCTGATCGATAGCGGTACCAGCCTCGACGAGGCTCGACGCCGTCTCGATCCCCTGCATGGCGAAGTCGACCGCTGCGCGCAGACCCGTCCCGACCGCCTGTCCGACTGAACTCACGATGCTCGTCGCGATACCGGCGACGGCGGTCCCCAGGAAGGAACCGCCGAATGCGCCGAGGAAGGTTCCGCTTGAACGACGGCCGGCGCTGTCGAACGGCCCCTGATTGCCGCTGATGTCATCGGCGACCTGCCGCGGGATGCGCTTGCCGTCAGCGGTGATCTCGACGATGCCCTCGGCCACCACGACGCTCATGCGTTCACCCTACTCGCGCGACAGCCAGCCATCGCGCTCAAGCTCGGCCAGCGCGTCGCTTGCCGAGGCGGCGTCCGCGACGCGCTTCGCTTCTTCGCGTTCGCGGGCGATCTCCTCGAAGAGGCGCGCACGCATCGCGCCGGGATAGGCATGTAGGCGACGAGCGAGAGAGAAGAAAGTGACGGAGTCGAGCGCTCGCCAATCAGCAACGCCGTGGAGCGCCGAGAGGTCGCTCGTGACGTCGTCGTGATAGTCGAGTATCCAGTCAATTTCCGCTCTCCGCTCTTCGATCAGCCTTTTGGGGCCGAGAGTCCCCCGAGCACCACGTCGCGGCACTTCATCATGATCGGCAGAAGCGCGTCGCCCGCATCGGGCTCGGCGGCGAGCGCCATGTACCCCGCCTCCCCGATCGCCTCTTCGAGGAGCCACGACATCGCGATCTCCGTGCCGTGAAGGCGTGCCTGGCGCAGGAAAGCCAAAGCGAGACCGGCGTGCGGCTTAGCCGGCATCGTGTACTCGATCGCCTCCTCGTCGCCGCGCTCGATCGAGAAGAGCACGACGCGCTCGGGCGCGTCGTCCCAGTCGTCATGCTTGATGACGGGCGGGACGTACAGTGCAGAAGCCTTTTCGGTCATGTCCTGTCTTTCGTTTCGGGGGTAGTGTTCGGGGGATGCCGGGGCGGGCGACGGATCAGCGTCGTCCGCCCCGGTCGGTCACGCTTCGGTCTCGTCTTCGATCTTGAGAGCCTTGATCGACGCGCTGACCCAGTGCAGGGCGAACGTGACGGGAATGACCGTCTGACCGTCCTTCGTGTACGCCATGGCGATGTTGCCGGTCTGCAACGTCTTGCGCAGGATGATCCGGCGACGGAGGCCGCCCGGGGCGAGGCCGTCGAGAAGCACGGCGCCGTAGTCGGGCGAGAAGGCGCTCTCGTCGTTGTCGAGCTCGACGACGTCGCTCGTCGGCGCGGTGTTGTTCATCGCGCGCGCCAGGTTCTCAAGCGTCGGCTCAGCGAGCGAGGTGGCGACGTTGATGCTGCGCCCCGTGCGCTTGCGCCCGACGACGTCGATGATCTGATCGACGGTGAGGTCGGCGAAGGTCTGCTCGATGTTGAGCGTGACGCCCTCCTTCGTGCCGCCGAGGTCGGTCCACCCGACGCCGGGAGCAGTGTCGATGTCGGCGGGCTCGGTCGCCCCGAAGGCGCCCGCGTAGATCGTCGCCGGCCCCTGGATGAGGTTGGTAGCGGTGACGGTCATGCGTCAGCCCTCCTTCTTCTCGGTCGTCTTCTTCTCGTCCTTCGCCAGGAGCCCCTGGCGCTTAAGGTCGAGGAGTTCGGCGTCGTTGACCGTGAGCACCTTGTCGGGCTCGATGGTCGTCCGTACCTTGTGCGTTGCCACGGTCGGCCTTCCTTCCATTCTCGTGATCGTTCTCGGGGGTCTAGGCGGCGGCCCGCGTCCAGTCGAGCGCCATGTCAAAGGTGATTCGCGCGTAGCCACTTGGGTCGTCGGTGACCTTCGAGGGCTCAGAGTAGAGATAGGCGGCCTGCACGCGCGCGGGGAGGTATGCGGCGGGAAGTTCGACGGGCCGCCCGTACGCCTGCACGTCTTCGGTCGCGTTGCGAATGAGCTCGGCAAGGCGGGCGGCCTTGTTCCACGGCGGCTTCGTCGTCACGTTCCCGGCCGCGTCCATGCCGACCGCCCAGCAATCGACCTGCACGATGGGGCGACGGGTGAACGTGTCGATGTCGGGGATGCCCGTCACGGCTCGCGCGGTGACGAAGCCTGCCTCCGCCCACAACGAAGCGTCGCTCGGGAGAGCGGTCGCGACGCTGCCGGCGTCGAGAAGCGGCACGCGCTGACGCAGCCACGCGACGGCGACGAGGTCACTCGTGGGGAGGTAGGCGCTCAACGGGATGCTCATCGCGAGCCCCGATCGCGAAGGCGCGAGCGCCGCGTCGTGACCTGAATGACGCCATGACGCGAGACTCCAGTCCCGGAGTAGTTCAGGTCGCCCGCGCGCGTCTGAGCGAAGGCGGGGCGCATGTACGGCTGCGCGCCCATCTTCGAGGTGCCGCGCTCGACCATGAGCGCGTAACCGACATCGCCGCCGCCCGCCCCGATGGTCGTCGTGATCTTCGCGCCGCTGCGCTCGGTGACGGTGTCGATCGTGTCGTGCAGCGCCCACGAGCGCTTCGGCACGAGCCGCTGCATCCGAGAGGCGACGGCCTGTCCGAGGTTCGCCATCTTCGGTTCGATCTGCCGGGCGATCTCGGCGCCGTCCGTGACGCGGGTGATGCGAATGCGCGTGTCCACTGACGGCACCTCCTCTACGTTGGCGTCTGCGTGAGGCGACCCGTTTACGGGGTCGTGAGCCTCACGCCCAGAGTAACGGATGCGCGCCCCCCGAGGCCACGCGGCGTCCGTGTCGTTCGATCGAGATCGTAGATTCGCCCGTCGCGAAGATCCTGGATACGGTCGCCCGGCTGAACGGGAACGTTCGGCGGCACGCGGACGCTGAGCTTGCGCACGGCTCGCCACGTCAACGACGCTTCGTCGTATTCGGAGCCGGGGCGCTCGATCAGTGACATGGGGAAGTTCTCGAAGCCGGCCACCTTCTCGACGCCCTCGACGACGTCGCCGAGCGAATTCTCGGTCTGCGTCCCGCGGATAAGCGCGCCGCGGGTCGTGGCGATCACAGCGACGACCAGGGGAGCGAATCGTCGAACGCCTCAGAGGCCGTGTCGACGCCGGTCGCACGTGTCGCGCCGTGACCGCCCGGGGCGAGCGCGCGGATGCCGCGCCACGACAGTCGGCGAAGGCACTTGCGCGCGAGCGGCGACAGGAGGTGCGAGTCGGGGTTGCGGTACGCCGCCGACGCGCCGTCCTGCGTGACGCTCGACACGTCTTCGCGCGAGAAGAGGTCGGGCTGATTCTTCACGAACGCAGCCTGGTAGCACGTCGCGAGCTTGAGCCAGTACCGATCGCGGTCGGAGATGTCGGAGCGCTCCACCTCTTCGATGAGGCCCGTGACGGATTCGAGCACACCGACAGCGATCGTGCGATGCATCTCGGTCACCGTCTCGCCGGTCTTCGCGACGACGTCTGCGACAGAGGCCCAGGGGGTTGCGGCCATGATCCCGCCTTCCGATAGAGCGAGGGGCGGCACCCCCCGAAGAATGCCGCCCCTCGTCGATGACCGTCGTTACTCGGTCGCCTTGTCGCCGGTCGAGCCGACGTAGTTGGTTGCGCCCTCCGCGTCACCGTCAGCGGCGACCACGCGCGGCGTCGGCGCGTCACCCGCGGCGTCGTGCGCCGGGATGACGGGAACGGCGTACGTGAGCACCCACGACTCGCCGTCCGGGTGACGCTTCGCCCGCTTGAACGCCGCTTCGCCAGTCGGCCACATGCCGGCGTCGATCGCGTACTGCCGCGTCGCCGCCTTGTTGGGCTCGTGGTCGAAGCCGTTCGCTTCGGTGTACGGGTTGCGCGAGTTGTCGACCGAGCCCGGCCCGAGAACGAAGTCCTTCTCGTGCGTGGTGCTCGGCGACTGCATGTCGACGCTGCGCGCCGCGACCTCGACGTCGTTCGGCACGCGCGGGTCGGCGACGTCCTGGCCGGGCTTGACACCCTCCGTCGCCTCGGCGTGCTCGGCCGGCGTGGTGAGGTCGGCCTTGTTGGTCGTCTTCTTCGCCATGTCTTTGCCCCTTCGATCAGGTGGCCGACGAGGCGGGGAGCGTTACGGCGTCCCCGCCTCGAAGGGTCACGCGGCGTTGATGACTTCCAGCACGGCCCACGCCTTGACGTTGCCGAGCGCGAACGCGCGGCGGGCGCGCACCTTGAGGATCGTCTCATCGGTCAGTGCCGAGAGACCGTCGCGACCGTCGATGACGACCGACTCGACACCCGAGCGCTTGCCGACCATGGCGAAGTCGGGGTTGCCGAAGAAGATCAGCGGGTTACCCGCCGCCCCCTTCGCCCCCGCGCCGCCGATGGTCGCCGCCTGCGAGGCCGACGCGGTCGCCGCGGTGACGGCACCCTGCGACCACAGGATCGGGTACCCGAAGAGCGTGTCGGGCGAGTCCTGTCGCGGCGACGGCTCGAAGATCGGGTTGCCCTGCGTGTCCTTGAGCTTGCGGATGATGCCCTTGAACACCGGGTGGGCAACGAAGATGTTGTTGGCCGCACCGTAGCCCGAGCCCTCGATCTTCGACGCGAGATCGGAGAGGTTGTCGTACGTGATCGCGTCCTCGGCCGAGGCGTGATTCGCGTTCGCCGTGTAGCCGACCGCGGCATCCGCCGAGGTGATGGCACGATAGATCGACGTGAACGGAACGGTGGAGCCGTTCGCCGCGGCGGTCGTGCCGAAGACGGCCGAGTCGAGAAGGACGCCGAAGCTTCCGGCCCACGACAGCTTCTTCGCCTCGATGATGTTGGCGATCTGGTCGTCGATGTCCTCTTCGGCCAGACGGAGCGCCGAGCCGAACTTGATCGCGGTGAGGGTGACCTCGTCGTTCGCGGCGGTGTCCTCGCCGTACGCGGCGCCCTTCGCGACCACGGCGACGGACATGTCGGCCATGCGCGGTTCGGTCTTGGTCGCGCCGTTCATGGGGACGGAGCGGAGGCGGGATTCGGCGACCGAGTACCACTCGATGCGGCGAATGACGTCGGAACCCTGCTCGTCGCGGAGCCAGGCTTCCATGGTGTTACGTGCCACGGGGCGCTTCCTTTCGGGAATGAGTCGACTCCGCGATGTCGTTGACATCGGGGCTCATCCCGAGCGCGCGCCGTCCGGCGTTGCCCATACCGTAGCACGACGAAGCGCCCCGGCGTTGGGGACCGAGGCGCTTCGCGTGTCGAGCCGCTGGAGACGGACGACTGCTTCTAGGAGGAAACGCTATTAGCGTACCACTATCACGAGCGGCCGAGCAACTGCGCCGCCGCCTTCTCGCTGGCGGTCTTCGGCTTGCGCGCCACGTCGCGCCCGTCGCGGTCAGCTTCGCCCGCGACGGACTCGCGCTTGCGCCGCTTGCGCGCGAAGAGCGCCGGCACGGCGGTCTTGAGATCCTCGATCGCGTCCTCGATGCCGTCGAGCCCGTCGTCGTCGAGATCCATGTCGTCGAGGTCGAGCGACCGAATGGCGTAGTCGAGCGACTCGGTGGCGACGCCGGCCGAGCGTAGAGCGGCCCGAGCCTCGGAACGCTTCGCGCGGATCGTGCCGGCCTTCTCGCCTTCGCGGCGAGCCTCCTCGCGCACAGTGTCGAGATCCGGCGCGTCGTCGTCGTCATCCTTCTTCTTCGGCTTCGGCTTGCGCGCCTCTTCGAGCTCGCGCTCGCGCTCGCGCAGGCGACGGCGGCGCTTCGCGCTCTGGCCGTTGGCGGTCTTGAGCGAGGCGCGGGTCTTCTTGAGCTCTTCTCGGAGCTCGTCTTCGCTCAAGTCAGCGAGGTCGTCGCCGTCCTCCTCGGCGTCGTCCCCGTCTTCGTTCTCGTCGCCACCGTCCGCGTCGGTGTCCTCATCGCGTGCGAGCATCTGCGCCTCGGGGTGCGGCGACCAGGCGAACGCCGGGCCGTGTTCGAGCGGAAGGAAGTCGGTCATCTTGTCTGCCATGTCGGCCTTTCCTTTTCGGGGGTCGTCGTTCACTCGGCGAGGTCGTCGAGCCCGGAGGGGATCGCCTTCGCGTCCTCGGGCGTCTCCTCGATCGCCTCGCCCACGGCGGTCAGGTCGCGACCGCCCGCGAGCACGGTCTTCTCGACCGCCTCACGCAACGCGGCGCCGGAAACCTCTTCGGCCTGCCGTCCGCCGTTGAGCTCCTTGTAAAGCTGCGCCGTCGCGAGATCGCGGATGCGCGCGAGGTCGCCGTTCGGGTAGAAGTAGATCCAGAGCGGGCTGTCGTCGGGCATGTCGCCATGCTTGAAGAAGCGCGCCCCGGGCTGCTGCATGTAGAGCCGGTCCACGCGATAGGCCATTCTTACGAGCTCCTGGGCCGGGGTGCGCCCGTTTCGGAACGTGATGCCGTGCCAGACGCCCTGGGCGATCTCCTTGACGGTGGGCATGTCGTCTTCTCCTCCCGCCCCCGCGGGGACGCCTTCGTATCGGTGATTATCCAAGTGCTCGAAGTGCTCGAAGTGCCACTCCTCGACGAGGGTCCACACTCCGTCGATCCACCGGTAGACGGTGCGCCGCCACCCGTGGTCGTGCATGATCGCGAGGATGCGCTGCGCCTCATCGGAGTCGACCGCGCCGCCCTCCTGGTGCACGCTCGGCGTATTCGGGGAGAGTGCGATCGGGTATCCGTCGCGGAGGTACTTCTGATACCACTCGTTCTGTCGGCCCCATGTGCGGCCGGCTTCGGTGATCTGGATCGGGTGCCCGATTTGCCGGTCAATGCGGAAGATCGAGTTGGCCGGCTTGCGGTCCAGCCAGCCCCGGCCGTAGCCGAGGTCAACGAACTCGCCCGGATAGACGTACATCACGCATCCTCGAAAACGAGCGCGCCCGCGTCGTCCAGCGTCGCCTTTACGAGCCCGTCGCCGTCGAGGTCGGCCGACCCGCCGATGTCGAGGATGATGTGCGGCGGTGCGCCGTCTGCGGCCAAGATCGCGCGCAGCGCGTCATGGTCCGGGATCGCTTCGGGGGTCACCATGGCGCGATCGTACCACTAGGGGCGCCCGCGCGTCGTGAACTCGCCCCGCTTCACGGCCGCGGCGGCGTACGCCTTGACGCTCTTCGGCGCCTCGACGCCGCGATCAAGGAGGCGCGCAGCGGCGTCGACCCGCGTCGCCATCGACTCGGATTCGAGCGAGAAGCCGCGGAGCACGGAGCGATCGGCCTCACGACGGAGCGCGTCGGCGTAGCCCTGATCGTTCAACGCCTCGACCTGGCATCGGCAGTGCGGATGCGCGGGCGGGTACGGGATCGCCTCGGTGACGGATGAGCGACGGCCGTACGATCGGCCCGCCGGGAAGTCCTCGCCAGGCTTCGTCACGCGCCCCGAGTACGCGAGACACGTGACGCACGCATTCGTCTCGGCAACCCAGACGGTCGGAAGCTCGGCGGCGTCGGCCGCGGCGGTCGTCCCGGCGTTGCCGGCGCGGTTGACGAGCGTCGTCACGTCGCGCGTGACGCGGTTCGCCGCGGCATTGACGGGTGCCATGACCTCTTCGGGCTCGGCTCCCGCGCGCGCGAGGCGCTTCGCGTTGCGGAGGTCGGCGGCGATCTCGCGCTCGGTCGCGCGCGCGGCGGCGGTCATCTCGCGCGGCGGTCGCGCTGTGACGCGCGGCGGCGCGTCGAGGTCGCGGAGGACGCCCGCCACGCCGAGGTCGAACGCGGACGACACCGCGGCGGCGAGGTCGCGCCCGATCGACGGGGCGACCAAGCGCAGCACGCGCGCGCGGACGCTCGGATCTTCGCGCGCGAGGAGGCGGCGAAGCTCGTCGACGGCATCGGTGAAGCGTCGCACGCGCGCGGCGCCGAGCACCTGACGCTCAAGCCGGGCGAGCTCGCGCTCGATACTCACGGCGTCCCGTCATCGACCGTGTCGACGAAGCCCTCGGCAGCCACGTACTCGAAGAGCTCGGGGAGCATCTGCTCAAGCATGGCCGGCGTGACGACGCCGAGCGTGCGCGCGTTGCCGAGCTTCGCGAGCGCGTCGGAGAGGAGCGTCAGCATCTCGGGCGAGATCGCCGCCGCGTCGTCGGGATACCACTCGTTCACGTCGTCGTCGGTGTAGCCCGCTTCCAGAAGCGCCTTGCGCAGCGGAACTCCCGCCTTCACCTTCGCCGACACGAGTTCCAAGCCATCCTTGTCCGTTGACGTCTCGGAAGGGTTAAACGTCACGGTCGGCTCGCCCGCCACGCCGACGACGCCGAGCACGGTCGCCGCGACGTCGCGGAAGAACGCCGTCGCCTGCTTCTTCACGCGGGCGGCCTTGCGATTCACGCGCCCCTCGGCGCGGCGACGGGACTCGCCGGACGGCTGCTCGCCGGTCATGTCAAACTCGAAGAGAGGGACGCCGCACGCGACCGCCATGCCGCGCAGGTACCAATCGAGGTTCGACAGGAATGGATCGGACTCGCCCGCGTCGTATGTGCCGGTCTGCTTCACGCCTCGAAGCATCGCGATCGAACCGGGCACGGAACGGATGCGGCGCTTCGCGGTGGCGTTCGTGAGCGCATCGCCTGACGGCGTAGTGGTCGGACCGTCCGTGCCGAAGTCGTCGTCGATGTCGTCGTCCACCTCTGCGGACGGGTCGAGAAGCGCCCATCGCGACGGGAGCCCCTGCGCATCGACGTTGACGAGATTGTTCGCACTGATCTTCGCGATGGCATCCTGAAACGCCCACGCGCGGCGATGCAGCGGGACGCCGTAGGGCTTCCCGCCGATCGCGAGGTGCGAGATGAGCATCCGATCGCCGTCGTGGTCGAGGTAGGCGTCGCCCGGCTCGCCGTCGTCGGGATAGTCGAGCACGAAGTCGTTCGCGTCGTTGCCCTTGCCGGTGGCAGTGACGAGCTTCACGGAGAAGTCGTCGTAGTAAAGGACAGCGCTCGTCGCAGGACGCTCCTTCGTCCCCGAGTCCCACAGATGCACGCCGTAGAGCGCGACGCGCTGGGACTTCTTGTCGTAGACGACGATCGAGGAGAGGGGCGACATGCCGACCGTGTCGACGTCCTCGATTGTGAACGCGCCATCCTCGTCGAGTCCGGTCGGGTCGGTGACGACGTAATAGTCGCCGAAGATCCCGGCGTTGAGAATCCAGTCGTGCGCCTCGTCGTCGATGTCGTTCGCATCCATCCACGCTTCGAGCACTGCGGACGCGGAGCCGGTCGCCGTGATCGAAGCGAGCTCGACCTTGTCGACCACGGCGTCGACCGGCACGTGCGCGAAGCTGATCGGCGTCGCCTTCGACTGATCGATGATGCGTTGCTCGACGCGGGAGCCCGCGATCTCGGCCCGCTTGCCGTCGTAATACTCGCGCGCCTTCGTGTACTCGGGCTCCTTGTCGCGCATGAGCGCCAGTGCTCGGCCGAGATCGCGACGAAGGTCGGCGAGGTTATCGGGTGCGTCGGCCATGCCCGCATCCTACCCGGAGCCACGACGAGTGCGCGACAGCCGCCGAGGCGGCGCGTCCGAAACCCACCTATATGTGCGGGCTAGTAGCGTTGGCTAGTAAGGGGCGGCGTCCCACTCCAACCCATCGAGGTGAACAATCGTGTTACCACCTGTTCCCGGCGTGAAGTTCCCGACTGCCGTGGTTGTGACGATGCAAACCGACGCTGTGCCGCCAGTGCCCGCGGCGTTCTGTCGGCATTGCACAGAAGGGCGAGCCCATTCGGGGAGCACGGCAAACCGCTGACCCGCGACCACCCCACTCGGAGCTGAAACCGCACCCCTCACTTTGACTTTCCTCCCCTCACGGCGGACCTGCGGCGGGCGGAAGCCTGCCGCCGCGCTGTACGGTGAATCGAGCGTGATGTCGGTCCACCCGTCCACGTCGGGGCCATGTACGTTGAGTGTGCCTCGGGCGTCGGGAAGTCGCACTCGCGCGACGTTTGCGTCCATGGACATGACGTAGATATCAATGCCCGGTGAGGTGTAGGCGTCGCCGGGGTTCGTGTCATAGACCGCCCCCTCGGTCGTCGTGACGAGCCCCACACCGTCCTCGATGAAGAGCCCGTAATCCTCGGTTGTGCGATGCGGGTCGATAGAGGCGTTCGCGACTTCGGTAACCTTGTTCATGTCGCCGCCAACGAGGAACTCTCCGCGGAAGCGGTCGTTGATTCCGTAGGACTGTTCGTCGGTGCTGTCGACGTAGATGTCGGCGTATCCGAGGCCGGGTGTGATCGAACCGTCCGCAGCGTTGAATGCCAGCTGACCATTGTTCATCGCCTGAGCCTGCACGTATCCGGTGATGAACTGGTCGAACCAGATTCCGTGGGAGCCGTTGAACGATGCGACGAGGCCGACGTGGTTGTGGCGTTGCACGTTGTTGAACTCGACACCGATGCCGCCATTCCACTTCGCAACGACATTGACGGTGTGGCACTCGGACTGATCCGACCACCATCCCCTCCCGCCGTTGTGATGCAGGTAGACGTTGGTGAGGAAAATCTGCCGATTGCGCTTCGAGGCCACGAGACCGTCTCCGACGCAATCGTGAATCTCAACGTTCGTGATGTGCGACGGTCGGGTGAACACGCCGTCCTCACCCATGAGCGTCATGCCATTGGCGCGACCGTTCTTGATGATGACGTTGTCCATGCGGAACTGGTCGCCGACCCACGCTCGAACGAGCGCTGTCGTGCCACCTGTGACCGCTTGCCCCACCTTGTTCCCGTCGATTGTGAGGTCGCGAATTCCCGCGCGCGGGGTCGGGGTGTTCTCCACACCGTCGTGCTCCAGGTTGATCTGCTGCATCGGGTTCGTGTTATCCGGCACCCGAAGCGTCGTCGAAGAGACACCATCACCGACAATCTCCACGTTGCCTGGGATGAACACACGATCGTCGAGGCAGTTGAACACGCCACGGCCGAGGCGAAGCGACCCACCGCCGAGCGCGCTGAGGGCGTCCATCGTGGACTGCAACACCGCCGCGCTGGTCATGAACGAAGGCCCGAAGTAGGCGATCGCGGTAGCCGCAATAGTGGCGCTTAGTTGGTCCGGGAAGCTCGTCGAACCGTCTGCGCCGAGCATCTTCCCGAGGCGACGGGAGAGCACGCTCTCGGGGTCTTCGGCTTCCTCGTACTGCGCATCGGTGAAGTGAGGCCGCGGGATCGGGTCGCCGCCCTCGACGGCGTAGACGAGGTTCTGTCGGAGGAGATCGTAATACTCGCTGAGCGTGACGGTGATAACCTCATCGGGCTCCTGAACCGTGCGAATGTTGATCGTCTGTTCGGCCACGCCCTCAATCCCCTCACCGGTATAGAGCAACCCTGCCGCTTCGAGATAGCGGTACTCGCCGTCCGAGACTTCGAGCCAGACGCCGGGCTGCATGGTCGTCTGTACGAGCGGCATGGCGGCATCGTACCGCACCGCGGCTAGTACGCCACGGACTCGGCGCCCGCGCGCGCCCGCTTCCCGCGCGACAAGAAGTAGCGCACGCCGGCGCCGACGGCGTCGACCCGGTCATCGTGCGGCGCGCGCGGGAAGGCGACCATCTCGCCCTCAGCGTCGCGCACGCCGGGCGCGTTCCGCACGTGAGCGACGCGCCCGCGCTGATAGTGGTCGAGCGCGTCGGCGGCGCGAACCTGTTTCGGTGCACTCACCGTGTACGTCTTCACGCGGAACGGCAGGCCGTGGAGAATACGCGACCAGAGCTCGCCGCCTTGATTCGTCTCGACGATGACGAGCACCGCGTGCCCGCGCGCGAGAGCACGCTCGGCGGACGCGAGCACCTTGAGTCGCACGTCATCGGGCGGGAGGCGCAGCGCCGTTGCCTCATAGACGACGCACTTGCCGGCCTCGCGCGACCAGCCGACCGCGGCGATAGCGGTCGCGTCGCTCGACTCCTTGCTCGTCACGGCCGGGTCGACGGAGATCACTTCGTGCGTGATGAGCGGGAGAAGCGGTGCGGCGGGCAGGCGCTCGAAGTCGTCTATCTGCCAGTAGTCACCGTCCGCGCCAAGCGGGTCGTTGGCGTAGTTCTTCGCGTACTGGCGCGTTCGTTCGATCGACTCAAGGAATGCGAGCGGCCACTTTTCGGGCCAGACCGAGCGGCGCATGCCGCCATCGTCAACGACGATCGGGAGATGATGCCGTGCGACGATGCGCTCGACGAGTACCCAGCGGTTACCCTCGTCGCCTTCGCCCTCGTCGACCTCGCCACGGTTCGCCTTCACGATCTGGTGGACGATCGAGCCCTGCATCGTGACGGTGCCGACGAGAATGACGTGCGCGTAGATGTTCAGTGGGAGGATCGCTTCGCGCAGCGTGGCGAGACGCTTGCGCGCGAGCTCGGCCGAGTAGCGCGCCTCGTGCGGCTCGATGTCGTCGAGGATGATGAGGTCGGGGCGACGATCGCCGACCTTCATGCCGAGGTTGGAGGAGTCCATGCCGGCCGCCGCGAAGACGAAGCCCGAGCGCGCGTGATAGAGCGAGACGCGGTCGGCCATGACGGTCCCGCGTCCGCGCGTCTTCGGCTCAACGAGATCGGGGAAGTCGGAGCGGATGAGCGCGTTCGTGTCGAGCTCGGCTTTGAATGTGGCGAGGTGCGTCTGTGCCTGCGTATCGGTGTCGGCGAACGCCGCCGCGAAGCGGACGTGACCGTGCGCCGCGGCCCACATCGGCAAGAGGAGGAACCACCACGTGCTCTTCCCCATCTCGCGCGGCGCCACCTCGGCGCGTCGCGAGGTCATCGGTTCGACCTGCGACGCGCGCCACGCTTTCGCTGTCTTGGCCCATTCCACGTGCACGGCGCTGAGCGAGCGTGTGCCGTCTGGCGCGGTCAAATGGCGACGGAGGTACAGGAGCGCGAAGAGGAGCGGATCGTCGCGCGTGACGCGGCGACGGTACTCGGAGCGCTCAGCGGGCGTCGAAAGCTTCGCGAGGCGTTCGAGGTGCGGGCGCACGAGCGCCGCAGGATCGAGCGTCACGGCTCGACGTCGGGGATGACGCCATTATCGCCACGCTCGGCCGCTCGTCTTGCGCGGTGCTCCTCCCACGTCATCCCGCACGTCTTGCAAGCGGGTTCGATGTTGGGAAAGCCGAAGTCGTGCACAAGCTGGCACTCGCGTCTCGCGGGCCGTTCGACGTCGAACGGTACGGCGACGTCCATCTCCTCGTCGGGGTCGAAGAGGTCGAGATCGGGTTCGGCTTCCGGCGTCCATGTGAGCGTCATGGCGTGCGGCGTGGCTGGGTAGACGCGCCGCGTCCCGATCCACTCGTGCCGAGGTTCGCGATATCCGCCCGGAATATGCTCACCAAGGTTGACGAGTTGATCTTCGTCGTGACCAGCTTCGAGGTCGCACTTCACCTGACCGACGACGCGACCGCCGACCGTGAGCGCTCCGATCGCTCCGCATGTGCTCATCGCTTCATCTCCTCGGGGTGTTCGTGTGGGATGCCGGCCTCGTCAAGCATCGCGAAGAGCTCGGCGGTGGCGCCGTCGTGGTGCGTGACGTCGGCCTCGATGCGCTGCGCCGCGTCGTCGCCGTGCATCTTCGCCTCGGCGCCGCGCACGTCGAGAAGCACCTTCGCCGCGTGTACGTCGAGCGCGCCGACCTCCGATGCGCGAGCGATCGAAGACCGGGCGGCGAGCGCGATGATGTCGTATTCGAGTTGGCGGCGCTCGATCCGCTCGTCGCGCGTGCCGACCACGTCACCCTGAGCGGCGCGATGCGCAGCGACCATGTCTTTCAGCTGCGCGATCGTCACATCGCGACCGATGCCGCCCGCCGATGCGGGGCGAAGCGCCATGCCGCGGATCGAGCGCCAAGCGTGACCGTCGACGATGCGACGCTCGTACGCCCACGCCTGCTCGTCGGCGACGCGCTGAGCGATGAGCGCGCGGTCTTCGGGGGTGAGGCTCATGCGCGCATCCTACTCCTCGTGGCTCTCACGACCGTCAAGGCTGTGATGGATGATAACCCAGCCATATGACCCGTCTTCGCGCTTGATTGCCTCCGTCGTCGGGCCGCAGATGCAGTCGCCGCCCTCGACGTCGTGCTCGACGAGATCGTTCACGGGGTAGACATGCACGTCGTCTTTGCTCATCCGATGTGAATCCGAACGATGACGAGACATAGCAGAATCAGGCTTCCGAAGTAAACGGCAACGATGATCGGGAGGTCGCCGATCATGCGCGCGATCTTGCTCCATCGGTCCATCGTCACACCTCCTCGTCGTTCATCGCTTCGGCGAGCGTCACGTCGTGCGGATGCAATGCGGCGGCGATGTGCGCCACGAGCCACACCGCCCACGCCGAGACGACGACGAGGATGCCGAGCGGGCCGATCTGCGTCGCGACGGCGACGAGCGCGAAGATCGGCACGAGGTAGGCGAGCGTCCAACGGGTCATCGCTTCGCCTCCCGCTCGATCCATTCGCCGCGGTCGCCTCGTTGTGCCACGACGTTACCGCCGTCGAGAAGATCGACGACAAACGTGTCGCCCCCACGCCCTCCACTCTCTGACCGCTCATTCGCCCAGGCGCTCGCCTCGGCGAAGTCGACAAAGCGCCCGACGACTGTCGCTTCGCAGTCGCCCATTTCGCTGCATTCGAGACATCCAACCTCGATCGCGACGTAGCGATTGTTCATGATTCCTTCACTCTCTGCGCGACAGCCGTCACGCCGATGCTGACGCCACGCGGTGACGCGACGATGGACAGGTGGTAGGCGTCGAGGCCGAGCGTGCGATGCTTCGCCTTCCCGACGCGCGCTCCCTCGTCGATAGCGACGGTACGGCGATCCTCGATCATCGCGTAACGATGGCGCCGTTCGTGCCACGTTCCGACGCCGGCCCCCCCGCGCACCCATGACGCACGGAACGCCTCGTCGCCGCGAATGCCCTCGACGACGCAACGGTCGGCAAGCTCGACGAGGTTCGTCCGCCAGCCGCGCGCATCGGCGTCGGCGAGAAGGCGACGAGCTCCCGCCGTCACGACGTCACCCTCGAGAGGCTCGACGTGCGGACGCCCATGGTCGGTGACGATCCTCGCCACCTCGCGCCGCATCCGGTCCTCGTACGCGACGCGACGGTGGGCGATGTGGGCATCCTCCGCCTCAGGCGTGAGCGCGTGAAGCGGTGTCGGCTTCGCGAGACCCGGCGCGGTTAGGTAACTGCTCATGGCTCGATTTTATCACACCTATTAGCACTCTGGTAGCTGTGGGCTTATCTGCGCCGAGCGCGACGGATAGTGGACGGTTCCGCGCTTATGTTGCGGCGACGGTTCGGATAGCGAGCGGCGCCGCCGCTCGGGCGACGGTTTACCGCTCTGCGGCGACGCGTTTAGAGATGTGTTTACGATGTTGTTGCTTTTCTTGAAACTCATGGTGCGCGTGCGGGCGTAGGAGACTCAACAGTGAAAGTGACAACTCGCAAACACATCGCGAACCGACGTGAACCGACCTCGGCCCGTGGACAACCCCCCGCTTGACACGCACCTACTAGCCCGCTACCGTCGAGAGCGCGCGGGCAGCGCCTTTCGAGTTGCTGACACTCTCGAAGGCTCGCCCCGCCGCCGAGATCGGGGAGGCATCTCCGTAGCGGCGGGG
>TARA_R100000808_G_scaffold8556_1_pt1 | contig 35473 bp, 45 predicted proteins | sample TARA_R100000808 | Tara Oceans TARA_R100000808 (sample SAMEA2622852) | marine metagenome | biome: marine biome (ENVO:00000447); feature: marine epipelagic mixed layer (ENVO:xxxxxxxxx); material: "saline water (ENVO:00002010), including plankton (ENVO:xxxxxxxx)" | depth 140 m | reverse complement strand
TTTCCCTTTGTTGTTGGTTTTCCAAGACCTTTCGGTTTCGGCGGGGGAACCACCCCCGCAGCTCATCAGTTGGATTAGAGATCACTTTCCGGTTCGAACGGTACTGGTGTCCTTTCTCCCGGTGTGACCTTTCTCCTTCCGTTCTTCCAGTTCCTGTTGGAAGAGGCCAATTATCTTGGCGATAACATGGTTCTCCAAATTATCGGCCAGTTCATACCACCCTTGGCCCTTGTTTGCGTTGGCCCAAAGATACTCTAGAAGCCCCTTTTCATTGGCTGGCTTCTTAATGAGAGCACGTAGCTCTCGCTCCTGTTTGGCTGTTATTAGCATAACGACCTCCTTGTTGGTGTCAGCCTCATTGCTGACAACACTTATTATACAGATATTGCAACTTTGTGCAACTTTGTGCACACATTAAATGAGTACTTGTTCACCTAATTCAGCCAGTCTTTTCCTACTGTGCAGCCAGAACACCAGAAGAAATCGATCGCCCTCTTCCACCGGTAATCCTCGGTGCATGTTCGTAAAACTTGGAAAAATGAGTGCGTGCCCGGAAGGAAGAGGCTTGAGCTTTCCCCACTGATGAAACTCAGTCCCGCCACCCTTGTATTGATTTGTATTGAGGGGAACCACGACACTGATATCGGCAGACTCATCGTGGTGCCACGCTCCTTGAGATTTGTCTTTTAAATTGTAGTTGGCGATCTGGACCGTCGATATGTCAGCGCAGTCTCTCTGGTACAGGCACCAGAAGATTGGGTTAAGAATATTCTGCACCACAAACCACATCGCTCGATTTAACTCTGGAACGTGCTCGGCCAGTACGATTTCTGGGATCTGGCGCAACGTGTCTTCTGATTCGTTTTCCTCGAACCCTATTTCTTTTTGCATGTGCTCGATTTCTTCCATCAGCATTTTGCAAAATTCTCTGCGAAAGAGTGGAACTCGCCAGATGCCCGGGAACACTCGTTTGCAATGATTCATGATCGGAACCTTCTTCAAGTCCTCCGTTCCGTCGAGCGCCCGGAATCGAGCAATGTCAGGCATTGACTCTTGAACACTTTGGTAGAGCGGCTGGTTGATCATCCAGTGACTCTGCATGGACAGTAGATAATTTTTAAGAGCGTACATTAATTTTTGTATAAATGGTTGCACATGTGTACACTTTACCTCAGTTTGATTAATGAGTAAAAAAACATGGACTCTGACGAGGTTTTGGTGACTTCTGTTTTGAGAAAGCGAAAATCGTTAGCTGTGGATCAACACACCTATGACCTGCTTGAAGAAATCTGCGCAGAGCGCGGGCACACTCGCATTGAAGCTTTGAAACGATTGATCCAAGCTGAACACGACCGTGTGTTTGACAGTGTTGCGCATTCGTGATTTTCGGGAAAAAAAGAAAGAAGGGCACGCCGCAATCCTATCGACCGGTGATGGACGCGAACGAAGTCATCGAGTTATTTAGTCGGCTGACGCTACACCAGCAGGCAGCTCTTTGCCGTTTGATCAGCAGAAATCTAGCTCTGGATATGGGCGATGACGATGTGCTTATGGGTTACGATTTTGATTGGAACGTTGTAGGGGCCATGATCGTGGCGACTCCCGCAGAAGAAGACGTCACACTAGAGCCGCAATCCCCGATTGACCCGCCCGCCGCATAGCCAGCTCTCGATCCTCGTCACTCGGTAGAACCGTAGGTGACATGGCGTATTGAGAGGGCTGAGGTGGCGACACCATTGTCGGTAACGGCTCAAACGCTGGAGACGTAAAACCCACCCCGTTGTCGATCGGTTCTTCCTGTTCCTGATCTTGGATGCTTCTCTGCAACCGATCTATGCTTTGAAGAAGTTCTTCTGGAGCTGGATCTACCGCTGTATTTTCTGGATCGTCTGCTTCCCCCTCAGAAAAAATAGCTGTACGAATTGCCCCGGCAGAAGACGCAGACAACAACGGAGCGTTTAATCTTGGAATAGTTTTTCGAGTTGCTCTAATGGCATCTGACATTCCTTTTGCAGACTTTGATGCATCTACAGCAATGTTTGTCGCCGCTCTCACAGCAAGGTTAGGGAAGGATAAAAGACCCTGATGAACCAAAGCGCTTGTCATTGTGTACGCACTTCTAGATGGGTTCAGTGTTATTTCCGCCCACAAAGTAGGCAATACGTCGCTTCTAAATTTTTTAATACGAGCAATTTCATCTGGAGAAAACAGCATGTTCGTGATGGCTCGTTGCTGATTAAAAATCTCGTTAAAGTTATTAACGATAGCTTTTCTTGTGATGTCTCCTTTAGGGTTAGAAAACGCCTTGGTTAACACCCCGTCCTTTAAAAGAGAAATTACTTCCCCGTACTCCGATTCTGGAAGAAGCTCTTTGAGCTTTTTCAAAGCAATCGGGACCGCTTGATTTGGATTAAATTTATTGTGCCCAAACAGCATGTTTGTGACCTGAACAGGCGTGTAAAGTGGCGTTCCGTCTGGGGCTGTCGTGGAAAGCTTTTCGAGAATTGAATTTGCGCTTCTATCTACTTTTGTTTTTGCTGGACCCCTTCCAGTCAAACCCATGTATTGCCGGTACAGACCGGTGGCGTTACGCAGTTGATCTAATACCTCTTGATCTCCAGTAATAAACCCCCTGTCAATGCCCTCGTAGATTGAATCGTCAAGCTTTCTTTTCATTGCGTCTATTGCAAACTGCTCTGAGCTTCCGGGGGCTGCTTGTCCTCTTGCCGCGCCTAATCTTTTTTGATATCCATGCAGCGTTTGAAGTGCTTGATCTTTAAATTTTGGATTTTGCGCTAACTTAATAATGCGCCGAAGGTTTGTAATTTCTCTTTTTAACGGGCCGTCTACGATTTGAGATGGAGTTAAACCAGATTCGTACACCTCGTTGATCATCTCTCTAGCAACTTGAATTACGCCTTCACGATTCATTTTTGGAGGTTCAGACGTCGCTCTGACGGCGGCATATGCCTCATCGGACGCCATTTTTATGTCTTGCGCTGTTTTCCCAACCCGGGACTGTATGGACTCAGCCGCCAAACTTGGTGTGTTTGCATAAGGAACGTCTGGCATTCCAATAGTTCCGCTGCCAAATTCTTCCTGAAGAGCCATCGCGTCATTTTTTATCTGCGTTAATTGGTCTTCATCAAAGCCCCTGATCTGAAATGTTCCAGGTCCAGATTCCGCAGAGCGCCTCAACACATCTTCTGTTCCCAATTGCTCTGTCGCCGTAGGCGTAACTCCCTCAGGAACCTTTGCTGTGCGCTGCCCCACCGTAAGCGGGTACACTGATTTCTGAATTGCTTCTGGGGTAAAACGCGGAAGAATAGATTCCGCGAAAGCTTCAACAGCCTTACCTCCTGTGCGTGCCGCTGATTTTGTTGCAGACACCGCTGCGCGTGCCGCAACGGGCATCGCTAGATCGGTGCCAACATTGATGGCTGTCGCCATGCCGACATCGGCTCCCAATCCCCCCAAACTTTTTTCTCTGCTGTTCCACGCCTTTGGTGCCATGTACAGCTCGGACAGCATAGAAGCCGCTTCAGTCAAAGGATAAAGAGCAGCGCCAGTAACCGCTGTGCCCATAGCGGTTTTACGTGCTCCGACCCATTTGCTTGCTGGCGTGTACTTGAGAACCTCACCCAGAGTGGTTCTAAAATCCTGATAGCTAAATCCCGGTTTGTTCACATACATGGGTATGCCCTTCCAAACAACCAAGGGCACGCCGTATTTATCTACATAAGCCCCGCCCCAGTCTGGATCTCCCCTAAAATGATTGTCGAGAACCTCGGCCTTGCCTACGTCATCTCGGACAAGGGCCGCCTTGATATTGACCGGACTCATGCCAAGTTTTATTTTTTCCCAAAAAGAAACACCCTCGATCCCCATGTCGGTTACTTCTGGTAGATCTGGGAATTCTATGGGTACGTCTTCTCCTGTATAGGCTCTTTTTAAACTGGAGGGAAGATCCAAAATTCTTTGTAAGATGGTTGGGTCTGGATCTTGATTTGGCAGCACGCTTTTTAAATCATTGCTCTCAAGAGAAATAGGGTTACTACCAACCGCTGTCAAACCGGGTGGAAGAGACGGTCTTTTATTTTCCTCATCGTCTGCCATGTCTATTATTCCGTATCGGCTCCTAGTATGAGATTTTTCCAATTATCGCCTTCTTTTTCTTTCCACCCCTTTATAAGGTATACGTCATCCGTGTCGTAAAGCGGTGCCCCTTTATCATCTCTATTTAAAATAACCGCCCCATCAGGGAGACGGTCAAACCATTGCTGCATTTCTTCTTTATTATTTACGTTTCCGGTGTACTTTTCAAAAATCCCCGTGTCATATTCCCTTAATTTCTCATTGATTGCTTTCAAGGATGAGTACTGCTCGCTCGTCAATAGTTCTTCTTCAAGCTGATTAAGCTCTATCGACTTTTGTGTCATTTGCCTAAATACATACAAAGAAAGGTAGTTGGCTTTAGGGGTTCGTCCAAGCTCTAATATAGCTCTAAGATACGCTTTGAACTCCATATCAGACGTTGACCCAGACCCTACGGGGCGCATTTTTGGCCCTAAATAATTTGAAGCCGACTGTAAAGATTCTTGGTTAACGATTTGCGGGTCGTTTAGTGAAAAGGCTTGATTTATCGCCGCTCTAAGGCCGAGAGAAACTTGTGTAATTGGTCCTGTTTCTGTGCCTTCTCTCAAAAGCGTCAAAGCATTGTCGACGCTGGGAAGAATAGCAACGGCATTATTATTAGCAACGTCCTTTGCTTTCGCCAGTAATTTTAACCGGCTTTCCGCGCTTATTCTAAACAAGCTTGGCGTTCCGGTCTCGATATCAAGCTGAACGCTTACGATCTCGCCGTCCACCTCAAACGGCCTAAGCCTAGTGGCTTGACCCATTTGTATAATATTTCTTCCAATGTCAGCCTCAGTCGGCGCGGTTATTGTGGCTACCGCTTGAGCAAAGGCTTCTGGGTGAGCGACCACGTCAAGCCCAAGGCTTCGTATGGTTTTTTTAGCATCTTCTTTTGTTTGATACACAGCCAAAGCGCCTCCGGAAGGGAATTTACTTCCGCTTGATGGGTTGGCTGCTGGTCTCAACTTTGATCGATTTGCAAAAGCTTCTGATTCGGTTAGGTAGACTATCTCATTGCTATCAAAAATTTGCCCGTTAACTTCTATCGGCCCTTCAGAATGAACTTGATACGCTTTAACGGCTAAGGAAGGGTCTTTCTTTGCAACCGCCATCAGGTAGTCTGTAATGATCTTGTTTGCGCTATCTTCGTCTGATTTTGCCAGCTCAAACGCTTTTATCCCGATTGCCCGGTCTTCCTTAAAACGCGCCTCTCTTCGTGCTTTTTCTTCTTGAGCGAATTTACCAAATCCCATCCCCATGGATTTAAAAGCGCCAGTGGCAGGATCTGCCGACAGCATTGCAGCCCCGACTGTAGAAGCCAAATCGTAGAAGTTTGGCCCCCGGGGGCTTCCATAAACCTCACGTAGCCGATTCTGATAATTAGAAAAGTTATTTTCGAAATCTAGATACTTTCCTAGAATATCGTCGATACCGCCTATTTCTGTGGTCTTTAAAGATTCATTAATATCGTTGATTTCAGCCGCAATCTGATCCTCTTCCTTTTCTTCCTGAGCGCCTAAAACCGGCATTTTGTAACTCATCTACCGCATCCCCAGCATTCGCATGAACTGTTGTGGAGGCAATGGAGATTCACGTCGACGAGGCTGCCTTTGTTCTATGCTTCGCAGCAAATCCAAAATACCTCCTTCTCGGTCTTGTCGATCCCACATGTCTCGTTCAGGAAAATCGTACATAGGTTCGTCTGGAGGCATTGGTAAATCCATACGAGGATCTTGAGCAGCCTGCTCTTCTTGGGTTTGCAACTGCAGCTCTTGCATCTTTCTACGAAGCGCCTCAAACATGCTTTCTTGACCGCGTGGGCGTTCTGGTCTTCTGTCGCCCCTTGGTCTCGGAACGTCTGGAACTCTAGGAACTGGAATTCTTGGAATCCTGCCCTTTTCTGGCATTCTTGGAATAGGCATGTCTGGAATTCGCGGGATCCTTCCCCTGTCTGGGATTCTTGGAATCCTGCCCTTGTCTGGAATTCGTGGGAGCCTTCCTCTGCCCGGAATTCTTGGGAGCCGCATGTCGGGAGGCAAAGGAATTTGAGGAGGTGACGGTTGTCTTGGAAGACGCATGTCAGGCGGCATAGGAGAAGGCATCCGCCGTGGAGGAGGAGGATTCCTTCTCGGCCCGGGCATGATTCCGGGTCTCGGGCCACCTATCTGTCCTCGGTTAGGCATTGGCCTGCGAGGTCGTCTACTTTCTCGAAAATTTCTCGGAAGAAACATACTTTCCTCTTCTGTTGTGCTGTTTAGGTACTACTTCCTGTTCCTGTCCCTGTCCCTGTTCCGCCTGTCGTATACTGGTTGTAACCACTGTAGCGTGGGTTCATCCACGATCCCAAGCCACCTAATGTGCTGAGGCCGGTTCCAACGCCCGCCTGAAACGCGCTTGGCGGAGGCGTGAACGTCGTGCCAATGGCGGATGGTCCTGTTTGCTGGCCAGCCATCGTGACAAACGGCATCAGTGCCTGATACTGATTCAGCGGAGCCATTCGCGCTTGCTCTAATTGATTTCTCTGCGCATCCAAAATCTGTTGCCGGTGTTGCTGCTGCAGACCACCGATGCCCTGCATCATGTTGATATCAGCCTGATTCGCTCCCTGCATCTGCGATCCCAGCCCGGTTAAAAATCCGCCGTAGCCTTGCTGCGCACCGAGACGCTGTTGTCCTCCAGCGCCGTACAACTGACCCAATTGCCCGTAACCGCCTGCTAAAGCTCCAGCCGTACCCATTGCGCCTTGTCCAGCGCCTGTACGTGCCGCCATCCCCGCTTGACCCAGCGCTAAAGTCTTATCGCCAAGCCCGGTGCCTGCGGCATAACGCTGCCCTGCGGTCCCCGTTAATTGTCCTGTTAGATTCTGTCCTGCGCCGAGAACGCCACTTGCCGCGCCCATTCGTTGTCCAGTCAACGCCTGATCTGATCCGTATCGCTGTCCTGCAAAACCAGACAAGGCACCGGCTGCGCCACGTTTAGCCTGATTTCTTCTCTCGAATTCACTCATTGCTCGATCTTGAGCACGCTGGAATCCCGTGCCGCGTAACGCGCCTATTTCTTTGCCCAAACCACGACCGATCGCTTCAGCTCTTTCGCCTGCACCGAGTCTGGCTCGTGATCCGAAAGCACTTTCACCTGCGGCACCAAGGTCGCTGGCGGTAGCTCGAATGTCAGCCTGAGACGCACCTTTCATGACGTCCTTTATCGTCTGCTGGACCACCGAGTCCTCGTAAGGATCGAAAAACTCTTGCGTTAAATCTTGATCAAAATCACCCGTGGTTCCGCGAATCAGTCTTTCCGACTCGCCAAGTCGTTGGCCAAGCTGTTGTCCCGCGCCCCTTAAACCTCTGGTGGCTCGATCCACGTCGCCGCCAAATCGAGACACATCCTCTCTGCTTTGCGCATCGATACCGCCGAGTCGTTGGCCCAAGTCTTGGAAAGCGTCGCCATATAATCCTTCAGCGCCCCGTATACCACCCAGTGCGTCCTGTAATCCCAACATGCGTTGCGCCGTTTCAAATCCAGCGCCTTCCTTGATTTGACTCAGACCGCGCTGCCCCTGGAGCATTTGTTGATCCAAACCGTAATCCAGCGCCCCAATTCCTCCGGCGTAGGCGTCTTGAGCCGCCTTCAAAAATGGTTGTTGCACACCAACATTGGCGCGTGCCGCCTGAAACGCGGCTAATTGATCGGGCGTGAAATCCGCAATTTCCTGCGGAACGACGATGGGTTTGCCCTCATCATCAAAAAATGTTCTTTCGGCTGCACGAAAAGCACCGGGAATGAATCCACCTTGGCCGCCCTGACCGAACAAAAGCTGACCCATAATCGGGTCCATCGATACATCTCTTCTATCGATCGTGCTGACATACGGAACTTCGTCTTCTGTGACTGCCTCTTCAGTGGTTACGTCGCCGCCTTCTTGGTAGCGGCGCAACTGTCCCAAACTCATGATCATGCCGCTACCTCCTTGGGTTCATCCGCAAACTCACTGAACAGGCTCATCATTTCGTACATCAAAGCGGTTCCTTTTTCTCGATCCTCTTCACCGCTTGGAGTCAGGGTAATAATGCCTCCCTCTTTCGACAGATCAAAAGATCCTGCGCCACGAACCGCCTGTCCCGTCATGACAAATTCACCATCGGAGAGCATAGCGGGCACGTCGTCACTGACCTCTGATCCCTCTCCGTCGATGTCGCCATTCATGCGCTCGAAATCCGCTCGCGCTACATCACCACCTTCAGCGTAATGCATTGGCACCATGCCACCACCGCGATATCGGTTAATCAAACCGCCGTGTCTTTTTTCTTCTACCTCTTGACCTCCGCTCAGCTCAGGGATCGTTCCGCTCGGGAGCAAACCGAACTCAACGGGGTCCGGTGAATCTTTCCCCATGCGTCTGGCAATCTCGTCTTCAATATTGTATCGACCCAAAGCATTCATCTGCGTAAGTGGCGTTAGTGGAACGCCTCTTCGGTTTTTCGCTTCGTCATAAGCCAGCTTGCCCAGTAGGCCAGCAACGCCTCCACCTAACAGCAGCCTTCCGAGACCGCCACGCTCACCATCGCCGCCGCCCAACAAACCACTAATACCGCCAGTAACGGTTCTACCAGTTCCCTTAACGATATCTTCGATGGCTTTTATCCACCCCGGGGTTTTAGCCTCGCCAAAGCCCAATCGGCTAAGCCAACCCTGTGGCGCTCCTTGTGCCCCTCCTGTTCCGCTGCCACCCCATGTGGTGCCGGGATGCCCATAGGCTTGGCGAAAAAGCGGATGACCATCCTGACCAGATTGTAATAAATTTGAAATCTGTCGGTAAGATTTTGGCCATCCTTGACTTTCATCAAAAGGGTCCGTTGTGGACCAGCCGCCCCCCTCGTGGAGTAGGTCCATGGAGCCAATGTCACCTGACCCAGTTATGGCCGGGTGCTGTCCAGTCAAATTCGCCGTCAACATCGCTCTTTGAATGGAGTCAATCGGATTGCGAATTAAATTTGCAATCCCTCCTCCGGTGCCTCTCGCGCTTTCCATCAAGCCTTCAAGGAATCCTCCACCACTTTGTCTTCCAAGTGACGTAATACCTTTGATGTTTTGGCTAAGACTTCCCCCCGGACCACCAAACACATTCGCCAAAGCCAACGGACTTTTCCTTCCTTTGGCCACGTCGTATGCCGTAAGTCCTTTATTCACCATAGCCGCAATCGGTTGCCAAGGGCCCGGAATAAATTGAGCCACTTGGGCAATCGGTCGAATGACCTTCTTGAGCGCCTTGCCTATCTTCTTGAAAAACCCAAATTCTTCCAAACCAGTAATGGGATTCAAGCTTGCGATGCCGAGACCGGCGACATAGCGCTCAGGATCGAGATCCAAATCCTCGAACCGTCTTTCTAATTCGTTTTCAAACTGAGAATCTTCCAGCATTTCCACCGGAAGAACGACTTCCCCGGGCTGCAAATGCGCGAGCATGGTGTCGTCACCCCGACCCTCTGCCGCTAGAAGTTGTGCCTGATCACGCAGTGGTGCTTCCGCGCTTTCCTGCATCTTGTCATACATCTCGCGCTCAAGCGGGTCGTCTGAGCTTTCTCGACGCATCTCTAGATCTTGCATCACGTCGACTTCTGACGGTTCCGCAGAGCCCGCACCCATGGTCATCATCATTTCATCAATGATGCCTGCTAAGGCTGGGTCAGCCTCCTCCTCCATTGGAATTTCCGCCGCCGCCATAATCTCTGGGGGAACCGACTCGATTGAACCTCCGAGAGCCATATTCACCGGAACTGGACTATGCATAAGGTTTGCAATTCTTTGTTCTAAAACTGGATTCATGAAATTGTCACCGTGACGCTTCCGACCGCAGAGGTGATCCCCTGACCGGAAGGATATGTATGATGGCTGTACAAGTCTCTAAACGCATTTCCGTCCCATGCTTGGTGGATCTGGTTCGTCGAGTTAAAAATGATAGCACCCGTCGCAAAAGAGTGCTCGCTGATTTCGTCTGAGTTGAAATGCGGAGACATGTCGTAGTCTACTGATCCCAAACTGATTTCCAGAACACGAACCAGTCGATTCAGCGTTTCTGGCGTGACCACGTCTCCCTGAGAGAGAGGCAATCGCGTTTGTAAAATCTTGCTCACCCACGTCGCCCACTGGCTTGAAGATCAATGCGCGTCGAACCGAGACGCCACTTGTAGCCCTTTTGATTTAAAGCTGTGTTGTCGTCATCGCTTTCAAATCGAAAAACAACTTGCCGTGCCCGACTGCGCACATTGCTGTAAGTCGATGAGTTGGTGACTTTAGTTGTTGAATCGGTAGTCAGCGTCTGACTAGTGTAATCCCTGCGCTTGACAACGACATTCATGGCTGGTGTCACGGAAACACCCGTGTCGAAAATAAACCGTACATCAGGGATCACCCGTTTCACGAATGAAAACTGCTCTCCGGAAGACACGTCCAAATCGGCGCTCTCTATAAAGACGCCAGTCATTGCGTCTGTGTTGTCGTCGTATCCGGTTTCGTGTTGCACCACGACTTCTTGGGAGGAAACGGTCGCAGACGCTACCGGCATGTCTTGGACGCCCGCATCATTCCAAGCGTACCGAACCATCGAGCCTATGGACCAGTGATTTTCCTCGTAATTGTAAATGACGTAGCGACTGATCTCCCCGGTATCATCCTCAATGCTGGGGTAGAAAAACCACACTTCGCCGAATTGACTGTTGACGCCCATGTGGCACTTGAATGCTTGACCAAGGTCGAGGTCTTCAAAAACGTATTCTTGAACGGCGCAAGGTAGCTTCTGAACCGAACCATTGTAGAAATAAAATCCAGTTTTACTTGCGAAATACACGCCGTTTGGCGCATTTGCTGCACCCTTGGGACTGATCAGTCCGGAGCCTTCATTGACAAGATTGACCGCGAACGTCAAAGGCGGCCCAATGAAATTCATGCTGTACAGACTCGTATCTGTCCAGATCAGGATTTCCTGTCTGCTCTTTATACCACCCACAATGTGGCTTCCCGCCGAAAGACGCACAGACCCTGCGGTATTGGTTGCTTTCGGCTCAAATTCCAATTCGTTTTCCTGATCGCTAAACGCAACCAGCATAGGGTCAACGGACTCAGATCGTGAAGATCCACTGATCGGATCTGCGCCCAGAACAATCAAGTGCCGATCGGTTTCACTAGTGATGACCTGCAGTCCTACCGTGGGAACCATATTGGCTCCACTGGCCGTTGACATCTGCGCCGCACGAACGCCGACACCGCTGTTCTCCACCCATCGATATAAACCTGCGCCCCGTGGGTTGATAATTAAATTTTCACCATAGTTGTCGTGCGTCCAGATTCTCAATTGATTCGCGGCGCTGATGGCGGACGAGGAACCGAATGTGCCTGCACCCCAAGTTCCGACACCCCAGCCGCTGCTGGACACATAGGTGTCGAGGCCGCAGTTGATTTGATATGCCCCGACTACGGAAGATCCGCCGTTTCCAGAATCACTCGCATTGGCGGTAATGGTGTTCCCGCTGGTGTCTTTTGCTGTGATCGTGTAGGTGTTGGTCGTGGTGACTAGATCAATTTGGTATTCCTGATTCAGCGCGGCAGCAATAACCAAGCCGCCCAGGCTCGCTGCACCGGAAAAAGTAACAAAATCGCCAGTCACCGCTCCGTGGCTTGAATCGGTAACTGTCAAAGTGGAGCTGCCATTCGAAGCCGAAAACACCACATCGCCTGCAGATGTGGTCACGCGAATCGGCGTCACATCATTATAAGTGTCGCCTTCTTCGATGTAATATTTGTAGCGCGTCCCGACACCCATGTATCGAGTGCCGCCCAGACTTCCCCACGAGTGAATCGCCCTGCAAATTCCAACGAAATAGCTTTCACCCGACCTGCGCCAGCCGCCGATCTTCTCTACCAGTCCTTTTCTGAACCGAACGAGATTGGCATTGACCCAGCCGCCTTTTGCAGCGTAATCCGTCGACTCCTTGTCGACGCCGGGTCTAAAATCGAGCTGTTCTAGCGGCATTTACGCCAACCGAATGATTGCACCGGTCGCCGTGGGAGATGGAAACACCACCGTGAAATCTCCCGCTGTACTGGTCTTATCGCCACCGAAATCGATAGCACACACAGCCTTGTCTGACTGCGTGTCATTAAATATCAGGCATCCCCTCGCCGTGATGGTTGCTGTCCCGAAAGTCAAATCTGCGAAGTCGCACACGGCTGTGGTTCCAGACGTGGTAGGAGTAACGGAGGTGAGCGCCGACCCTCCCGCGCTGTAGTTGGTGCCGCTCGCTTGACCCGTCGTCACGTAAGCCGTCGTCGCGGCCCCGAGGGTCGCGCTCGAAGTATACAGAGCCAACTTGAATGAATTTCCACTGGTCGCGGTGAAATTGTGAGTTCCAACAAGTAACTCTTGTTTGAACGAAGTTGCTATCGCTGATGTGATCGCCATGCCTCAAAGCTCCTTTATGATTTTTGCCATGTCGCCATGCCCTTGCGATCTCAACAAACCAGAAATTGTGACCCGATCTGACGCAATGGCGCTCTTCATGCCAAGCAATATTAGAGTATAAACTTGATTTCTGAAAGCTTCAGCTTGCTGTCTGATGTGCGGATCGGCCTCTGAGGAAATTTCCACGATTTTTTTAGTGGTTTCAGCAGCCCAAAATTCAGGATCATGGCCCTTGTTGACTGTCGTGGAAACCATGACGTTTCCTAGCTCGAACCCTACTTCGTTGCTCATCCCTTATACGGCTCCGGTGACGACGGCAATTCAATCGTTTTCAGCTTGTGTTTTTTCACCATCTTTGCAAGATTTGACCGGTTACAGACCACCCAATTACCCTCTGGATCAGGCATCGCAACGACCGGGTCTTCCAGCCGGTGATAGCCATACAGGCGTTCCTCGATATCGACGTTGCTGTCAAGTAGCGACGATCGCGGCGACGTGCCAATACCAATGCCGTTTTCAATGCATTTGCAAATCCAAAATTCAACGCATGCCCTCCCGGCTTCAGCGAAATGCAGGTTATGCTTGTAGCTGAAATCCATGCCAAACAAATCCATGTGTCCGACTTCCTGATAGAGGCCAAACGCAATGGTGTAGGCCACTGTGTTGTTCAGATAGGCGCACCGCTCGCTTTCAATCACCTCCGCAAGGGGATACTCGACGATCGATGGAACACGTTCATCCAGCTCACACGAATAAATTGGTTTGTCGAAAACAGGCAACAACCTACGCATGACATCAGTTTGGTTTCCTGCATCTTCGGTATCGAGATAGCGACTTGCAGGATCGAGCATGAATGCCCGGTCGCAGTTAAAAACGGAGATAGAAGAGTTGATGCACCAGATTTCATCCCACTGTTTCGAGTTTTCCACGCTAATCACGTAATCTATTTGTGATGCACCGAGGCCAAGAATTGCGATTTTTTTATCTTTAAGCTCTGCGATTTTTCCCACTAAGTTACCCCTGTCCGTATCATGTCATACCTAAATTCATCTCGTGTCTCTCGGCCTTCGCTCAAATTCTTCATTCGAGCGACGCCTTCTTTGAAACGAGTTTCAAAGGTGGCAATCACGTCAGGTGTTTCTTTCAAAAAAATAGCTGCTTCAACGAGCGTTCCATACAGCAACGGGTCAGGATGATCCGTCGATAATATGGTGGTTCCCCCATCGCTTCCTGCGGTCAAACTGTTGGGTTTGTACAGGTAATGCAATTCGACCGTATAGGACGAATTTGGAATCGGGCTGAGTTCAAACGCCGTGTCATCAAACAAAGAGTAGTACTTCGGCCTTCCGGTCGTTGAGGTCGTTGGGCTGTACTCTTTGATGAATGACGGGTGTTTGAAATCCAAGTAATAATATTTGCTGCTATCGATCACGGCCAGTGAGAATGGCGCATAAAAATCGCTTGGAGTCGCGAGAAACCGATTGCTCGAACTCAAAGATCCCTGCACGTTTTTGCGCTGCTCAGGCAACTGAACCAGTTTAAAAATACGACTTTCGGCTTCCTTAATGAAAGTGTTCAAATTGTCATTGAAGGTTGTTTCATCAACCTGCATATAATCCTTCACCGTCGATTTCAAGGTGGCCAAAGTGAAACTCATGACGTCGTTACCTCCACGGAACCGACACTAACAGTCAATCCAAATGTTTGCAAAGTTGTGCCCAATTTTCCATTACCGACATTGGTGTATACCAGAAAAACGGTGTTGTCATTTCCATCCGCATTAGGGTCTGGTCGTGCGTCTTTAAGCGCCTGTGGGTCGACGGGGCTTGGTTTTCTCTGCAACTGCGGGTGTTTTGGACTCCATTGGTCTGGACCGACAATGAGTCCATCCCATGTTTTCTTCATGTCCTTCAGGCGATAGCGAAACCCTGTGATGTCACAGATTCCGTAAGCTCTTTTGTTCGATGAAAACGCCATCAAGCACTATTGTAGTTGCGCAGATCGGGGGAAATGCGGTAGCTGGCTCTCTCTTCGTCTTGTGAGAGCGCTCTTTGAAACTCTTCCTCGTACATGGCTTTCAACATCTGCACCCTGTCCGGAGATTTCTTTAGGGCGATGTAATAGGCCAAACCAGCGGCCAAGCACGGGTAAAAGCGAAAAGGCACTGACATTGTGTTTGCACCTGCGTCTGCGTCATCCATTCGACTTAAAACGTTTGCATGAACGGTGTAGGTGTCATTCTTGTCCGGGGCTGGCCACACGGTGATGGTTGGGCTAATCAATTTATTGACGTAGTACTGGTTGGGCTTGCCTGTGCTGCTTTTGGTTGCCAGATTCGCATATTCAGCTCTGGACATTCGGCTTAGCGTCAAATCGGTCGACGTCCCACTGATCGTTTCTCTGACAAACACGTCAAGCACGTCAATCGTCGCGGTTGGCGTTGATGAATCCACGTTGTAAGTTAACGTGTCTTTAACCATCGCAATGGTTTTTTCCACCACCGTCCACTGGTTGAGACCTCGGTTCGCCCACTCAGCGAGCATTAAATTGAGTGATCGCGTAGCCGTCTTGAGGTCGTATCCGGTACGCATCTCCAAACCGCAGCGCTCAAATGCCTCCTCAACGTAATCGGCTACGTCGAGTTCAAAATCTTTGCTTCCGCTCACTGCCATTGTTGAAAATCGCCTATATGTTTACGCCGTAGTATCCGGATCTAGATCTCACGGGTTGTGTCTGGGTTCTTCTCACGGGTTGTGTCTGGGTTCTACTTACTGGTTGCTGCGGTGCCTGATAAGTCGACTCGCTGTTAGGAGCTGAAACAGGGAACGTTCCTGCATCAGGAGCCATTCCTCCTGTCACGTCTCCATAACCGCCCGTGCCGAATCCGCCAGTATCTTGGCGCGAATCACCACCAGACTGCTGTGGTGGCAAAGGCTGGGTATTTGTTGAAGGAGTAATAGGATCAGTTGTTTGCGTGTCGCTCCCCTGACCACTCTCTATCTGAGTCAACCGGCTCATAATGTCAGCAATTTGCCCCTCCAGAGGGGAAATGTCCGGTCCTTGAGGGATGTCAGCCATGATTTGCGCTCGAAAAGCATCCATGTCGGGCTGCTGAGACATCACATCTCCCATGATTTGTGCTCTAAAAGCATCCATGTCTGGACCTTCTGGAATTTCTGACAGAATCTGCTGTCGCAACGCATCCAGATCGGGCGCGTCTGGAATCATCGATTCGAACTGCCCGGTTAATTCTGACCGCAACTGGTCGATCATGGTCTGCAACTGAGAGGAGTCGTCTGGCAATCCTGCGATTACATCTGCAACCAAAGCTTCCTGATCGGGCATTGCCGCGATTAAATCTTGACGCAACTCCTCTTTCAAAAGATCCGGATCGATATCGGTTGGTTCTGGTAGCCCTGCAAGAATTTCTTCGCGTAAGTCGTCTCTCAATAGATCAGGATCAATGGCTGGTTCAATGAGCGACTCAACGCGAGCGATTTCATCGGCGATGCGCTTGATTTCTTCATCCGCGCCCTGCCGTCCTTGAATCGACGCTTGCTTGGCATCCTCAAATTGCTGAACCAAAGAATTGTATTCGTCTTCCAGGCCACCGTAATCAGCCGTAATGCTGGCTAAAGCGTCATCAATTTCTCGATCACGAAATGCCGCCAGCCGGTCATCGGTTCTTTTGCCTCGATCGGACACCGATCTATCCAGCAAATATTCGGCCATCCCCGCATAGGGGCTGACAAACGGCTTCTCGTCTACCGAGTAGCCGCTGGGCATTCTGCTAAATGGGCCACCGGAACCAGATAACTGTTGCCAGTCGAACGGATCGCCTTCTGCCATTATTTATCCCTAGTCGTATTTTTTGATCAATTCCAAAATGATCATGTAATTGTCGCCACTGCTGGCCCCGGTTGTCGTGAAGTCAATGTCTCCGGTTTTTCCACTACCAGCGTTGTTGGGGATGGCCGTGAAATTGTCGTAATACTCATCTCCAGTGGAATCCGCAGGCAAACCAATTGCCAGCACGTTCGATGTGGCGTCAAAATCGAGTTTGACGCTCATACCAACAGTTGCCCAGTAGATGCGCTGAATGCTCACCTCCGTGCAAGTGACCCCTCTTGAGTTTGTCGCTAAAGCAGACACGTCTACCTTCTTGACCGCACTCTCCCCGGTTCCATCGGAAACGTTCGTGAACCGCAACACGGCGGTTCGCTCTCCATCCTGAATGGTTTGACTTGTTACAGCATCAGCCATGTGTCACCCCCTGTTATGCATCCGCAAATGGTGTGACAAGCGTGCCAGAACCCAAAATAATGCCTTCAACTGCGTACTTCGCAGAAGCAATCGCGGTGACGCGAACAATACTTCCGGCCAGACCACCCTTGGTTGAGCCATTCATAGTGATGACATCGTTACTGGAACCAGAAATGAACGTCTTACCCGTAGCGTCCGTCACGCCTGTATAGGTTCCACCGACGAACTTGTCGGTTCCATCGGTCAGGATGTCCATGTCCGTTGCTGCCGTTTCTACAATAAAGGTGAAGGAAGCACCAATGTTATTGAGCTGCCCCGGGTCTGTTGAACCTCCGGGCGTTGTTGCCACAATCGATGGTAACGTGAATTTTCCATCAGCATCATTTGTGAGAAGAATTTTTCCAGCGTGAGACGCTACAGTTAACGTAGTATCAGCGGTCAGGCTGACAAAGCTGGTTGAACCGGCGCTGATGAAACCTCCTAGAGATCGAACAGGACCGGAAAATGTTGTTTGTGCCACTTGCGTGTACCTCCTTACGAAAGGTGTTAGCCCCAGTGTCTTCGTAAGCGTCTGCTGGGCCAGTCGCTAGGGCTGTTCGTCCCAGATGTCGTGGACAAAGTTTAGACCAAAAAAACAGCCAAAGCATCACAAATGTCATGTGCACAAAGTTGCACAAAGTTGCACCACGTGTATAATGATGGCGTTACCAAGGAGAAAGTGATGGAAGAGTTAGTAAAAGCAGTAGCGGAACGAATTGAAGCTTACCAAGCAAGAGTCAAGGCGAGCAAAAAAGCCCGTGCAACGAGATTGGCTAACTTGATTGAAAGCAATGGTGCTGAGCCGACAGAAAGCGCGAGCGGCACACTCCACGCACCGCATGACGGGTATGTCTGGGAGTGGTACTTGCTCAATTCTGACGGCGACATTGTTCAAGAATTTGAGGCCACCTTCATGGGTGGTGAGTTTTTACCTGAAACCAAAAGCGAAAAATCTTTTTCATCTGGTTCTGGGTCTAAATTCAACAACTTAGTGTATCGCATCGATTACGTTGAAGCTGATCTTGCCAATCAAATCATCAAGGCTTTCGAAGGCATTTTGGGAATGAAAACGGGCAAGGTGTTCGAATCTCGCGGCGTAAACACCTGTCACTTGTATGTCGCCAAACAATGCCTAGAGGCCGCCAAGATGGTTGAAGAGTTTGTCATGGCTCCACGCATCGAGGCAGCTAAGGCCGAAGAAGCCAAAAGACAAGCGCAGATAGACGCCGCTGAGCCGTGCCCTACAGGTCGCGTTGCCATCACTGGTGAGGTTCTCAGCACAAAATGGCAAGACTCTGCTTACGGCGGAGCACTCAAAATGCTGGTAAAAGACGACCGGGGATTCAAAGTCTGGGGCAGCGTGCCTAGCTCTATGAACCCAAACCGGGGGGATCGAATCACCTTCATGGCGGCGGTTCAGCCATCACAGGACGATGAGAAGTTTGGCTTTTTCAAGCGTCCCACCAAGGCCATGTTTCTGGACGAGGAAGTCGCGTAATAAACACAAAAAAAAGGGGTCAACTGACCCCTTTTCCTTGTCGAGTGAGAGCCTTCTAAGCGCCTTGCGATCCGTAGATCCCGCGCCAATCCGAAAAGCCGAAGCTGTACCGCTCACGTGCTTTGTATCGGATGTTTCCGGTTGAGAAATCAGGCTCCATCGTTGTTTCCATCGCTGTGCGTTGGAACATCTTTAGCCCTTCCCCCATCTCCGTGACTGAGGTCAACAAGAACCAAGCGTCTGGGTCAGTCAGGTAATGATTGACCGTGTAGCCACCGGGAAGAACGCCCGTGCTACGAACCGCATTGATATCGTTGTCCGATGTCGCTGGACGCAATGTCGAATTGAGAATGCGTTCTGCAACAAAGTTCAGTTGCGGAGGTACGACCAGCTTTGTCGCTTGTACCGAAATGGTCAAACCCTTGTCATCGGTAAACGTACTGATATCAATCAGCGCGTCTTCCAAAGACGTTTCATTTAGGTCAGCCATCGTGGTTGCGCGATTCGCTGCTGTACCGCCACCCGCGAGCGGGTGTGCCGTGTTTACTAGAGAAACACCATCGCCACCGGTAAAGCTAGAGCTGTACGCATTGTTCAATGTGTCTGCTCCTTTGACTTCTTTGGAGTTCGCCATTGAGCGAGCCAAAGCCTTCACGTATCTCTTACCTAAGCTGTCGTACAAATTGTCTTCTACAGCCTCATCGGTGAGAGCAAACGCGAGCGCCACGGTGTCGTGGGTGTATCGTGCGGTGTAGGACTCTGAAGCGTTGTCAAATTGAACGCCCTGTCCTTCCGTTTTAGTTGGTGCAGAACCGAAACCGGTGATCAACACCTCTTCTTCAAAAGCACGCGAACTATCTTCTATTGCGTAGATGTCCTCGTACTCTTTCTCATAGCTATCGTAGCTAAGACCAAAGAGGCTGTTCAAACCCGGCTCAAGCTCTTTCGCTAATTGTGCGCGAGAAATTGCCATTTATTTAGCCTCCTATGCTAAGCCAGCGCCTTTCACGCCCATGATGTGGTTTTCAATCACCACAAGCACGTTCGTGTTGGCACTCGCCACGTCGTCGTTGTCCGGGTCTTGACTGATGTCGATCGCCTTGAGAGGTAACGTGGTAGCTGTGGCACCCGTAGTGACATCCAACTCTACATTACTTCTTCCAGACGATGTATCTCCAGTCGTTGATTGGTCAACAATGTCAAAATTACCAAACAGATCCGCCACAGGAAATGTGTCGTCTGCCTGAACCTCAAACACCACATTGGGATCGTCTACGACGAACGCAATAATGTCTGCTGCTGCAACGGAGCCCGGATAATAATTCTTATATATCTGTTCTCCGGACGTGGGATCGGTGTACTGACAGCCGTTGAACACTCCAACGACCGGTACGGTACTAGAGGCCGCAGCCCGCCCTACAACGCCAGCAGTGAGTTGCTTCACCAAGTCTCCTTGGAAGATCGCACCAGACTGATTGTTGGCGATTCGGTAACGGCTTTGACCACCCGAATAGGGAGCGCCACCCATCATGCGACTGGGACGCAACCCGAAAGCGGCATCTTTATTAGCCATTTACTTTCTCCGGTTAGTTTTTACCAAATGTTACCCGAGAACTTCTTTGTGGATCGTATTTCACGTAACGTTCATCGCCACTGCGTGATTCACTGAAAACCGTGTTATCCAGCGCATCTCTTGCGTCCTGCGTTTTATTTTCATAATACGCATTTCGCTGCTCGACGATCTCGTTAGGAATCTTTGCCAAAAGTAGTCCTTCGAGATACACAACGCCCTCGTTTCGACCATTGTCCATTGTCGGAAGATCCCAACCGGGAGGCAAATCGGTGCCACGCACCAGTTCCCACCCCTCTCGAATTCTTCGCGAAACATTGGCCTTGTCCTCGGCTCCCATCATTGATTCCCGAATCCATCTGTATGTGAATCCGGGTGGCGGTGGAGGAGTCTCTAGGTCTCTTTGTGGACGCCATACCTTGTCGCGAGCCTGATTATCGTGCGCTCCGCTTTCACGTGATGAACGTGCATTCTTGGTGTCAGCCATTAGGTTGTCTCCCTCTGTGCAATTTTCTGCTTCTCCTTCGCCACTCGTTTAAGCCAAACCGCTTCTTCCATATTGTGTGGCTTCAGTTTTTGAAGACGTTCCAATTCACTCTTAGAGAACTGAACACCGTTCTGCCGGTTGTTTCCTCGTGTTTGTGCCCGACCCCCAGAAGGAGCGGATGCGACTCTTTGCACGGCGGGTCGCTGTCCTTTTTCTACAGGCTGTCCAGTAGACTGTTGTCCACCAGACGGTAAATCAGGATAAACTTTTCTTACCCGATTATCTAGCTGCTCGTAATACTCTTGTGAATCTGGCTCAAACCCCTCGTTAACCAAATTGTAGTGAGTGAAGTACGCAAATTGCGTTGCTTGAAGATGATCAGGATCCTCCGTGTCTCCATACCAACTGTTTTTTTCATGCCACGATAACGCCTCATCAGTCGGTTCGACCCGCTGCTCTTGCCGCTGCTGTGGCGCAACGTTTTGATCTTGATAGGTCTGGTAATTCTCAGGTGCAGCGTCTTGCTGTATGACCTGTGGCTGTTGCTGAGCGTGCTGCTGCTTAGCCGTGTTTAGTTTTTCTTTTTTAATCGCAATATCGGTCTTGAGCGAATCGGCCTTAGACATCAACGCAGCATCATTTGAGTCGACCGCCCGCTGATAAATCTCATTAACTTGCGCTTCTTGAGCCTTCAGCTTTGCATCTTCCGATTCCAAAACGCTTTGCTGTTGCTGAACCGCGTATTGCCTGTATTGCTGTAACTCCGCCTCTTTCTCGTACGCAAGGCGCTCTAATTGCTGGGCACGCTCTTCGGACTCCCGGTGCTTTCGGTTGAGCTTGTTGATTCTCTTAGAAACCGACTTGGTATATCGATCCAGCTCATCGCCTTCTGGTTCTGGAGCCGCTGCAACAGATGATTCCTCTACGGGATCTTCAGTTATCTCGATTTCAATATCGTCTTCTGCCTGCACTTCTGCGTTTTGATTCTCAATCATAGGTAACTCAATATATCGTCTGGGTTTAAGATGGTTCCAATCACTTCATCGTCATTGATAATTCGCACTTCACCGCCGTCTTCCAGCTTGAATCGAGCACCGGCATACCTGCCAATCAAGATCCATTGCTTTTCCTGACACCAAGGCCGATTTCCGAATTTTGCCGTGTCGTTGTAACAGAGCGGCCCCATCTTGACCACGTAGGCGACGACTGTAGCTAACGCCTCTCTATCTACAGTTTCTTTGGTGAGAGCAATGCCTCCCTTTGACACCGCCTTCCCCGCATAAGGGAGAACGAGCATCCGCCAACCAGATGGAGATGGCATTCGCTCTATGGCTGATTTTTCTAATAGAGAAGGATCGAGGACGCGCTCCGTTTGCAGAACGTAGGCTCCTTCAGCACCGGTTTGAGTCATCTTACGCTTTCCTTAAAATAGGCTTTAATCTCTGACTCAATTAAGTGTAGCGCAGACAGCTCTCCCTGCAAACTTTTATAGTGTTCTATATCTTTGAGCAAACCGTCCATGAGCGTGTTTTGAATCATTTCACGACGATCCCGAATGGTTCGCTTTAGCTTATCGGAAAGATCCAGGTCATCCACGGCTCAGCATTCGTGCTCATGAAAATAAAGACCTTTCGTGGCTGCGCCAGTTCCTTTCGTTTTTTTGCGCACCGCTCCACCCATGTTCATCCCTTTAGCGGTTTTTATAGCAATGGCCACAGACTGTTTTTGTGGTTTACCTTCTTTCTTTAGCTTGCTGATGTTCGCGCTAATAGTTTTTTGGCTTTTCCCTTTTTTTAACGGCATTAACGGCTCCTTTTAGGTGTGCGTTTCAATTTTTTGGGCGCTTTTTTCTTAATCGCAGATTTTTTTGGGGCTGCGGAAACGTTTTCAGATACCGCTTCCTCCGCTTTCTCAATAGCGGGCGCAGCGTCTCCTGATTCAATGCGCTTCATTTTCGCAGCTATGCGAGCATCAGAAGCTTTCTTTTTAGCTACAGCCTCTTCCATAGCTTTTTGAATAGCTGAGGCTTCAGCCGCCCTCTCCAAGGATTTCAGCTCTTTCAATTCTTTCTGCCGCGCCAAAACATAACTCGTCGTCATCTCATCCTCCAAACCGTTTGTTTAACTCCAGTAACTTCAAATCAGTCTGCTGTTGCAGTCGATCCAAAGCCAAATCCATTTTGTCGTCGGCTATTTCTTTAGACATTTCCATCTTTTGTTTCTGTATTTCATTCTCAAGCAATCGCTCCTGAGACCGGGTGCTTTCTTTTGCCTCAAAGTTTTTCTGATCAAGGTCTATTTCTTTATTGCGCAAATCCAACTCTTTCTGTCGAATCTGCACCAAAGGATCTTCTTCATTACCCTGACCGATCGATACTAAAAAGTCTTCGACTAGCTGAGAAAGAATGGGAGCACTGAATTGCTCTTGCTGAACCATAATTTGAGACAACATCGCTTGCGCTTGATCTGGCGGCAACTGTCCTGATTGCGATGCCTGTTCAATCTGCTGTTGCTGTTGCACCATCTCTTGTGGCAATTGCTCCTTTGCCATCTCAGCCGCCATGAACTGCAAATGCTGCATGGCATGACCGATAATAGCCGCTTGCAATTGTGGGTTTGTTTTCACCACTTCAGTCAAAAACAACGATCGATGTACGTCGACGTGCGCCTGATGGTTTTGTGGCGCAAACGCTTGCGCTGGAGCGCCCATCATAAAAGAACTGTTTTCCAAACCAGCGTCTATAGGCATAGGCGGCTGCGGTTGCGGTGGAGGCATCAACAAGGAATCCACGTCATCGACACCTAATGCCGCGTACATGCGGCGATATGCTTCGTACATGCCTTGCGGTCCATGTATTTCAGGGTTGCTCTGCACCATCTGCAGCAGTTCCTGAGCCATCGTGATTCGCTGGCTTTGGCTGAAAATATTGGGGTCACTGACGGGAACCACGTCAACTCTTCCGTCGAAGTCGGCCCCCATAACTTCTTGTGGTCCAGACCCCGTCTGGTAGGGATATGACGGTGGCAAATACTCAGAAAACACCTTAGACAGCAACGTAAATTCGAGTTTTTGACTGTAATGCAAGCGCTTGTGAATGGCCGACATCACTTTAGTTCCGCGTTCCAGAAGAGCAACGGTCGTTCCGACAGGCATTGCTTGGTTCATGTCGCCGACGTTCGTGTCAGCGATTGAAGCAAAACGCTTACCCGACTCGACCAATAGGCCCAAAAGCGTCATCAACACGCTTGATGGCTCTTTGATTGGGAGCGGTATTAAATTCTCTTTCAGAGACGCGCCAGTTGTGTCGATATCGCGGAACTCTCCTGGTTGCAAAGGATCGTCCTCATCGCGAATCCTCATGCCCCTGGCTTTGAAACCAGCCGGTAAGTTGGCCAGCGTTCCTGCATCAATGAGCTGCCGTAAGATACTTGTGCTTGCCTTCGCTAGACCGCCGATCATGTGGCTTAGTCCTAAGCCGTAAAATCCCAACCCCGGAAGAAACTTGTATTGAACAAAGTAATTAATTTTCTGCTTTAGCTGATCCGCCTCCTGATAGTTCCTTCGAATAGCCAACACTTTTTGGCTCGGCTCATCGATGGTGACAATGTAAGGCAGCTTTAATCCGGTAGAATTACCCTCTGCATCTACATCCTCAAATCCTTCGAGGTCCAGAATCGTGTGCACCTCGTATACCGTGTGATCGCGGTTTTCGTTATAGCTCGGACTCTGCCCTTCTATCTTGTCTATTTCCTCGTCAATTTCATCCTGAGATAGACTTAAATCGCCACTTTTCAGCTCTATATCGGCATAAAAGCCACTGAGCTGTTGCTTTCGAATTTCATTCTTCGACATACGCAAAACATGCGTAACACGCTCTGCGGAAAAAATATCAGTAGCCTCATACGGAACAATCAGGTCTTGAGGCTCAATGAATTTGCTTAAAGCACGGCCTTGCGTCGGGTCGTAATACACCTTTTTGAACGCAGAACCAGCTAAAGGTAAATAAAACAGCAGCATATCCAGTTCTGGGTCGTACTCCTGCATGACGTTCATGATGTAGAAATTCATGAAGTCCTGAACTCGCTCCGCCTGCATCTCTACTTCAGCCGACCGCATCCCTATAATTTCTGTTTTTACCGGACCTTTTGGCGGAAGCATCTCCTTGTACGCCTGCGCCTGAAACTGAGTAACCGCCTCGGCTAAAATCGGGTGAATCACACCAGTCGATCCTTGGAACGGATCACTGCGAGTGTCGTCGAATTTCATTCCTAAATACTTGAGGCCATCGACATACGTTTCCTCCCACTCCGATCGACTTTCGCGATCCGATTTGATGGAAGCCAACACATCAGTGGCTAATGAAGACAATTCCGATTTGTCTATTTCCTCGACTAAATTGGCATCGAATGCAGATTCTACGGGTGCTGGCTGAGCATCTATCTCGTCATCAACCAATAAGTCCTCTTCAAGCACCAGTATTTCGGCGGCATCACGAATTTCCTCTTGTCGCGAACGCTCTGGAGTGACCTCGATAGCATTGCCAATCGGCAAAACATCTGGATCGTTTTCTGTTCCTAAACCGACTTTTTCAACCGCCATCAGTAATACACTCTCCTATTTCGCTCTAACGGACGAATTTCTTCGGCATAATCGTTTTCCAGCGAAAGAAAACCTCCTTGTCGAAATCGCATCAGCGCCATTGTTGAGCTGTCACAATAGTCATCATGATCCCCAAATGGGAAAGAAGCCATCTCCTCGGCAACTTCTTCAGCAAAATTTTTTTCGGGTGCCCATACCATGCCTGCCTCAAAAATCGGGGCCACGCTATTCATTCTGGCGATTTTATCCTGACCCCGAGACGGTGTATAGGAGGTCACTGGAATGCCTGATCTGCGCAACTCTTGCGTCAACGGCGTCCCTGACGCCTTAGCCTCGATCAACACACAATCTGGTTCCCAGTATTTGTATTCTTCCCAAGCCAGCTTTTTCAGCTCCGGAAAATCCAATCGAACGCGCTTTGCATCCAAAAGGATAATCTGCTCAGCCTGCTCGGGTTCTGGCTCAAAAACCGCCCATGTTGTTATAGCGCTGTAATCGGCGGTTTCTTTTTTCGAGTAGGCCGTATCATAGGATTGAATCACATAAGAGTAGGCTGGCACGTCCTCTTTGTCCCATGTTTTCCACCACTCTCGCTTCACAATAGATCCCTCTTCGGCTGTCGGATCTTGCATCCACTGTGAGTTCCATTTCGAAACCGGAAGAGATGCCTTGACGGACAAAAGCTCATCTTTGTTCCAAAATTCCGGCCACAAAGGATCTTCCGATTCAGGCATAATTGCAGGAAATTCAATCACTTCCCATTGATCTGCGAATTGCTCTGACTGCCGCCTCAACACCTGCCCAACCAAGTCTTTGGTTGACCATCGCGTCATAACAATGACGATGGTGCCCCCGGGCTGTAACCGCTGCCGAGGACCGGACGTGTACCAATCATAAATACTATCCATCGCGGTTGGACTCAAGGCGTCTTGCTCAGAAACCGGGTCATCTATGATTAACAGGTCAGCGCCACGACCCGTGATCGCACCACCAACACCCGAATAAAAAGATTCTCCGCCTTGATTGGTTGTCCAGCGACCAGCGGATTTATTGTCAGCCTGAAGGCTCAAACTGGGGAATATTTCTTTGTATTCATCACTATCTATGATGTTTCTGACGCGACGACCGAACCGAACCGCCAGCTCCGCTGTGTGAGTGGTTTGAATAATTTTCAAATTACCACGCAAACCCATCATCCACGCAGGGAAAAAGGTGCTCGCAAACTCACTTTTTGTATGTCGCGGAGGCAGGCAAACGATCAGTCTTTTTAGTTTTCCTTCGGCAATCTGATTAAACTTTTCACCGATGATCCGGTGATGCCTTCCTTCGACAAAGTCTGGCCACTGCGATTTCACAAACTGTATGAAATCGGCCTGACAATCGTCTTGTCGTTCAATTTGAGAAAAACGATTCAGAAGAGCCACCGCCTCCTGCTGATCTTGCTGACTCAGAATCTCAAAATCTTTGAGACTGATCTCAGACATGCTCCCACGCTTCTCCCGCAAACAACTTGGCTTCCGCGTCTCTGCGCCTTACAAGACCGTCCACCACCTCACCTGCGGCACGGTTCCATCTCTTAATTTGATTAGGAACGTCCTTGTAATCGCCGTTATTAAGAGCTTTCAGCAGCGTGCTACTATTTAGATTGGTTGGCCCCAAATTGAAAGTCCACGCCACCAATGCATCGAACTGATTTTGTTCCAAATCGACATTCACAGAATCGTTAACGTAGCCTTCGAACTCTTCCAGATCAGAAACCAGAATTTCCTCCGCCTCTTCGGCAGAACACGTGTCTCCTTCTGAAACACCCCGTGTGTGTCCATATCCCAATGTCCATACGGAGGCTGAACACTGGTAACTATTCGTCTCTAAGCCCTCAAATTTTTTTATGAGAGCGATTCCTTCTGCGCTGGTTTTCATCTACTGCTTAGCCTTTCCTATATTCAAAGCAATCAACTCGATAATAGGATAAATGTACTTACCCATGAAAGCGTCGTCTTTAGGAGTGGGCGTTGCAGCACATACCGCGCTCGATATCGCTACAAACATTCCAGCATAGGACAGCAGATCAGTCAGTAATTCCATCGTCTTTTTCCTCTTCTTCTTCGGTTGTAATGTCTTGATAATACGCAACAATATTGAGAATCTGCCTCAAGTATCTCTTAATGTCACTCATATTTGCGCTCAAATTTTCATAGCCCTTCACCGTAATCCCGTAATACACATTGATTGGCGCTTCACCGGCTTTCAAATCGACCACATATTCTTCCATAACGTCCGGGGTCAAAACAGTCCACTCCACTGGTAAAAACATCACCTCATTAGGCAAAACCGGATGATATACAGGGGCTGGTTTTTCTACGGTTACTATTTCAACAGGACGCACCTGCGGCACAATCGGCTCTCGTTCCAACACGGAACAAGCGCCCAGACTACTGAGGGCGATCAGGGCTAGTAATCTTTTTAAGATCATTTCCGACCTCGCGTGTCGCTTTATTGATGATGTTTTCGATTAGTCCGGGCTTTCGTAACGACAAATGATTTAAATCATGCTTGGCAAACTTCATGCGTAAATTATTCACTTCCTCGTTGGCCTCCTGATTCTGCCGCTCAAGACCACGCATTTTTTCTTGCTGAGCCTCCTGTTTAGCTAATGTGTCGAGAAGCTGTTTATTTTGGTTTTCTATAGTGTTTTCAAGAACTTGCTGATTGTCTGCAGCGACTTGCAGTTGCGTAAGAAACGCCTGCTTTTCCGCTTCTGCCTTGTCGTAATACAGCTTGAATGCGCCAGCCATAATCACAAGAGCAACACCCATCACAATAGAAAGCTTGAGTCCCACTACAGGATTTTTCCTATGTCATCAGCAAGCTTATGAACTGCTGCAACGGTTTTGGTAACCACGGCTGGTGATTTATGCGCAATTCCAAGCGTGATGCCTTCAGTGAATCCTTTAGAAAATGCCTTGTCTTCGGCTGTGGGCTTGTCTAGATTCTCCACCGTTTTCGGATTGATGACGATGCTTGCGCCAAAATCGATGTGCGGTATCACACCGGATGTCGCAAATTTCATGTGAATGTCGCCCTCTTTGTCATACCAGACTCCAACATCCATGCTGACCCCAGCGCCTACACCAGCCGCAGGACCGGCCCATAACGTGGCCGCGTTACCGTCTGGATTCATGTAATGCCACTTCATGACATCCGACACAGACACGCCAATATGAGCAGACACTTTTACCTCCATGCCTCTACCGTCGTGCGTGTCTATATCCGCGCTGACGCCTTGCTCTGCATTGACCGTTTCCACATCACAAAGATGGTCGAAATTCCATTTATCGGTCCTTGACCATTTTTCGCCAGCTTCTTTTTTGAAGTAGTAATTACCTTTCCCGTCAACAAAAAAGCAATCCTCATCCTTGCTGTTACTGACATAGTAACCGGCTGGTACTGTTTGCCCATCAGCCATAACTAACGCTCCTTTACCTAAACCGGCTTGCCCAATATACTTATCCCCGAGGGGCGGTTCCTTCCCAAGGATCGAGCATCTTTATTCCCTTTTGTTGCTGCTTTCCGCCCCTCATTTTTCACTCTTCGCCTTTAAACTTTTTGCTCTGCCCGGACGTTCCTGCATATATTCCAAAAACCGCAGCCATTGCTCCGACCACAATGGATACCAGTCCTGCTTGTTCCAAATTAGGCTCTGACAAGGTCATAAACCAAATAACGACCTCATAAAGTAAATAGATGTACACGCCAACAAAAATTCTAGGAAATATTCGCCACGCATCGATAGTTTTCGCCAAATGCACCCACTTTTCGTATGGGTTGACGCCTCGCTCTACGGAGCTTGTACCAACCTCAAGCTCTAGCTCTATTTTTTTCTTTACTGGCTCATCCACAATTTAATTCCTCTTTCAAAGTGAAAACCTTCAAAGGCTCGCTTTTCCCTTTCACCTGTATTTCGTCTACATAGGTAACCCATTCTGGTTTGTATTCTACCGTATTTTCGCCAATCAAAATCCACGGGTCGAAGTTGCGGGTTTGCCCTTCGAGCCTACTTGCCAAATTTACAGAATCCCCCAGCGCCGAGTAATCGAATCGAGCCTTACTTCCGTTGAACCCGGAACTGCCCATGTTACCTACTACGCATTTACCGCTATTGATCCCGACGCCCACATTCAGGTTGGGCAAACCTTCTGCGTCTAATTCAGCATTCAAGTCGTCGACTAGAGCGAGCATGTCTTTGCCCGTCAACATTGCCTGCTCTGCGTGATTCTCGCAATCCAACGGGGCGTTCCAAAACGCCATGATGCAATCGCCCATGAATTTATCTACCGTGCCTCCGCGCCTGTGAACGCAGTCGGTGAGCTGCGTCAGCAATCGATTTACCAAAGTCACAAGCTTTTGCGGATCGTCCTGAAGCTTTTCACTGATCGGAGTGAAACCTACGATATCGCTAAAAAGAAACGTCATGGTTCTCGTCTCTCCACCCAGCCTCAATAACGAGGGATCGTCTTCAAGCTGCTTTACTAAATCAGGAGATATATAGGTGCCGAATTGTCCCCGAATCTGCAATTTAAGGCGATATTCCGTCACCATGCGCTTGGCAATACCCGTCGCACCCACACTCAAAAGGGTTAAAACTGGAAAAGCCGAATCAATAAGAAAATTAAGCCGCGTATACGCCAAAACAGACGCTCCAGCGGTTAAAGAAGACAGAAATAAGACGCTAAACGACACCCAAGGCACCGGAAAACGCTGTGACAGCACGGCAACCAAAAGCCCCAGCACAAAAAGAGTCAATAATTCCGCAAAAAGCGCCCAATCAGGACGAACCGGGGCTGTTCCTTGAAGCAACGTCTCAAAAAGAGCGCCCTGTATACGGTGCGGATACATCAAACCTTTTGGAGTAGGCACTAAAGGGGTAATTCCCGCCGCCGTAACACCGATAAGAACTATGCGACCTTCCACATTCGTTGGAATGGTCGTGTTCCAGTTCACCCAGACACGTCCCACGTTGTCGGTTTGAACGGTTTCAAAGCTAGGAACGCGCACAGCTTGAATACCCGCTTCTCCGGCTTTTACTTGATAGCTGGGATCGCCCGCCAACCCTCTTAAAACATCCAAACCCAAGGCCGGATACAGCGCATCTTTGACACGCACCAGCATGGGAATTCTACGAACTAACCCATCTACTTCCGGCGCGGAATTAACTACGCCCGTTCCTGCTGCATTTTCCTGCAACAAAGCCACGTTAGGTAAAATTCCAGGGTATTCCAGCGCATTTTCAAGCACCGGACCTATGGTAGCTACACCAATATGCCACCCTTCTGTGCGGTTCGTGTCCGTAGTAGCTGCCGCTGACAAAAAAGTAGGTATTCGCTGCATACTTTGGGCAAACGCATCGTCGCCAGAAAACCGATCCGGTTCTGGAAACAAAACGCTGTATACGACCGCAGCCGCCCCTTGTTCCAAAAGCATGTCGTTAAGCGCAGCTAAATCCTGTCTAGGCCACGGCCATTGGCCCTTTTCTTCTAACGCTTTTTCGTCAATTTCATATACTGCTAGATACTGGCTTTCGACGGATTCCCCTAAAGAAAAAAGCGCGTCGAACGCTTTAAGCCGCAAAGTTTCCACGGGCCACGGGTCAAACACTCGAAGTAAAACAAAAACCGCTAAAACGCTTAAAGCATGTTTCACGTGAAACGTTAGTCCTGTTGTGTGATTGAAATTGTCTTGTTGCAGTTACTCGTGCAATTAAAGGTCGCACTGTACGACTTATTAGTTGCGCCTTTCTGTACCACAGTCACATCGTAATCGCTGGTGTAAAACCGCATCAACGATGTGTGCGCTCCGTTGCCTTGTTGGGTTAACGTCACCTCTCCATCATCTGCATTGCTGTACCAGAATATATCCGCGTCTTTGTTACCAGAGCCTTTCTGTATCAAGCGTGTTGAGGCGTTGTCTGCGCTGTAGTTATAGACATACGCATTATGGTCGCCCGTTCCTTCTTGCGTGATCCAAATATCTGAATCATCCGCAAACGAAATAATCTTCCCGTATTGGCTTTCTCCGTCTTGCTCGATCTTGTACACGTTGTCATCCCCGGAACCCAGTATCCACGCCTGATGGTCATTCCCTGTTTGGATAATGGTCGAGGTGTTGTCGTCTTCATCCATGTCGATCACGGAATAGTTTGAGTTACCGTTCACTGTCGTGATCCACGATTGGCCGTCGTGATTCGACCAAACGGACTGCACGTACGCCTGATTCGAGTCACCCGTCACATCCACCGTTATGGTTGCGTTGTCGCAGGTATGATTTTGAACGAGCGTGTTGTCAAAACTACCTAAACCACAGTAGATACCCGTGGTATTACTGGTTCCCACTTGTTTTGTCGTAATAGTCGCTCCGGTCCCTTGAGCCTTTAGCGTAATGAGGTTATCCCCGGCAAAACTATGGAGACTGATAAATAAGAATGGAATTATCGCCCACACCATTCACCTCCACATCTAGGATCGTTTCTACGCTATTGATTCGCAGGGACGTTGACTTGTACTTATCTATCGCGATATCAAACGTATTCGTTCCTTGGTGTACAAAGAACAGGTGCTCTCCTTCAATAAACGTGTATGTCTGAAGTTGTGGATCGAACCCCGGCAAAATGCCTGCAATCTCAATCCCGTCCAGTTCATTAACCGTTTCGGTTTTCTTTTTCGAACTGGTTTCCATCACCGCCAACAAGTCCACCAGGAAATCAAACGACAATAGATCGATATCCAGCCGTGTGATCTCTTCCTCTTCTTCCAGAAAATCCTTGTCTAAATCGGGTGCGTCCTCAAAGAAGTCCCGGTCTATATCGGAACTCGTTTCGCCCTGCTGCTCTGCCTCGGCTTCCACGATGGCGGGAGGCTTATTGACAATGAGCATATTGTCGATCAAATCCAAGCTGATATTTCCTAGCACTACCGCTTTTGTAGGACGTGATTCAAACGTAGAAACCATCGTTGCTTGAAACGGTTGATCTAAAATCTCTGTGCCAGACCAGGTGGTTACTGAGATAGACCCAGATGAATTGCCACTCGCGTCCGGTAACAAAATCACCAAGCTACGCCCTAGCTCATCTACCGTTGTCGTAAAATCCGTTCCTCGGATACCTATCGTGGCGCTGGGCGTCTTAATAAAAATGTTTTCTTTCTTAATTCCAGACAGTCGACCCGTAATGAATCGGGCAGTTCCGGAGGCCATATTAAGAGCCAGTTTTGATTTATTGGGATCTGGATCGTAGACAAAATCATCGATCACAAGCTTCGAATGTTCCGTTAGACGTACAACAGAAGAATCCAAAAACTCAATAGCAATCCGGCCATTACCAGTGCGTACATCGTCCATCGAAAAAATATCGAGAGCCATCTCTGCAAGCACTTTGTCCGTCGAACCCTGCCGAATAACTTCCCCATTGCCGCGCAGTTCGGAGATAGAACCTACGTCAACTGCGTTAGCCCAACTCGCTAGGATTAACAGCCAGAAGCGCATTGGTCGATATTAATACTACTGCCTGATCCGCCGCTGGATTGCAGTAATAAATTCGCCACATTACTACTTACCGTATCCGTTTGATCGATATCGATATTCATATTACTGCCAGAATACGTCATGGCTATTGTGTGCTCTTTTCCAGATTGCGTTACATCGATGTCGTTACTAGCTCCAGTGACGGTAGCCGTCAGGTTTTTCTTGTCTCCAGCTTGCGTTATCGTCACCTCGTTGGAGTTTCCGGTTAACGTGCCGGTGATATTGGAATCCGCTGATCCCGCCTGTGTCGTATCGACATCACTACTGTTTCCTGCAATGGTCCAATTGTTCACACAACCGACGACATTACATTTCACATTGACGTTGTTGGATGTTCCGTCAATATCAAAATCTTGGTTACCCGTGGTAGCTGTCGCTGCGTCACCTTGCGTGAATACCAAAACATTACTTGCACCCGCTGCGTCATAATCGAAATCTGACCCAGCTACGTCGCCCGTACCACCCACTGCGAAGGTCGCGGTATTCGAATCACCGGTAGCTTTATAGGTCCAACTGCTGCTGCCAGCTTGTAAAATACTTGCCGCAATAATGTTGCTATCGCCGATCTGATCCAGATCAACCGTCATGCTTGCACCACTTATTTCGGCGCGGGTTTGAGATGTGCCCAAAGCGTTACTAGCTCCAATCTGGTCGATACTGAGCGTTAATCCCGTCCCTGTTTGCGTCAGATATATGTCGTTATTTCCTGCAAATGAAATCAAAGGAACGAGTAAGACAAGTAAACTAAGAAGCTTCTTCATCGCTGTCCTCCAGTGTTGTGTAGTCGAAATCCCAGACTTGTTGTTCAAGTCCTTTAATGACAAGCCCATACACTGCCGCTTCTATGGCGGCTCGTACTGCGTGATTGACCGCTTCATTTTCTGTGCTGCCGCTTTCCGCTTCTACTAATTGGGTTCCTAATTCGTAAAACCGAAAAAAATCTGTGCCACCCCCGGTAGACAGAATTGTTTTGGTCGCCGTCGCGTTCAGCAATACTTCCCCTGTTTGTACCAAAACTGCACGTAAAACAACAGTAACTTTGTCTTCCCGGTATTGATGTCGCATCCCAATACCTAATGTTCGTGCTCCACTCCCTCCGGTTCTGAGGTTGGTATCGTAGCCAATAATACCACCTTCAATAATAATGCCCGCGTACAGCAAAGGCTTAAGTCTATTAGCCCCTTCTCCTTCATACATATCCCTGGTGTTCTTTATAAGCTGACGTTCTCTGGTCAGCCCATCTAACCCAGAGCGTTCTACCACCGCAAACCAATTCCCACGGCCTGCGTCCCGTAACGCTTCTATTAGGATATCTATACCGCCTTGGGTGACTGCCGTAGAAAAAGAAGCAATATTATCCAGAGCTTTACGTTGTCCGGTTTTGTCCTGAAAGTCATATACTGCGACGACCGCTTTTGTCTTCGGCGGCGGTAAATTCAGTAACTGGTGGGCCGCACTCGGAACAATTTCCGGTCCTTGTCGTTCAAATTCTAGACTACGCTGGACTCCTGTGAACGCAGTGCAACCACTTAGGAACAACAGATATAGTAATAGTAATTCACGAGCCATCGCACTCGGCCCAGCAACCACCAAAGTTGCCCACAGGTATCACAATTTCTGTCGTAGAAATCATTACGCCATCGAACCATTCTTCGATAGTGAGTGTAATCGTTGTCCCATCGTTCACCCAACGAAGAATATTCCCTTCTAAGTTAATTTCCCCAGTAATAGGGTTCTCAGAGGTTGGGATACCATCATAATTAAATAAAGACTCACTCAGGTCTTTCGCTAGTGTCGAGTAAATACGAGATTCCAGGTTTCTAATGAATTTAGACAGTACGGTGTTATCGGCTTCCCGCTCTGCCTCATCCAGCTTTTCTTGAATCTCACTAGCTAGATCGTCAGCGCGTGTGCGCTCTTGCTCATCAATCGTTAGGTAATGCGCGGATTGATTGATGCCGTTAAAAGACGGGCTATTGAAGCGATGGACCAACTCGCTGGAATACACGCCTTGACCTAAGACCAAAACGCCACCCAACAACACGCCTTTAATCGTTTGTTTCGCCATCCCGTTGCTCCGCTTCACGTAGCTCGATCACGGTGTCTAACTTCTGCTGCAAACGAATGATATCGTTATCCAACATCCGAATCCTATCAATGAGTGCAATAAGAGTGACGTTCGCCTCGGATAGTTTTTGGCTAATATTGTTGGTTATGTATTGCCAGATGTAATAGATGGTATACAAAAGGCCAACGGTAGCGACAACCGGGAAACCGAAGTCTGATATCAGTTGCCCAATGTCCATTAGTCTCTTCGCGCATCTTCTTTTCCATTCGCCCGTGCGATCCGGTCCAAATCAGGCCGTATGCCTAGAACGGAACACATCGTCGCATCCATGCGAATCATGTCGTGATTCATAGTTTTTACCCGATTATCGAGACTCATAATAATTCCGTGAATTCCCAGTACCTGACCGACGACACTACCTAGAATATATTTAATGGTCGTAAACATAAAAAAACCGCCGATCAAAGCGGCGGCTATAGGAAATCCTAAGTCTTTAATTAGACTAAAAGCTTCATTCATAAGACTTTAGCGACAATTATCGTTCCAACCATAAACGGGTAGACGCCCCACAAAAGTAATTCCAGCCGTTTAAATTTAGCCGACCCTTCGTCCAGACGCTTTTCGATGTTTTCGTAACGAATGGTACACTCACGCTGATGTGATTTTATTTCGACTAACGCCTCCAGACCCTCTTCCATCATTCAGACTGCGCTTGTTCCACTTGCAATAAAATCACACACTGCTGAAAGGCAAGTTGTGCCGTCTCTAGCTTATCCGCA
>TARA_R100000808_G_scaffold5803_2_pt1 | contig 35564 bp, 41 predicted proteins | sample TARA_R100000808 | Tara Oceans TARA_R100000808 (sample SAMEA2622852) | marine metagenome | biome: marine biome (ENVO:00000447); feature: marine epipelagic mixed layer (ENVO:xxxxxxxxx); material: "saline water (ENVO:00002010), including plankton (ENVO:xxxxxxxx)" | depth 140 m | reverse complement strand
ATTTCTCCTAGGGCTTTCGCCGAGACATATCTTCATCTCAAGTGATAACAGGGGAGCCCGCTCCTTCTTGAAGTGGCCCCTGTGATGGTAGTATCGCCCGACCGGGCTGTCCTCGTAAAGCATTAAAATTACCGCCACTTGCGGCTGGCTCCTGCGGCTGAGCGTGAGCACCTTGGGTCACAGCAACAAAGGCGCCGCCAAATGTCGGGTCTATCATTGGACCTAAAACCTTTTTGAATACAGACATCTTCTCGGGAGGCATTACCCCCGGCTCCAGCTCAGCCAAGGCTGATGACAGAGCTGTTGCAAATGTCGCATGGTTTTCAGGAAAGGCTACTCGAGAGAAATCACACTGGTCTTGGGTAATGGTATTGTTGATGCACCCGTTCACCATGGTTTCCGTGTAATTATCGGCAACTTCCACCAGCGAGTAAAACGCACGCTTCTTCGAGTCTGGCGGGTCGTATGGGCGCGGTCGGATGCTCGGCGCGTTATTGCCCGGTTTCTTTGGTAAATAGGAATATAGAGCGTCCCCAATTACCGCTTGCTGCCGCTGAACTTCCGCCCTGAGCTCGGGGTAGTCAGCCAAGTCTTTCGTTGATTCTTCTAGCATTTTTGTTCGGAGCTGCTGATTTGTGGCGAACTGAGTCAGTCTCTGAGAAGCTCTTGCGAACTCTTTATCTTGCTCAACTGGGTCAGCCATATCTGCCAGCCCGGATAATGCACCCAGAAAGGTTGGCAGCAAATTGACCTTGGATGCCGCAGTGGGTCGAGATTTCTTGAATATTGACTCAACTACTGCGTCAGCTCCTTTTTGAAGCCCCTTTTCAGTGGCATCGGCTAAATCCCAGAGAGCCAGAGTAGCTCGGCCAAAGGTCGCTGGCTTAGACATAGCGGCGACAGTGGCTCCCATTATAGCCCCGGTGGCCCCAAAAGGGATAGCTCCGGCAGCTCCGGCGAGAATGGACGCCCCAACCCCATCGAGCCCGGTGCCCATGTTGTCGAGGGCTGTTTTTGCCATTTGCTCTCTCATCAGCAAGTCGAGCTTGGCCCTATCGAGAGCTTCATCGTCCAGATAAGAAGCAGCTTTCATTGCATGCTTGCGCTCTTTAATCTCGTTGCGCAGAGCCTGTGCTCTTTCCTCTAAATCGGCATCAAGCTTTTTCTGCTCAGCGTTTGCCTTGGACTTATTTGCTTTGAGATTCTTTTTGTTCCACGCGACCTGGCTCTTAATACTCGCTCGCCGCTGTTCAATCTTCTGAAGGTCTGTCTCTAGTGCCAAGATATCCTGCTGGGCCTCGTTTTTAACTCGAGCTGCCTGCTCTTTGCGGAACTGCTCTGCAATTCGCTGCTTGGTCCGCCCGCTGCGAATATCGTCCTGAGCCTTCGCCAGGTTGCCGCGCTCTTCTTTTAACTGGTCACGAACCGCTTTACGGAGGGTGTAATCGAGCTTGTTTGCCTGGTCATCAATGCCTGCGAGCTTTTTCTGAGCTTCCGCCAGCTTACCGTTAATCATTTTCTCGCGAGCTGTCTTGGCCTTCTTTAAGTCTAGCTTGTTCTCTGCTACCTCGCGGCGCAAGTCAGACACCTGTTTTTGCACAGTCGCCTTTTGGCTCATCAGGTCTGATAGCTTGAGAATCGACTTAGTCTGAGATTCCGCCATGACCTGGCGAACCTGGGCAGCGTAGGTCTTGGTCTCTGCTGCAAACCTCTTGGACTGCTCAAAGGTCGAATCCCCCATGGCTCGGCGCCAGTTCTTGAGATTACCAAGCACTTCCTGCAGGCCCTCTAGAGTCTCAACGTTCTTCTGGTACCCTGCCAAGCCCTCACGGATGGGGTCGGATTGGTCGCTAAACGGCACCTTTCTTCCGGTGACCATGTGGTAGGCTTTGAGGGTGTTCTTCGCTTTTCTCGCATCGGTAAAGCTCTTCCGGGCACTCGCGATAGCTTCACCAAGTTCTTTATGAATTTCACCATACTTTGTTGTGTCGTCAGGGAGCATATCCCGATAAACGATATTTAGCTCATCGGCAGCATTCAGGAACTCTTCTGCCGCCTTGCGAACCTCTGTCGTGCTACTGACATTGCTATCGATTTGCCGAAAGACGTTTCCAAGGGTTCCTGACTTTACGCCGCGCACCAGGTTTTGAGCCGGAAGAGCGTCAAGCCCGAGGTCTTCCGCCATATCCGGGTCCATGCCTCGCGGAGTCCTTACACCTGGTTTGACGGTTTCTGTGGTCAATTTCTGACGAAATAATTTACGAAGTCGATAATAATTGCTGCTGGCGTTGTTTACCTTGGCGTAAGCCTGCACCGCTTTTTCGCCAAAGTATTCGGGATTCATGAGAACTTGCTCAAGTGGCTTAATGAGCTGCTCATCAACAACCTGCGACTTAAACCGCACATCCTTTACGTGGATGTTATCGCCATACTTCTGAACCTCTTGAAGGCGTCTTTTCAGGGTGTCCAGAACCTTAAACGTCTCAAATGCTATTGTCTTAGGCTCAAGTTTGTCCATCTTCGCAAGCCTGCGAATGTTATTTATGTTAATCATGGCCGCACTGTACGACTCGTCCATTCCCTTAATGAACGCATTCATGTCCTGAGCCATTTGCTCGCTAATAAATGCAGCATCAGGGGAATCATTTTTCATGAGCTTATCAAGCTCTATAAAATACTCTTCTCCCTCCCCCACCAGCCTCAATGAAACAGACTCCAGCATATCCGCGTCTCCGCCCAGGGGAGCTTCAATCTGGTTCTCCATCCTTGCGTAAAAGCCCGCTTTTGCCTCAGTGGCGCCTTCAACACCTCTGCGCTGGATCTTGGTGGCGACATCCTCTGCGAGGTCAAGGACGCTATTGAGGGCCCCCACCCCCCTCTGGGTGATATCTGTCATCGCCCCATCAGCGTCTTGGATTAACCGGTCGGCCTCGGTTTTAGCTTTTTCACCCACCTGCTTAATTGCGGCTTGCGTCGTAGCTATCTGCTCATCAAGGTCTAGCTTGAGGATTGAATCCTCAATAACTCGCTCTTGGATTTCCTCGAAGAGAACTGCACGCTCAGCCTCAGTTTCCGCTTTGCGAAACATTAAATCCGCTTTTTCGACCGCTATCTCGTGCTTTTGCTTTGCCGTCATCCGCTCGATGTCGAACATCTCTTCGGTCAAATAGCCCTGCTCGCGAAGCTGGCGAAGGCCCAGGTCGATTTCTTTCTCTGTGTAGTTGTTAATCAGCTCGGCGCGCTCTTGCTTTATCTCGGCAATATTGGCCTTGGCGCGGCTTTTTGAGTCGGCTAGTTGGGCCCGGAGCTGCTCTACCCCATCAGCTCCACGGGTCCTAATGCCATACAGAGATTCACGAAAAGCAGAGGCTTTGCCGTTTAAATCAGAAAGCTCTTTAGCTTCATCTACTTTTTGAAGAGTGTGAGTCTCGAGTAAATCCATCTGGTCACTCAAGAGCTGCCTCTTGCGATCGATGGACATCTCTTTAATGACGCCCTTTTCCTCAACCATCTTATCGAGAACACCATGCAGCTCAAGGTCTGTTATGGCGACATCAATCTCTTCGTCTGTCAGGTCATCTAGAATGGACTGCTTGCGCTGAAGGTTGGCCTCAATATCGCCCGCCAGGTCCAATCGGGCTGTCTCGACATCCACTTCCAGCTCGAAAGAGCGCGCCCGCCCAGCAATCTTATTGCGGACACTCTGTGCTCGAAGGGCAAGTCTCTCAAGGCGAACCTCATCGAGAATTCTCTTGTTGGCGTCAATTGCCTCAATTGCTTCTCTTTTGGCTGGAACACCTTTTTTCCCCAGCGTCAGGAATGGGCGAACCTTTTCAGGGGCTTCACCAGTAAGGGTCGATACAGCCCTAACCGCTACATCGGTAAACCCATCAACCAGCGGCATATCGAGAACATTCTCAAATAAGCGCTTTGAGGCCTCCATTGTTCGCTTGGTTCCTGCGATTCCAACGACAGCTCCTCCACCCAAAAATCCGCCTAATCCGCCACCCAACAGCCCGCTAAATCCAATGTTTGCCATGATTTCATTGGCACTTTTAGGCTTATCCAAAAGGACTTTATCTGTGAGCTCTGTCCCTGCCTGATAGACAGCTCCCTCTAATCCCCCGGCTACGGCAAACGCAGTGGCGGCCTGCCCGGCTTTTCTCGACAAGCCATCAACGGCCATCTTCCTAAGAGCCCGCTCGCTAGCAGCTCGGCCCGCAGCGGTAGATGCGGCGGCTAATGCCCCGCTAGGGGTTAATCTTGCAGCGGTTCCAAGAGCGCCTACCCCACCAGTAAAAAAGGCTGGAGCAATAGCACCAGTTAACTCACCCGCAGTACTCAGCCCCCCAAATTCTTCACGATAGGTTTGTAGGATTTTGGGGTCTACTGCCTGAGATAATACGGCGTCTGACATCCCCAAGCTGACGCCGCGACCAAGACCAGCCCCGAATGCGAGCAGAGCGTTGCCGAAACCAGATCCATATTCCTGCCTAAGCGCCTCTTTCTCAGCCTGCTCTGGCGATTGATATTGAGCGCCCAGCCTAAAAGCATGCGCGGCATCTGGGCCACCAAGCTTGTAAGCCTGCCCATTGGGAAGAATGATATCGACCTCTTGCCCCTGGGCAAACCCGTGCGAGCCCCGAGTAACCAGGCCTGAAACCTCTTCGTCGGGCACATCGACATATTGGTTTGCCGCAAAATCAAAAAGTCTAGCCATTCGATTATTACCTCCACGGACCCTGGTAAGCTGGCTCTTTCTTTCCGTAAACGCGTTTTATTAAGTTTGAGCGCTCCTCAGGGCTAACTGTCGTAAGACCATCAGAAGACATTTGGGCTTGAAGCAATTTGTTAGCTTTCCTAAACGCAGCAGGTGTAAGAAAACCAAGCCTAAGCTCCATGGCTTTTTCTGCAAAAGCATCAAGAGCTTCAATCTTAGCTTCAATCATTACGTCAGAATCATCCGGGAGCGGAACGCGCTCAAGGTAGAACACAAGGTCCATATCCGAAATTTTACCAGCTTCTTTAATTTCCGAAAATGACTTAGAAAGCCGGGCACCAGTTTCGTAAAACTGAGCAGCGTGGGTGCCAAGTGTTCGCCCAAGACCGCTAATAAGAGCATCTTTGCCCATAAGTTTTTCCGAAAAAATCCGACTAATAGCTTCGCCTTTAAGGGGGCCAAGATCCTTGTACTTGCCTGTTCCTCTGTACATATCCTTGAGATTGGCCAGCTCTGTGCGAAAATCGCTAAACATGCGAAAAAAGTTAGCCTCATCCTTATTAAACTCAACTGCCTTGGCTTTAGGGCGCGCCCTTAATTCAGCAACTCTTGAGCTGAATTCCTTGTCGGCTAAAGCCAGCTCGGTCTGAAGGAGGCCTTTGTCAATTCCCGCAATAAGCCCCGATAGCTTACTCTTCTCTAGCGGAACCTTGTATCGGTCGGTGATTTCACCAACTTTCATTTTGGCAAACTCCAAAGCCTGGTGCCTTGCTAGCATCTCAGCTTTTTCGTCATCACCGTGCAGGTCCAGCAATCGCTTATAGCTATTCTCCTGCATCCTAACGCCAACCTCGGCAGTCCTAATTGCCTGCTTTTGGGCATCGATATCTCGGTCAATCGCAGAGTTGATTATCTGCAGCGCTGTATTTGTGCCACCTCCCTGCAACTGGCGACCAAACTCACCCAGCCCAGCGGCGATAGCGGCGACAACCCTAGATGACGTGTTGTGGAATATGCGGTTTGGGTTAATCCGCATCTCCCTAACTTCAGACACCGCATCATCAATGTCTCGACGCGCCTTATCCTTCGACTCTCTTCGAATTCTTGATGCGACTTCTTGCTGCTTTGCAAGCTCCCTATACTCTTCACGGAACTCAGCGCGGGCCCTGCCCTCTTCCTCAAGTCGAGCAACGTTCGCCGCGCTGCTGGCTTCCGCGGAAAGCCTCTCAGCGTCTGCTGCCCCTCTTGTCCTGTTGCGAATATCTGCGAGCCTACCGCGGTACTCGCCAAAAAGACCGGCATACTCATCGCGAAGAGCTGACTCTTGGTCGGCCAGGGCTGTTTCAATATCTGCCTTGTAGAGACCTTCTTCTGGTGGGGGCATCAACGCTGTCTCAGGAAGATCTCGCCCCATGTCGATACCAAGATAGCTTTTTACGTTTGCCAACTGTGCCGGATTTAAGTTTTGAACATTGGCCACTTGATTCGTGGGAACGCCAATTTTGTATAATTCTTCTTGAATTGAGGCTAGCTCATTAGCTCTCGCCTTTTCTTGTGCTGCAAGCTGTTCCTCTCTCTCGGCTCTTTGAGCTTCTTCCCGCGCCATAGCTGCGCGTTGTTCCATCTGGGCTCTTGCTTGAGGATTTTCTGCTACGCCTGGCGTTGCCTCTTGCAGGGCACGGGAAGCCCCTTGTGTCATTGGTTCATAAGCCATTACTTCTTCCCTTTCTTGCCTTCGAGTTTGCCTAGCCTACCACGAAGCTCCTCGTTATCCTTGTGAAGAAGGGCCATAGCTGCGAGCATCTTCTTTGTGGCTTGCGGCTGGTCAATCATCCTTAAACCTGCCGGGCCTTTGCGGATCATCTCCTTGCCAGCCTCAGTGTTCTCAACCTTCTCGTTAAGCAAAACACCAGTCTCGTTTTTTCCGCCCATATCGTAGTTGGTCGGCTGAAGGCTGGACAGCAGCTCGCGAATATCACCCTCCCCTTTTTCGGGAGACTTATCGCTTTTGAGTCTTTCGTCGGAAAAAATAAGAGCAGAGCCAATAGTGGCCAAGGCCTGAATGCCCGTTCCAATAAGCCCCATCTTGCGGCTTTCTTCTGCGGCTGCCTGTTGGGCATTAAACCCTCGCTGATTTGCAATTCGCTGAAGAATTTGATCTCGCATTGTATCAGAGGCAATCTGCTGCTCTTGGGATTTAAGTGCGCCTAGCTGCTCCTGCCCCTGCGCCAAAACTTGCTCACCTCGAGACATTCCTGAACGCAGCGCCGCTGCTCCACTGCGGGCGCCCATAGACCGCGCAATTCCCTCTTGAGCTCCTGCGAGCTGTCCAATGTTTCTGCGCATTTGCTGCTGTGCAAGCGATTCCACGTTGCCAAGAGCTTGCTGCTCAAGGCCGTAAAGATACTCGCGCTCGAAGTCGCTCATTTCACCAATTTCAGAACCTGCGAATGTTCGACCCCCAAGCGTAATTGCACCAGGGTCAACAGGAGGCTGGCTTGGCGGAGCCGACGGTTGGTTGTACGGAGTATTACGCAAACCAGCTTTGCGCGCCCTGCCTTGACTGCGCTCTTCTGGCGATGTCATTGAAGCGTAAGTAGGATTCCCTGGTCGAGCCATCACTCACCTCCCATTGCAAGGCCATACTGCTCAATGATTTTTCGCAGCTCTTCTTTTTTCTTTTCGTCGTCTTCAATGTCCATTGCGGCTGAAATCAATTGGGCTGTATCAGGCTTTTCCCTGGGCTCTGCTTTCGCTACTCCAGCGGCACCAAACCCGGACTCTGCGGGGCGTGGTCGGATAGCAAGCGTCTCATCTCGTAAATCAGAGTCCATCATTGCGCCAGCAGGAACTCCTTCGCGAGCCGGTATAGCCCTGGGTGCTGTATATGCCGGAAGCCTTTCTAGGAGATTTTGTCGGTACATCGGATACAGCGACCTAGGCTCAGTTAGACCTTCTTGAGCCACAAGGCTCTGCCTCATACGGGCGTCTTCGAGGGCTTGGGGGGAAACGTAATACTCACCAGTCAAGGATGGTGATGTAGCCCCAGCAGGAGCCATTGGGTCTATAGCCTGAACAGAGCCCACTCTGCCTTGCGCTGCAAGTACTGATGGATCTACCTGTAATGCCGGAACACCCAATTGGCTTTGTTGGGCTTGTTTTGTTGCCTGAGCCTGCAACTGAGCAGCAGCTCCACCAGGGACAGTTAAATCACCAGGAGATACTGTCTCTTGCCAAGCCTGCTCCATTCCGCCAGTAGCCGCATCCCCAGCCTCCCCAGGGCTAGAACCAATGTACTGAGCAGCAAGCGTTCCAAGAGCCGGAATAGCAGCCATCGCAAATTTCGCAGAGCGCCCCTCGGTGGCCTGCTCTTCTGCAAATTTGGCCCTTGCCATGCTTGAGTTAAATCTTGCGATAGATTGGTTCTTTTGGATTTGCCTGCCTACTTGCTGGGCAGCTCCAGCGGGGAGAACGCCAGAGGCCAGCTCACTCACCAGTAGGTCATTCATCTGAGTCACCCGCTGAGATTCGCGGAATAGGCGCCGAACAGCATCACTAACCTTGGGCTGAGAAGCTGTCTGGCCAGACAACCTATCCATTCCCGACAGATTTAATGGTGGTGTAGCCATAGCTACGCTCCTATCGTTTGTGCCGCTGGCAACTTGAATGTTCCTGGTCGTGCTCCAACTTCGAGCGCGATGCCATCTAAATTGACCGCAGAGCTGCTTGCCCCGCTAATGGTTATTTTCACTTTGACCGCACGGCACTTCTGGTTCGAAAGATGTACTCGATACTGGTAAGGGTTTGCGTCTACACTTACTGCCCCGGTAAACGTAGATGATGTGCTGTCGTCATAATCCGTGAACACGTCAAAAGTAAGCGTATGAGAGTTCAGGAATTTGCCCAAAACCATACAACGATAAACTCTTTGGAGCGCTTGGAGCCCAGCCACATTCAAGTATCCGGTTTGAACGACCATGTCGTAATTCGCAGAACTCCCGGTATTGGTATCCTGGTAAACCTTCGGGCTATACGTGTGAATACTTCCATCCGCTGTTGCCAAGTAAAGGCTAGTTGACCCATTCATTGATTGGGCAAACAGGCTTACTCCGTAATTTGATGAGCTGTACGCGATTTCGTGAGAAGTCCATTGGCGAAACAGCGTATTGTAAACAAGGATAATGTTTGCTGAACTAGACGTTTTGTTTTGAACGAGGAACCGAACCTCGCTGGTATCCTCATCAACAACGATAGAAGGCACCGTTTTTGTCCCCAGAAGATCCTCGATATTTGCTCCGATATAATCAAGCTGCAAATTAGGAAGGATATTCATGATGCCACGATTAGTCTGGAGAAGAGTGCCCCCACTAAAAAAGGCGTGCTCAGCCCCAGGCAAGGCACCCACCCCAGCCGCGAAAACACGGGGCTGCGTAAACGACCCAATACCTGCGTTATCTGGGCCATCACCTCCAACATAATAGCCATCAGATTCAGTAAACATCAGGAGCGCTTCTCTGGAAGCCTCAATCGCATTGATGTCGATTTTCTCGCTGCTTACCCGAAGCTCATTGTTGTCAGTAAAGTTTACCCCGTCTCTGGACAGCATGTACTTGGAGAACTTAACAGCGTTAGTGCTCGTAGTTACAAAGACACGCTCCTTGTGCATGCAGAGGTCTTTGCATGAGCCAACAAAGGCATTCGCCTGAAGCCCTGCTTGGGTATAAAGAAGCTCATTGTCCACAAGCTCTGTGTCGTCAATTCCTCCATAGTCAATAAAGGAATCAGTAATTGAAGACTCTTTTGCGCTAAGGTTTATCGACCCAACCTTGTGATAGACCGAGCCCGCTGCGGTTGTCCTGTACACGCAAGCACGTATGCCGGTGTTTGCGCTATCAAAAACGCCTTCTCTTTTTAGAGTATGCTGCAACACGTAAATGGCGAGCGTAACTTTTCCAACGTTGCTGCCTGTGATAACAGCAGTTTTTGATTCTGAAGCAGCAGAGCGGTGGACGTTCCCCATGTCATCGTACCACTCGTAAACAACGCGATAGAGATACGTGCCGTTCGCTATGGCTCCACCAGTGTTTGAGTCATCCAAATCAAAAACAGGAAATCCGAAGAAGTTGTTTTCATGAAGACGGAAGCCGTCATAGTGATACAACATGCCCCCTGTCAAAAGCATCCCATTGGGAGTAGTAAGGCTCTTGTGCACCCGATTAGGGGCGAAGTTGATCTCCATCACTGAGGGAGAATGTGTCTCATCCTCATAAGTCGATGCCGCCGAAGGGTTGAAGACAGCGGAGTACTCCACGAGGTTCGAGAATCGATTTGCACCGAAACGAAACACGTTCGTATACGAGTACACCCTAGAAGGGTGGGTAAAAAACCGCCATCCGTTCTCCTGGCCAGACAGAAAGTCAGATGTAAATGTTGCCGAGTTGTCTCCCATGCCAATGGCAGCAACCGGGCGATACCAAAGTGTTGTGCTGCTTATTGGAGGAGCTTCCATTAGCAGGTTGTTCCCGCTCAGGCTGTTACGCTTTCCATTTAGAAATGACAAAACAAAGTAAGTCTTGCTTCCCTGTATAAATAAGTCAGATGCAATACTTGAGTTGCGGGCCACCACATAGCTGGACAAAGAGGGCGTGAAAGATGTTTGAGTTGCCGTCGATCGACTCATTTTAAATGAGATGATTTCATGGTTATCAGGCCTGCCTGTAGTCGCGCTGCCCCCGCTGGCATTGGCAAGCTCAGCAATCACACGAAGGTCTGAGTCGCTTTCAGATATTGCCGATGCCCGCATCAAGAATCCAGTATAGGATGCAAGCATTGTTTTTTCACTACCAAGATCTCTAGCGATGAGAGCGTACTTCTGCCTTACCTGCGTGCCAGAGGCCTTGTAGTTGTTTACCGCATAGAAGATTTGACCATTTGCTGGAGTCCCTGTGTCGTTAATGGCTTTGACGCACAATCCAGAGACTATCGAAGTATCTGACGCAAATGCCGGAAAGGCTTCGCAGTTGCCCGATGAGCCAGCTCCATCATTACCCACTGTTAGTGATGTCGTACTTACTGGGGTGCCGAAACTAACGAGGTTTGTACCGCTCGACTTGAAGTACTCAAAGCGCAGCGTACCGTCTGCGCTTGATTCATTTACACCTCGAGTAAATGTTAGCGTAGTGTTTGTTAGCGATGACGTTGCTGCTGCGGAAAGCTGAAACTGTGTAGTTGAAAGCCGCAATACAACAGTCGCTCCACCCGGTATACCTGAACCGCTAACAGCATCACCAGGGCGAATGTTAGCAGTGCTGTCCATGGTAACGGTAGTGCTGCTTGCCGTGTCGCACGTATTATCGGTAAATGTTACGACGTTAAGGTTTGAACCCGTCATAGAGCCAACAATAGCCGCCGCTGAGCCATGTGGGGACTCACCACTTACCGTTGTGTTTCCCGCTGAAGTTGCAACATCAACATCAAACACTGGACGATGGTAAGATACCCCATCAGAGTTAGGAAGGTCCGATGGACCCACAAACCCGGTATTGTCGATATCGAGAGATCCAGCATCTAGGGGGAGACCGAGGTCTATGCCGACATACCTGATTTTTGTCTTAGCGTTTGCAAAGCTAGGCTCCAGGTAAAGAATGTACCCATAGTCACCCAGCACAATAGCCCTTGGAGCCGGAACCCGGTAAAGCCTGTCATCCCCAACATCGTAATAGTTGACAGTCGCAATGCTTTCCTGGTGGATAAGATTCTTTGTCTCGGCATCACGAACTTCACCCATTACCTCATACATCGCATGAGAGCCGCTAATTGGGGCCCGAACATACGTGACCAGCATTAGCGTCGGAACAGAGGCGTAGTAGGCGTAAGCTATATGAGCAGGACCATGCTTGTAGTTCTCATTTCTAAGCAAGAATGAATTTTCGGCTTCACATGAAACCAGTGGCCCTTTGTCCGTATAGACATGACCGCTGCCGTTCATCGTTAAGCCAGAGCGGGCAAAAAGGCGCCCTTTACCTGCCGTAAGTATCTCGTCTCCGTATGATGTCGTGTAGGTTGCAGAGTCCAAGGATGTGCCGATGGATGAGTCACCATCGGAAAAGGCAATTGTGTCCCCACCCTGCTTAACAAACGCCCCTCGCTTGATGAGCTGCCCTGCCTTATCGAAAACAACGTTCTTTGCCTCGGTCAGTTCTCCTACGGGCGTAACCTTATCCGAAGCCTTCTCATTGAGGCCTTTGGCGAAAGGGAAAGTGAGTGTCTGCTTCTTCAGGGTCATTAAAACACCCACAGGCTAACGGTTGAATTCAAACTGGGGCTTTTTAATGGGATATACTTTGTCGGGTCAGTATCGGCAGAATCATCAACATGCACAACAGAGGACTTATTGTTGGAAACAACAATGTAGCCCCGATAAGCCCTGCCCAGGTTGTGGTAAACCCGCGTAGCTGATGCGGACAAAAGCGCCACATCCTCGAGCAAGACTCCGTTCAAGATGGGGATTTCCCGAAGACTCCTGATCGCATCCCCAGTTAGACGCTGAGAGATGTCCTGGCCTGGCTCGCCAGTGGGGAAGTTAGGATGTGGCGCTATTCTTGACGGCATAAATTACCTCAGAAATACATTCGGCCCAAAGATTGTGCTCCAACATTAACATCCGTTATTGCGTAAGAGTCACCAGCATTTCTTTTTCCGGCAGAAGACTCTATTCGGGCCTTTACTTCAGCCTTTCTTGCCATGTGAACCCTGACATCGCTTTCTTCCTTCATTAGGCACTGTATAGCCGCCGTAATGACGATGTACTCCTCGTAGCCGGGAATAATAGACTCTACTTGGTCTGGGCCGGTTTCTTTGAACTGGACGGGTGTAGGGACGTAATAAAGCGTCGGTGTGCCCGTAGCATTCTCAGGGATAAACTTAATCTTTGTCCCTTGAATGTGGTAGCGGGTTGATGCGGATGGGTCTAACCCGTGAACAGGGTCAGCCTTGTACATGTTCCGCTCATTAAAAGAGTAGTTCTTGAGAGAATACGTGGAGCCGCCAGACTCCATATCCACCCCAAGAACCTTGTAGAAGTCATCGGGAAGGTTAAGCTCATCACCGCTCGAAAGGTCGAGAGTAACGCTTTTTATGTAATAATCTTCGTACTTTTCGACCAGGATATCGTGGAGCTCCGCCATCGCCATATTGAGGTAATCGCGAAGCTCGGCATCCGTTACAAAGGTAGAATTCTCCATGTCTGCCATTCGGCGGACACGGTTGCGCAGTTCTGATTCAAGATAAGTGGCCACGTTACCCCCTCGATTGAGGGGGGCCGAAGCCCCCCTCGATCAATCCATTGAACCAGAAGAATGGATATCAAAAAACTCACCGAGTGCATCACCCAGTGCGTCAGAGTCACCGCTTTGAAAGGCAGACATCACCTTTTTTGAAGCCTCACTCTTGCCGACGTTTTTCGTATCCGGTTCTTCGGATTCGCCGTATTTCTGCTTGGCCTTTTCCAAGACCATTAGCGCTAAGTTACCCTTGGGCATCTTACGTCACGCTGCTGTTCTTTAGAAACAACGCCACATCTAGTGTGTCGTTGCCATCCGGAGAACCTGCGGTATCAATCACAACAGTCTTGGTCGTCGACACAGTGTCTGTCTGATAAGCAGCAACCCCGCTCGCAACAACTCCGTCAGTTGCACCGAGCGTAAGCTGACAAGACAACAGTGAGCTGTATTTATCTTCCAAGGTGATTGTAATATCGCCGCCAGCCTGAGCAACGCTTGCAATACCCGTGTTAGGGGTGGCCACAGGCGTTCCTGCGTTAATGCCGGTCAAGCGAAACGCGAGGATTTTCACCTCGCGCTCTAGCGCTTGCACGTCTTTAAAATCACGATTCGCCATAACTTATTCTCCTTTCTGAGCCTAAATTATGCCAATGCGATTCGGCAGTTGTACCCAGGAGCCGTACAGGCTACGTTTCCATAGAATCCAACCCGGACCTCGTACGCATCTGCGTTGTAAACCCGAAGCATCTGCCCTGCGTCATCAGCATTGAGAATCTGTGGAGCTGCACCTAGGGAGTTAAGGCTCCAAGTATCAAGCTGAAGCATCCATGCCACGTTTGGCTGGCAGTTGTGGTCAGGAATAACCTTCATTCGACCACGAGGGCCGTTAACCACAAGAGCGTCAAAGCCAACGTCAGCATCATTTGATGCCACTTTGTCATACTGAACCTTGGACCCAAGAGCCTTTTCAAGGTTTGCATAAGACGCAAAGTCCATAAAAACATGGTCAGGAGCGCCACCCTCTCGCGCAATCTCTGAAGCACCCCCGATAAGGGCCTCTTCGATTGGCAAAGAAGACCCGTCAAAGCGCACTCCGCCGAGACGCGTAGTGTCCGCTGTGCGGTCAACGTTAAAAAACGGTGACGCGGAAGGAGCTGAAGAAGGAACCCATGCTTCAAGACCCTTCATTTTGGCGTCTTTATCACCGTACTGGACCAAGTGGTCACCAACGGCAATATCTGCATGAGTAGTTGCGCTAAAAGTAATAAAAGGCTGTGTTCCGCCTCGGCTTACTTTTGAAATGGTTGCAGTGGTACCGCCTCGGGCACTACCGCTAGGAGCGCCGCCTGAGTTTGCATAAAACTCAATCTTCATTCCAACTTCAAAGTTGGTAATGTCGGCCGCGTCGGCTAGGTAGATTGTAGTCAAAGAACCATCAGGATCACCACCAGCCGCGTCATCGCCAGCAACTGTTCCAATAGAGCCAGTACCATCGCGGTACATTGCTACTGCAAGAGACCGTTTAAGGCTGTGGATTGCCCCGTCAATCTCCATGGTCGCGTACCGAACAAACGCATCAGTGTTTGACGCACTGGCCCGAATCGCTTCATGTGAAATTTGAGCGAAGGAATAATCCTTAGAACGCGTTAGCAAGAACTGACGAATTTCTGAAGTAGAAGCATTGCCCTGCCCAGAAGAAAAGTCAGCACTACGTCGCTGAGGCCCAGTTACAATGATTGGAATTGGAAGGTTTTCACCACCAAATTTTTCATATTTGGGCATTAGCGCAAGCAAGGGATTGTTTTTGTAGGTCATCTCCTTGATTCGCTGCGGTTTGTAATGCTCTTTAAGGGCACCGTCGATATTATATACCGTAGGCGTAGTTGAAGCCCCTGAAGCTAAAGTCAAAGCTGCCATCGCAAGTTACCTCTTCACGAAGCCGGATTTTCCAGCATTCGTGCAATACGCTCCAGAGACTCCTCACGAGAAAGCAGACCAGTGCTCTTCTCGGTTTGCCCCGAAGCTAGTTCGTTAGTCAAAGTTTTAGGCCGTTCTTTAGCCCTTTTGGGCTTTTCCTCTGCAACTTCGGCCAAGCCTTCCTGCGACGGCTCTTGGGCGCTCATTGCGCCTCGAAACTTCTCTTGCAACTTACTGCTACCAAAGTAGCCCGACAGCGACTCCATTAAGCTTTCTTCAACCAGGTCAGCAGCTTGCTGGGCGGTAATTTCTTTGCCCTGCTTATTAAAAAAGTCCCTCATAAGTTCAGGAACCATCCACTGCATATTGCCTGCACGAATTAGCTCATATTTATCCTCATTCTCGACGAATTTATTTACTTGGTCAACAAATTGTTGCCATTCGGCTTGCTCTTTCTGCTCTGTGGCAGTCTTTTTTTCACCTTCAAGCCGCTCAAGTAATTCGGAATTTTGCTTTTCAAGCATTTCAAGCCGGTGGGTAAGCTGCGTTTCAATTGGCAACTCACCGTTAAGGTCTTGATGTAACAGGTCTTTTATATCAACCCCTGCTTTTTTGAGAAAAGCCACTGGGTCTTTTTTTGCCAGGCCTCCACGAGACTCAAAATCAGCAATGCGGGCTTTTAATTCTTCGATTTCTGAGTCTTTATTCTTTGCCGACTCTTGCTGTTGCCGAAATGCAGACTCTTTTCGAGCTAGCGCGGCAAATTGAGCTGAAAAATCCGGTGGTGGATCAGCAGCTGGAGCTTCTTGTTCTGGTGCCTCTGCGGTGGCTTCTTCTACTGCGGCGTCTACTGCAACTTCGTCACTCATAATATCTCCTACATTGGGGCCAGGGCTTGTTCACCCTCTGCCATCATTGCCTCTGCTTCTAGTGTTTGGTCATCAAGCCCTGCGGGCGTTGCCCCGCTTGGCATAGGAAGCTCATCCGCTCCCGTTTGCGGGCCCTGCTCTGCTTGCAACTGCTGTTGCTGGGCAGCCATTTGCGCTTCTTGGGCTTCAATCTGCATTTGAGTAAGCAGATTTACGCAATCCTCGATGTATCGGCGGAGTAAATCGAGCCGCTCTTCGGGAACTCCGTTAATCTTAGCTCTTAGATAGGCTGATTGAATAACTCGAATACTTAGCTCAAGATCACTGAATGGCTCCGGCGGAACATAGACGCCTTTTTCAAGCATCTGCTCTAGCAGCATGTGAATATCGTCCCTAGCTGCCGTGGCAATATTGTTCACCGCTTCTAGGTCCGGATAATCGAGTAAACCTCGAGCCTCCTGCTGGGAGAGCATCCCAGCCTGTAACATCTCGATAACCTTCTGCAATTTTGCCGCAGGAGTAGTCGGGAGGAGGCTGGTAGGATAGATCTTCATGGCGTATTGATCCTCGTCGAGGTCAATATCCTTCCACTTAATCTTCTCGATGTTCTTATCACCCTGGCTGATAACCTCATAAGAATCACCTCGAAGGTGAACCTCACGGGCGATATCAATCATCTGGCGCGCTGCGTCGAGAAAGGCCTTTTCGTACTGCTGGGCAGTAAGCATAAAGCGCTCAGTCTCAATGTCTTGGAATTCTCGAAGAGCTACGCCTGACTCAAGGCCAGCAGGTTTCTTGGATTGCGCAGCGAGCTGGCTAACACCAGTAATCTCGTAAGCTCTATTGAATAACCGGTCTAGGTGAGAAAATATTTCCCCTGAAACCGTTTTAGGCACAAAAAACTGAGGAGGAGAGCCCCGGTACTCGATAACTCCCCATGTCTCGTTGTTTAAATGCGCCTTTGAAATCTTTGAACCAGCTTCAACAAAAACCTTTGGCTTTGCCAGGTGCATTTGCTCTTGGATGTTGTAAAGCAGCTTATTAATTTCAAGCTGCACGCCAGTTAGTTGTTCTGCAAGGCCTTGCCCGTAGAAGCCGAGAAGACGCTCGGTCCACCGGATAAACACGAACGGAAAGTAAGGCCGCTCGTAGTCTTCGTTGACGAGTGTAGCGCCGTCAATGCAAATGCAGTGGCGACCATCCCCGGAACCTTCACCCGATGGTAGGTGGAACGCCTCAACGCAAATAATTTGATTTGATTCCCGGTGGCCCGAGTTATCATTTTCGGGACTCGGTGCGCTGCGTATTGCATCTTTATACTCCGGGTAAATGTTCTCAAGGACGTTCCTATCAACATACTTTACCTGGAATAACTGACGGGGCTCGCCATAAACCGACTCTCGGTCATCAACAACAATCTCATCGGGAAAAACCCGTTCGCACTTTATTTTTCCGTCATACTCAAAAATCTTCATAATGCCTGTCCCGAAAACACAGGCATCCAAAAACACCCTTGGCATAATGTTGTAGATGTTTGTTGAGTAAAACTGCCCCTCACAAAACTTGTCTAAAAGCTTTGCTTTGCGCTGCATCCGGTAATCACCACCAGAAGTAAGAAAAGTAGCCTTTGGCTTATTCTTGGCAATTTTGGCAGCAACCGTATCGCACATAGACTGAATTACGTTCAGGGTAACTCTGTGCTGCATGCCCACTGAGACTGGGCGAGAATACTGCGAATGGTTTAAGCCTGAGTGGTAATAATTCCCGTAAAGACGCAAATGCTTCAAATTATCGTCTTTGCGGTACTCTTGGTCTTCTTTGATTGCCTCGTAGAGCCCCATTACTTCTTCGTGGGCGTCATCCGCGTATGTCCACCAGTACTTCATCATCTACCCCCTGAAGAATAAAAGAGAAGGTCGTCATCACTAACACCCTCTTCTTCGCTTACTAGGTATTGAGAAGGAATAGCGCTTTCGACCATTTGTCTTTGGTCAAACTCTACCTCAACTCGCCCACCGTGTCTGCTTTCGTACACAATTCGAGTAACACCAAGTGTTTTTGCAAACTCGACTGCTTCTTTTAATTCAGCGTCCATTCTTCGTCCCACCATGATTGAGTGTCCTGAATAGCAAGCGCATTCTCTTGAGATTGCCATATTTTGCTTTCCAAAGACTTGTAATATTCAGGAGTTCCAAGCTTTGGCGGCGCGAGCTCTTCCACGTATGTATAGTGCTTGCTCTCCCGCCAGGCATACAAGCAAGCATCACTTAAATGGTTTTCAAACCGAGAGTCTTCCTTGCGCCGGTCTTCATCCCATTGAAGAAGTTTCCACTCCTCAACAAGCGGTGACTCCTCCTCAACCTGGATATGCCCACACGCCAGATCGGAGTTCATCAGCTCGATATAGCTGTCCTTATTCCGTTTTTCGGCAGCTCTAATTGGGAGAGCCCAGCGCTGGCGGAATTCCTCGACAATCGACTTACCAAGACCACCCGTATCGGCCACAATTGATGTGAACCGATATTGCTCGTTGTAGGCTTGAATTCTTTCAGCAATTTCCGAAGGCAGCATCTTTGTCTGCTTGTAACAGTCCACCACATAGAAATGGGGCAAATCCCGTGAATAAGCGCCAATTACAAAAGCAGTCGCATCTTCGTATCCAAGGTCAACGCCAAGAATGTAATCGAAGTCGTGCTCATGGTGAGGCAGCTCGGTGTAGAAGTTCCTGTCGGGATTGTACTTGTAGACCAGTGAGTCGTCAGAGCGAATCCATTGGCCCTTCCACTCTCGAAGATAAACCGGGTGATTAGCATCCCAGCCCTTCTGGTTCATTCGTTTGTCGAGCCATTCCTGGGCGTGCGGGATGTGGGGGTTGTCTAAAATAGTCCACCCGTGATTGCTGTACCCAAACCGTGGGTCAGTCGTCGCCTTAAAGAACATCCCAGCGCAGGCAGCATTGGGCGTACCAATCATCGCGAGAACACCGTTGTGGTCAATTAGGGCTGGCTCGAGTACTTCCTCTACCAGCTCCTCCATGTGCGCGCCAAAACTGGCAGCTTCATCAAGAATGACGAGGCGATAAGCAGAGCCACGCAACTTATCAATATCAGCTTCATCGTTTGCCCCCGTTAAAACAATCTGGCTTCCGTTTGGAAAAGTGCAGATTAATTCAGAGTTATTAAACGTCATTCCGATATGATATTTCCGGTTCGCCTTTTTCAGCTCAGTCCACATGAGTCGCTTAGCTGAACTGCGCGTTAGACCAATGTATGCCGATAACGAATCCGGGTATTTAGAGGCTGTCTCAATCAAATAATAGCAGCTCGCATAGGTTTTCCCAGCTCGACGCGAGCATAGGGCTGTCTTGAAGGATGCCGGGTCATTAATAAAGGCGAGCTGCTCCTCAAAAAGGTCTTCCTGCCATCGGTAAGACCGCTCTAAGGAGCTGGAGGATTCTTCGCGCAGATCTTTAACGTCCCCAAAACGCTTGTGGAACTGGCGAAGAACCTCCCTGGCATCGTGGCCCTTATGCGGCGGCTTCACTTTGAACCTGCTGCGACTTGCGAGGACGACCCCGCTTTGCCGCTGGCTTCTCCCGCACACGACACCAGGCGATGGAGGTCATAGGGAGCCAATAATCCCCCTTCTGCTCATGCCGAAGCAGAATACCAGGCGTCCCATCGATGCTTTTATGCTTCATCGTATACATGGCCCGGTGCTTCTCGTTCTCGGAACTAACAAAGCTCATGTTTAGGACGCTACGGGCTCCCTCAGTAAGCTGAATCGCTACAATCTCCATTCTTCGCTCTCAATCTTTGATACGCCATCGGGCTGTTGCAAGCTCGGGACATAAAACAGGTTATAGGGTTGCTTAATATCTCGGAAGATAAAACTTCGGTGGCTACAAAGAATAGGCTCGCCCTTAGTGTGCTCGAAGTAGCTCAAAAGGGTTTTTGCTAGCCCAAATTTGCGAAACGCCTCTTTGGTGTAGGAATAATGGATAATTAGGCGACCATTTGCCGTCCTAAGCCCACACATCCACGCAAAAATCAGATTTGGGTCTTCATCGGAGCAGGCAATTACCGTAATTGCGTTTTCCATGAGCCGGGCAATAGTCTGGCGATGTCCCTTGTAGAACAGGGGCTGGAACTGGTCTTTATTTTGGACCCACCAAGAGTCTAACCAGCTCTTATAGACAAAACTGGCGTCTCCGCTGTCTGCGAGACGGATATAAACCGGCAATTTTCCCGAATCTCGCAAAGGGTTATACTTCTCAGACGCCTCGCGGAACTCTTTACGCCCCTGCTGCATTATTCGTCCCCCTCAGCTAGGCGCTTAGTCGCTATTTCTGCCAACTTGATGAGGTCTTCATCGCTCATCGTCTCTAGCTCCGATTTTTCTTTGAGTTGCTGGTCCACACCGACCAGTTGGGCCAATGAGCGAGTCATCTGACCAAATGCCTGAGACTGGTGGCGGTCTAAGCCCCCTCCCGTCTGCGAGGTCCGAAGCATCCGGCGAAGCTCGGAATCGATAACCCCTAAGGCGCACTCCATCACCGCATGGAGGCTTGGGAGGACTTTGATGTCGATGAGCTCGCCCGTATGAGCGTTGATTGGGACTCTAGACCCTTCTGTTTCCAGGTCTTTTTCTGCCAGCTCTAAAATTTCACGACGTTCGAGCTTGCTGCCCTTGGGCCCGCATGCTTCGTCGTACCGAACCTTAAGCCGGTCTCCCATATGAATCTTCTTCGACATAAAAACCCCTGCGACGGTCTTTTCTAGCTGTTGGTCCCTGTCATGAAAATCGTGTAATCGGCGGCTGTTGTCACTGGCGTAATCCCGGCGTCGCTAGAAAAACCATGGGCAACCGTAACCTCTGGCTGAGCAATATCCGTCTTAATTTTACGGATATTGGGCAGCATTAAAATTTTACCAGCAGGAACATAATGGAGCTGCTTCTGGAATAGCTGCACTTTCATATCGGCATCTGTCTCAGCGGTCCCCCATGGCGTACCGGTTGACGTAATCCGGGTATTGCTCGTCCCAATCGAAGAGATCTCGGTGAAATCATTATTGTTACTAGCGTTCGCGCTATAGGTAAGAGCATGGGTAGCCGCGCCAGGGGTATAGACCCCCCGGTAAAAAGCCTGAGATACCGATGAGGTAATATGGCTGCTCGTCACAGCAATATCGCCAGGGTTGGTGTCGGTAGTGAATTCACCAAGGAAAGCGAACACAGTCAAGGCAAGTTCTACGTCAGAACGGTTGTGGAAAATGAAACTATCGATTGTACCAAGAGCCATTAATGAGAGGTTGTAATAATCAGCCCCCTTATAAATGGTGCTCGTACCATCTGTCGTATTGGCCTCTAGCCGACCGTCGATCCGGCGAGTTACTTCATTCGCCCCAGTCTGAGTCGCCTCTCGAAGCAGGACGTGCGGGTCCGAATAATCGGAATTCCGGCTCGAGAGAGCTGAGACAATAGTCTTTGTGTACTCGGTCATGGCGATTCCCCTCGTTGAGCTAAGAATACAGAGGTGAGGAAAATAAAACAACTATCGGTTTTTTTGGGGCCAGAAATAACGCGCTGTGTTAATTCGTGAGATTAATCGAGTGAGTGTCAGGGTATATAAAAATAAAGGGAGGCATCGGCATCGGGGGCACCCCCCCCCTCGAAGCACTTTCAGAGCATTATTCGGCGATATATGGCCCCCACCGAACGGATTTGGGGCAATTAATCCCCCTTGCCCCTGCCGTTGTTGCGCAATGTCGCAATTATTCGGCAATCCGTCGACGACACCGAACGAAAGACAGGCGATAGGCTGGGAGGGACTTACCGGAATTGCGAAAGGCCATTCGGTGAGCCCCCAATTATCCGAATTGCGGCCGCCGGCAATTATTCGGCCATTAATTGCCCAGCCACTTCAGCGGGATTAATTGGGGCAATTATCGCCCACCCACCGCCCAGGAGCGTCAATTATCGGCGGGCCCTATCGCCAAAAGCGCAGAAACCGCGCAATTCGTAGGCGGACACCGAGCTGAACCTATCGCCACCACCTCGGGAGTCATTGTCGCAGGGTCAGATGAGCACGAGAACAGCCCAGGAAGGGCCCTAGAACGTGAAATGGTGCCCTACACCGACAATTATAGGTGTCTCTAGGCTATCGATGTAAGACACCCAACAACGTTGATCCAATCCTAAACCCATCGGAGAGCTTTGGCCAGTGTGTAGATGTGACGCAAAGAGGGGGCCCTCTTAATGGTGCGCGCCGTATTGGCTCGTTTCGGGTGTGTACTTAGTACATAGATATCATCTACACATCTACACGGAGTAGAGTTAAGCCCTCTTAATCGCTGGCCTTTTCTTGTGTGTAGATAGGTTTTGCTTGCTACACGCATCTACACACCTACACCCCCCAGAAGCACAAAAGCCCCGGAATCCGTGAAGATCCCGAGGCTCTGTGTAGCAACGTGTAGATAGCTTTTGCTTCCTACACACCCCGCTTGAAGTCAGACAGCTCGAAGCTATCAGGAAAATCAGCCCGGACCCTCGCTAGGTCCTCTGGCGACAGCTGGCAGGCCTCCAGGTTGATCCACTCATACCCCCGCTTTGGCCTCTTAATGTACAGCTCAATATCGCCATCGCAATCAACCTGAACAGCTCGCACCTCGACATAGCCCCTCGCATCAACAAAAATCTGCGTCATTTCACTAACCCCCCCTCGCAAAGCATCGCAGAAGTCTCAACCGAGCAGTGCGTAGGACCCCGGGAGAGCCAATCAATCAGATTCTCAGGAGGTACGCCGCGCTCGAAGTGGATCACCAGCGAGAAGGCTCGTGTGGTGTTCCCCTTGCCCGGATTCTTGCTCTTGAGCGATTGCCCGCGGCTGATCATCCGCTTGAGCAGCTCAGCTTTCGCCGTGCCCTTGTCATCCGCCAGATCGCCGGGCTTGAGCGCCAGGGGAAGGATCCAGCGAGAGCTGAACTCGGCATCTTGAACCGTTCTAGTGTCCAGATAACCGACACCGATGGTCAGCCCAGGAATCATTACCAGCCGTCGACACATCGTCAGGAGCCCTTCAGAGTACTCCGTGTTAGTCGGCTTACTCTTGCCCTTCTTGGACCCGCCGCGAGCATGGAACTTGATCCTGATGTCCTTAGGAGCTGGGAGCAGGCAGGCCTCAGAAGATCCGCGATGAACGGAAAAGTGAGCATCAATCTGGCGCCCGGTCGATGAGTAGAATGGGATTCGTTCTGACTTGCTCATAAGACACCCCCAACCTCTTTAAATGCCTCATCCATAATTCCCTTCACGGTGTCCAGATGCGCCAGGAGCTGCACCACCGAGCGATGATCCATGCCCATTGGGTTGTGCTCGTGGTCCTGATCCCATGGCTCGATGTTCTTGAATTCCTCGTGATACCAATTCTCGGAATTGTGCAGCTCACCTGAAACCCTGGCGAACAGCTCAACCCCAGCCTTTTCAGCTAGCGTAGGATAGCCAGCACGCAGAGAACCGCCCTCATTGCCAGCGGGACAAAGAAGGAGCCGCTCACAGGAATCGTGAGGGGACCGGAGACCGAAGCGAAGCTCCACCAGGGCAAAGCCCAGTGCTAGAGCTTCAACCGAGCCGGGATATTTTCCCCGAAGCCCGCGCTTTACAAATCGCCGCGTAGAATCCACCCGAAACCAGATATCACCCCCGCCGGTCCGATCTTCAACAAACATCCTCAGCCGGTTTGCCGCAGACGTGATCAACTTCTTTTCATTGCTGTCTAAAATACTCATGTGCTTGATTCTCCTAATTCAGTGTGATGGCTTCGCGAACCGGACAGATACCGGCCGCGCATTGGTTGTGGGTACCAGCCCGAGCATCGTGGCCAATCGGCCCACCCGATCCTCGGGCGTGAGTTGTTGACTCTTTGCGAACGGGAGAGCGCCCGACCCATTGCAGTAGAGCCAGTATGCAAATTTCCCGGCCTTGGGCACCGGGAAGAAATCACGAAACTGTGTATAGCTCGGGTAAGGTGTCCCCGTGCTCGGGTTGTCCCGAGAGAAATCACTGTAGGGCCTCCCCTTCCCAGCCCGGAACCCCTCGACCCACAAGATCCCCCCGTCTTGCCCTGCCCAACAAATCATAGCGAGGTGCATCTGGCGCCGCTCAGGATTACGGGGCTTGAGGTTGCTGGTTTTGCCTTGCGCCGGAAAGTAAAACCGAAAGCCGCGATCGACAAAGGCCAGGCCCACCTTTGCGTCAAATCGACCGATTTTAAAAAACTGGTAATGTTCCATGGTTGCCCCTTGGTTAGTGGGTAAAAATCTGAATATCTCACGTGTTGCGGCATTGCGCAACATAAACCCAGGAGCAGTGGGCAAAAAAAAGCCCGACACATGGCCGGGCTCTTCTTAGTTCAGGATGGGCATAGCCAGCCGCCTATCAACCGTTGACCTCCTGGCCCCGTGAGATTTGAACTGAACAACAAAGCCCCGACCCTTGATAGAACACCAGGGTTGCCCAGCTCCGCAATTTGAACAGCTCCTATCCTCCCCGGACTGAGCCCAGCAGAGCCGACCCTTGAACCGGCCCACCGGCTCACCATTCCCCTGGTAATCCGATGGCATGGGCATAGTGCAATCGAAACCCAGCTCCATAGCTCTCTCAGCTTCCCCTGCATTGTCACAACTCAGATTGATTGCAGACGACGACGACGAGAGAGCGGCCTCGAGGTGGGCCCGGTTCGCTCGCCTCGTTCTCCAATGGCCGCGAAGGTGAACACCCTCTATTGCCTTGTGTGTGTACATGATGAAGCCGACGAACCAGCGAGAGAGCGCGACGACGAGACGACGAAGACGAGCCCCGTCGATACATTCGCCCTCCCCTGGCAAGTCACCAGCGGGAGCCCATCGGATGTAGCGAGATAACCCCGCATCACGAAACCGCCGCACGAGCTCATCAAAGCTCAAACCGTCACCCGCTGAAACTTTGTCCCACGTTTTCGCGGCATTCCAAAACATCCCGTAACAGCTCTCTTCGATGTTAAAGGCGCAGCTCGGTGGGCATGTATTCGACGACACCCATACGGCAGTCATACCGCCAAGCTTCCCACCGGGCTGCGAATTCTTGACTAGCTTATAGAAAGTCATTGCCTGGGCCCCCCATCCGATGGGTAGAAGTAGCGCGGCGGCACTGTGAGCTGATCAATGTGGTCCCGAATCATATCGATGCAGTACCAGAACTGTTCCATAGTGTAGATGTGGGTAACGTTCAGAATGAGCTGAAGCCCCCTAGGAGTTGAAGCCCTGGCGTGCTTCCACAACTTCTCAGTGTGGTAAACATCGGCCCACAAATGCTCTAACGGCGCCTCTCTAAGATCCTTTTTTTCTCTTGGTGTCATGGCAGCAGCTCCATTTTCCCCCGGTTCTTAAACCCATTAGCTAAGCCGTACATCATCCGGTGTGTGTGTGTGTCAGGTGTCCCGGTTGCCCAGTGTGTAAACAGTCGGTGTGTTTCCGAGTGCATAAATTCCAGGTGTCCAAGCTCAAGCATTAACCACAGGGCCCCTCTATGCTGAGGAAACTCAGCACAAAAAGCCGGTATATCTTCCCTGTGTCGAGGCATATGGCTATCAGAGACAGCGAGCCCCCGGCGCATTTGGCCCAACCACATTGCGTTCTTTTCGGGGTCCTTGTCTGGGTAGGTCTCCCAGTAGCTGATGTTATGGTTCAGCATCACCATCCGATTGCGGGAAATTTGCAAGCTAACCGTGAGAGACTGGGCAGCGGAATCAGGACAACCCCAAATCCTCTTGTATTGACTACTCACAGCGCAACCCCCCGAGAACACGAACATCAACAACCGAAGAGAGATCGGCGGAGAGCGGACACACCAAAAACTGACGAGTCATGTCGAGACGCTGGATTCGTTCAACCCCATAGGTCACCCATGGGCGATCCTTTTCAACTTGTTGATCTGTGGTGATCGTGTAGATGTTGCCGCGAATCTCCCGCTGGATATCGGCAGGGGACCCGGCATCGGCGCCAGGTGCGGCAACGGTAACCAGTCGATGATTTCTCAATTCTCGAGGCTGGCTCTCATCTTCAGATAGTGAGTGCAACTTATTGGCGATTGCATCAACAGCAAGTCGGGCTTGTGCGTGATGCGTGAAGCCTAAGCACATCACAGTGTATTTGAGTCCACTGGGGCTCACAGTATCGACGGCCAGGGGGCCAGTAAGAGAGTTTAATCTTTGCACTTTATGATCTCCAAAAAAATAGGTTAGAGCACCACCTTACAGCATAGTTGCGGAACTCCGCAACAACAAAAGCATAGACCGCCCCTAGAGATTCCTGTTAGGTTTTGCAGCTACTAACCACAGGAGCGTATTTTGATATCGACTAGCTACGTAGCCAGAGTAAGCAAGTTAATTGAGGAGGGGCCGCCGGAGAGAACCAGCGAAACCTACCTAGCCAAGCACCTAGTCAGAATGCTGACAACCGCAATAGGGCATGGACCGATAGCGGATGACGACGACGACGACTGGAAGGTGCGAACCCCGGCAACGACGACGACGACGACGACGACGACGACGACGACGACTCCCAGCGGAGCCCAGCTCGCTGTAGCATACGGTGGCTCACTGTGGCTATACGACGAGCTACTCTGGCGACGAATCGACGACGACGACTTGCTCATGTTCTGCCTGCTCTACGATGGCAAAGATGCAGTTATCGACGACAAGCCGGTAAAGATAAACATGAACGCGCGAAAGGCTGCTGGAATTATCAAGTGCCTGATGGCTCTGCATACGACAAAGAGAGCTACCTTTTTCGATAATCCCCCAGCGGGCCTGGCGTTTAACGACGGGTTCTGGATTATCGACGACGGTAAGCTCAGACAACGAGAGCACCACCCAAAGAACAAGGCCACCTTTAACTATGACTTCGAGCTAGATAATGGAGGGGAGCTGCCCACCAAGTGGCTCGATTTCCTGGAGGAGCTTTGGGCCAACGACGACGACTGCTACCAGAAGATTGACGCAATGCAGGAATGGATAGGAGCTGCACTCACAGGAAAAGGAGTAGACTTCGCCCGGTGTGCATTATTTGTTGGGGGTGGAGGCAATGGCAAGTCGGTATTAATGAGCATTATCGAGGAGTTATTTCCACCGGGAACCGTAACAACAGCCAGCCCGGCTCACTGGGATAAAGAATACACCATCGCTACGCTGAGAGATTCCAGGCTAAATATCTGCTCGGAGCTCCCTGAATACAAAGCCCTCGACACTAGTGATACCTTCAAGGCAATCACGAGCGGCGACCGTATTATGGCCCGGCTTCCATTCAAAGAGCCCTTTTCTTTCCGACCTCGAGCATCTCACCTTTTCGCAGCCAACGCCCTACCCTCGGTGGGCTCCGGTGATTTTACCCACGGATTCTTCCGGCGGTTTCTCATCTTCACCTTTAACCGTAACTTCACCTCATCAGACGAGCGCAGAAGAGACCAGGGTGAGATCCTCGACGAGATTAGGGCAGAGCACGGTAAGATTATTCTCTGGGCCATGGCAGGAGCTGTTCGCCTGCTGAGCAAAAAGGAATACACCCTACCTCAAAGTCATAAGGCATCTTTGGCAGAGTGGCACCAGGACAGCGACCCGGTGAAAGACTTTGTGATGAACTGCTGTAAAACCAGCGAATCACCATCGTCATTACAGGTGGTCTACGGGGAATATGTCGAGTGGTGTGAGAAGTCCGGAAGAAGAAGGATGACGAACCGAACGCTCGCAAAAAGATTGCGCTCGCTCGGTGTCAAATGCCACCGAAAGAGAGACGGGACTCACGTTTACCTAACAGTGAAGCAGAAAGCCACCTGGTTAGACGTTCACTAGAGGAACCAGCTCTCCACTGGAATATTGCACACGTCCCTCAGGAGAATCGCTCGACGACCCTGGGGGACATGGACGCCTCTCTCGTACCTACAGATCATGTACTTGTCGCAGCCGAGCTTCTCCGCCAGGGCTTCCGCAGTCATTTTTTTCTTGTCGCGAAATTCCTTGAGAAGGACCGCTCCCTGATTAACTCTCACTTTTACCCTTTTACTACTTGGCATAACCTAACTCCTTTAAAACCTCGAGTGCCTCATCAAATCCTCGACACACCCTAGCTTCCCAATTTCTTTCCCGAAGCGCTGAGAGCCAGCGCTCCTGGGCTTCGCTTACTTTTCCGCCTTTGACCCTCTTGAGTTCAATCGCAAGACCCTTACAGTGCGGATTGGCTTCCCTCGGGGTCGGTGGAGAATCGAATATGAGTGCATCAGGGGCCCCGGATTTGAGGCCTTCTGCTCGAAGCCTTGCGCCTCTGATGGCTCCTTGTTTTCCGTAGTTACCGTGCCCACTGTTCGGGATTGAACACCAGAGGAGCCCAAGTTTATCGAGGAGCTTCGCAAGTCTAACCTGCTCTTCTCGCTCTGTTGGGACTGAAGATTTCTTTGGTGTGTTCGTCTTCGGTTTCGTCTGGCGCCATGCTTCTCGCTCATATTCTTCCCTGTTCTTTGATACCTTCTGGCCAAACCTGTTGATTGCATCGAGAGTGCTCTGCCGTCTATCTTTCGCCACTGCATCCCCACTTTCACTTGCTGGTTTCAGCAATCGTCGCTATGGTGGTCACAGATACAGTGCTTGGTATCTCCCGAAGGTTAGGTGTGGCGAGGAGCTGGTTACTCCTCGCCACCAACCTTCAGTACGGACACCCAGGGGGGCTCACAAACCCCTCATTAGGGTCCTCATCCTCCTCATCCTCCTCTTCCTCCTCATCATCGGGACCACCGTACTCTTCAAAATCATCAAAGGCATCTCTAGATGCTCTATGAGACTCAAACTCTTCTGCATCTTCGATGGTGTTGCTACCCAGGTCTGTTGTAAATCTACTCACCTTGTTCTCCTCTTCATCTGCTCCCGCTTGTTGGTCCAGTCAAAAATCTTTTTGAGACCATTCTCTGGATAAGGGGGCTTGCATAAGGTTTGGTTAATTGTGTTCAGCACTGTCCAAACTTCATCAGAGCCTCGACCCTCCCAAAAAAGACGCCCGCACAACGACTTCAGACTGTCGTGGCGAGTGCCCTCTTCAATTGTGGCCAACGCCTGAATCTCAATTCTTCTGATTCCGCCCGAGTCTTGGTTGGGCAAAACTCTAATATTGCTAGAGGCTTGCACGGTCTTCACTAACCACAGAGGTACTCGAGGTACCCGTTGTTCTTGGAGCCCTGCAACCCAGGTATACATATTACCCGATGCGTGATTCGACGGAGGAGCTACGACGTAACCACCTTCTGACCGGATGTCTAAACCAGGCATAAAGCCCACCTTGTTAGTAAGGCTTGTGCCAGGACGAGGTCTGAAGAAGTAATGGGCGCCGCGCCCGCCAGTTCTTACCCTGGGAGCCCGTTCAAGAACCTTTCTTCTTGGCTCAAAGCCAAAGGGGACATCCCCATTACAGAGCCTGCGTAGCGACTCCATACCCACCTCGCCATCAACATCTAGAACAATGAGCTTGTTAGTGTGAATCCCGATGTTAGCCTTGGGGTAAAGGCCCCATCGGTCCCGAGCTAAATCCAAATCAGCCGAAGCGCCCCGAACGCCATTGCTGATTACTGGATGCTTGCCCGGTGATGAACACCCTGGATCGCCGCAGGAGCAGAGCCCGTTATCACGAATGCGATGAACGGGGAAAACCTCTAACCCCTGGCGACAATACCAGAGTGCCCAGTCCAGCATGCTCAAAACATCTCCTTAATATCGCCAGTGGGGAGTGGCGGTATCTCGGTTGGATGTCCTGAATCAAAGATGTCGTCGGGGTTTGCTCCATCTCTGACTTCTGCATGCGCTTCCAGTAGCTTATCAATATCCTTGCTATTTGCCTTTGTAAGATCTGCAAGGTCCAAATAAGCCTGAATTTGAGCCTCATTAATACCTAGCTTTTCAAAGACACCAACAGCCTCAGCCATCCGAACGGCATTGCTTCTTCTCCCGCGCTTAGGCTTATCTTCCTGCTTGGGCTGCTGCTTGAGCTGCTTCTTCACCTCAGCAACAACAGCCTCAGTGCTAGGCGAGTTGCGCAACTGCTCACCTGTAACGACAGCCACTGCAGCATCGTCTTTCGGCTTTACCGCGTCTTCAATGCGCTTAGCAATTGCCCGATCGAGATCGGCCATCTCGGCATCAACCTGCTCACGTGTCTTCGCAGGAACCGTAACATACGGAGCCAGTAGCTCATTAGCAGTCTCCTGAACATTCTGAGAAGGAGGGAGAGCGGGCTTTGGTTTGCCCAAAAGCTCCTCGGCACGGGCAGGAACCTCTGACTTAACCGTCTCCAGCTCAGTCTCGTCGATAAACCCAAGACCGCAAATGGATAGAGTCACTCGCCGCTTGGCCTTGGTAACGGCCTTCATGCGATTATTGAGAGCTTCTGCGCCGCTGCCAATAAAGACAACGCCTATATCCTCGTCGCTCCTTACCCCGGTAGGAAACCTGTCATCCGGAACAGTTGCACGAACATGCACATAGACCTGGTGGTCATGAATGGTGTTCTCAACAATCTCAATGTTCACGCCGTTAACTGCCCGAAGCTGGTCCGTGCAGCCCTTCTTCGCATAAAGAGTCCACCGGCCATTGAGCTTGATAAACTCGAATGGATGAGACAGAGGGTTTAGCCCCATGCTTTCACAGAGCTGGTGCAAGTAAGCCACCCGAGCCTCAGCCGGAAGCCTTTCAAAATTGTTCATCATCAGGGCTTCTTCAACCGCTTTAACCATGTCTGTCATAATAACTCCTTCAGGCTCAGGCGCAGTGTGCGCGTGCCGTGCTTGTTTGTGCTGCATGTGATGTTGGACCTATCGCCAAGACGGATACCTCGGTGACCACCAATCTGCTCACGAAAAAAGTTAGCGTCCGCCTTATCTTCTTTCTCGAGTTGCTTCATGAGCTGTCGCCGCTGACCCATCGCAACAGCTCTCGCAAACTCCTCCTGGGTGCATTCCCTCAGCGCTTCATCATGCAGCGCAAGATGTTTCAGGTATACGCTGCAAGCATCAGTCGCATCGATGGAGGGCGGGACACGCTTCTCAACATGGGCCTTCCACCATGCCGCAGAGCGCTCAACCATTGCAGCGATTTTCGCGTCGTCGGCTTTCACCAGATAGATTTTAGGCGGACCCCAAAAACCAAAGCTCACAAAGACCACGCAAACGTCTACCTGGTAAATAAAGCAATGAAATTGGCACTGCACGAGGTAACCCTCAGGGAGCTCCTGTGACCAATCCTCACCATAAAGGTCTTTGTCGGCAGAGTTTCTGACCAGCTTAATCTCGCCAACCATCAACACCTTCCGATGCCCCTTTGACTCGCTAAGGGTGAAGTCAGGTGTATCCCGAAAACCTACACCATGAAATTCACGAAATCTTGTGAGAGTGGTGCCGTCGCCTTTCTTGGTTCCGGGGCGAAGGTGGAAGTGATAGCCCTTCTCGGCCATCTTTCGCATCCCCAGCTTGGCGATGAGCTGTTCAGCATCCTCACCAATCTGGATAAATTCAGACGGCTGAAGGCCTCGACCCTCAACTCTTTCCTCGTAAACATCCCAGGGGCCGCCGAGGTGGTGAACCTCGCAAATCTTTGGAACACAACTTGAGCCTATTGCTCTCATGGAATCCTCCATATAATCAGGTTAGAGTTTGACCTTAATTGCAGTTGCGGTTAACGTCAACACTGTCTTTCAACATTTGGAGAAATCATGGCAGGTAAAAAAGAGTTTGATGGGATAGAAATCGGCGCCTTTTGGGTGAACGAGGACACGGGCGTTATGACTGGGAAGATGGGGAACACGAGGCTTTTAGGGCTGCCCAACAAGTTCAAAAACAAGGAATCCCAGCCAGACATCAGAATCTACGTGACCCCACCGAAGAAAAAAGACGACGACGGCGGCAGCAACCCCCCGTTCTAAAGCTCTCTCCTAAATAAGTTCTCTCCCGTTTGACACAAAATCCAAGTTGCGGATAACATCAACACGGGAGGGGACTTACATGAATAAAACACCAGTACCAGTTTCGGAATGCGGCGAACCCCCAAGGGGGAACAGCAATATTAAAATATGCGTCTGGGGCAACGACCCAGAGAAGGCGATGGACCGTTATAACGCGGGGCGCAATAGTTCTCGGGAGGTTGGAGACCCAGTTCTTGAGAAGGTAGGGCGCCGATGGAGGGTTAGCTGGAAGGAAAGGATCGGCCTAGCCGAGGTCGTAAAGTTTCCATGGAGGAGAAATAAGAAGGGGAAATAATTAATGTCACCAATTGAATGGGCCGCCGGTATTGCTCTTACAAGCATCATCGGAAGCATCGGCCTCGTTTTATCTACTTACAATTTAGATTCTAACCAGAGGGTAATTCATGTCAGAAGATCAAAAGCCGGTGAGTGCCGGGGGAATGTTTTGGGTAGTAACCGCCGTCGCTATATTCGCGGGCATGCTATGGGTAGCGCACGAAAAGACAGAGCGGATGGTCGATAACTTTGCAGGAATAAGCGTGAGGGACAGGAGCCCGTCCAGTTGGCCCGATTATATCGAAAGGCAACTGGCAGGGCTATCGGCCCGAATCACAAGCGCTGAGCAGAGCGCTCCGCCCAGGGGCAGAGAGACAAAGGCGGAGGAGAGGGAGCGATGGGAGGATGACAAAGAGCACCTCTATCACCACGTCGCCGAACTCGAGGCGAAGTTAAAAGAAAAGACTGATGAGCTTGAAACCGTGATTAATTCAATTCAGCCGGAAACGTATGCGGCAGGTGAATCTGCTTTCATAGATAACCTGGCGAAAGAGGAGGCTGGATTATGAATCCCATTAAAGAATGCAAGCAAGACCTTGAGAAGCTCAGGGACTTTGACTATCGGGTGACCAGGCTAATCAAGGAAGTCAGCGAGCACGGGGCGGTCTTTCAATCACGCTACCAGCAAAGCGACGATGAGCAATTGGCGATTGTTGGGGAGCTGTACACGGGCCTCTGCGTGGAGCTGAAGGAGCTGCGGAAGAACACGAACCAGTATTCTCGCATCTCCTCAGAGCTGAATTCTAGGCTCAAGAGGCTGAAGTCTTTGAGGCCCAACTTTTTTCAGCGCCTGTTTCTCCGTAAGCGAATCGCAGCGAGGAGCCTGGCATGATGAAGCTGTTTTGCTACTTAGGATTTCACTCATGGGGCTACCGAGACCAATGGTTCCGCGTCTGCCATCACTGCAACCGGGGTCAAAGCCGAGGCAGGCGAGGTAGGATCAAAGAGCCATGGCGATTCCATATCGGACAATTCAAACAATAGCGCAGAGATAACCCGCACACAGGAAGTAATAAGCTAGCGGGGCCATGGATAGTTGTCCCATCGCGCCATTGGCTTATTTACTTCCCCTCGGGTATCGAAGTGAACGAAAGTTCCATAGAGGCCCAGTCCATAGTTCATCCCCTCATACCTTCGAGCTATCCCCTCAATCGTTATGTAGAGCTTGAGAATGTGCTCGCCATGGCGCTTACCTACGCCTGAATAAGTAACGTCAGCTGCGTAAACAATGCCGCCAATAGGCAGGTGAAGGCTTTGCTTTTTGCCCCCAACCTCCTGGTTGTGCTTGGGGCATCGGTATCCGCTATTGATTCGAAGAGGGCCCAGTTGGGCGCGGGCAGCATCGAGGATCCCTACAAGCCTGCGGCTGGGAGCTGTCTTCTTGCAGCACGGGCACTCGAACTCAGAGGCTTTAAAGTATTTGCCTATCTGCTGGCTCATCGTTTCGGCTTCTTGGGTTTGACCTTCTTGGGCTTAACCTTCTTTGGTTTTGACTTTGGGCGACCCACCTGGCCTCCGTATGTCCCTGGTCCTTTCGGCATATTACCATCTCCATTGCAGGCCAGCCGTAGCTTGCCAATCCAACGCCTCGTTCATTTCCATTCCAACATCGGCGAAGGCGCTTAGTCCCTCAGTAATCGTGCCGCTAACTCGCGCAAAGGCCTCGGCCCGTACTTCAGAACTAGCAGAGCCGAGCATACGTACACCGAGGTCAAGACCATGATCATCTTGGCTCCTCGATGCGAAGACATCCCTCAGCCCTCCGGCGGCTTTTTTGCCGAAGACACAGCCTCCGCGCTGGCAAGAGCTCGCTTAACAGTAGCTCGAGACTGAGAATAACTAGCACCGCACACCATGGCTAAGACGGCACCGCACATTTCTGACCACTGAGAATCCGAGAAGATTGCACAGAGCGCACCGCCAACCATGCCCAGCAGGGCTAGCAAGAACTCACTGCTCTTTAGTCCGTTAGTCTTTCCCTGAATCATCCCGATCCCTCCGGTCTTTTTCCACTGCGTCCTTGATGTCCATCCGCCTAATTATTTCATACGTATTGCTTAGTGCTTCCCTTGTCTTCTCGCTCACGTCATCCACTCTGTCACTCAATCCTTCAAGCTTCTCTTCATGAACAGCGAGCTTTGAAGCCAACCCGTTCCCGTTGTGTGACGGGTTACGCTTGTCACTGAATCTCTCTGCCAGCCGCATCCCTACGACAATAGCGGCAACTATGCCGCCCCCGACCGCTGACTCGGGATCCATATCAGTCCCCTTCGTCCGGTGCCCAGCTTGCCACCAGTGCAGCGGCCTTGCCCTGGGGCATCAGCGTAAACCCTTCGGCCTGCAACGCCGGTATCTCTGTCTCGAAATCTAGCTGAGAGAACTTCACAATCTGATGCGTATCGTTCTTTGCACCGAGCCCTACCTGACGTGAGCGTGTAGCTTGGCGATACGTCGGATGAACGTGAGTAACGTTTCCATCATCGTCGGTCTCTGTGTAGTCGAATCGCGTGATAGCCGCCGGTAGTGCGGTGTCGATTTTATCTAGCTCGATAAGAGCGTAGGTCCAGGACCATTGGGACATTATGAATCTCCTATCAAAAATCGCTTGCCCTGCTCGAACAGCGCATTGAGTTCGGCCTCAACCCAGGGGGTGTCGGATCCATGCATCCAGACCCGGGGAAAGGCGAGGGGGCCGTTTAGGTTATAGGCGTCGTTATCTGATCGAAAGCCCCAGCCGCAAACCCCTTTGTCCGAATCCGTCATGTCTCCAACGTCAACCGATTCCGTCTGAGTGGTCCACGACGAATCTGAGATTTTTCGCGCCCACCCTTTAAAGCTGGCCGCCGCCAATCTCTGAAGAACCACAAAGGTCCAGTTGCCCATCAGAGACGAAACTGTCAGAGTAATGGTGTCATCGGTCGTCGCACCCTTGTAGTCAAACTGGATAGTGGTCGCTGCGGTAATGTAACACCTCGGCCCTTTGTCGTTCCCTGGCTTGAATTGCCACACAGCCTGATAGTCATCGGTGTATCCGGAAGATTTCACCCAACAGCCGATCGTCCAATTCTGAGTACCGAACGAAAGCTGCGATGCTGTAAGCACGCCGCCGAGTTTTCCAGCCACGGATTTTTGCGGTGGAATGCAAAACGCGCCAGGGCCCAGCCGGGGAGTGGTTAGGCTCCCCAGCGCCGAGAGCCCCTCAGTTGAGCCCTCTGGAATCGTGGCCATGTTTGGCGTGTTGTTCCAAGTTCCGTTTGTGCTGCCTTTTAGGTCTGCGACTGAAACAGGATTATCGATCTTCCACCATCCGTCCAACCCGCTTGCGCTGTAATCCCCAGAGTCAGTCAAAAGGTCAAACCCTTGCGCGCCCGAGTTATATGCTACCGCCACCGCACTTGCGGATAACTGAGTA
>TARA_R100000808_G_scaffold23947_1_pt1 | contig 35568 bp, 39 predicted proteins | sample TARA_R100000808 | Tara Oceans TARA_R100000808 (sample SAMEA2622852) | marine metagenome | biome: marine biome (ENVO:00000447); feature: marine epipelagic mixed layer (ENVO:xxxxxxxxx); material: "saline water (ENVO:00002010), including plankton (ENVO:xxxxxxxx)" | depth 140 m | reverse complement strand
ATTCACCGACCTATCAAGCATCGCCTGCTATGACCGGGGCTCAATGTTTATACCCATTCAGTGACTCTAAATCCTAGCTTGCGAACAAGCGCCAGTTGGGCTTTATTTTCAATACTCGTCATATTGGCCATGATCCCAATCGTCACCGCCGTAGAGAGCTTGATATTCCGTGTACTCATCGGGTTGGCCGTCATCCTCAAAATCGACAAATTCCGCATTATCCACAAGATCAAAATTGTCAATACTCATGTTGTTTCCTTCGTGCCAAGCGTTGTTTGTTATGCTTTTATTATACCAGAGAATTCGAGTTTGTCAACCCCTGTTTTCTAAAATTCTACCAGTCGATTTGTCCAAACCGTTACGATTCCAGTACCGTATATTTCTTTACCACGGTGTCCAACAAATCGCACTTTACAGTGTCGAACGCCATACTCTTCCATACAAACAGCAAGTCTTTCAACGCCTCGATCATCCTTCCAGATGTGCTTGTATTTTCCGAGTGTAGCATTTGGCCAAAGTTTAGTAGTACTCATTTCATTTCCTTTCGTAGTATTGTTTCTTATCATGCCCTTAGTATACAAGTAGTATCGTCATTTGTCAACCCCATACGCCACTTATTTTCAAAGTTTTTTAAAATAGTTGTAAGTCGTTACTACCAAAGGAGTTACGTCGCTCGGGGCGGGGCCGGATCGTCGTAAGTCGTTACCACGTAAGCACTTACCCCTATACCCTACTAGCCACAGAGGGCTATATAGGGTAATACGCCTTACATTGTCGGTAAGTAATATGGCCAGTTTGATATAAAGTTAAACCATATTCTGTGCAAGAGGGTAGGTTTCTTAGCCGCAAAGCAACGGTTTTCATAGTACGTTTGTATACTACTATCCGCATGTTTAACAGTGAACAGATTACCACTACGATGAAAGTTTTTATCAAACCAACGATATGAACTATAGCGTACAGGATACTTTGTTACGTTGCGAATACTTAATACCCTGCCTGTTCGGCGTTCAGTAGTATTCTGTACGGGTTGCCGATATCTAAATGATACTATGTCGCCTGTTTTAAAGATAGCCTTACTCATTGTTTAATATCCTAAGAAGTCAAGAACCTCGGAACCGCGATATTCTTCTTTATCGCCACATTCTAGTACAAACCTACGAAATGATGAGCTATGAGCTTCAATTTCATCTCGGGCTTCCTGTTGTGATACAATCGCCTCACATGCTTCATTATAGTCCATGTCTAATCCTCAACCGTGTAAAATGTAATGCGTTAGGATAGCTGATCCGTATAAGATAATAGCTGATGGTACAAAGCAGTATAGTACCGTTATCATCCACCACATTGCAATTTCTAAAAGTCTCATCTTATTTCCTTTCGTTTCCTTAATTATACCATACAATAAAGCAATGTCAACCCCCATTTGCAACAGTCCATCGCTTACCGTTCGCATCGTGTGATAATCGCATAGGCTCTCGCTTTGTAAAATGCAATCCACCCTGAATGAGCTGATGTACAGCACCGATACCACCGGCAAACCTTTTACCGTTTTGCATAGTAAAAGACCAGCATACGCCGTCCTTCTTGATATCAGTACAACCAATTCCTTGTAGGTCTTCGATAGTCTGAGTTACAATAGTGCGAGCCTGTCGTACCTTCTTCATACCTTCAAGCGTTGTCATGTCATTTCCTTTCGTGTTATCATTGTTGTTTGTCATGCTCTTAGTATATACTATATATCGTCATTTGTCAATAGCATAGGCCACGAATTCTTGTAATTATATCAAAATAATTAAAATAGTTATAAGTCGTTGCTACGTATAGAGTTACGAAGAGGGAGGGCAGGCCCGTTACTACAGTAGAAGTAGGTGGGGTTTTTCTAATCTGGATCGTTGTACGTCGGAGTGGTATAAAAAGCGCAGGTGGTACAGACAAACTGTAACCACCCACGTTAAATGTCCACTTTTATTATATTCCTAACATTCATCAATATTGATGTAATATATTTCGTGCAATCACCGTGTCGGGAATTTGCGGCAGGAATTCGGCTGAGTCAATGATCACGCGCGTATCTGTATTATGATAGATAATAGGTTCGTTGCGCGGCTTATGTTTCAAAGAGTTAGGAAAGTGAAGATGGTTAAATTTTACCGTCAGTTTTCCTACGGTATTTCTACCGTCGAGTAGTAGCGGAAATTGCTGTTGTCGAGCGTCACATGTAATATGTTCGATAACAACCGAACCATTTCCATTACCTTGTTGACCAGTGACTAAAATTCTATTAACATTCTCTGGGGCTAGAAGTGAACAGTGGAACTTTCCTCCTGCTGCTAAATTAATCATCGTGTCTGTGTCGTGGGCTGTATAGAAACCGAACGAGAAGTTTACACCCTGAGAATTATTGACCAACAGACCGTTCTGACACCCATGCACCTCCAAGTGCTGTATAGCTATATCTGCACAATTACCATCTGTTAATGTTTTTCCACATTCAATACCATTTGTACAGTTATCAATTGTAAAATATCCCATACGATAGTGACCGGTAGCGTTCCCCTTGTCATGTTCAAGCTTTAAACCAGCACTTGCCTTTCCGTTACCCCATAAAGAAATACCGTCGAGCGTTAATCCCTTACCCCTACAAAGCAAGATTGGCTGATCCACCGGCCCATCATACAAAATAGCGGTTCCAAGGAAATTAAATCGTTTACTTAGCCATGGACCACCGCCGTCCAGAACTCCCTTCTTAGGCATTTGTGTTTCGCATCCAGCACCACGCACTTTTAATCCCATACCATCAGGTAGCTTGATAGTATCTGTAATTCGATATATGCCAGTGGTGAACTCAAGAGCACCGCCCTTACGACGTGTGTCATTACCACTAAAAGCATTAGGTTCCCATTGCTCACACATTTTTGCAATTCGCTGTCGAATTACTTCTGTTGCATCCTTTTTACCGTCACCGTAGGACGGGTCAATAACTTGTGCTTGTAACGCATTTCCTATCAACACCATACATACTACAATCATAGATCTCATGTTGCACACTCCTTGATTCCATTTACCAGCCTTTTTGGGGTTGTTCTAAATCTTTATCTTTACTATAATCTACCAGTAATTCCTCCCCTTCTTTAATTTCCCTTAAAGTTACTAAATATTTAAAATCTCCCAGAGTAAGAGATTGACAATTTGGCTTAGAGGAATGATTATATGAGCAATTCGGCATAAGATTAACCCACTCTAAAGCACCGCTTGTCTTTTTGTGGGTTTCAAAAAGCACTTGATTTGCCCCTAGATCCTTGGATGCAAAGATACCCTGTCCATGTACATTACTATTTTTAAGTTCGCAGTCACTCATAATTCTTTTAACTCACATCTACCTCGTCCACTTTTTTTAAAAATTCCCATCCTTTGTCGTAGTTTTCTTACGGCATCGATAGAAACACTACGTTGATTACGTTCACTTAACTCTATTGCTAAGTCTTTATCTTTAACATTCCAAGCATGGTCCTTAATAAATTGTTTATCTGCTTGAGTCCATTTAATATTCATTGCTTTATTTTTTACCTATTAGTGTATTAATAAAGTGGCCATTTGCGTATATAATATTATAGTGATCTAATACGACATGGAGACCAAAAGAATGAAAAAAATTATTGAGTCTATTGAACCTGTAGTAATTCCGGCTAGCGGTGTAGATGAGCAAGCAATAGCACAAGCCAATTTATCTGAAGAAAAAAATATTCAAGAACTTTTAGGAGACCAAGATGAAGGTAAAAATAATATCTGATGGGACTTCGGAAAATACTAAGATTGTCAATGCAGAAACTGAAGAAGAAATAGAAGATATAATTCATGTGGAAGTAAGTATAGACGCTTTTAATGTTGAGGCAGCTTTTTTGGTCAAAAATCCCAAATTAGAAATGCAAAATGTATCTGCACAGGAGGTTTCTGTAGGTGACCATGCCATCCAATATGACGGAGGAACAAGTACTTCAGACAATTGACAATATAGCAAATCGACTATCATCTAAGTTCAAGTTTGGATATCACGAAATTGAAGACATGAAACAGCAAGCTCGTCTCTTTGCATGGGAAGGCCTTGCTCATTATGATGGTATTAGACCGCTCGAAAATTTTCTGTGGACACATGTTCGAAACCGGCTGTATAATTTTAAACGCAATAATTTTGGAAGGCCAGACAAGCCTTGCGATAACTGTCCGTTTTTTGATAATAATTTTTTCAATTCTAAAGGATATGGATGTAAGGCTTATGACAATCATGAAGAGTGTGATTTGTATTTAGGCTGGATGAATAGAAATACCGCTAAGCGTAACATTATGAATACGACTAAACTTGACCTCGATATTCAGGACCGCAATAGTGTTGAAAATACATTTGATCGAGAGCACATTTTTTCTATTGTTGATTCTGCTATTCCTGTAACATACCGTGAAGACTGGATTAGATTAATTAATGGCTTGAAGCTACCTAAAGCTCGCAAAGAGGTCGTAGTAGAAATTGTTCTAAATATTTTAAAGGAACACAATTTTGACAAAGAAACGTGGTAAACTTTCTGTAGACGAAATGAACTTCATTCGTCAAAACTGTTTCAATATTTCCATACCAGAAATTGCTGAAACTTTAAATCGGACTGAAGCACCGATACAAAAGTTTATCGATAAAGAAAATCTGAAAATGAGGAATATGAGTGACGATGAACATCTTCTAGTAGGATTGCGAGACCGCTATTACTATAAGGAGTTGAAAAAGCAATTCGGAGATCCCGAACTTATTTTTTTTGAACATCAATGGGTCGATTATTTCAAACAGTTTTCCGAGGACGTGACCCATACCGAAGAGATGGAAATTCTCGAAGTTATTAGAACTGAGGTACTTATTAATCGTGGTATGGAAGATCGTCAAGAAGTTTTAAGGAATATTACTAGATTAAATAAATTGATTGAAGACGAAATGGATAAGCCGCCTGCGGCACAGGATACACAGGCGATAGCGTCGTTTCAGGTGCAACTAGGTGCGGCAATTTCATCTAAATCTGCATACATCAATGAGCATGAAAAGTTACTGACAAAAAAAGAACGTTTATTAAAAGATCTTAAAGGAACGAGGGAACAACGTAAGCGCAATGCTGACGACGCCAAAACTAATTTTACTTCATGGTTACGACAGTTATCTGACAAGGAGGTTAGAAAGAAGGAGGGCTTTGATATGGAAGTGCATAGGGTTGCCGCTGAGAAGGCCGTAGAACGTCTCTCTGGCTACCATGAGTATGAGGATGGTATCGTAGACCAACCAATTTTAAATGCGGATACTTTAATCGAGGAATAGGACTTATGAAACCTAAAACACAGGAAGAAGTACAGGCATGGATCGTGGACTGGTTAAAAAGTAATGCTGATATTTCAACAGACTCTATTGAGTTAGACAAACCATTTGCTGATTATCATTTAGATTCTGTAACTTCTGTAGAATTAAGTTATGATCTTGAAGAATGGAGCGGTAAAGAGCTTTCAGTAACTACAGTATGGAATTATCCTACTATTAATAAGATGGCAGAGTATCTATCTGATAAGCCCAGTATAGAAAGGGTTGATGAGGATTTATTAACGAGAATTGAAAATTTAACTGACGAAGAAGCGGCGGAATATATGAGAGGTTTATAAATGAAATCTGCATTGATTACTGGTATTACCGGACAGGATGGTTCTTATTTAGCCGAATTATTATTAGATAAAGGATATGAGGTTGTAGGGCTTAAGCGTCGTACAAGTACGAATACTTTGGATAGATTGTCTAAATCTCTTAATCATCAAAACTTTTCTATTATTGAAGGCGAAATAGCGGATTCTGGCTGTGTATATGAATTGGTCAATAAGTATCAGCCGGATGAGATTTATAATTTGGCAGCACAATCACACGTTGCTACTTCTTTTGAACAGCCAGATTTTACATTTCAAGTGAATGCGATGGGGCCGTTGCATTTATTAGAGGCTATTCGGCGTTTTTCACCCGATAGTAAATTTTATCAAGCTTCTACTAGCGAAATGTTTGGATCACAATATGACCAGTGCGATACAGGGGAATATTATCAAAATGAATTAACACGCTTAGAGCCTCAATCTCCTTACGCTGTAGCTAAAACATCGGCTCATCACACAGTGCGTATATATAGAGATGCATATAAGATCTTTGGATGTTGTGGTATTTTGTTTAATCACGAAAGTGAGCGGCGGGGAGAAAACTTTGTTACTCGTAAAATTACAAAATGGATAGGTGAATTTTTAGTATGGATTAATAGACATGGAGTTTATTATTCAGATTTAGTTTTTGATAAAGATGAAATATATATTCCCGGACGTGTGTCTAGAGATCAGGGGTTTCAATTTCCTAAATTAAGATTAGGTAATTTAGAAGCTCGTCGAGATTGGGGTCATGCTAAAGATTATGTAGAGGCTATGTATCTAATGTTACAACAAGATATTCCCGACGACTATGTTGTTGCAACTGGTAAGACGTATTCTATCAACCAGTTTTTAGATGAAGCTTTTTCTTTAATTGATCTTTGGGATTGGAACGATTTTGTTGTGATAGATCCTAAATTTTATAGACCTGCGGAAGTGGAATATTTACAGGGATGTCCTAAGAAGGCAATGCAACAATTAAAATGGAAGCCTAAAATTCAATTTAAACAACTCGTACAACTTATGGTGGATTACGATATCAATGCAACGCAGAAATTGGCATGATCCCGCTTATGCTCAATGGCGTAAAGATATTCGTAAGCGAGATAAGAATAAGTGTAGATGGCCCGGATGCAATTCTAGAAAAAGACTAGAGGTGCATCATATTAAAAAATGGGGAAGTCATCCAGCTCTTCACTATTCTATTAATAATGGTATTACGTTGTGTAAGTCCTGTCATCAAAAAATTAAAGGCCAAGAAGAAAATTATGAATTATTTTTTTTAAAGCTATTAGAGTGGGGCGCACGAAATGGGTAGATTTACAGTCATACGTGACACTAGAGAAAAGGAAGGACATGGGTGGTGGTTTGATGAAGATGCATATTGTATAGGAACAGAATCGACTAAGCTAGATGTTGGTGATTATAGCATAAAAGACAAAGAGCATGTATTGTGTATAGAAAGAAAGGAGTCGGCTTCCGAGTTAGCTGGAAATTGTGGAGAGAAACGATTTTTGAAAGAATTAAAGGCGATGGGGTCTTTTCCTCATGCCTTTTTGCTTTTAGAATTTTCATGGGACGACTTAGAAAGATATCCAGTAGGAAGCGGTATTCCCAACAGTAAATGGAAAGACTTGCGTATTAAATACAAATACATTATGCGTGTGTTAACCAGTGCGCAAATTGAGCATGGCATTCATGTGATAGCTTGTGGTAGCAAAAAACGAGCTGAAGAAATAGCTTTTAGAATTATGAGACATATTAATGACCTATAATGTTGAAAAACCAGAACATGCTTGGCTAGAGTTGGAGCAGTCCGATTTAAATGATATTAAGAACCCTCTTTTAGATTTAACACAAGATCAGCAAGACAATCTTCATTTACATGTATTGTCGTTGATGTCTAAGCCAGAATATTTTCAGTGGACTGTTAAACAACTTTTAAATATTGAATTGTTGCCAGAACAGGTAGCGATTTTGCAAGAGCTTTGGAATCGTGCGTTTCCAATGTATATTGCTTCTCGTGGATTTGGTAAATCATTTCTACTATCGGTATATGCCATCCTAAGATGTGTCTTAGTTCCTGATACTAAGATAGTTATTGTGGGTGCAGCTTTTAGACAAAGCAAAGTTATTTTTGAATATATGGATACTATTTGGAGAAATGCTCCGATCTTACGTAGTGTGTGTGGTGATAATAGCGGTCCTCGTCGTGACGTAGATCGTTGTACTATGAGAATTAATAATAGTTGGGCTATGGCAGTTCCTCTTGGAGATGGTAGTAAGATTAGAGGTTTGCGTGCTCATACAATTATTGCAGACGAATTTAATTCTATTCCTGTTGATATTTATGAAACGGTTGTTGCGGGTTTTGCGGCAGTGTCAGCTAATCCAACTCAAAATGTAAAACAGGCTGCTCGTCGAAAAACTTTACAAGATGCCGGTAAATGGGATGAGTCAATGGAAATAGATTATAAAGATCGCCAAACAAATCAATCGATTATTGCTGGTACTTGCGGGTATGGTTTTGAACATTTTGCTTCTTATTGGAAAAAATATAAATCAACCATTCAGACTAAGGGTGATTTTCACAAAGCGGCTCAAGACGCTGGGGATGACTCATTAGAAAAAGTTCCTGAATATATGAAGCGTTTAGACTGGCATTCATTTTCTATTATGCGCATACCTTACGAACTTATACCAGAAGGCTTTATGGACGATCAGCAAGTTGCACGTTCAAGAGCGACTATGCACAATGGTATTTATCAAATGGAATACGGAGCATGTTTTACATCAGACAGTCAAGGGTTCTTTAAACGAAGCTTGATAGAGGGTTGTGTTGCACATGATCGCAATTGCTCTACTTCTGGATGGTGTGGCTGGTGTTCTGATCCGTTTGATCCTATGACAAGAGGTAATCCAGATTTAAAATATGTAATAGGTATTGATCCGGCGTCTGAACAAGATAATTTTGCACTGGTTATCATTGAAGTACATCCTGAGCATCATCGCGTAGTATATACGTGGACCACTAATAAAAAGGACTTTCAGAGCCGAAAACGTATTGGTCTGACGGAAGAAAATGATTATTATAGCTTTTGTTGTAGAAAAATTCGAGAGCTTTATAAAGCCTTTCCATGTGTTAGAATTGGTATTGACTCACAAGGTGGTGGCTTTGCAATTGCGGAAGGATTAAGGGATAGCGATAAGATGTTTACGGGTGAGCGACCGATTTTACCAATTATCGAAGATAAAAAAGAAAAAGATACCGATAGGATTGCGGGAGATCATGTAATTGAGCTGGTTAATTTTGCTAAAGCAGAGTGGACATCTCAAGCTAATCACGGACTTAGAAAAGATATGGAAGATAAAGTATTATTATTCCCCAGATTCGATACTTTAAGTTTAAGTTTAATGAGTGAAAAGGATAAGATATCATTTCAACAATTAAAAGACAAAGTGGGAGAATCGAATGCTCTACGATTATATGATACATTAGAAGATGCTGTAATGGAAGTGGAAGAGCTAAAAGATGAGTTAGTAACTGTTGTAGTGTCTGTTACCGCCGGTGGTAGGGAAAGGTTTGATACTCCAGAAGTTAAAACAGATACTGGTAAAAAAGGACGTATGCGTAAAGATCGTTACAGTGCTTTAGTTATTGCTAATATGTTAGCTAGAGAACTACAAAGAGAAATTCCCGCCCCTATGTATAATAATATTGGCACGGTTATTACTCCCGGAGTTTTTGAAACAAGCCCGTCCAACCAAATGTATGTTGGTCAAGACTGGGCATCTAATATGAATCAGAGCACTTGCTTTGGAATTCGACGAAATTAAAAATAATGGTGTAATAATCAATAGGTATTGATATACCTTCAATAACTATTCTTTTTATAGGAAAACAAAGTGGCAAAAAAACCTTCTCCAAATGCTAAAACAAATTTTCCATCTGATGGGCCAGCATATGTAAGTTGGGCTGGCACTAAGGCACAGGAGGCAGAGTCCTTACAGGTTTATACAAACGCTATTCAAGAAGCCGCTACTGCATCTCAAGGTTCTCGTACTAGAGATTTTTCTGATTTAACTACGCGATTAAGCGGCAAGCCGGGATTGCGCAACTCAGACTACGATCACTTTCGACCCGAACAGCAGGTTCCTGAAAAGCCAAAAGACATTATTGCGTTTGCGCGCGCTTCTTATAGAAGAATAGGTTTAATACGTAATGCTATTGATCTTATGGGTGATTTTGCTTGCCAAGGCGTACGATTAGTACATCCTAATAAGAGAGTCGAGAAGTTTTATAATGATTGGTTTTCTCGTGTGCAAGGAAAAGAAACTTCGGAAAGACTCTGCAATCTTTTATTTCGTGAGGCTAACGTACCTATAAGAATGCGCACTGCCAAAGTCAATAAACAAAAGCGTTTAGAAATGCAGCGTTCTGTTGCCTCTCCTGATATGAATGCAGATATTAAAATTTCTGATTTTTCTAAAGGCGAATTACCTTGGCAGTATTCTTTTTTAGATCCTTTAACCCTTGAATTGGTAGGTGGTCCTTTGGCGGTACTCTCTGATAGTCGTCAATATATGATTAAACTACCTCGTAACTTAGTTAACTTAATTCGAAAAGCTCGTAATTCTACTGACCCTCTCGAACGTGACTTATTAAATCAGCTGTCTCCTGAGATTCTGCAAGCTGCTGAAAGTAACCAAAGTGTCTTACTTCCTCCCGAAAAGACCTTTGTTTATTTTTATAAAAAAGACGATTGGCAGGAATGGGCCGACCCTATGACTTATGCGTGTTTTAATGACCTCATTCTGTACGAAAGACTTAAATTAGCAGACAAAACCGCTTTAGACGGTGCAATTTCTAAAATTCGGATTTTTAAACTGGGTAGTTTAGATCATAAACTTGCTCCGACTCCCGCCGCCGCTTCTACGCTACAATCTATTTTAGGGTCTAATGTCGGAGGAGGCACTACCGATATAGTATGGGGACCAGATATTGAATTACTGGAAACCGGCACAGACATTCAAAGATTTTTAGGTGAAGAGAAATATCGACCTACGCTAATGGCTATCTATGCTTGTTTAGGTATTCCTCCAACCCTTACGGGTACGTTTGGAGCCACGGGAACGACTAACAACTTTATTTCTTTGAAAACTTTAACCGAACGGTTAAGTTATGTGCGTAATACAGTTTTACAGTTTTGGAATCATCAATTAAAATTAGTACAACACGCGATGGGTTTTCGATTTCCCGCACAGGTGGAATTTGATTTTATGTATCTGGATGATCCTGCTGCAATGACTAATTTACTATTGTCTATGGCAGATCGAAATATTGTAAGTGATGAGTTTGTACAACGACATATTAAAGCCAAGCCCGAAATTGAACAAAGGCGCGTTATGTCTGAAAACAAATCTAGAGATACTAAAAAGATTGAAAAGGTGAGTCCATATCATGCTGTGGATAAACAACATAGCTTAGAAAAGATTGCCTTACAGACCGGTATTGTGTCTCCAAGTCAGGTGGGGGTTGAACTAAAAGATAAGAATGGTGATGAGTCAGCTTTGGAAATGAGGCGTCCGCACAAACAGGACAGTCCTTCCGAATCTGAACCTCCTAATAATGACGATACCGAACTTGATGATGACAATAGGGGTGGTGGAGAACCCGGAAGACCCAAAAATTCGCGTGATGTAGGGCCTCGAAAAACCAAAGAATTTAAACCGAAGAATAAAGCAGCTGTAGAACTTTGGGCTAAGGGAGCACAAGACAAACTGTCTGAAATACTTAATCCCGGTCTATTAAAACAGTTTAATAAAAAGAATATGAGAAGTTTGACATTGCAAGAATTTAATCAAGCAGAACAAATTAAATTTTCGGTTTTATATTATTGTGATTATTTACAACCCATTAATCATAGCACAATTTCGCAAGCATTAAGTCAAAAGCTGCCCAATGGTGTATTAGAAGAATGTGAATCATGGATCAATAACGCTGCTGATGATATGGATAGAAAATTAAGTATTGACGAAATTAGAAATATAAGAGCGGCTTTCTATGCTGAACAATATACCTCCGAAGGCAAGTATGCATATAGGGATGTCAGAACTGGACAAATCTACTACTATAGTCGCATTGGGGTGTATAAAAAAAATGGTCGTGTATTAGTGTTGGTTCATAATCCATAGGGTATTTCTATGAGTAATAAAATTCAAATTTTTAAAGCTGAAGAAGATGCGGGTTTAAAACATATTATCGAATCCAATGCATCTATAGCATATCAAGCACCGGCTTTGTTACATCCACAATGTGACGAAGACATAGCGTGTTCGTTAAAGGCCACCACGCCCGACCATCTTCCTGCTTTTGTCAAAGCTGCTCAGACCGATGATGATATCTATCATGTGTACTCTATTTTAGTTAGTACTTCATGGAATAAAAATGATGATGTCTTTCATAAAGATGAGGTATGGGCTTCTAAAGATACCCCTAAATATAAACCAACCAATTTAGAACATGATGAAAAACAAATTGTCGGTGGTATTATTGATAATTGGGCAGTAGATCAAAATTTTGATTTAATTGATGAAAATAGCGACACTAATACTCTTCCCGATTACTATCATATATTAGTGTCTTCTGTTATATACAGACAATGGCAAGATCCCGAATACCGAGATCGTGTTATGGACCTTATTGAGAAGATTGAGGCAGGAGAAAAATATGTCTCTATGGAATGTATGTTTAGTGGATTTGATTATGCTGTAGTTGATCCTAATGGAAAGCATCATGTATTGTCTCGAAATGATGATACTGCGTTTTTAACTCAGCATTTACGGTCTTATGGTGGAACAGGCGCTTATCAAAATCATCAAGTAGGACGTTTATTGAGAAATATTACTTTTAGTGGTAAGGGTTTTGTAGATAAACCAGCTAATCCTCAAAGTATTATTTTTGATAAAAACAAAACCTTTGAGTTTAATAAGGCCTCTATTTCTGATAAAAGTAGCCTTTTTACCAAGAATGGTGTAGTACTACAAGTAGATAACTCTAACATTTTGAATACACAGGAGAGCTATGATATGTCGAATGAAATTTTAAATGATCAGATTGCAGAGCTAAAGGTCAGTCTCGAATCTGTGCAAGCAGAGAATAAGGCTTTGACTGATAAGTTGGCCGAAGCAAACATTGAGAAATATGAGCAAAGTATCAAAGAGCAAGCTGAAGAGCTTAGCGTTAGCGCTGACAAGGTTACGTCGTTGACCCAACAGTTGGAAGACGCACAGAGTACTATTGCTGATCTTAATACTAAATTTGAAACAGTAAGTGAGGCACATGATAAGCTTGTATCTCATATTGCTGAGATGGAAGCTTCCGAAAAGATTCGTTCTCGTAAGTCTTTACTTTCTAGCGCTGGTTTCAGTGATGAAGAAGTAGAAGCGAAAATGGAAACTTTTGGAGAGTTAACTGATGAGCAATTTACGGCTTTGGTTCAAACTTTAGCTAGTTATGTAGCTGAAAACACTAAAGTTGACAACAGCGACGATAGTGCCGCTGAGATTGTTGCAGAAGAAGTAGTTGATGAGACTGCTGATTCTGAAACTGTAGAGGCTGCTGAAGAAGTAGTTGATACAGAAGTTTTAGAAACTGTTGAGGCAGAAGAGACCTCTACATTGTCCGTTGCATCAGATGCCAGTGTTGGCTCAGACGATGGAATCGAAACTGTGCGTGCCGGTCTTCAAGATTGGGTAAGTACGGTCGTTTTAAATACCACCAATTCAAAATCGGGAGAGTAAACATGGCATTAAGACCAGATAGAAATGAAGTTGTAACTGATATTAGCTTTTTCATGAACGAAACGGCTGAGAGAGGCTTAATTGTAGCTGCAAGCACGCAGGGTTCGGGAGCGGCAATGGACGATTCCACCGCTGCTGTTAAAGTTGTTTCTGCTGCTGCCGATGAGCCTGTAGGTCTCTTGTTGAATGATGTTGTCGATCTTGACCTTACTCGTCAGCATATTAATTATGGCAAAGACGAAGTGCAAAAAGGCGGTAAAGTTGCCATATTGCGCGTGGGTACTGTTGTTACGGACCAGATCTCGGGTTCGATTACTTTGGGCGAAGAAGCTTTCTTTTCTGCCGATGGTAAATTGACATCGAAAACGGCATTTTCCGGTTCGACACAGGTTGGTCGTTGGCTGTCTAAGAAAGACGCTGATGGTTTTGCTAAAGTCGCAATTAACATTGTTTAATATTTATTTAATAATATAAAGGGAGAGAATAATATGTCTCATAGCAAATATTTTGAACCTACTCCAGAAATGAATGAGCTTCTCACCAGAGCTGGCTCAATGAATCGAGAGGAGTCTCTTGCTGCGACTCGTGAATTGGCGAAAGCGCTTGAGCTTCCCCTTCGTAAGGGTGTCATGAGCGGTGACATTCTTGGTGGTATCTTTGAGGCCATTCAGTTGGGTCCGGGTGCTACGTCTGAATTTCCGCTTGACTTTTTAGCTCCGGGTACTGAGAAGGAGTTTGTGGCTTATACAATTCCCAACCATGGTCGTATTCCAGAACGACATGTTGAAGGTGACTATGTTATGGTTCCTACATATGATGTGGGAGCATCCATTGACTGGTTGCTGAAGTATGCTCGCGATGCTCGATGGGATGTTGTTGGTCGCGCTTTAGATGTTCTTCAAGGTCAGTTTACTAAAAAAATTAATGACGATGGGTGGCATACGCTTATTTCTGCTGGGGCGGATCGTAATGTTATGATCTACGATGCAGATGCCTCCGATGGTCAGTTTAGTAAGAGGCTGGTTTCACTTATGAAAGTAGTGATGCGACGAAATGGTGGGGGTAATTCCACTTCGATCAATCGAGGCCAATTAACTGACTTGTACCTTAGCCCTGAAGGTATTGAAGACATTCGCAATTGGGGTGTTGATGAAGTTGATCCCACAACTCGACGCGAGTTGATTGTGAGCGACAGCGGTCTTTTGACTCGCATCTTTAATGTTAACCTCCACACTCTGGATGAGCTTGGAGAAAGTCAGGAATATCAGAATTTCTATACTGCTGATCTTTCTGGTACTTTCCCCGGTTCGAAGAAAGAATTGGTTGTAGGTCTCGACCTTAGCAATCGCGATAGTTTTGTTATGCCTGTGCGTGCTCCTGTAGAAGTCTTTGAAGATGATACACTACATCGTCAACGACGCGCTGGTCTTTATGGCTGGGCAGAGCATGGATTTGCCGCTTTGGATACCCGACGTGTATTGTTAGGATCATTCTAAAGCCGAAAATGGTTAACAAATCGTTAAGCTGGAATGTCCGGTGGTGGCACATTATGCTGCCACCGGATTTTTTATTATAAGTTTAGGAGGCAAATTGAATGGCTTTATTTTCAATTGAGATTGCCGATGATCAAGTTGATAGGGTGGTTGATGCGTTATGTGCCAATTATCACTATCGATCTCAGATTTCAAATCCAGATTATGATCCTGCTTTAGAAGATCCAGAGGGTGCGGATTATGATCCTACTACTAATCCTGAAATTATTGACAATCCTGAAACAAAAAATGCATTTGCAAATAGAATGGTAAGAGACTATTTGATTAATAATACAAAAGCATATGAAATTCAACAACTTAAAGCCAATGCTCTTAGTGCTTTAGCGGAGAATCCAGCCATTTCTGATCCTAACGTTTAGTTTTATAAAAAATTAACGCACATAGTTTTAAAAACGTAGGAAAGGTTTTTCATGGCAACTCTACCGTTAAAATTATTAGATCGCGCTAAAGAAGCATGTCGTGGAGTCAGTACTGGCGTAGCAGATTCTATTATATTGCAAGGGCCTGCTGATGGATTTGTAGCCATTTCTGGCATAGGAGACGGAACGAATACCTACTATACCTTACAAGATGCCCATTCTTGGGAAGTAGGATTGGCTACTTATGCTACTGGAGCTGCTTATCCAGTAGATCAGACTAGCTATGGTCGTTTAATTCGAGGAGAGATTCTTGCTAGTTCAAATAGCGGTAATGCTATATCTTTAGCTTCAGATGCTACAGCTGATGTTTTTATTACATTACCAGCTGATAAATCAATAGCAATTACTTCCGGTGCTGTTTTGCAAGAAGGAAGTATTTTATTTTCTGATAATGGATCGGGTATTGTAGATGGGTCTGCTAATTTAACTTATTCTGGATCTCCTCTCACACTTACAGTTAATAGTGGTAATCTGTCTTTTAATACGGGTAATCTTGACCAGCTTATATTTACAGATAATATCGTTAAGATAGGAGAAAGGGCAGTAGGAGAAGACTTTACTAGTAGTTTAGGAGTAGCGATTGGATACTATGCTGGTGGAAAAAATGCTGGCACTAGAAATATTGCGATAGGGCATAGAGCAAATTATAATAACGAAACCTCCTACTATGTCTGTAGTGTAGGCGATCAAGCGGGCTTAGACTCACATAATACTAACTTTTCCACAAATATAGGATATGTGGCTGGCTACAACAGTTCAGGTACAACGCAATCCAATTTTGGTATGACTGCTGGCTATATGGCGAAGGGTGAATATCTCATTAATATAGGCTATAAGGCGGGCCAACAAAGTGTAGGTGACAATAGCGTATATATAGGACAATTGGCGGGATATAAAAACGAAGGCAATAACAATATAGAAATTGTAACCAATAGTGGTATTATTAATAATAATTTTAGCAATAGGGTTAATATTGAAAATGTTATTCTGTCAGATACTACTAATAAAAAAGTTGCCATCGGAGATGTTGGAACGGGTAGTTTAACAACAGCTCTTGAGCCTAATGCGATATTAGATGTGATTACGACAGGAGCAATAGGGACCAGTATTCCGGTATTTAGAGTGGCTGGTACTGGAGGTAGCTTAATATCTACTTATGATAATGTAAGTACAGGTGTTATTTTTAGCGTATCAAATGTCGATGGATTACCCCTAATTGCTGCGGATGCGAGCGGCGATGTAACTTTAATTGAAAATGGTAGATATGTAGGAATTGCTACTGGAACACCACAATATCAATTAGACGTAAATGGAACTGGTAATTTTGCTAGCGGTGTTCTTGTAGCTAATGGGGCAGCTTCTATAGATAGCGATGGCAATGCAACATTTAAGAATTTGGTTAGCGATGGTAATTTGACTGTTAGCGGAACCTTGACGTACATTGATAGTACTACTGTGACTATAGGAGATAAACAATTAGAGTTAGCTTCTAATAGTGGAGCGGCAGTAGGCAATGATACTTCTGTACACGATGGAGGGCTTGTTTTAAAGTCCACTGATGGCGATAAAAAATGGACGTGGCAAAATAACGCTTATTGGGATGAGTGGCTTTCGAGTGAACATGTTCATGTTACGGGCAATAAGGCTTTGCGTGCTGGTCCGACTGGCTCATATGGCAATCCGCTTTTGCTATATAATTGGACGAATCGTGGGAATCTTGTATTAGGAGATGGTCCTCACGTCGTGCCCAACAATGCGAGTGGGTGGTTGATTATGAATCACGGTTGGGATCACAATGGCGGTGTGATTAGTGGTGTCGCCAACATTGATGCTTATAGCGGCAACTTTCAAAACCTAACTGTGTCTGGCACGCCAATGACGGTTTCTTCCAATGACAAGGGAGAAGCTACATTGGCTGGAGTAGGATCAATTTCGCTCCTACCTTCTGGCGCAAGCAGTCCATTGGAAATTAAAGGCGCTTCTGATGCGTGTATTACTTTTCCTGACGGAACTGTCCAATGCACCTCTCCTACCGGATGCTGTTCGGGTATAACAAACGACATTACTACGATTGAGACGGCGCTGAACGGTATAACTGGCTGTGGTTTAAGTTGTAGTACGTTTAATACCGTTTCAGGTATTGCAGATACTGCATGGTTGACTAGCGTTGCAAACGAAGTTGATATTACGACAATAACGGGTGCTCTTGACGGAATAACTGGCTGTGGGTTAAGTTGTACGGGAGTGACTGGTGAATTTAGGTTCGATGGACGCGTGGACTTCTATGAACACGTAACGCTGTGGGATACATTAACCGTGGGTGGCGATGTCATTTTCGACTCCGGCGTGACCATAATGGAGGATCTTGAATTCTACTGCGGTGATGGCTTTTGGACTACTATAGCTTGTACCGGACATGGTAATCTTAACATTCCCTCTGGCAACGTATACGTAAATAACATTTATCAAACTGGATATTTTTATGATGTTGATGTAACCAATAATCTACTCATAGATAACAATTTATATGTAACTGGCAATGTTTATAATACGAATATTAATACTACTGGATATTTTTACAACATAGACATAACCAACACTGCCATTATAGATAATAATCTGTTTGTGTATGGTAATATTTATAATAATACTATTTATCAAACTGGACATTTTTATGACATAGATGTAACCAATAATGTCCTCATAGATAACGATCTATATGTAACTGGCAATTTTTATATCCACAATATTAATAGCACTGGATATTTTTATGATATTGACGTAACAAACAATGCATATTTTACACATATTGGACTTAACCAAACCAGTATTGTGTCTATTTTAGATATTCGCTCAATAAATATTACAGATATAGATATTCGCATTCAACAAATTGCTAATCAGACAGCTAACTTTATGTCGATTGTTGATATTAATAATAACGAATATTTTACAATAGATGCGAGTGGAGATGTCAATATAAGTGGTTGTGTCAATTCTAGCGGATGTATTACTAGCAGTGGTTTAATAACTGCCGCTACTGGTATTGAGTTACGACCAAACACTCCAGCAGTTACCACAAATAAGATTTATAATGTTGGTGGTGCTCTTTACTTTAATGGTTCTGCGGTTGATGGAGATACAACCTATACCGCTGGAACTGGTCTCACTCTAGTTGGAACAGAATTCAATACTGCGGATACGGGTAATTTTGCTTCTGTTGCTATTGGAACGGAAGGATATATTTATCACAGTGGAGATACTGATACTTATATTCAATTTACGGATGATGAGATTCAGATAGCTGCCGGTGGAAGAACATATATAAAAATAGAAGAAGATAGTGTTGATAAGCTCATAATTAATCATAGTGCTTTAGATATCGATTTGCAAGTCAAAGGTGACAATGATGCTAATCTAATAAGAACAGATGCTGCAAATGATAGGATTGGTATTGGCAAATCTGATCCCGATTATAAATTAGATGTTGTTGGTGTTGGTAGCTTTGAAAGTGGTATCCTAAGTACCGGTTTGATAACTGCCGCCACAGGCATTACACTTCAGCGTAACACTCCCGCAACCACTACTGATAAGCTGTATAATGTTGGCGGGGCTCTGTATTTCAATGGTTCTGCTGTTGATGGAGATACCACATATACTGCTGGAACTGGCCTCACTCTTGTAGGAACAGAATTTAATACTGCTGGTACTGGTTCTTTTGATCGCATATTATTTGATGATGATAAAATTAGATTAGGCAAAGATGCTGGTACTGATGATGGCGCCCATGCAATACATATTGGAGAGTATGCCGGATTTGGTCAGGGTACGGCGGCTTCTAATGTCAATATAGGGTATGCAGCAGGATATCAGCATGGTGGCGGCTATAGTATCAGTATAGGTCATACAGCTGGTTATCAGGCGGATAATTCAGCGGAATTCGGTATATATTTGGGATATCACGCTGGTCGTTCCTCCGACAGTGCGCGAGGTATATTTTTAGGTCGGAACGCAGGAAAGAACTGCGCTGGAGATGACAATATAGAAATTGTTCACTATGGTGCAGAGACTAGTATTTTAGATGGTTATTCTAATAAAATTCATATTGAAAATACAATTGTTGGTGATACTGATGCGCGTAGACTTGCTGTTGGGTTTGTGGGTAGTGGCGACGTTGTTCCTGATGCCACGCTTGAAATTAAACCTAAAGAACACACAGATATTGGCCTCATAGTTCAGGGCGATACGAGCCATTCAGCTAATCTTACAGAGTGGCAAAATAGTTCTGAAACTGTTTTAGCAAGTGTCTCAGCTGATGGTAGTATTTCAGGCAATATTATCACTGCGTCCAGCGCAATCAAAACGCCTCTCATTACAAATACTGATGGTGCAACAGTTACATGTGATTTAAATTCTGGCAATGTGCATACAGTAACTTTAGGGGGTAATAGAATCATCGCACTCACAAATGCGACTGTGGGACAAAAATTTATGACCCGATTAGTTCAAGATGGTACGGGTAGTAGAACTGTAACATGGTTTAATACTATAAAATGGGCTGGGGGATCTGCACCTACTTTAACTACCACTGCTGATAAAGCTGACATATTGGGCTTTTTGTGTACCGCTGTTAGCGGTGCGTCCTCACAGTCTGGAAGCTTTGATGGATTTGTAGTAGGACAAAATATATAAGGATAAGTTATGAGCCATAGCGAACTTGATCATCGACACTATGTAATAATACCATATAGCGAAATAGTAAATATTAATTTTGATGATATTATAGAAACGAGCATAGATACAGTGAGAAAGTCTGTAGATGGCACTAAAACATTTGTAAAATATACACATGATATGCCAGAGAGTGTACAGGCCATCGAAGATAAAAGTCAAGAATATAGTCATGACGAAATATTAGAAGTATTGGCAACGGAAGCATGGGTATTTTCCGAAGCTCCGTAGTCTCCCTTATACAACAAAGGCTATCTCATGGCGGTGAATATACAAAATGGTCAGGTTAAAAATTTACATATTGGACCAGATATTATTACGGATGGTTTGGTGTCGTGGTGGAATGTTGCTTCTATTAGAAGCTATCCGCGCACCGGTGCTGTGTGGTATGATTTAATAAAAAAACATCAGAATAATGGGAGCTTGATTAATATGTCATCCACAAACTTTAGTAATGAAGGAGGAGGGGTCTTATTATTTGATGCGGCAGATGAAGTGGTAGATATTGCGGATAATAGCACTATCGATTTTGGGACTAACTCTTTTACTACGTGTGTTTGGACTAAGCTACAATCTGAATTGACCAGTGCGTCTAATGGTGGATATCTTTTAGGCAAAAGAGGTGATGGTACTGCGGGTGATTGGGCAGGGTGGCAAATACGGGCTCGAAACGTAGGGGTTAGTCGAGGTTGGGTATTAGTAGATTCAGGAGTGGATGACGGTAGTACAGCATATATGCCATTAACTAGTAGCATTTTTAATTTTGATGAATGGTATATGATTTCCCTTGTTCATAATACTGATGACAAATATGTTCGTTTATATATAAACGATACTTTAGTTGGAGCTAGAAACTATACGTCTTTAGGCACCATAAGTAATACTATTCCTTTAGAGTTTGCTGGAACAAGATATTATAACCATTACTATTATGGATTTCCTGTTAATAGCGTTCCCTGTGCTATAGGAAATGTTGCTATGTATCAACGAGCTTTGACATTACAAGATATTATTTATAATTGGCTGTCTCGATATAATGCATATAGTAGTTAAGGAGTGGTTATGGAACTTATTGTAAAGACTAAAACTGATGACGGATCAGACCAAAGCGTTTATCAGGATGGTGACATTATAGAAACCTTCACAGATTTAACCATATCAAACCGTCACGTACAAATAATTTGTCATCCCAAAAACTTTCCCTTAAATACTTTTGGATTAAGAGATAGAAATACTTTACTTGAGAAATATATGGCGGCGGTCAGTGAGTTTCAATTTACTAGATTAAATAGTAACGATGTACAGAGATTAAATCTTATTACGGGCGATGTAAGCGTGGTAAATACTACCCCAAACGCTAACAATGAATACATTTATGTGGATAAGTTTTTAGGTGATCGTGTTAAAAATCCTAGACATAGAATCTTTGGCACGTCACATGGTAATGAGGTTTGGTATACCGGACATAAAAAATTTACACATGAAGTTTGTGATGCTGTTTGGAACGATGTTGAAACTCATACAGATAAGTTAAAAAGTAATCATGAACATTGGCCTTTTACCGAAACAGAAAAACGTCATTTTTTAGCCTTAAATTGTTGTGGATATAAATTTGACAGAGCAACGTGGAGTGGTGGTTGTTGTGAAATATCGTGCGGTACTTGCTCTGAACGAAAAGGTTGTGTTATAAGACAGCAAGTGTTTGAAGAAGATCCTGTTTTAATAGACGGTGAGCCAAACTATGAAGAAATTCTGGTGGCTAAACGACAGTGGCAAGTACCTTATTGGGACTTAACACACACCTTAGGTATTGATGTAGATGACGTTAGAAATGAGAATAAGGAATTAGATGTTAGAGTAGATGGACCGCTTGAAAATCGTAATCAGCTGGATGATATTAACGTAGATAAAGTGGCAGAAGGGATAGTGAGTGTATAATGGCTACTGTAACTAAAACCATTGGTGCTACGGGTAGAGACTATTCTACTATTACAGCTTGGGAAGCTGATTTAAATGATGATACAATATATGATGCTGGTGATGATGCGGTTGGTGAGTGCTATGACGATGCTGATTTTGACATGCAAAACGATTTTAGTCTTAATGGAGGAGCAACTTTAGGACTGGCAAGTGTTAAGCTAACCGTAGCAGAAGGAGAAAGGCATGACGGCACTGCTGGTACGGGCGTAAGGATTTATACGTCTACCACTACTAAATATAAATGGCTTCCCATGCCTCCAAACACTACCAAGTATTCCTTAATTATCGAGTGGATTGAATTTGATGGATGTGATGAGGGTTCCGGTTCAAATCTGATGACTGGGAATTCTCAGACAAGCACTTCTTATGTTACATTGGTCAGAAACTGTATTTTCCATAACGTGGAATCTAGATGGATTAGTTCAACTAGTAGAGATATAAGAATTCAAAATAATATATTTTATAACTGTGGTATAGGTAAGAATAGTTATGAAACAATTGGCATATATTTGCGAAATAGCTATACTGGATGTGGATTTTATAATAACACCATGCATTATATAAGAAGTGGAAGCACTAGCACTTCTGCGAAGCTTCGACATCTTTATAATTCACAAAACGCAACAAATACTAGAATAATTAATAATATAGGAACGCATCTTGACCTTCCCAATTCTAGCAGCGCACACAAATACTCGTTTTATTCTGGTACTTCTAAACCACCATTTAGTAATACAACCAGATATAAAAACAACGCCGACGAAGGCGAGTCTGCGATTACGTATATGTTAGATGGCACCGCAGGATCTTCGGCTTGTGTTACAGGAGTTACTCCAGCAAATATATATCAAAGTACAACATATGGGTCAGAAGATTTACGTTTAAAAAGCAATACAGAAATATTGGGTTCTGGAGTTGACGTAGGTACTAGTGACAATTTAAGTATAGATATAGAAGGCTATGATAGAGACGACGCTTCAGCTTGGGATATTGGGGCTGACCAATTTGTGGCAGACACAGTGCTTGCTGGCGCATCTTTTGCAATGTTTATAGATTAAAGGTATAACTATGTTAGGCTTACATCCTATATCTTCGGCTCCATTGAGTTCACTAAGCGATATGCGATATAGGGTGGTATTAGTTGATAGAATACCTATTGAAATATTATCTACTGTTCAAACTATTGTTGAGCAAATAGATATACCTATTGAAATTGAAATTCCGAAAACAGACGCATTAACCTTAAAATGGGTACTAAAAAGTAGGGGTCAGCAATGGGTTGTAGATGCTGAAATTCTCCAGTGGATATTACAAAGTAGTGATAAAAAATGGACAGTAAACAGCAATCCGACAAAATGGAGCTTAAATTCTCGACCTACGAAATGGACTATTAAATAAATGAGCGTTTCAAGAAATAATTTAGTTATATATACTTCCGTTAATATGCCCGAAGACAATACTAGTCTTACTGGAGGGGCCATTAATAGTGGTATTCGAGCTAGTTTTGATGATCCGTCGTCATCTAGTAAGATTGTTATATATAGTGCCAGCGCTAGCGATACAAGCCAAAATTTAAGTATAAGAGGAAGAACGGATAATGGTATTATTGTTAATGAAACATTAAATTTAAGCGGTACAACTCAGGTAATTAGTAACTATACATATAACAGAATACTAAAGACTCATTTAAATAGTGGTTGTTGGGGTATTATTACAGTGAGTGGGCAGTCGGTGAATAATATTGCCGAAATTCCTGTAGGAGAAAGCGGTTTTAGTAGACCTTTTTATGATGCCACGGCATATCCCAATACTGCCAAAACATATTATGAAAAAATATTTGTAAAAAATAATAACAATAATACAGCCTTATCCGATGCTTACGTGGTACAATCGAACGCTGGTCTTTATAATAAAGTCCAGTTTGCCTTAGAAGATACAAAACAAGCAGATCAAACAATTACAAATAGAGAGACAGTTCCTACTGGCATAACCGGTGGTTTTGGTTCGGGTATAAGCGGTATTATCAACAATAAATTATTAGCTCTTGATTATCAAGGTGTTTGGTTAAAACTAAGTTTAGACGCTGAAGAGTCAGCTATAAATAGTTTTTATGAAATTCAAGTTTCTGGTACAACGGTGTAATTATGGCATTAACAGCAAATCAAAGGTTGTGTAAACAACCAACAGAAACACGTAAGTTTGAAATGGATTTTTCTAGTGTATTAGGTACAAGTGAAAATATTTCATCTATTGTGTCAGTAAATTCAGAAAAGGTTGGTGGATATGCCAGCGACTTAGTAATTGGATCTACCGGATTAGTTAGCGCTACTCCAACGGGTACGGTTCAAATGTATATTGAAAGTGGCACATTAGGAAGTACCTATCGTATCGAAGTATTGGTTAATACAGACGCTTCTCAAGTACTTGAGGGCGATGGCATTTTATATGTAACGGATCAATAATTATGGCTACATGGCAAAATACTAGTTTAATAATGTTACGCACTATGCTTAATGATGCTGGGTGCGATACTGTTAGATATACTCCACAGAGATTGGATGATTTATTAATTACGGCTGCATATTTACTACCTTTAGAAGTAAATTTTCAAAATGATTATGTTGTGGATGTTGAATTACGTACTATTACTCCCGATCCCATTTATCCTACCAAACAAGACGATGGAGATGAGTTTGTTAATTTATTGGTTCTTAAAGCTGCCTGTATGGCAGACGAAGGCAATTTTCGTACTGCTGCTTTATCACAGGGGGTGACCGCTCGTATTGGTCCAGCGTCTCTACAAACAAGTAGTTATGGTCAATATTTAGGCACTCTTTTAAATGAGGGTCCATGTAAGGCATATGCTAAGTTAGTAGAGGAATATAATATGGGCTATGACGGTTCGAAGATTATTCGCGCAGTTATGTCTCCATTTGTTGCCAATGATTATGATCCAAGCAATTTAGGTACTACTAGATAAAAATAAGAGGTAACTATTATGTCTGATGTTATTACATATGCAATGTCTGGATCTGGCCCATACCAGTCTACGACAATTAATAATGGGGGTTTACTTGTTGGTGCTCCTCGCGGTAGTGGTTTTGTAGATAGTAATTATACTTTTGGGGCAGGTTATAATGGCGCTGATACGACTGCGTCAACACTTCCTGCTACTGGAACTGTTTTCACTAAATATGATGCCCGTATTACTGGCTGTCCTCCTTGTTCTTAAACATGGTTAGATACCTATGGTAAATCCATTTAGCGGTATTATAGATAGTAGTTTTAAATCAGTTTTTAATAATGCTATTTCTGCACTATTAGAAAACGATGCTCTTACTATTGCATGTACCTTAGAATATGGCATTACTAAATATGAAAACTGTTCTAATTGTTTATATGATCCTATAGGTCAAAAATCTGCTAATAGATTTCAAGATGGAGGGCCTGCCCCATTTCCCTTTGGAAGCATATGTCCATTATGTAATGGGGATGGTAAGAAACCAGTTACTTCTTCTGAAAATGTTAATTTAGCTGTTATATTTGAGCCTAGACAATTTTTAGAAATGCACACTCCTGTTAATACTGCGGATGGTTATATACAAACTTTGGCTACAAAATCTATGACACCTAAACTACAACGAGCAAAAGAAATTGTGGTGGCAACGGATGTGTCTGGATTTTTTACACATCGATACCAGAGAGTTAGCGAGCCTTTGCCTATTGGGTTGGGGAATAATGAGTTTGTGCTTTGTACTTGGCGTAGGAGTGGATAATGGAAGTTGTTGCTACTATTCAGCTTGACTCAGGCTTTCCCTCTGAATTTTATCATAATGTTGTGAAAGAAATTACTGATAGAATTAAGAAAGAAGCAGACAAAATTCGTGTGACTATTACCGATAGACTTAAAAAAACAGTACGAGAATCGTTAATAGCAACACCCGAATATCAATCTATAGTTCAGGGGAAATTACGTGCTGAATTGGGTATTCCAAACTCCAGCGCGCGAATTATAGAAGTGATTGACGCATGGGTTAATAATATGGTAGTGAAAGTTAAAGCTGGCAAGAACCCTTTTTTGCAAATTGACATAGGTATGGTCCAAGGAGATTATAGTGATGTATTATCCTTACCTGCTGCGCAATATACATATTCCAGTCAGCGAGGAGGAGGTACTATACCTTGGTTAAAATGGTTGTTGTTAGAAGGAGATAAGCGCATTATTACTAGATATGAATTTTCAAATAACCCTAGAGGTAGTCGTACTGGTATGGGGATTATGATTGCAAAAGATCGAGGCGTTTGGCAAGTTCCTCCAGAATTTTCAGGTACTTCTGTAAATAATTTTGCGACTAGAGCATTAGAAGGTATTGAAAACAAAATAGACAGGATTATTGAAACTACTATTAAAGGGCGATTGAAATGAGTTGTAATATTTCTGCTACATTTAACCATGTGTCTCAAGTTGGCAATACGCTTTTGAATTCGGAATTAGAGTCTAACCTCAAAAGCTATTTCGATTGGGGAATGTTGGGTATTGGAGGATGGTTTAATGTCACTATACCCACATCTGGTGCGTGGGGTGGAACCTTTGATAAATTAAGACTGGTTGATGATCCTGCTTATGTATTGGGTCAGGTATGGGAAAGTTCTCGCAAGGATTGGGTGTGGGAAACCGGAGTGGCATATACCGGAGCGTCTCCTATTGCTATTTCGGGTGTTTATATTAATGATACCTTAAAAGGTACGGGAGATGCTACTTACGGACATCATTATAATTATCCTTTGGGGCGTGTGGTATTTGATAGTGCCCTACCGACTACCTCTAACGTGCAATTAGAATATAGTTATCGTAACGTTCAAAGCTATATTGCAGATCAGGCCCCATGGTGGGACGAATTGCAATATAATTCAATGCGAGTGGATGACTCCACTTTTAGTCAGGTATCTTCTGGAAATTGGGGTATTTTAGCTAACCATCGTGTTCAAATGCCAGCTGTGGTAATTGAGGCTGTTCCACGTCGAAGTTTTCAGCCTTATGAATTGGGAAATACTTCTAACTTTGTTAAACAAGATGTCCTTTTTCATATTGTGGCTGAAAGTAGATGGTGGAGAAATCAATTAGTTGACATTCTTTCTATTCAAAAAGATAATAATTTAATGCTTTATGATTCAGATAAATTAGCAGATGCGGGCGCTTTTCCATTGGATCATAGGGGTATGGTGGTGAATCCGAGCAATAATTATTCTGGAATTGTTAATACTAAAAATTATCAATATACTTCTGCTCGTATTACAGATATGGCTGTGACCGAGATGGAATCGTATAATAGTAGACTGTATGAAGGGACAGTGAGGGGTACTTTTGAGGTAGTTTTTAGCTAAATGGTGTATCTAGTAATAGATTTTCCCCCAGAGAGAACTTAAGAATTTCCTAAACAAGGAGAGATTTATGGCTAATAGAATTTATTTTGCAAACCAGCAGCTTGCATTTCGTCGTGATACCGACAATAGTGCCGGTGCATATACGGTAGCTCACGGTGTTCAGTCGGTTGCTGTAACGACCACATTTAATCTGGAGCAAGCGTTTGAGCTAGGCCAGTTGGCTATTTATGAAAATATTGAAGGCGTGCCTGATATTGAATTGACTGCCACTAAGGTTTTGGACGGATATCCGCTCCTGTATCACCTTGCCACGCAGGAAGCCGCTGGCCATGATCGCGGGCCTACACTAGCTGGTCGATCCAATGCTAAGTGCGCGGTTGCTATTGGTATTTGGCCAGACACCGAAGATTCGACTGGAAAAGACACCTCAAATCCCGTACAACAGATGGAATGTTCTGGTATGTTTGCCAGTTCTGTTAGTTATAGTTTTCCTTTGGAAGATAACTTTACAGAAGATATTACTTTAGTAGGCAATGACAAAGGTTGGAAAAAGGCTGGTTCTACCGAAGGTGTTAATTGTGAGACTCCTCCGTGGCAGATGGTTACGTCTACCGGTCAATTTACAACCAATGCAGACGCACCTATCGGAACAGGGGGCGTTAACCGTCGCGAGAACCTTGCATTTAACGCTAGTTCAGCAAGTGATGCGGGTGGTATTCAGTATACTTACTTACCTACACAAATTCCGGGTGTAGATAGTAATGGTTGGATGAATCCAGTTCAACAAACTACAAATGCACATCTTCAAAGCATTTCAGTTTCATGTGATTTAGGTCGTGAAGAACTATTTGAGTTGGGTACACGACAACCATATGCTCGTATTGTTACTTTCCCAGTTGAAGTCACATGTGATATTGAAGTCTTATCGATCAGTGGTGATATGATTGATGCATATTCCGATGGTTGTGGCGATAACACTCTAGCATGTACAGGTATTGTAGACAATCTTGAGAATGAATCAATTCGAATTGTAACATGTGAAGGCACCTCGATTTTCCTTGGCGATAAAAACAAATTGGCTTCTGTTAATTATGGTGGAGGAGATGCAGGTGGAGGTAATGTCACAGTTAGTTATAGTTATTCAACCTTTAATGACTTCACTGTTTTGCATCCGCAAGATCCTGATGCTTCAGGAACAAAATGGTGGAACACCAGAGGCACTTATTTAACTTAAATAAGGATATGGATAATTTATATTAAGAATAGCATGGTATGACTGGAAGGGGAGGGGTAACCCTCCCCTTTTTGTCAGTAGTAAAGCGATAGCCTTGGCAAGCAAATATAAGGACTATAGGCAAGTTTTCACTACTGACTTTAATTTTTGAAGCTAAGAAGGAGATATGGATGGACGAAGGAAAACGTAATTTATTAGCATATCAAATTATAAGTGGTGAAAAATTTTTCACCATTAATAAGCAAAGATATAAAATTCTTTCCCCATCTAAGGAATTAAAGTTATTAGCAGAACTTATTTATCAAGACACGATTGAGTCGTTAAGGTTTGATAATTTTATTACTAGGGAAAAAGCACAGCGTCTTTTATTGGGGTTGGGTCTATGGGGTCCGAATGAAGAAATTGCGTTAAAAAAATTAGAAAAACATTTAGATGATCAAAAAATACGTCTATATCATGCCTTATATGATACTAAGAAACAAACCGGTATTAGAAGAACCATCAAGACGATTAAGACCAATATTGAAAAAGCCTACATGAACAAGTATGCTTTGGATCATATGACGTTAGAATACCATGCCATGGTGATTAAACACAAATATATTACAGGTATGTGTTTACGTGACATGAACAATGATGCCGTGTATGACGAGGATGGTTTTTGGAATTCTAATTCTACTATATTAGAAAGGGTTGTGGATATGGTAAATCAAAGCGCATTTACTATTACACAAATTCGCGAGCTGGCTCGTAATGACCCTTGGCGTGCTATATGGAATATTGGTAAAGAAAATTGTTTAGGTATTGCTGCGTCCGAGTTAACAGAAGATCAAAAAACACTAATAACTTTTTCTAAAATGTATGAGAATGCATATCAAAGTATGGAATGTCCCTCGGATGAAGTCTTTGAAGACGATGACATGTTTGATGGTTGGATGATTGAGCAAAGAAGAACCAGAGAGAAAGAGCAAAAACAAAAAGAAACAAATACATTAAATAACATTCCTGACAAAGCTCAAGAAGTATTTATTCCTGCGCCTAGCAGAGAGGATGCTGACAAGATTTATGCCATGAATACCGATACTGCTCGTCGGACTATTAAAGAGCGAGCCGATACTATTGAGCGCCTTGGAGAGGTAAGGGCGCAAGACTTACCTGATACTAAGCTGGAGTTGCGCAATCAGCAAAGAGAAGAATATATGGCTAAAATGAAAGGAAAATAATTATGAAAGAGGATAATGAATATTCACAATTTCAATATAATACTAACAAGCGTCGTCATGAATCTAGACAAAAATATAAAGATAGCTCTCAGCGTAGATTGATTAATATTATTAAAAAAAAGTTTAATACAACCATTATAGGATCGTTAGCGGCTTTTGAAGATAAGTTTGGAGATCTGTGGGGTCACGGACTAGAAACAAGAGACTTAGATGACGACCAACAATATTGGAGAGAAATATGGATGGATACTAGAGCGAAAATTTTAGATAATGGAAATGCGAATTTACGAGCGTCAGAAAATGAACTTTCTCAATATACTATCTCTTGGAATCGTTATATCACTAAATTTGAAAACCCGAAGGATTAATAGGAGTCTATTATGGCAGACAAAAGAACTTTTACAGTAGATGGACATGAACAAAAATATGCAGTCCGTGTACCGACAGTAGAAGAAATTAAGAAGGCTAATGCGATTAGAGCTACTAGCTTTAATGAGGCATTAAGTCGTGGAGATTTGTTACGCGATCAATTAGAAGGAGAATTAAGAAATAGAAAGCTTTGGAATGATAAAAGAGAAGCACAGTATCAGACCTTGCGTCAAGAGGTGCTAGATGGAGAATTTCAACTCCAAAAGGGTGGTATCCGTCTAAGCCAAGCTAGACAGATCGCGTTAGAAATGAGTCAAAAAAGAGATGAAATGATTACATTGTTATCTTCTCGTACAGATTTAGACTCCAATACCTGTGAGGGTAAGGCTGATGCTGCTAGATTTAACTATCTATTTGCCTGTTGTTTGGTGTATGATGAAACAGATGCACCGTATTTCCCGAGAAATATTGATGATTATTTATTAAACCAAGATGATCCGGTGGCTGTAGCAGGTGCTAGTGAATTTTACTATTTAATTTCGGGTAATGATAGTATAGACCAAAACTTGCCTGAAAATAAATTTTTACATAAGTTTAAGTTTATTGATGATAAAATGAGGTTAATCGACAAGGATGGTAGGCTCATTACAGACGATGGTAAGCACATCGATGAAAACGGCAACTTTATTAAATGGGAGGAAGATGGCACCTATACGAAAGTTGATCCTACCGGAAGAGCGGTTAATGCGGCTGGAGATTTTGATGTTGAACATTCTCCATTTTTAGATGATGAAGATAAGATAATTGATGAATCAATTTATGAGAAACCTAAACCTAAACCCAAACCTAAGCGTGGCAGAAAAAAGACGGTAAAAGCAGAAGTTCCCGAAACCTCTGAAGAGGCCGTTGCCGAGTCAGAAAACTAATATATATGGATAGTGGTCATTACCCGGAAACAGAAATTGTCTGTTTAGTGGTATGGCCATTTTTTCTAATATAGAAGGAAAAACTAGATGGCTTTCAATATTAATGCGCATGTAATTCTTAGTGGTCCTAAAAATATCAAGGCCGTTACTAAGAATATCCAACAGCAGCTTGGTACGGTTAATGCTAAGATTAATCTACAGGCTCCTAAAAATTTATCTAAACAGCTTGGAGCTTTTAATAAAGGGATCTCCAGTCTTAATAAAAGCATTAGTACATTACAGGCCTCTGCCACTTCTGCTAATACACATCTTTCTAAGCTAGGTGGTCAATTTAGATCTTTAAATAAATCTAGTTCACAAATGGCAAGGTCTCAGTCTCATGTACAAAAATCATTAGATAAAACAGGTAAGGCTGTAGGCGATGCACGTAATGAGATTCAAGCTTTTGGTAAAGATGCTGCTTTAGCTATTAGGAGATTTTCTGCTTTTACGGTGGCAACAGGTGTTGTGTTTGGATTTGTACGAGCAGTTCAAAGTGCTACCAAAGCAGCTATAGACTACGAACGAGAAGTGGTTAAAATTGTTCAGGTAACCGGTGCGAGCGCAAACCAAATAAAAGGATTAAACGCTACTATTAAAGAGCTGTCTGTGTCGTTGGGAGTAGACGCAAACGAACTTGCTGAATTGTCCAGAATGTTTGCGCAAACAGGCCAAACTATTGATCAGGTCCGTCACTCGATTAATGCTGTAGCAAAATCCAGTTTAGCTCCTACATTTGGTAGAATGAAAGATACGGCTGAAGGCTTGATAGCTGCCATGGCACAGTTTGGAATTGCTGCTGAAAAACAAGAAGCGATTCTTGCATCTCTTAATGCGGTGTCTAAAAAGTTTGCTGTTGAATCTGAAGATTTAATTTCTGTAATTAGGCGTGCTGGTGGTGTTTTTGCAGCTTCATCAAAAGGTTTTGAGGAACCTATTGAAGGTCTTCAGCAATTGATTGGTATTTTTACAGCTGTTAGATCTACTACTCGTGAAAGCGCTGATACTATTGCCGTTGGTTTGCGAACTATCTTTACGAGAATTCAACGACGTGGTACTATAGAATTTCTTAAACAATTTAATATTGAGTTAGTTGATGCTCAAGGTAATTTTATTGGTTTGTTTCCTGCGTTTCAACAATTGTCTAAGGGTTTGGATTCAATTATTAAACGTGGAGATGCATTAACGCTATCTGCTATTACCGAAGAGTTGGGTGGTGTTCGTCAGGTTGGTAAATTAATTCCTGCTATTACTCAATTTAATAAAGCGTTGCAGGCAACTAAAATTGCAGGAGAGGCAGCTAAACAAGGCTTAGGTAAAGACGTAGCGTTGGCATTACAGCCATTGGGTAAGCAGTTTGAATTATTACAACAACGATTTAGCGCTTTAATTCGTGATATAACTCAATCTAAGACTTTTCAGAATATGGCAAAAGTTGCTCTGTCGTTGGGTAATGCGTTTTTATCGGTCGCTGAAACTTTAAAGCCATTATTGCCTATGCTGGCTACCTTAGCCACTATTAAAATTACTAAGGGGTTGTTTGAGTTTGGTAAAGGGTTTGTGGGAGGACTGACCAAAGGAGGAGGAGCAGGCGGCATGGGCGGCGCTTTGGGAGGCGCTATAACCGGAGGAGGAGGCGGTGGATCATCTGGAGGGGCCGCAAGAAGCCTTTCGGTTCAGCAAGCACTTAATAGTGCTCTGAAAAATAATTCTACTTTGTTGACCAATAATAATACTGCACTTAAGCAGCTTGGAACTCAAGTAGTTAGTAATACTACAGCCATTAATAATGTAGGTGGAAAAGTTACTCCAGTTATTGGTGCTATTGGAAATCTTATTAATGCGCTTAATAGGTCATCGCTAGGCGGTGGATTTGGTGGTGGCTTTGGTGGAGGACGACGTGGGCCTAGAAAGTTTGCGAGGGGTGGTTATGTTAGTGGTCCCTCTCATGCTCAGGGTGGTGTTCCCGCTATTCTTGAAGGTGGAGAATATGTTATTCCTAAAACACAATACCATGCAGGTCTAAAAGCTGGTAAAGTACGTAAAGGGATAGCTGCTGACAGAGGAGATAAAGGATTTCGAGGTTCAAATATTGCGTTAGGAAAACTAAACCTATTAGAAAGAAAGATTGAAACGTTACCAGACAAGGACGTATACGGTGGGGCATTTTTAACCCCTGAAGATGGTATGTCAGATTTGACTGGATCACTCAATAGCTCAGAAGTTAAAAAGTCTTTAGCGAAGACCGGTGTTTATAAAATATTACAACGAGCTAAGACTAAAGGGCCGTTAAAAAATGCTATTAAAGATATTGAAAAAGACGTTAAGGATTTAAGTGATTTTACTATTATCGCTCGATCTTTATCGCAAGACACATCTACCAACATAGAAGATACTATTCTGGAAGGTGTTCTTCACTCTGTACAAAAGGGTTCAGGAATTTTGGCGGGTAAGACCCGTATAGATTCAGGTGGTAACACTGAAGCTGTCAAAGTTTTAAGACAGTCTAATATTGACAATATAATTGGAAATGTATATGAAGCAATCTTAACTAATGCTGGTAGTCCTTATAGTCCTGCTGATAGAGATGCGGGCAATGAAACATGGGATTTTCCACAAGGGCTAGGCTCTGTCGCTGGAGCTTTTAAAGAAGGAAATTTATTAGCGTCTAAGGTTGAGACAGATGCTAAAACTAGATTTACCAGTGGTAATGTTAATAGTTTAATGAAGAAAGTTAAGAATACTGAAACCGCAAAATTAGAAAAGAAATTATTACAATTGTTTGCTTCAGCGGATTTGGGAGCATCCTTTGCGAAGGGTGAAACGAAGCTAGCCGCTGCAAAAGATTTTGCTAAATCTAAAAAGGTAAAAGCGATAACTGTAGCAGATGGCGGTTCTATCTTTGCTCCTAAAGGAACTGATACCGTTCCTGCTATGCTCACTCCGGGTGAGTTTGTTGTTAATAAGAAATCTGCTGAGAAGTTTGGTTATGGGAATCTTAAGAAAATAAATAGATATGCTAAGGGTGGTGTTGCTGCTACTGGTAATGTACAGTATTTGGCAGATGGAACTGGAGTAGAACAAATAACACATACCGGCAAAACCGGCGCGAGCGCGGAATCATTAAACAAAGCCTTTCAAACACTAGAAGCACAAGTTGATAAGGCTATCCAAGCATATAACGAAGGCACACTATCATATGATAAGATGATTTCTACGGTAGATCGTGCTGAACAACAACAAAAAACTGTACAAAATAAACAAGAAGAATTAGGCGGTGGATTTGGCGCAGGAACTTTTGCTCCCACAGTTCCAGAGCAAAAAAAGAAACTAAAGCTAAGAACTGAAGATGTAGTAAGAGCGGCTAAAGGAGATCCAAGTAAGGACGCTGCTGAAAAAGCTGCTCAAAAAATGAACGCACTTACAGATGTTGTAGGAGGTTCTATTGGTGCTATTGGAGGTTTTACTGCTGCGTTATCGAGCTTTGACATGAGTTCTCCTGAAGCTGCTTTCAGTTCTATAATGTCATTATCTTTTGCTGTTAGCCAAGCGCAACAGGCTATGACAGCATTTACTACTTATACTAAGTTATCCACAGTAGCTAATAAGGCAGCGGCTGCTAGCGAATGGAAAGAGGTAGCAGCAAATTTAGCAGCTGCTAAGAGCGAGTTTGTAAAAGGGCTTACTGACTTTTCAGGCTTTAAGGATTTCTTTAAAGGAGGTAAGGGTGGCGGCGGAATGATGAAAAAAGTGGGAGGTATGTTTGGCGGTAGAGTAGGTAGGGTTGGAGGAGCAATAAGTAAAAAAGTGATGGGTGGTTCTAAATCTTTAACTGGAGCGCTTACAGTGCCACGAAAAGGGGGAATGACTTTAGCTAGGGGTTTGGGTACGGTAGGTAAGGGGGCAGGTATAGCTGCTGCTGCTGGTCTGTTGGCTGGTGTGGTGGGAGACGCTTTAGATAAAAAAATCAGAGGTGCAAAAGAAGAAATTGTTCCGGGTGTGAGTGGAGTAAGAGGTGGAACTGTAGAAGGCGCAGGACTTGCCGGTGGACTAAAAGGCGCGGCAAAAGGAGCCGCTATGGGTATGGTCTTTGGCCCTGTTGGTGCTGCTCTTGGAGGATTGGGCGGTTTCATTATGGGAAAAATAGGAGAAGAGTTAGCTCAAGCAGAATTTAATGCTTTTGTAGAAATGCAAGAAAAC